>JAABUT010004250.1_pt1 | contig 11556 bp, 8 predicted proteins | sample 5559281 | NCBI WGS metagenome assembly JAABUT01 (sample SAMN10711880, study PRJNA513359) | rock metagenome | isolation source: Antarctica rocks | place: Antarctica: Victoria Land, Ricker Hills nord | collected 2016-01-04
TGTCTATCAATGACTTCAATGAGTAACTAATTTCATTGCTAGAAAGTACACATTCAGTAATCAAAGATTCAGAAGCAAAAGAGTCATCTGACATGCTTGTCGTTGAAGAAATTAACACATCTTTCATTGCATCTTTGATGAAAGTTTCTAGTTTTTTGCCTCGTTATCTTCGAAAGAAGATATTTTCTCATTCTCTTTATTCTTCGAAATGACGATTTCATGTAGACGAGAAATGAATGTATGAGATGTTGAGATGTCAATCTTGTTCTGAGAGCAGTTCTTGAATAAGTGATCTGAGATCTTGCAAATATAGCAGACGATAGACGATCTGACTGACTCAGAAGTAGAAAAGATAGTTGACTTGACATATTCAATTATCGAAGTCGTCACTGCTGACAATGAAGTAGCAGCGCATTTATCAGGTACGATAGTGACTTTGACGATGACAGTGCAAAGCTGACTGCGTAGCTGATAGTTGACTCGCTGTTTATTATTCACATCTTGAAGAAAGATTCTTAAGTGAATGAGCGAAGTAAAGTTCTCTGAACAGACTGATAAAGCATTCTGCAAGCGATTGTTGATCTTATTCTGAAGATCATTCATCAGAGTGCAATCGTTGTAGTCTAGATAGCTGAATAGCTTCATAAAGTCAAAGTAGAAGACATTGAAAGACTTGTCTGTTTGTCTAAGAGCGTTGTACTCGCGACGACACTTTTGATTTCTATTTAGTTCATTGTATATTTCTTTCAGATGCTCAAATAGCTCGTCGATCGAGATGTATGAATGCAAAGCGTCATGTCGACATCAAGCGAAGATATGCTCAGCAGCATCATCTTCTAGTCTAGATATCACATAGACAATACAGATATTTTCATTATCGAAGTGATCGACATTTGCCTGAAGCTTGTCGTTTATCTTGATTCTTCAGCTGTCTCATGTCGATTCATCTTCATCAGTGAATATAGATGAGTTCGAAAACTTGAAGAACTTGTGATGATCATTATCAAATAGAGTAAACGACTCACGTCGAGTATGATTCTCGATAGATTGATGAGGTAGAGATTTCGTAGACTGACGAGATCGAGACTGATTCGCTGAACGCTGTTTCTTTTCTAGACTCAAGACTTTCTCTCATAGATCGACGATAGTTTCTTCTTGAGTGTCTATTGTCATTTGATTGATCTCTAGCTCATCAAGTCTCTTGATGTGATCGACTTGAACATCGATTCATTGCTTGTTGAGTTTCAAAGTCATGTCTCGTTGATCTCTTAGCTCGATCAGCATCTTGATGATCTCATCTGACTGATCGATAGTTCATTGACGAAGTTGTTGACTCATGTTGATGTCTCATGAGATAGCGACATTCTGAGATCTCGCTGAAGCATCGAAAGAAATAAGAAAAACTCGTCTACTAGCAGTGCTTCTAAGCAGACGAGCTGTTCGTGATTCGACTGATTCGAAGTCGCGTGTCATTGTGAGAAAGATAGATAGATAGATTTGATAAATTTGAGTAAATTTGCAGATGTGTTTTGATGAAAGTAATTCGAAGAATTTCTTGCGAATTTTCTGAATAAACGAAGTAGATTATTTCGTATGATCTACGCGTCGATAGCAGAATAGTTGATTAGCATTTATCTACTGTTAGAGATCGATCTAGAGCGAGTCATAGAGATGTCATTTAACTAATAAATAAATGCTAAGGAAGAAAAGTATCTACAGAAAAGAATCGAGTTCTTATATGTGTGTTTCTCAGCTCTGTGCTAGACTCGATTGAGTTAACGTCTTACACATATAATGCAGAGACTCAATGACATCATTTCTAGATCAGATTTCCGCTAGACTCGATTAGAATGAAATCAGGCGAAGACTAGTTGAAGAATAGACGAAGGCTAGAATCGTGACAGAAATCACTGAAACTTTAATGATTGATTGAATGTTCAATTCAATCAATTTAACATTAACTTTCATGCAAATGTTAATAAACTTGTTCAAGTTTATGATTTATTCATTAAGTGTTACTCATTGAAGATCTGAGCTGATCTTGTGCTGAAAATCATTTAGTAAAGTCTCATTATTATATTTTAGTTTTACACTAAATTTCTGAAATTTCATTCAAAATTCATGAAAGAAGATCTTGTTCTGATACAGCTTCAAGTACTATTGTTGAGCTGTGTAATGATGATTAGAATCGTTAAACATTTTATTAATGATTAATAGTACTTCTTCAACTTTTAGAAATAAGTTCAAGAAGATATTTTACATGCAAGAAGTTATGTGCTTAATCGCAGCTTCACTGACTTTGCTTTTAATGTAAACAATCTTCAATTCTTTAATAAAAAAGTAATTCTTGTTTATCTTTAACTTATTTTGCATTCGTGATAGTTAATTATTTACATTCTGCAATGAATCTTTAAACAGTGAAGAGTTCAATAACTTAATTAACTTCAAGAATCAATCTTCAAAGATTAAAGTGCTTTGTTAACTTAATGCAGTTTTTAACTGATGTATAATTATGTTCTTATCTTTTATTTCTTTCTGCAGACACGTTTGCTTAGTCTTCAATGTGATGTTTATCTTGTTAACATCTTCTAACATTTGAATCATGTCATTGTAAATCTCAATTTCAATGTTATGCTGTTGACATATGTACTTAATAAAGACAATGAGATCATCTGCTTTATAAGTGTTTATTCAAGCATTCAGTTCAGTGCTGATGCTGATCTTGATCATTTTGTGATTAAAAAGCAATGCATTTATGTTCTTTTCTTCTGTATTTAATGACACATTCATGTCTTCTTCTTCTGATGCTGTTTAATTCTGTGATAAAGATGATTTTCTTCTAGCATTTTGAAGTTCATAACAAGCAATGCTTGTTGTTTCTGAGCTTCTAATTATGATATGAGTAGAAAATTACTGATTGAAAGATTCTGATGTTACTTTATCAAACTTTCTGAGTTCAAGCAATGACTAGTACTTTATCGAACTTTCTGAATTTAAGTACTGCTGAAATTTCTGATTTCTATCAAGCTTTCTGAGCTTAAGTTCTGATTTTGCTGTTGAAATTTCTGAGTTCAACTAGATTGATTGCATCAAGTCGAGTCATCAAGATCAAGTTGAATTCTCAGCTCGTCAAGACTCAATTCAAGTCAGAATTTTGAAACTGAGTATTTGAGTCAAGTTATGATGTTTGAATCAAGTATTCAAATTGAGTTAAAATGTTAAAATCAAGTATTGACTTGAATTTTTGATTTGATTCGTTAAGACATGAAGCGAAGTACTACTAATATTTATCTGAGTGTCTGATAATGCAACAGAATAATGCAATTGATTGAAGAAAATTCATGCTTGTTCATTTACTACTGCTAATTTGAAATCACTATTATTTTATCATTCTTCTTCTTCTTCTTCTTGTACTTCTTCTTGTACTTTTTCTTATACTTCTTCTTGTACTTCTTCTTGTACTTATTCTCATTCTCAATCATATTTGCATCGTCATTTCTCTTGCTAAATTTCATCTTCTTGTCATCATCATCAATCTCAATGATATCATCAAATTCATCATTTGATGAATTTAGTGAATTAACTATCTTTTGATTAATCGCATTTTTTTCATTCGAAAATGCGCTCATGAATTTGTTGAATTCTTGTATGACATCTGAATCATTCATCATCTTCAATTCATTCAATTCTTCATGATGTAAAATGCGTTGCTGAATTAGTTCAATAGTAAATATCATGTATCTTGACATGTTTTTCTCAAGTTCATCTTGTTGTGCAATAGTTTAATGCATACATTAGTCTTGTTTTTCACATCAAACACAGTATATACATCAACAGTAAAAGTAGTATTAAATGTTGTCTTTATGACTATTGCTTCAAGCTTTGCTTGCTTTGCAGTCTTCTTCTTTCTTGTCTTCTTCATCAAATTCATCTCAAAGCATTGAGCTATTATACAATCAGCTTTTGAAACACATATGCATTACTCAAATGCATTATCATGCAGACTCTTTTTCACTCGATCATTCATGATTATATTTCGCATATTGTTTTTCATTTTCATCTGCTTCGCTTTGATGATTTTCTGATAAACGCTGATGCTTCTCAATTTGATGAGTTGTTTATATAAAGTCACTCAATCTACACTTTGTTTGATATAAAGAGTTTTCTGATTTTCATTTCATTTCATCACATGATTTCTACTTGCAATTGACTGCAACTTAATTAATAGATTGAACATTCTGCGATTTTGATTAGTCTCAATGATAATGCATATAAATAATGCATAATAATCTTTTTACTTAATAGTGATGTTGAAGTGCTTTTTCTAATGAACTTAGTCACAATAAATGAGTGCAATAAATAGATATGAGACGTAGAAAAAGTTAAAGTTAGAATAAACGTTGAGCGTAGATAAAGTTAGAATTAGAATAAATGTAAGATGAGATGTAGATAAAATTAAAGTTAAAGCTGAATGTTAGAATTTATTCATCATCTTAAAGCTGCAATCAATACATTCATCATATTAATGCTAATATCAAAACATTCATCATATTGATTCTACTATAAACACAGTTAACAGTCATTATCTTTTGTTTACATTGTACTTCACTTTGCTTTCACTCAACTTGATAGTATCAAATTTTCAAATCGTTGTCAGTTAATATACATCATGACTCGTTGCAAGCAAACAGATAATGCATTTAAATAATGCATTTCTTGTTACGCATTACTGATAGACTTGATTTAAAACGAAAGTTTAAAAATGCATCATGTGATGATTTAAGAATTTCAACTTGTGATGATATGACATCAAGTAATTGAATCACAAATGAATTAAGAGCAGACTTAAAGATTTTATCTGAAATCAAGATTAATAAAGTTGAGAAGATAATGCAAACAGATAATGCATTAAGCTATCAACAGTTAATTTATCGCGACAGTTAAAGAGAAAATAAAAGTCAGAAATCATTGCACTTCGAAAAATACATCATTATCAAAGAGATGCGAATTTGTTAATATTGAAGATCTCATTTGAAAGAATAGTTCGCGAAATCATGCAGAATGAGACTGATACAAACAAGATGAATCAGAGAATGAGCGATGTGAACTATAAAATTCAGACTTTGACACTGCTTGCTTTTCAGAAGATTGCAGAAGTGTTTCTATGTGAATTTCTTATCAGTAAGTGCATTATTCATTTGCATTATCATTGATATTTTACAACACTTACTGATATAATGCTTTATATATGCAGATAGCAATCTTCTTGCTATTCATGTCAAGCAAGTAATTCTTCAGCAGAAAGATTTGATACTCATGAAAACTTTGATGTGTAATCTTGAAATTCAGTTTGATGCTTAATGAAAATAGCATTTGTGATATTTTGATCAGATTAAGTTATTTAACATAGCAATACACTTTGTGAACTGTATTATCTTTTTGCATTATTTTGTAACTGTGTTATCATAATACATACATTAACAATGCAAAAGCGACTTTAAATAAAATGATATTAAACATTTAAACAATAATAAAATGTAAAACATTCTGCAAATCTGCTTTGAAAGAATCAGCAGCTTCATTAATCATGTTATCTGTTATGAATGTGTCAGAATTGATTAGAACTAGTTAATGATTTAATTGAGATCTGACCTAGATCTGACTCAGATTTGACTCAGATTTGACTCAGATATGACTCAGCATCTTTTTTCTTTTTTAGCATCTTCTAATCAGCTTCTATTGTCTTTTAAATAAACACACTTCTTTGTGTTACAAGTAGTCAACAGATTTCTATGATAAACACATTTCTTTATGTTGCAAACATTTTTCAAATCAACATCTTTCTTGTGTTTCAATACGTCTTCTTTGAGACTAGCGTCAATCTGAGTAACTACTATATAAAGCATGTTCTTCTTATCTTTTATATCTTTTTTCTTCTGTATTCTTAAAGTCTTAATTATAACTATCTTTATAGATTAAACATTTTAGTCATATATGCACTCTGATTAGTTTCTAGACATGATTTTAACATTACTTTAAAAATTTGTTAATCACATGATACTGATCTCATTACTCATTCAAATTCACTCAACTGACAACAAGATGAATATAAAGAAATTTGTGTATTTAATGATCAACAACATTGAAAGACAGAACAACATCAAGAAATCAATAGAATTAACAAAAACATACAACTGTGTGATTGCTAGAGAATCTATCGCTCAGTCAGTAGCATCAGTTCAAATCAATTAATAAAATCAATGATAAAGAATCTTTATTGATTGCTTGAGAATTACAAAAAAACTCTCTTAAATCAGCAATATTCTTCTTTGAAAACTAAACACTTTAACAAATGATCTCACTATCTACTGTTGAGCATCATCATTTGCTTGATCATCAAAATCTTCATCATGATTCAATCATCTGTGAATACTTAATTCAATTTCTTTAAGAGTAATCAAAGCTTCGATTCAATTATTTACTTCAAGTTATCTTCTCATTTATTGAAATTTCTTAGAATTAATTTCATACAAAAACTTTGTCAATTCATGTCTCATTTTCAAACACTTGATGAATCTCTGAAAGTCTTTATTCTTTGAGATATCAAAAATGTAAAGCAGCTACAACATTAAGTCAAACAAGATTCAGAAGTTTTTCTAAAAGATTTAAACAATCTTCAAACTCAACGAGATTTAAATATAGAAGTTTGTGAGCTATTTAATAAAATACTCAGCGAACAAATATGAAAAACTTATTTCGAAGAAATTGATTAAGCAAAAGAATGATTGAATCTAAATTTTAAAAAGCTTCAAGATCAGATGATGAAACTACAACATCAACTGCAATTAACTAAAGAAAATACTTTTACTTCTTTCATCATATTCAATTCATTCAAGCGATTTCAAAAGCTTTCAAATTTATTTTTATTTACTGATGAAACAGAATCTTTCTGAAATAATTAACAAGAAAAGATTCATGACAAGCTAAAGATTAACGTTGATCATTTCAATACTGATAAAGTCATACTGATTTATATTCACTTCAGAATCAATGAAAACGCAGTCAAAGCTACTTTAGCTTGATGTTAACATAATTCATTGAATTTTTATAAAATGATCAATGATTTGTTAAATGAATTTGCTCAGCTATATGATGATTTTGACAAAGAGACAAACTTTCAAAGAAAATATGCTAATCTCATTCAAGAAAAGAGCAAATTTAATGATTTTTATTTAATGTTTCAACGTCTGTTCTTTTATCTAAAGTATCACGAAAAGCAATTGATCATTGATTTACAAGATAAGATAGTTTATCATCTTCATGCAGCTTGAAGTAATCAATTGATTCAGCTTGAATCTTTCAATAAAATTTGTAGTTATCTGATTCATTTGAACAATGAGCATTGAGTCATGAATGACATCAAAGAAAAGAAATTCTTGGTCAAAATCAGAAAGCAAGTCATCTTTGCTGAGAAATGAGATTCATTGAATCTCTATAGAAAGATTGAAGTCATTATACTCATTAATCATTCAAAGTCATGTGACGTGATTTTAACTAATGTCAAAAACATTGATTTACAAGCTGAAATTTGTTTCATCTGTTACAAATCAAATCATACTTCTAAAGAGTGTTTTGATTGATTGAGAGTCAATGAATTAAAAGATGACGAGTTTGATCAATTTACATTGAACTCTGAGTTCAATTCTGATTCAAAAAACTAACTATCTTTTTCAAAGTTATTAAAAAGATAGAGATTATATTTTTATGCAGTCAAATTGAAGTTCTATTGAAAGAAAACTATTTTGAAAGATTATTTCTAATCAATGCTTCTTTTATTTCTCAGAGCAATTCTTTCAGTCTTTGTTCTTTGATAAATAGTGATTTCGTCGTCTACATGCTGATACATGACAAGCTAGTCAATAAAGTATGTCAGAAACTTGAAATACAATTTATATTACTAGCAAAAGAGAAGTTAATACAAGACTATGATGAAAAGCTAGCTAGAAAGACTATTACTTATAAGATTTTATTCAATCTAATGATTGAAAGTCATAAGAAATTGACTATGTCAATGCTGATAGCTGATATTGAGCATCATGAAGCTATATTGAGCAAATTTTGAATGAATAAAAATGAAATATTATTAAACATGAAACATGATACTATTGTATTTTCTGACCAATTAAATATTTCAATTTCAATTTTTTCAATCTCGTCAAATACAAAGCATTCAAGTTGATTGCAATCAACTTTGATTTCTTCAGCAGCTCATAACAATGCTTCAAAGATTCTCAAGCACTCAGTTTCAATCATTCAAAAAGAGTCATTTTCAATTTAAAACATAGACATCATTTCTTTTCAAGCACTAGTAAAATGAAAAAAGAAGAATCAGACAGAGATTTTTGCTATGTTCATTGAAGACATCAATAGAGAAATTATTTACAATACTCAATGCAAACTAGATGTCATAAATGTCTTTTCAGTTGATGAAATGACTCAGAATCTAGAAGATATTAAAGTCAAGCTATCATTAAAATATCAGAATTTTCTAGATGTCTTTGACTGAGCTTAAGCAGACAAGCTATCGTCTCATCATTTATATGATCATAAGATAAAGCTTACTAGTGATGCAACGTCATCTCATTGTTGAGCATATTGAATGTTTCTTTACAAGCTTCAGAAAGTAAAGAAATATCTGAATGAAAATCTTTTCAAAGAATTTATAATCTTTAGCAAAGCTTCGTATTTCTCACTCATTCTGTTCACTTTAAAAGCAAATGAAGATCTATGATTCTGCATTGACTATTGAAAGCTCAATGCTATTATCAAAAGAAATCACTATTCTTTATCACTCATAAATGAGATGATCAACAAAATAATTGATTGCAAGCATCTGACTCAATTAAATATCATTTCAACTTTCAACAAACTGTAAATGCATTCTGATAATGAGAACTACACTATCTTTATCATCGCTTTAAAAGCATACAAATCAAAGATGTTATCTTTTGAACTTATTAATGATTCTGTCTCGTTTCAACAGTATATGAATGATGTTTTTAAGACTTTCTAAATGACTTTTGTCAAGTCTATCTAGATAACATTCTAATTTACAGCAAAACTCAACAAGAATATTAACAATATGTTAAGATGATATTAAATCATCTATAAGAAGCTGATCTACAAGTAAATATTTGAAAGTGCGAATTCAACGTAGAAGAAACTGTTTTCTTAAAAGTCATAGTTTCAGAACAAGATCTTGTATGAATTTTATCAAAGTGAAAGTCATAGTCAACTGAGCTACGTCAATCAATCTAAAAGAAGTTCAGAGTTTCGTGAGATTTGTTAACTTCTATCATCATTTCATTAAGAACTTCTTGAAGCTAGTTAAATCATTTACTCAGTTAACTAGAAAAAACACATTTTTTGTTTGAAACAAAGTCTGTGTTCAAGCTTTTGATGATCTAAAGAAACAAGTCAGCTCAATCTCAGTTCTACGACATTTCAATTCAAAACGACAGACTATTCTAGAAATTAATGCATCTGACTACGTCAAAGATGAAATTCTATCACAGTATGATGATGAGAAAGTTCTTCACTCAGTAGCTTTCTACAGCAAAAGCATGATTCTCGCTGAATGCAATTATCATATCTATGACAAGAAATTACTAGTCATTATTTGATTTTTTCAAACATTGAAGACTTAAGCTTGAATGCACTGAACTACTTATTCAGATATTCATTGATCATCAAACTTTAAAGACTTTCATGAAAAACAAACAGTTAACTTGATGTCAAGTCAATTATTTAAACATTCTGTTTAAGTTTAACTTTCAGATCATTTTTCAATCAGATAAAATAAACACTAAAGTCAATGCTTTAATCAGAATGTTTCTGATCAACGTCTTTGAATTAACTCAGCGTATCAAAGATCACTATTAAATCATTCTAACACTTGATAGAATAAATATTCTAGCTATTGAATCTGAAGTTGATCTCTATCAATGAGTAAAAGATGTCAACAAAACAAATGAGCTTTGCAATGAATATAAATAAGCTATAAGCAAAAACAAGCTTAAGCTACATAGCATTGAGTTGAAGCACTGTGAGATTGTTGATGACATTTTGTTCAGAAAAAATCTACTGTGAGTTTCTGAGAAAATGCATACAAAATTGCTAAAGAAAATTCATGATCAATCTTTCATCTTTCATTCTGACAATCAAAGAACTATTAATTTAGTTCAACGTTTCTGCTATTGATCAGATTATTGAGTAATAATTAAACGTTACATTCAATGTTTATTAACAAAGCAAGATATCTAGAAATAGCGTCAATGAACTTCTTCATTCTCTTTCAATTTCACAGAAACGCTGAAAAGATATAGTTATGAACTTCATCACTGAGCTATTTCTATCAGAAAATTATAATGTCATTTGCATAATCATATGTTAACTTATCAAGAAACATCACTATGTTCTCTGTCATTGAGAAGATGAAAGCATCTCAGTCGAAGAAATGATTTGAATCATGCTATGAAACATTTATCAACTTCATAATTTATCTAGTACTATTATTTTAAACAAAAACTCTCAATTCATATCAACAATGTGACAAAGTCTTTGTAAGTAACTAAGAATCACAGCTAATTTATTAACAGTCTATCATTTTGAGATTAATGATCAGTTGAAACAAGCTAATCAAGATGTTGAATGCAAATTAAAAATCTACTGTAACTACATGCAGAACAACTGAACAAAATGACTTTCAATGATGAAATTCAGCGAAAATTTCAATATCTTCTCAATCATCTCAATGATCTCATTCTACTTCAATAAAGAATTTCACTCTTGAATAAGTTTCAATTCAGATACAACTGACTATGAGACAACTTGCAAACATCTTAAAGCTAGAAAAGTCAATTATATTATCATTCAAATGAAAAAGCTTTTTATCTTCAATCATCAACAATTGAAAAAGACGAAGCAGATCATTGAAGTTCAGATCAATAAACATAGATGAAACATCATTTATAAGATAAATGACTGAGTTTGATTATCTTTCAGAAACGTCAAAACAACAAGATTATGCAAAGATTTGAAAGATAAACAACTAGAACTTTATCAAATCATGATCAAAGTTGAGATCTTTTATCATCTTCGTTTATTGATAAGCATGAAGCAGCTGCATTTAATGTTCAGTTCAAAGCTATTACATTCTTATTCTTAAAACTTATTATCAGAACAGCATTTAAAATCTTCTAGATCATTAACAATTAAAAATGATAAACATTGAAAGATAAATGACATTTTGAACTTCAGACATTATTAAGATTGAATACAATACAAGATTAAATGAACGAGACTAGATCAAGACAATGAATGATACTATGTCAATAAAGAAGAATTTGAAAGCTTAAAAGAAGTTTTAGTTGAATTTCATAAACTTTATTCAGACAAGTCACACTAAGTTGAAAAACAGTGAAAGTTTGTGTTTCATTTGTTCTATTCATGTGAACATGAATTTTCGAAGAGAAAAATAATGTTACAAATGTGTCA
>JAABUT010004251.1_pt1 | contig 11555 bp, 15 predicted proteins | sample 5559281 | NCBI WGS metagenome assembly JAABUT01 (sample SAMN10711880, study PRJNA513359) | rock metagenome | isolation source: Antarctica rocks | place: Antarctica: Victoria Land, Ricker Hills nord | collected 2016-01-04
ATAAATGTGCCTGCTTTCTCTCCTCTTTCTCAAGTTCTTCTCTGCATCCTCTGTGCCTCTGTGGTTAAATCCCACGCCGCCGCCATAACTACGATACAGCGTCGCGCTATACTGGGGTGTAGTCGTTCCCCCGCCGGATGGAGGGGGATGGCGGCTGTTCGAATGGACATCGCCGCGCTGCCCGAATGGGCGGTGCGAAACAAAGGGTCAAAGAGTATCGTCAAAACCAGGAGACGCGGCTGTTCGTTCTGATCGATGGAACGCACACACGCAGCACACGGCCTCCATCGGGAAATGACAAAGAGCACATGCGGATTGGGCGCGAGAGGGACGGTTCGATGCAGCGACAGGAAATACGGCGAGTACGGCCCTGGTGGCCCTGGCGCATCACGCCGAAGCCGGAGCGGATCGCGCGGCCCAACGGTTGGCATACGCTCCTTGAACTGTGCATCCTCATGTTCGTGACGCTCGCATACTTCCTCACGCGCGGGCTGATCCGCGGGAGAGAGGACAACGCAGTCCAGCACGCGCAGCAGATACTCAACATCCAGCACGCGCTCCACCTTAACGTCGAGCATCCGGTGCAGCGATTCGCCCTGCATCACGACTGGCTCCTGCAGATCGCGAACAACTTCTACCTCTACGCGCACCTGCCGGTGCTGATCGGTGTGGCCGTCTGGCTCTATATCGCGCGGCCCTGGGCATACCCGTGGTTCCGCAATGCCTTCCTGCTCTCCGCAATCTTCGGCCTGTCGATCTACGTTCTCCTGCCCGTCGCGCCGCCACGCTTCATGCCAGGGTTCGTGGACACAATGGCGCTCTATGGCTTCAACATGGACGGCTCCGCAGCAGGGCCACTCTACAACCCCTATGCCGCGATGCCGAGCCTCCACGTGGGCTGGTCACTGCTCGCGGGGATCGCGATGACCGCCTGTGGTCGGGCATGGTGGCTCCGTGCGGCCGGCGTTGCGCTGCCGGTGCTCATGACCCTCACCGTCCTCATGACGGGGAATCACTACATCCTCGATGCCATCGCGGGGGCTGCCGTGATCTTCATCTCGCTGACCCTCTCCGCCCTCTGGTCATCCTGGTCGATGGCGCGGGCGAGAGCATCCCGCATCCCTGCCTGGATTCCCTCGGCGCTCTGGCGGCGGTGATCACTCCCTGTCCCCAAGACCAAACAGGGGGCCGCTGAAGAAGCGGCCCCCTGTTTGGTTGCCCGGTAATTACCGGTTTTCCGCCCTAGCGAAAGAAGCGGTCAAATCCGGCCGCGCGGTCAAAGTCGCGGCGCGTGACGCCATCCGAGTTGATGCTCGTCGCGCCGGAACCAAACTCACTGGCGAGCGTCGAGTTTGTGAATCCGCCCCTCGTGATGGACCGCAACTCCTGGCCGCAGAAGCCACCCTCACCGACGGTGCATGACGCATTCGCCGACGCCGGAACGGCACTGAACAGACTCACTGCCGTCAGCACGCCCGCGAGACCAAGGACAAACCGACGCTTCATCGTACCCTTCATTCTCGGTACCTCCACCTTTGTGCAAAAAAAGATTGCACCGATCTCTGCCGCCCTCCCTATACACCGCCGAATGATAACGAAACTTTACATTTCGTCAACATTTTACGCATTTTTGACAATCAAACTTTGCCAGTAACCTTACTATATTGGGAGCGAACAGGAAGGCCTACTAGCCTTTACCCTGATGAACGAACGGGGGTGAACCCGCTGTTGTGCGCCACACGACGCGTAGACCCGCGAATATTCGCGGGTAATGACCGTGCCACCAAGCACGACTATCAGCGCACGAGGCGCGTCGTTGGGGAAAGGCCGGGGATGCGGCCCCGCTTGGCGACCGCTCTGCCATCGATCTCCTTCAGGTCTGCCGTGAAGTCAATCGCGGACGCGCCGGAAATCGCGCTGCCGACGCCGAAGACATCAACCGGGGCACGTTCCGCCCGGAAGCGTGCGATGCGCTCTACCGAGAGTCCGCCCGAAATGACGATCCGCACGTGCGTCAGCCCCGCGCCGTCGAGCCGCGCCCGCGTCTCGCGCACGAGGTCAGGCGTCACGCCACCCCGCTCGGAGGGCGTATCGAGGCGGACGCCGCCGAGGTCCGCGCCGAGCGCTTCTCCCACGCGCAACGCCTCCTCGACCTCGTCGTGGAAGGTATCGACGAGCACGACGCGGCTGACCGCCGGGTCGATCGTCGCGTGGAAGAGCCGCGCCGCCCGCACCGTGTCGCCCAGCACGAGGACGAGCGCGTGCGGCATCGTCCCAGAGGGCGCGACGCCCGCCATCCGCGCCCCGATGATCGACGCGCACGCCTGGCACCCACCGATGATCGCCGCATATTCCATCGCCCCCACGGCATTCGGATGAATGTGCCGCGCGCCGAACGCGACGATGGGCACACCATCCGCCGCCGTCACCGCCGCCCGCGCCGCCGTCGCCCAGCCCGTGCCGGAGGAGAGGTAGCCGAGGTATGCCGTCTCGTAGAGGCAGAAGGATTGGTAGCGGTCGCGGATGCGCAGGGCGACTTCCTTGCGCGCAATCGCGTCACCATCGGCCAAACTTTCGATCACCGCGTCCGGCGAGCAGATCCGTTCGAGCAGCGAGCGCGCCTCGCGCATCCCGCAGAGCACGCCGTCGCGCCCGGCGAAGACCTCCATCGTCACCACGGGGTTCTCCCCCGCCGCCACGAGGATCTCTTTGGTGCGGTGGAAGTAGACATCAGCAGTATCACCGCGCAGCACCACGTCCGTCGGTGCGAAGAGGTTGGTGTCTGGCATCGCGTCCTCCTTATAGTAGTCAGTAGTCAGTAGTCAGTAGTCGGAACGGATCCGTGATCCCGTTGTCCTTTCTGTCTACCGTCTACTGACTACTGACTACCGTTGCTCCCAGCACGCGACGCAGATGATCGAGGGCGAAGCGGTGCGCGTCGGGATCGAAGGTCGCCACGCACTCCGCCGGGACAACGACCGGGTAGTCGCGATTGCGTGCGTCCGCCACGGTGTGCATCACACAGATGTCGGTGCAGACGCCGACGACGGTGACGACATCCGGTTGCAGCGCCGCCAGCCGCACATCAAGGTCTGTGCCATAGAAGCCGCTATAGCGTGTCTTCGGCATGACATTGGTTGGATCAACGAGGTCCGCCAACTCCGGGATGATCTCCGCCTCGTCGGTACCACGGATGCAGTGTGGCGGGAACATCGCAAACTCCTTGTCGTCCGGCGCATGGTTGTCCGCGACCCAGAGAATTGTCGCCCCGCGCGCCCGCTCCGCAAGGATGCGCCGCCGCACCGCCGGGATGATCGCCCGCGCCGTGTCGCCGCAATCGAGCGGGCGACCCAGCTCCAGAAAGCCCCGCAGCATGTCCACCACGATGACGACGCGACGCTCCCCACCAGCCGTCTCTGCCATGAGAACCTCCCAACAACATGATTGTGAAGAAAATCACGATTTTGGGAATGAGTATAGCATGACACGGCAGATTCATCACGGCATTGCGAACGTCGGCGATTGCGGGACGGGAGCGTACGATGCACAGTTATCGGTAGACATCATCGTGATCGCTGATTTCGAGCAGCGTGATTTCTTTCTCAGAGACGAGGAGGGTCAGCGTGATACGGTACGAAAACGTGAGGCTGACCACCCATGCTCCTTTGAGGCGACCCGAAAGCGCGTGAAGCTTTAATACAGGCGCAAAGGGATCAATGACGAGATCAGCGAGCAGGTGATCGTAGGCGGGACGCAGGTCAGGATGCTGACGAAAGAACTTCTTTGCTTGCTTTTGATAGCGCTGCCCAATCGCGAGTGTGTACAGCGCATCATTCGTCATCGTCTGGCAGGGCATCCATATCCGCCAAAAGTGCCGCCACACTTTCGAACCGCTTCACCTCACCCCGCTCAACGGCTGCCATCGCCGCAAGCACCCGCGCGACATATGCCTCGTGGTAGCTCTCGACGAGTTCCTGATAGCGGCACTCATCCATCACGACGTAGCGTGGCTCATTCCGGGTGATAATGTGAACCGGCCCCTCCGCCATCAGGTCATCGACGGCGCCGATACCACGTCGCTTAATCTCCTGGGCGCTGATGGTACGCATTTTGGCACTCCTTTCAGTACTTGCCGTGAGTGTATCACGGAATGGACGCCTCGGCACACCTCCCGTACACTGCGACGAACGGGAGGCGAGCGCGCATGAATGTCCGGCAGGGACGATACGAGAGCAAGGAAGAGGCGCAGGCGGCCCAACGCGCCTACTACAACGACGTGATGCCGACGCAGACAGACGGGCGCTTCCGTTCCGGCGCGTTGCAGGAATTGTATCTGGCGCGACGCATTGCCTTTGCGCGGCGGTACACGCCGCCCCACGCCCGCTGGCTCGACCTCGGTTGCGGTGATGGCGTAATTACGGCGGCCATCGCGGCCTTCGCGGACGCCGTCGTCGGTGTGGACATCAGCGACCGTAACATCGCCGTCGCGAACGAAATGCGCGCCCGACCGAACACCCGCTATGTTCACGCGGCGGTCGAGGAGCCGGAACGGTACGCGGACGGACGACCCTTCGATGCAGTCTCGGCCTTCGAGGTGTTGGAGCATGTCTACGACCCGGCGGCGTTCCTGCGGGATGCCGTCGCGCAACTGCGACCGGGCGGCGTCCTGCTCCTCTCGACGCCGAACGCCGCGAGCCTGACGCGCCGCCTGAAGCGGTGGTTTCGCCCGCTCGTGCGCCGCGCCGGGTACGCGGACGCCGACGCGCTGATCGAGGAACATCATCGCGAGTACACGCTGCCCGATCTACGCCGCCTCGCGCGGGATGCGGGGCTGGAGATCATCAAGGAGGACGGCGTCGTGCTCCTCCTCCCCTTCCCGAACACGCTGGAGCGGATCACGCAGTGGCGACCGATCCACGCCCTAAATGTCCGCTCCGGCGGCTGGTACCCGCCCCTCGCCGCCGAATGCTACCTCGCCGCCCGTAAGCAGGAGTGAACTGCGAAGGCGCGAAGGGCGCGAAGGCGGGAGGAGAAAAGGAGGAATCTCTTTGTTCTCTTTCCGGCCTTCGCGTCCTTCGCGCCTTCGCGGTTCAAACAAAATGATGCGTGTGACGGTGCTGTCGTTGAACATCTGGAATTATCGCGGCGGGTGGGCGGCGCGGCGGGAACGGATCGCAGCGTTGATCCGCGACTGCGCGCCCGATGTCGTCGCACTGCAGGAGGTGCGGCGCGACCCTCGGTATGCATTCGGTAGGGATCAGGCCACGCAACTCGCGCGGCGGACCGGGCTGCGGCGTGTGTATGCACCCGCGATGCGATACTGGCGCGTCCCGCGCACTGAGGAGGGACTGGCAATCCTCACCCCGCACACGATCCTCAGGCATTCGGTTGTGCCACTGTGCTGGGATGGGCGCGACCAGTTCGACCCGAATCGCCGTATCGCCCTTCATGCGACGATCACGCTACCGGGCGATATTCCCCTCGACTGTTGGGTGACGCATCTGAACCAGCGCCCGCCGATGCGGGATGCGAGCGCAGCGCGGCTGGGCGCGGCGATTGCCGCGTGCGACACGCCTCTGCCGGCTCTCCTGATGGGCGACTTCAACGCCGAACCACCCGAAAGAACAATTGCGCTGCTCCAGGCGAGTGGCTTGCGGGATATGTGGCCAGTCGCCGCTCCCGATGGCCCCGGCCACACGTATCCCGCCGAATCGCCGCGCGGCAGAATCGACTATCTGTTCGCTGCGCCCGGTTGGGATGTCGTCCGAATGGAGCGCGTCGGCGTTGGGGCGCGCACGCTCTCCGACCACTGCGGGTTACTCGCCGTTCTCTCGAACCCGGACGTGGTCATCGCGTCACCCCCGCGAGGAAGCGGTGCTTGATCTGCACCGCGTCCCATCCGTGCCGCAGCGCGCCGTTGCCGTCCGCGATCTTCACGACGATCACCGCCGGGCCGGACGTGTTGAGCGCGTCCACGACGGCCCGCTCGAACGCCGCCACCGTTGTCGGGGCGTAGACTTGCGGGATGCCCGCGCCGCGCGCGATGGCGGCGATGTCCGCCACAGCGGCAGCCGTCTGCTGCGATCCGGTCAGCGCGTACGTGCCATTGTCCATGATGACGAGCAGGCAGCGCGCGGGCCGCATCCGCGCGATCGTCGCCAGAGAGCCGAGGTTCATCAGCACGCTCCCCTCGCCTTCGAGGACGACGACGCGCTCATCGGGCCGCGCGAGCGCGTACCCCAGTCCCAGCGACGACGCCAGCCCCATCGAGCCGAGCATGTAGAAGTTCTGCGGGCGATCCGCAGCGGCGAAGAGGTCGAACCCCGCGTTGCCGATCCCCGCGAAGACCGCCTCGTCCGTCAGATGTGCGAGCACACGGCGCGTCAGGTCCAGTCGCTCCATCGCCTCGGGTACCAACTCATTCTCAGCGGAAGGAAAAGGCCTATTGAGATCATTGAAGGGGTAATCAGGGGAGGTGATCGGTTCATCGTCCTTATCCACGGCCAACACCTCGCTCCACGAATCATGAAGGACGACTGGCTAATGAGTAGCGAGCGGCGCGCTCTTCGCGCAAGCCGCGAGGTCAGGCCCTGCCGCGACCGTCTCCGTCTTCGCATCGTCATCGCGTAGGAGTGCCCACGATTCCACAACACCGTGACCATGTGCCGCAATTTCCCCAGCAACATATGCAAGCGCCTCTGGCTCGGTGTCAAAATCCGCGACCAGATTGTTCGTCTCGCTGTCCCACAGGCCAAAAACCGTGACCATGACCTACCTCGCTTCACGATGCACGAGATGGACGGATGCGACACAACGCACCATTTCATCCGGGTCGCCCCAGAGCGTGTGATGCCCCGCTGTCCCGTCTGTCCTGCCTGTCCTGCCATACGTTATACGTCCATCATCGGGAATTGCAAGTGCGGCGATAAACGCTCCCTGTGCGGGAAACGCGATCGCCTTCGCGCGGGCTTGCTCGCTAGTCTCGAACACAGAGAGGCCCTCCCAGAGTCGAAACGTATCCCGGCTTGCGTGGCATCGCTTTTCCCATATCCTTGTCTGATAGAAAATCCTCACGCACCGGCGGGTTGTGCTTCACCGTGCGATAGAATATGCGCGACACTTCGCCCGCTTTCTCTCATCTTCTGAAGGTGGCGAGGCGCTCTATGTTGCCTTCAGCACATCCAGATAGACGATGAAGTCCATCAAGCCGGGGGAATGGCCGTACTCGGTGAGAATCGCGGCGACCTCGCTGCGGTGCTGCGTGCCGTGGTTGACGAGGTGGAGCATCTGCTGCCAGAGCGGGTACGCCATCGGCTCGTTCCGGCTATTGACGTAGCGGAGCGTGCGTTCCAGCGCCGCCTCATCGACCTGCGCGACAAAGGCGTGCGTCTCCCCGTCGATTTCCGCCCATCGCGCCCGCACCGCGCCGACATCGGGGTACGCGACAGGGTCGAAGTGGGCGGGATTGGGCCGACCATGCCAGCGCGAGAGCCAGTTCCACTGCGCCCAGAGCGCGTGCACGAGCGTGTCGCGCACGGACGAAAAACTGGCGCTCCCCGCCGCGACGAACTGCGCGTCGCTCAGATGCGCCGCAGTCGCGAGGATGCGCTCGTCTGCCCATGTGTGGTAATCGTAGAACGTACGGATCAGGTCGGCTTTCATCCCTGCCTCCTTGGTTATGCTTCTTTCTTGCCGCCCGACAGCAGCCCGGAGATGATGAAGGCGACGGGCGCGTTCGTCAGGTACGCGGTCGTCAGGGCAAAGTCCATCGTGCGTTCGAGGGCGTCGGGGCGGTCGAGTATGTGGTGTTGGATGTCGAGCGCGTCGAGCATCCGGGTGACGCCCCGGCCCATGCCGCGTTGCGCGGGGTTGAACTCGTTGAGCGAACCGCGCCCCGCAATCACCATCACGAGCGGCAATTGGTACGGCACGATCAGCGAGCCAAGCGCGTTCGGGCAGTTGCCGAAGCCGCTCGTCTGCATCAGCAGCACGCCGCGCCGCCCGCCGAGCAGCCCCCCCGCGACCACGCCGACGCCCTCCTCCTCCCGCGTGCAGGAGGCGGTCGTCACCGCCGGGTCCGCCTCGAACCGGCGGATGATCGGCGCGACGATATTGTCCGGCACATGCGCGACGAGCGTGATCCCCGCTTCCCGCAGCCGCTCATAGATCACTGTGCTCCACATCGCTGTACCCCCAACTGCCATACTGCGTTGAAGCGCATCATGCGACCCATCATGCGGTGGCGTCAATCGACATTGATGCCCACTGCGAAAAAGGATCGCTCCATCGAGTGCCGTTTTATCCCACTCCAATGATGGAATCATTGCGTCACAGAGAATTGCGCACTTACCGTGGCACAAACATTGCGACCATGCAAACGACCCCTCTTCCCTTCCCCTGCCCGGTGCGGTCCCCACCCGCCCGGGCCTTTTCTTAAGTAGCGAGTAACGAGTAATGAGCGGAAACGGGGAAGTTTACTCCAGAGACTTACGCGATTCGCGAGAGAAGCCTGCCACCACCAGGAAAACCGCCTTAACTGCGTACGTCCTCTACTCCTCGTTACTCGTTACTCGCTACTCGTTACTTCGCGCTGGTGGTACGATGGAATCCGCTTTGGTCTTTCAATTCGTTGAGCAGGAAGGGGAATCGTGCGATGCTCCAGTTCGAGACCACCAACCGCGTCTTGCAGGAGGAGCGGCTGTTTGAGCCGTCCGACGCGATGCGCGAGCAGGCGAATATCACCCAGTACATGCGCGTCAAAGGGTTCGACAATTACGACGACCTCCACCGCTGGTCAATCGAGCACCCGGAAGATTTCTGGGCGGAGATGGCGGAGCAGTTGCACTGGTTCTCGCCGTGGGAGAAGGTGCGGGACTGGCAGTTCCCCTACGTCAAGTGGTTCACCGGGGCGAAGACGAACATCGTCTACAACTGCCTCGACCGGCACCGCGGCACGCACGTCTGGAACCAGATCGCCTACTACTGGGAGGGCGAGGATGGCTCGACCCGCTCCCTCTCCTACGCCGATGTCTGGCGCGAGACGACCAAGTTCTCCGATGTGCTGACCAAACTCGGCATCAAGCAGGGCGACAAGACCTGCATCTACATGCCGAAGATCCCCGAGCAGGTCGCCGCGATGCTCGGCACGACGCGGATCGGCGCGGCGCACTCCGTCGTCTTCTCCGGATTCTCGGCGCAGGCGCTCCGGGACCGCATCCAGGAGGGCGAGGCGAAGATCGTCATCTGCGCGGACGGCTACCAGTACCGCGGCAAACTCGTCGATTTGAAGGCTATCGTCGATGCCGCCGTGCGCGAGTGCCCGACGGTGGAGCACGTCATCGTTGTCAAGCGAGCGGGCAATCACGTCAACTGGGTGCAGGGGCGCGACCTCTGGTACGACGACCTGATGAGCATCGCCAAGCCGGGGATGCCCGCCGCCGAACTGGACAGCGAGACGCCGCTCTACTACCTCTACACCTCCGGCTCCACCGGCAAACCGAAGGGGATCGTCCACACCCACGGCGGCTACATGGTCGGCACGTACACGACGACGAAGTTCATCTTCGACATCAAGCCGGACGATATCTTCTGGGACACCGCCGACCCTGGCTGGGTGACGGGCCACTCGTACATCGTCTACGGCCCGATGCTCGCGGGGTGCACGCAGGTCTTCTACGAGGGCGCGGTGGACTTCCCGAACCCTGGCCGCGTCTGGAAAACAATCGAGAAGTACGGCGTGACGATCCTCTATACCGCGCCGACCGCCATCCGCGGCCTGATGCGGCAGGGCGACCAATGGCCGGCGAGCGCGGACCTCACATCCCTCCGCCTGCTCGGCTCCGTCGGCGAGCCGATCAACCCCGAGGCGTGGATGTGGTACCGCAAGGTGACGGGCGACAGGCACCCGATCATGGACACATGGTGGCAGACGGAGACGGGCGCGATTATGATCTCGCCGACGCCGATCATGCCGCTCAAGCCGGGCAGCGCGACCAAGCCCTTCCTCGGCATTGAGGCGGACGTGGTCGATAAGGCGGGCAACCCCGTCGGCGCGGACAACGGCGGCTACCTCGTCATCCGGCAACCGTGGCCGAGCATGATGCGCACGATCTACCGCGACGTGGAGCGATACGAGTCGTACTGGCGCACCATCGAGGGGGTGTACTTCGCGGGGGACTCCGCGTTCCGCGATGCGGACGGCTACTACTGGATTCAGGGGCGCGTGGACGACGTGATTAAGAAGGCGGGGCACCGCCTCGGATCGTCCGAGATCGAGAGCGCGCTCGTCTCCCATGCCGCCGTCGCGGAGGCCGCCGTCATCGGCAAGCCGGACGACGTGAAGGGCGAGAGCATCAAGGCGTTCGTCATCCTCAAGAGCGGCTACACCGCGTCGGATGCGCTGAAGACCCAACTCATCAATCACGTCCGCGAGACGGTCGGCCCGATCGCCCAGCCGGACGAACTCGACTTCGTGCCGAGCCTGCCGAAGACCCGCAGCGGCAAGATCATGCGCCGCTACATCAAGGCGCAGGAATTGGGCCAGCCAACCGGCGACATCTCGACGCTGGAGGAGTGACGAGTGGGCGGTGGGCAGTGCACAGTGGGCCGTCTCCCCTTCCAACGTCTGCCCACCGCCCACTGCCCACTGGTTTTTCAGGGCAATCGTTGACAAAGGCGGATGAGGCGACTACAATTCAGAATGCACGGCGTATCCGAGACCCGACGTGATACAGGAGTTCAAGCATGAGTGTTGCAACACAAGAGCAGACCAGCATGGTCCTCACTGATGAAGCCGCCACGCAGGTCCGCACATTGATGGAGAAGCAGGGCCGCGCGGACCTCGCCCTCCGCCTCTTCGTGACGCAGGGTGGCTGCTCCGGTTTCTCCTACGGCATGGCGCTCGATCCGAATACCCGACCGGACGACGCGGTCTTCGAGAAGGACGGCGTCCGCCTGATCGTCGATGCCTTCAGCCAGAAGTACCTCGGCGGGGTCGAAGTCGGCTTCTCGTCCAACCTGATGGGCGGCGGCTTCACGATCAAGAACCCGAACGCCGCGTCCTCCTGCGGCTGCGGCCACTCCTTCCGCACCAAGGAAGAGGACGGCCAGCCGAAGCGCTGCGGCCACTAACCGCACCTTGTCAGCACAGAAGGCCGGACATTTCGTCCGGCCTTTTTCTTGCACATGAACCGGCATATGGTACGATTTTCTCTCATGAGTTGTACCTATAGAAGGAGGTACACCATGCCACGATTTGTAAGCAGCGTCAGCCCGAAAGGACAAATCACGATTCCGATGGAGATTCGGAAGCGTCTTGGCATCAAATCCAAGGACAAAGTGGCATTTGAAGTCGAGGGTGATACCGTCACACTGGCCCCTGTCGTCTTCACACTCGAAACCGCGTTTGGTTCTGTGACGCCGCTTAATCGACCGGAGGATTTCAAGCAGTTAGCGCGGCAAGCACGGGAAGAGCACGCCAGTGACGTTGTGCGCAAGATGCGTGAGAATTGAATAGGAATTACGAGTTGGCGAGAGAAACCCGGTGGTGGCGGGCG
>JAABUT010004253.1_pt1 | contig 11550 bp, 10 predicted proteins | sample 5559281 | NCBI WGS metagenome assembly JAABUT01 (sample SAMN10711880, study PRJNA513359) | rock metagenome | isolation source: Antarctica rocks | place: Antarctica: Victoria Land, Ricker Hills nord | collected 2016-01-04
TCGGCGCGCTGAATACCGACTGGAAGCTGCTGGCCGCGGCCGATCTCAACAGCGACGGCAAGGCCGACCTGCTGTGGCAGCAAACCTCGACCGGCGCCATCTACGATTGGACCATGAACGGTCCGAAGATTGCCGGCAGCGGCTATGTCGGCGGGCTCAGCAGCGACTGGGCGTTCCTGGGCGAGGGCAACCTGAGTGGCGGCGGCAAGGCCGATCTGCTGTGGCAGCAGAAGTCGACCGGCAGCATCGTGGACTGGACGATGAACGGCCCGGGCATCACCAGCGCTGCGGTGATCGGCAAGCTGGGCAGCGACTGGAAGTTCCTGGCGACCGCCGACCTGAACGGCGACGGGAAGTCGGACATGCTGTGGCAGCAGACCTCGACCGGCAGCATCGTGGACTGGACGATGAGTGGCTCGAGCATCATCGGCGCCAGTACGGTCGGCGCCCTCGGCAGCAGCTGGAAGTTTCTGGCGGCGGCTGACTTCAACGGCGACGGCAAGGCGGACCTGCTGTGGCAGAACACGTCGGGCACCATCGTCGACTGGAGCATGAACGGCGCGTCCATCGCGGGTGGCGACGTTGTTGGCGCCCTGGACAAGAGCTGGTCCCTGCGGGCGACGGGGGACTACAACGGCGACGGCAAGGCTGACATGATCTGGCAGAATACGGGCGGCTCGATCGTGGACTGGCAGATGAACGGCCCGGCGATCCAGGGCGCCACGGTCGTGGGCGGCCTGGACAGCAGCTGGAAGTCGCTGGCCTAGGTGTAGCGAACCGCAATCATCGGCGTCTCGGATCGCAAACGGGAGTGTCAAAAACCTGGGACGCTACGCCGCGCGCTGGATTGGTTGGTGGCCAAAGCGTCCGCCCAGCAGCGCGGCTCTGACCTGAAGCACTCGATGGGCGCCTCGGGGCGACCAGCGCATCTGCCGGCGTTTGTTCATGCGGGCGTTCACCAGTTGGTTGACCGTGCCCTCGGCCCGTGAGGTCGAGATCGGCTTGCCGGCCCGGTAACGCTGGCCGTAGTCGATCAGTGCGCCAGCTCCAACCTTGTGCCAACGGGCTTCCAACGTCATGGTGCCTGCCTTGTGAGCCCCCATGCCTTCCGAGCGAGCCGCTCCACCCGATGGGGTCGCCGCAAGAGCCAACAGGGAAGCGCCGTTCTGACGCGTTCGCCTGGCACCCTCATCATAGCCGGCGGCTCGTCCGGCATCGGGCGGTGCACCGCGGACCTCTTCGCACGGCACGGTTGGCGCGTAGGGCTGATTGCCCGGGGCAGGGCTGGGTTGGCGGCGGCCGCCGTGGACCTAAAAGCAGCGGGCGTGCCAGTCGCTGTCGCTGCTGCCGACGTGACAGTCAGCACGGCCTTGCGGGATGCCGCCGACGCGATCGTAGCTGAGCTTGGGCTGCCGGATATTTGGATAAACTGCGCGGGCACTGGGGTTTACGGCCGGTTCACCACCATCCCCGAGGCGCAGTTCGAACGGGTGACCGCCGTGACCTACGGCGGCACAGTGAACGGCTGCCGTGTCGCCCTCGCATTGATGGCGCCAAGGGGGCAAGGTGCAATCGTGAATGTGTGCTCCGCAGTCGCCTTTCACGGCTTGCCGCTGATGACCTCTTATGCCGGAGCGAAAGCAGCCGTACGGGGCTTTAGCCAGGCATTGCAGGCGGAGTTGCGGATAGAGCGCAGCCGCATTCGCGTCAGCACGGTTTTTCCGCCGGCAGTGAACACGCCGTTCTTTTCCCACGCCGTATCCCACATGGGCTGGCCTGCACGTCCCGTACCCCCGATCTATCAGCCGGAGGTGGTGGCGGCGGCCATCCATCTTGCCGCGATGCACGGCCGGCCAGAGATGGTGGTGAGCGGTACGGCTGCCGCCTTCTCGATCGCCGCCCGCATCTCGCCGCGGCTGATCGCCTTCGCAATGACTCGGCTGGGTCTCGACGGCCAGATTACCCGCGATCCGGAGGCGGCGCGGCTGGAGCAGCCGACGCTGCTCGCCCCCTCGGCCGAGGCTTCCCCGGTTCATGGGCCGTTTGGCCGTCGCGCCCGGCAGCGCAGCATGCAGGTATGGCTATGCCGGTACGGACGGACGCTGCTGGGCCTTGGGCTGCTGACTGGCGCCGCGGCGGCGTGGGTCACTCGCAGGTTAGTGTTTCCGTAGCGAGCCAAACCTGCTCCGCCAGCGCCGTGTTGAACACGCGGCTATTCGGCCGCACGACTTGGCGCTTCTTCACGTAGGCGCCGGTAACTGCTTCGAACTCTGCCGACAGCGCCACGTGCAGCGGCGTGTCCGCGCCCTGTTCCACCGTCAGCAGAAAGGGCGCCATGACACGCCACGCCAGGCCCACAGGCCCGGAAGCGCGCACCAGGCCGGTCGCCACGGCGCCCGGGTGCACCACGTTGGCTACAACTCCCGTACTCTGGAGCCGTTGCGCCCAGTCGAGGGTCGCCATGGTCAGCGCGAGCTTGGATTGACTGTATGAGCGCACCATTCCCCAGCGAACTCGGCTTTCCAGGTTTGCCGGGTCGATTCGCGCACGGTCGGACGTGGACGACCCAATGTTGACGATGCGCGCCGCCGTCCCATTGCGCGCCGCGGCGCGCAATGCCGGGATCAGGGCACGCGTGAGGACGAAAGGCGAAAGGTGGTTGAGTGCAATGACGCGCTCGTGCCCCTCGGCAGTTTCCTCCCGGCGCGTGCAGAACACGCCAGCATTGTTCACCAGCACGTCGATCGCCGGATGGCGCGCGCCGATCAGCGTGCCGACGTCGCGTGTCGCGGCAAGCGACGAGAGGTCGGCGATCAGCAGCTCGATCCGGGCCGAGGGCACTTGCGCGCCGATCCAGGCCAACGTGTCGTTGCCGCGCTGGCGGTCGCGCCCCACCGCGACCACTGTATGCCCCGCCCGTGCCAGGCCGAGCGCGATCAATCGGCCTATGCCGCCGGTGGCACCCGTCACGACGCTGACCGGCATACGAGGGAGGCTCCTGCAAACAGGCGGTTAGACGCGGAACACGTAGTCCGTGCTGCCGTCCCGCTCGACATCAGGCGGAAAGGCTGCGTGCTTGTCGGCGTAATACCTGGCCCTGTGGTCGCCGTCGCTCAGCAGGTTGTAGGTCAAATAGAGGATGCGCCGCGGCTTGGCGGTGAAGTTCGGCTTGGAGGCGTGCGGGGTGAAGCTGTCGAAGAAAACGACGTCGCCCGGTTCGGTGGGAACGGGTTGCAGCCCAAGCCCGGCCTCGTCCAGCGGGTTCCACTCCTCGCCGATCAGCCCGTCGCGATGCCGGCCAGGAACCATCTCCAGGCAGCCGTTCTCCAGGGTCGCGGGATCGATGGTCACCAGCGCGGTGATGAACAAGGGCGCATACCGCGTCCATCCGGCTTGCTGGTCCTGGTGCGCCTTGAAACCGGGGGCGCCTGGCATCTTGAAGTTGATCTTCTCCTTAAACAGCGCGACCCGGCCGCCCATCAGCCTTGCCACCCAGCGCGACGACAGGGCGCCGTCCCGGATCACGAGGTCGAAGCCCGGGTGGAACGGGCAGAAATTCTCGATCCGCTGGATGACCCGGTGGCCCGGCTCGGTCAGGCTGCCCTCATGGTACACCCAGTGCCGGCCCGGTTGCTCCGGGGCCGCCTCCAGTTCCTCCGTCCAGCGGAGCAGGTCGGCTGTCTCGTCCGCACCAAAGAAGCCGGGCACGACGAGATAGCCGTCCCGCGCCATCACGGCGCACTCGTCCGGCGACGGATCGCGACGGCCGGCGGGCATGGGCGTCCGCGGCGCCGCGCTCATGCCGTCATCTCCGGCAACAACGCCCTGGCCTTCAGGACATCCTCGGGAAAGTCGATTTCGATCCATGGAAGGCCGCTGACGTCCTCGAACCCGAACCGGTCGTGCGGGCTGGCCAGGATCATGTCCCGGATCGGCTCCTCGTAATCCATGGCTCGCCGGCCCGATGCCACGTAGCCCTCGGCCCGGTCCGCGAGCTCGGCAGCGCTGCTGGGCGTGAAACGAAAGAAGCCGACGGACTCGCCATGCCACTGGTGTTGCGCCGTTGGCCGCTTGTGGAAATCGACGATCCGGTCATCGCGGACGCACAACTTGACCGGCTCGTCCCCTGGCTCAATGTCCCGGTCGAGCAGCAGGCAATCCGCCTTCGTACTGCCGAGCAGGCGCCCCATCAGCCGATCGTCGTACAGCACGTCCGCGTCCATCAGGACGACGGGCGCGCCGCTCCGCAGGACGTTCCGACCGGTCCAGAGCGAAACGACGCTGCCTTCGCGGAAATCGGGGTTCTCGATCACCTGGACGGGCGGGCGCGCCTCCATGGCGGCCAGCGCGGAACGGAGAGGCCCGGCCGCGAAGCCCACGACCACGCTGATGGAAACGACGCCGGCGCGATGCAGGATGGCGACGTGGCGGGCGATCAGGCTGCTGCCGCCGAAATCCAGCATGGCCTTCGGCTCGCAGGGCTGCAGGGCGCCAAGACGCCGGCCGACTCCGGCGGCCAGGATCAGCGCATGGGTGGCGGCCGCGCCGGGGATGCTCGCCAACATGGCCTGACTCCGCTACAGTTCGTCTTGTTGTTACAGCCGTCTTACAGTCACCATTCCAACAAGCGGGTCAACCACCCGCTCGAAGCAGGAACGCCGCCGTGCCGCATGAGATCCAACCCTGGGCATCGCGTTGTGCCCCGGGCGCCTCCCGTCCGCATCGCCTGCGCTCGCTGCTGCTTTCGCCGGACCTCGCCTTCATCATGGAGGCCCATAGCGGCCTCTCTGCCAAGATCGTGGAGGAGGCCGGCTTTCACGGCATCTGGGCGTCCGGTCTGTCGATCTCGGCCATGCTCGGGTTGCGCGACAGCAACGAGGCGTCCTGGACGCAGGTCCTGGACGTGCTGGAGTTCATGGCCGATGCTGCCACCCTTCCGATCCTCGTCGATGGCGACACCGGCTACGGAAATTTCAACAACGTGCGGCGCCTAGTGCGCAAGCTGGGGGAGCGTGGCATCGCCGGCGTCTGCCTCGAAGACAAGCTGTTTCCCAAGACCAACTCCTTCCTGGGCGAGCGTCAGCCGCTAGCGGACACGGCGGAGTTCTGCGGCCGTGTCCGTGCCGGCAAGGACGCGCAGGCCGACGACGACTTCTGCATCGTGGCTCGGACCGAGGCGCTGATCTCCGGCCACTCCATCGACGAGGCGCTGCGCCGGGCCGAGGCGTACCACGCCGCTGGGGCCGACGCGATCCTGGTGCATTCCAAGAGGGCGGATGCGGGCGAGATCACCGGGTTCATGCGGCGCTGGGACCGCCGCTGCCCGGTGGTGATCGTGCCCACCATGTACTACGCGACGCCGGCAAGCGTTTTCCGCCAGGCCGGCATATCGATGGTAATCTGGGCCAACCACCTCGTCCGCTCCTCCATCTCCGCGATGCGGGAGACGGCGCGCAGCATCGCCGCCCGCGAGTCGCTGATGGAGGTGGAGGACCGGGTCGCCTCCGTGCGGGACATCTTCAACCTCACCGGCAACGACGAGCTGGAGGAGGCAAGCCGGCGCTACCTCCCGGCCAGCCGCAGCGTCCGCGGCATCGTGCTCGCGGCGTCGCGCGGCACGGCGCTGGAGGCCGCCACGGCGGACACGCCGAAATGCATGCTGGACGTGCGGGGCAAGCCGTTGCTGCACCGCCTGCTTGCTACGCTTGGCGAGAGCGGGGTGGGCGACGTGACGGTCGTGCGCGGCTACCGCAAGGAGGCGATCTCCGCCGACGGCATCGCTGTCGTGGACAACGACGACTATGCCGCGAGCGGCGAGGCGGCCTCGCTGGCCTGCGCGTCGCCGATGCTGCGGGGCGAGACGGTGGTCGTGTACGGCGACGTATTGTTCCGCCGCTATATCCTGGACGGGTTGCTCGAAACCGGCGCCGACATCACCGTCGTGGTCGATTCAAGCGTGCGGGCCGCCGCTAACCGCCGCGACCTCGTGGGCGCCGACCTCCGGGACGACAAGTCCTACTACACCGACGCCGTGGCGCACCTGACCGCGGTCGGCGCCGACCCGGCGACCGCGTCCGGCGAATGGATCGGGCTGATGCACCTGAGCGCACGGGGCGCCGAGCTGGTGTGCGAGGAACTGGCCGCAATGGACGTGGAAGGCGTGTTGGCGGCGGCCGACCTGCCTGCGCTGCTTGAGCGCCTGATGCGCCGCGAGCCGGTCGCCGTGCATCATATCCGCGGGCACTGGCTGGACGTGGACACGCCGGCGGACCTGGCCGAGGCGCGGAACTTTTCGGGATGATCGAGGCGGGCGCCTTCCTCAAGGCGGCCGGGCAGGCCGGGATCGCGTTCTACAGCGGCGTGCCGTGCAGCTTTCTGACCCCTCTGATCAACCGGACGCTCAGCGACCGCTCGCTGCGCTACGTCGGTGCCGCGAGCGAGGGGGAAGCGGTGGCGATCGCCGCGGGAGCCTGGCTGGCCGGGCGCGAAACGGCTGTGATGTGCCAGAACTCCGGGCTCGGTAACGCCGTCAACCCGCTAACTTCGCTGAATACCCCGTTCCGCATCCCGACGCTGCTGATCGTCACCTGGCGGGGCCAGCCGGGATTGCAGGACGAGCCGCAGCATGAGCTGATGGGCCGCATCACCCAGGACTTGCTGGAAGTCATGGAGTTGCCGCACTGCCGCTTCCCTTGCAATGCCGCCTCGCTCGGCCCGGCTCTGCATCAGGCGCGCGAGGCCATGACCCGAACCGGCCTTCCGTTTGCGCTTGTCATGGAGAAAGGCGACCTAGCCGACGAAGCGCTGGACCAGACGCCCCTCGCGCCATCACCGCGTGGGCAGCGCACAGAACTCGGCGATGGCGGCGAGCGGCCGACCCGTTTGGCGATCCTTGAGCGCGTGCTCGCCGCCGCCCCGCCGGATGCGCCGATCGTCGTGACCACGGGCAAGGCTGGGCGCGAGCTGTTCACCCTGGCCGACCGGGAGCAGCATCTGTACCAGGTCGGCTCCATGGGGTGCGCCGCCCCGATGGGCTTGGGCATCGCCATGACGACGGGGCGGCGCACGATCGTGCTGGACGGAGATGGGGCGGCGCTGATGAAGCTTGGCGGCCTGGCGACGATCGGAGCCTATCGGCCGCCCGGGCTGCTGCACGTCATCCTGGACAACGGCGTGCACGACTCGACCGGCGGCCAGGCAACCGTCTCACCCAGCGTGGACTTCGCCGGCGTGGCGTTGGCCTGCGGCTACGTCCACGTCTTCGCCTGCGACAGCGCAGCCGGTTTCACCGAGGCGTTCGCCCAAGCCTTGGCCACGACCGGACCCGCGCTGCTGCATGTCCGCATCCGTTCGGGTTCGCTGGAGAGGCTCGGGCGGCCGACGGTCGCCCCGCACGAGGTGGCGCAGCGGTTTCGCGCTTTCCTCCGTCAGGCGGCGGTTTGAGCGGGGCCGTGCGCAAGCATGAAGGCGTCCACGGCGCGGAGGGCGCGTGCGATGTCGTCGGGACCGATCGCGCCGATGCAGCCGATGCGGAAGCTGGCCTCATGCGTCAGCTTGCCCGGGTAGATGACGATGCCGCGTGCGTGCAAGAAATCGTAGAAGATCTCGAACCGGAACCAGCCGCCCGGCGGAGTGCGGAACGTGACAATGACCGGCGCCTGCAACGCCGGGCTGATGAAAGGGCGGAAGCCATGCGCCCGCATCCCGCGCACCAGGATGTCGCAATTGCGGCGGTAGCGCGCGTTGCGGGCCGCCACGCCGCCCTCTGCTTCCAACTGGTCGAGGGCCGCGGACAGCGCGGCGACGACTTGGACCGGCGGCGTGAAGCGCCATTGCCCGTTGCTCTCGAACCCGCGCCACTGGTCATGGAGATCCAGGCTCAGGCTTGTGGCGTTGCCGGCGCAGGTCGCGAGGTGCCGCCTGGCGGCAATGACGAACCCCAGCCCCGGCACGCCTTCCAACGCCTTGTTTGCCGAGCCGATGAGCGCGGTGAAGGGCGTGCGTGTCCCGTCGATCGGCACTGCGCCGAACGAACTCATCGCGTCCACCAGCAGCCGGCGGCCGGCGGCCTGCACGCGGTCGGCGATTGCCTCCAAGGGGTTCAGCAGCCCGCTTGTGGTTTCGCAGTGCACGAGTGCGACATCCGTAATGGCCGGGTCCGCGGCGAGCGCCCCGGCCACTGCGTCCGGCGCGACCGCCTCGTGCTCCGGCGCCTCGATCGCCGCGTGCGCCAGGCCGAGGCGGTGCGCCATGGTGGCGATGCGGCGGCCATATGCGCCGTTGACCAGCACCAGCAGCTTGCCGTGGCGCGGCACCAGCGTCTGCACCGCCGCCTCAACCGCGAAGGTGCCGCTGCCCGGCAGCGGCACCGCGACGTGCGTGTCCGCCACGCCGGCCAGGGCCGCCAGCCGGGCGCGCACGCCTTCGCTGAGCGCGGTGAAATCGCCGTCGCGCGAGCCCCAGTCCCGCCCCAGCGCAGCCCGCGTTCGGCTGGACGTGGTGAGCGGCCCGGGCGTGAGCAGGAGGGAGGGCATCGGATCTGTCATTCCCAATGCCTAGCCCGAACGGCGGCCGGAGGTCACGCGTGAAGCTCAGCGCCCTGCTCGGCGGCATCGCCGGAGTCGTGCTCGCTGCCTGGCTGCTGCAGAGCTATGGCATTGGGCGGATACTGGACTTGCTGGGCCAGGCTGGCTGGTTCGGCATTGCCGCCATGGTCGCCTTCCATCTCGTGCAGATCGTGTTTTCCGCCGCAGCCTGGCGCGTGATCGCCGGCCCCACCGTGCCACGGCCCGGTCTGCGCGACTTCGTGGCGCTGCGCTTGATTCGGGAAGGCGTGAACAACCTTCTGCCGGTCGCGCAGATCGGGGGAGAGTTCGTCGCGTCCCGCCTGCTGCAGCGCCGGGGCGTGCTTCTTGCCTCCGCCATTTCGGGGTCGCTCGCCGACTTCACGATCGAGGTGGTGACGCAGGTCGCTTTCACCTTGCTGGGTCTGGGCCTGCTGCTCGACAGTGTCGGCGGCAGCGATGTCGCTGGCTACGTCGCGAGCGGGCTGGTGGTGGCGGCGTTGGCCGTGATCGGCTTCCTGGGGGCGCAATGGCTCGGCCTTTCCACGCTTATCGAGAAAGGGCTGATGCGGCTGGGGCGCACCTTGGGATGGGCCGGCTCGGCGCAAGTGGAGGGGCTCCACAAGGCGCTGATCGAGTGCTATCGCGCATCCTCGCGCATCTTGCTGGCATCTACGTGGCACTTGGTGTCCTGGCTGCTGGGCGGCGTCGAGGTTTGCCTTGCCCTACATGTCGTCGGCCACGACGTGAGCCTCGGACCCGGCCTGGTAATCGAGAGCCTCGGCCAGGCCCTGAAGACGGCAGGGTTCGCGGTGCCCGGTGCGCTCGGGGTACAGGAGGGCGGCTACATCATCGTCTGCCACCTTTTCGGCTTGACCCCGGACGTCGCCATCGCCTTGTCGCTGATGAAGCGGTTGCGTGAGGTGACGCTCGGCGTGCCCAGCCTGATCGCCTGGCAATGCTTGGAAAGGCAGCGCCCCATGCACCTCTTGCCGGAATCAACGTCGTGAGCGGCAACTCCTGGACCCACTTCGCGGTCCGTCCTCTCGTCCGGCCGATGATCGGCAGCCGGGTGACGCCCAACCACCTGACCACGCTGCGCCTGCTCTCCGGCGTCGGCGCCTGCGTGTGCTTTGCGATAGGCAGCTGGGCGGGAATGGCGTGGGGCGGCGCCTTGTGGCTCATCTCTGCCCTGCTGGACCGGGCAGACGGCGAACTGGCGCGGCTTGGCGGATTGAGCAGCCCAGGCGGCCACATCTATGACTGCTACGTGGACGTAGGCATCAACGCGCTGTTTTTTGTGAGCGTGGGCGTTGGCCTGCGCCATTCATGGCTGGGCGGTTGGGCAATCCCGCTTGGGCTGGTCAGTGGCGGCGCCGTGTTCTTGAGCAGCGTGCTCTGCGAACTGCTGGAGCAGCGCAGCCCGCCCTATACCAAGGCCTATTCCGGCCGATGGGGCTTCGATCCGGACGACGCGCTCTATCTCATGGGGCCGCTGGCCTGGCTGGGCTGGCTAAGCCCAATCCTGATCGGGGCCGCAATCGGGGCGCCAGCGGTCGTGGTCCTCACCAGCATCCGGCTCTTCCGCCTGACCCGCGGCGCGGCGCAAGCGTAGGTAAACCGCGGTCGATGTTGGGAAGCCCAGGCATGTGAAAGCGCACGCCAACGAGTGCCCTCCGGGGTCCGTTTCCAGCTTCCCGGTCCGATTTGGCTATTTCCGGTGCGTTTCTCAGCTTCTGGCGGGCTCTTGGCTGCTTTTTATATCATTAAAGAAATAAACCTCGGGCGGGTAGGCAGGAGAGCTACGCTGCCTTTGGGAGGAGCATGACATCGTAGCCCAGGTTGCTCAGGCGCTGAACCAGCTTGCCCGTCGAGCGCTTGCGGGCGACGGGACTGCCGCAAGATCTGGGATGTAAGCATCAAGGGAGTGTATTTTCGCGTCTGTTCTCTGACCAAGGGCGGATGCGTGACCTGGATTGTGAGATTGGTGAACATTGGGGCTGAGGGCGAGGCACAGGCCACGGATGTTATGGAGATCAGCCGGCCCGATAATCTCCGCAATGTTGCCGATCTGGGCTTGACCCTGTCCGACACGAAGCGGTTGCTGGCAGGCCTCCAACACGAGATGGTTGCCGCACAGGTCAGGGCCCACGCCGTTCGGCGGCCGACCTGCGCACGCTGTGCCGGCGTGTGCCATGTGAAGAATTACCAGGACCATGCGGTCGCGACGCTCTTCGGCCAGGTCACGCTGCGGCTTCCCCGGTTTCGCTGTGCCGCGTGTGGCGGGATCGAGGCTGGCGTTGGCTGGCCACCGCGCTGCCGGTCAACGCCGGAGCTGGACCGGCTTCAGGCGCATCTCTGCGCCCTCATGACCTACCGGACCGCCGCTGATCTACTGGCGCAGATGTTCCCGGTCGACGCTGGAAAGCATCATGAGACCTTGCGCCGCCATACCCTGAAGGTTGGCGAGGCTCTTGGTGAGTGCGCCGTGACCCGGCCGGAACTGGCCGCGTCGGCGGTTGTGGTCACCCTGGATTCGACGTTCATCCGCAGCTGCGCGGCGGGCGAGCGGCATCTGGAGGTCCGGGTCGGCAATGTCGAAACGCAATCTGGTGGCCGGCAGGTTTTCGGCGCCGTCGCCAAAGCCGATACCGACATCCGCGCGCTGATCCGCCGCAACCTTGACGCTCTCGGACGAACCAAGGACACGGCGTTGGCGGCCTTCACCGACGGCTGCCCTGGGCTCCGGCGCATTCTCGCCGATGCTGGCGTCACCACGCGGCCGATGCTCGACTGGGTCCACATCGCCATGCGGCTGCAGCACCTGAAGCAGATCGCCAACGGCCTGTCAGATGATGACCCTGAGCGGGAGGCAGCGAAGGCGATAATCGTGGCCGAGGTCGAGCGGCTGCACTGGCGCATTTGGAATGGCAACGCCCAGGATGCCCCAATCAGCATCGATCGTATCCGCGCGGTCATGCATCAC
>JAABUT010004255.1_pt1 | contig 11545 bp, 13 predicted proteins | sample 5559281 | NCBI WGS metagenome assembly JAABUT01 (sample SAMN10711880, study PRJNA513359) | rock metagenome | isolation source: Antarctica rocks | place: Antarctica: Victoria Land, Ricker Hills nord | collected 2016-01-04
GGGACCGGGCGCCGGCGCGGGTGCTGGTCGAGGACGACCTGGATGAGGCCGGCCCGCGGGTGCTGGCCGCGGCTCGGGCGTTCGCCGCGACCGACTGAGTGGACACCGGCTGGCACGCGTTCGGCCCGGACCCGGGTGACATGGTCACCGTCCGGGGGCTCCAGTTGCAGGTCGATGTCGACCCGGGGGTGGTGTGGCGGGTCGGGTACCGGCCGGACCCGTGGGCGTGGACACCGTTCGCGGCGGAGGGGCGTCGCGAGGTAACTGACTCCAGGGACCTGGAACGAGAGCAAAAGCAGTTCACCTCCAGCACAGAGGAAGGCTTCGCCGAGCAAGGGCAGCGACGCGCGAGTCCTGTCGTTGAGCAGGACGACCCACATCGCGTCGACCCCGGTGTCGAAGGACCAGCTGGGGAACTGGTGGCGCGGCGGGGGCGGGGGTAGGCAGACACCGGGCAGCTGAGCGGCCACGTCGAGGATCTCGACGGCGCACAGGTCACCGAGTCCAGTCCGGTCGATCACGGCTTCCAGTGGTCGTCCTGTCCCGTCCGGGTCCTCCGCCAGCCGGATGACCAGCGTCTGGCCGGTCAAGCGCGCACTCGGTGTCCAAGCCACCCGATCACCGTGGCGCGGTGACCTCGAACCGGGCCGAGGTCGACGCCAAGCCGGCGGGCGCCGGGACACACCGGCCGGGCACAGGAGGTCGGTGGCACGGTGCACGGCGGACGGCACGGCTGACGCGGGAGACCGCTGAGCGGTCCCGACTCGTCGGTGAGCTCGCGCGGTCCCAGACGAGTGCGCCGGGGCGCTGTACGCGGCCGGGGTAAATTCTTGACGCTGAACGGGTCCCCGCCTTTGCGCGGCGCAACGGAGGAAGGGAACGACCGACATCTCGGACCAATCGACCGTGTCGCCGCCCACCCTTCGGGGTCGCTCGTCCGCGGAGACGCGCAGCGCCGTGCTCGACCTCATCCGGGCGAGCGGCAAGATCAGTCGGGTCGACCTCGCCCGCCGGTCGGTGCTGACGGAGGCGACGATCTCAAAGATCGTCAAGGAGCTGCTCGCCACCGGCCTGATCGTGCACGCCGGCTACGCCGAGTCGACGGGCGGTAAGCGTCCGGTGCTGCTGAAGCTGAACGACGGGGGCCGTTACGCGGTCGGTCTCACGATCGACTTCCACAGCTCGACGGTCGTCCTGTGCGGTCCCGACGGCACGGAGCTTGCCAGGGCGACCGCAGGCGGCACGGGCGTCGAGCGGCCGGAGCTCGTGCTCGACCGGCTCGCCGCGGACATCGGGGGCCTGATGGCCCGGGAGGGCGTCGAGCGGGACGCGGTGATCGGTCTGGGTGTCGCCTCGGCCGGCCGACGCGGGTTCCCCCATGGCTGGAACGTCGACACGTCGTTCTTCGACATCTGGGAGCCGTACTCCGTCGAGGACGAGTTGGCGGAGCGGACCGGCCTCGTCACCATCCGAGAGAACGACGCAAACTGCGCCGCGCTCGGCGAGTTCTGGGTGAGCCAGGAGCCTCGCCGTGACTTCGTCACCGTGTACATGTCCCACGGCATCGGCGCAGGCATCGTGATCAATGGCGCGATCTACCGCGGGGTCTCGGGCAACGCGGGCGAGATCGGGCACACGATCGCCGTCCCAGATGGCGAACTGTGCTGGTGCGGCTCCCGCGGCTGCCTCGAGACCGTGGCCAGCCCACGGGCGATGGTCGACCGGGTTCTGGCCGACCCCGGCTTGCGGGCCGCGGTCGGCGTCGACGAAGAAACCCCGATCGGGGAGGTGTTCCGCCGCCTGACCTCCCTCGACGGAAGCAACAACGCCGGAGTCCGCCGCATGCTCGAGACCTCCGCCGGGTACTTCGCCTCGGCGATCGGCGATCTCGTGAACACTTTCGACCTCGACCTCGTGGTCCTTGCCGGGCCGGGGTTCGCCGGCGTGAAAGAGATCTTCCTGCAAGCCGCGCAGGATCGCGTCGTGAGCACGGGATTCATGCGTGAGCTCCACCCGATCACGGTCAGGCTGGCATCGATCGGCTCGGAGACTGCGGCGCTCGGCGCCGCGACCGTTGTCCTGCAGCGGCACCTCACCCCGCACCTCGCCGCACCCGTCGTCTGAGCGCTCGACTGCCTTCGCCGGGCGTCCCTTCCACACGAGGGCGCGGAGCCCAGCGCGTCCGCACCCGGGCTTCGAGCAGCCACGCGCCGCGCCACGACACGCCTCTCAACTTTCTTTCGCAACTGTTGCTTTGCTGCCCGAGGTGGGGTTACGCTCCCCGCGACACAGCCCCATGGACGTGGCCCGAGGGTCTCCGTCCATCTGACGGACGGAAGACGATGATGTTTCCACAACGGTTCCGGCACGCCGCTCTCTCGGCCGTCGCGGGCGGCGCACTGATCGCCGCCACACTCACCGGCTGCTCGGCGCAAAGCACCTCGAGCAGCTCGAGCACCTCGAGCGGACAGGGATCCGCCACCAGCGGCAAGGTCACCTGGTGGAGCTGGACGCCCGACAACGACCTCGCCGCCCGTGAGATCGCGGCATTCAACAAGGACTACCCGAACATCGCCGTCACCTACAAGAAGGTTCCGATCGACAACTACGCCGCTGTACTCCGCCCCGCGCTCGCGTCCAACGACGGGCCGGACGTGTTCACGGTCAACGCGAGCGGCTCGTTCTCCGGGCAGACCTTCGCCCCCTACGCCTACGACCTCACCGCCGACACAGAGAAGCTTCTCGGCGCGGACTGGAAGTCGAAGGTCGCGCCCATCGGAGTGGAGGCGTTTACCGTGAAGGGCCGCCTCGTCGCCGCCCAGTGGGCGAAGGTCGGCGCGGGGATCATGTGGATCAACAAGGAGACGTTCGACAAGTACGGTGTGAAGGTGCCCACGAACCTCACCGAGTGGCAGCAGGCCTGCAACACCTTCCGGTCGCATGGCCTCGGCTGCTTCCGCGAGGGCTTGGGGGGCACGAGTGGCTTCGTGATCGACACCCTTCACTCGATCATGGACAGCGTCCAGCCCGGACTGTGGAGCGATCTGCTGGCGAACAAGGCCAAGTGGACCGACGCGGGAGTCGTGCAGTCCCTGCAGATCCTGCAGGACCTCACCAAGTCCAAGATCCTGGATTCCGGCGCCACCGGTATCCAGCAGTACCCCGACGTCAACAACGCCTTCCTGACCGGCAAGGTCCCAATGGTCCAGATGGGCACCTGGTACCAGCAGTACGCGTCAGTGGCCAGCCTGACGGCCGCGCTACAGGGCGCGGGTGTCCCTGCGGACACCAAAAAGGTGACGATCCTTCCGATCCCGTTCCCGGATGTCGCCGGCAAAGGCAACCCCTCCACAATGTTCACTGACCCCGATGCCGGTCAGGCCGTGAACGCGAAGTCGAAGGTGCGGAATGCCGCGGTGACCTTCGCGCTGTGGCTCGGGGGGACGAAGAACGGCCAGCAGGTCGTCGCGAACAACCTCGACGAGTTCCCGACGCTGAACGGCGTCGGCGTGCAGTTCGACAAGGTCACGCTCGTGAACCCGTCCGTTCAGGGGCCCGCCCTCCAGAACATCACGAAGCAGCTCAAGTCCGCGACGGAGGTGCGCTCCTACGGCATCGGAGCGCAACTCAGCGCGGCGATCGTCCAGGCCTGCCAGTTGGTGACGAGCGGCAAGGCGCCCGCCGACGCGCTGGGCACCGTGCAGACGGCCGCCGCCAGCGGTCAGTGACAGCGCACGCGAACGGAGATCGAGGATGACCACGATCACCCATGGGACCGGCGCGACGACCGGGAGGTCGTCGCGCCGGCGCCTGAGCCGCCCGCCTGGACTGCCGTGGATCCTCCCGGCACTGGTGGTGTCGGTCGGTTTGCTCTACTACTGCATCTTCTACACGGCATACCTCTCGACCCTCGATTGGGACGGAACCAGCCCGCTGCGGCAGGGCGTCGGTGCGGCGAACTACGCGAAGATGCTGAGCGACCCAGTGTTTTGGGGATCGCTCGAACACACGGCGATCTTCTTCGTCGTCTCCCTGGTGGTCCAAGTCGCGCTCGGTCTCGTCTTCGCCTGCCTCCTGCACTCCAGGCTCTACCTCAAGACCGTCTACAAGGTGTTGATCTTCATTCCGGTGGTGCTCGCGACCGCGACGGTGGCTCCGGTCTTCAGGCAGATCTACGCGCCGGACGGCACGCTGAACGGCCTCCTCGGCGCGATCGGGCTCGGGGGCCTGGAGCGGACGTGGCTGTCGGATCCGACAACCGCGCTGCTGATCGTGATCTCGGTGCAGATCTGGCAGTCGACCGGTGTCGTGTTCGTTCTCTACTTCGCGGCCATCGGGCAGATCGAGCTCGAGGTCGTGGAGGCAGCTCGACTCGACGGCGCCAGCGACCTGCGGATCATCCGGTCGATCGTGTGGCCCGGTGTCCGGGGGACGACGATCGCGATCGCCATCTTGACCGCGATCGGATCCCTGAAGACTTTCGACATACCGTTCCTGGTCACGTCGGGGGGTCCGAGCTACGGGACGGAGTTCCTCGGGACGCAGATCTACCGGGTCAGCATCTCGTTCGCCCAGGTCGGCTACGGGGCGGCGCTCTCGATGGTGCTGTTGGTCCTCGCGCTCGCCGCGGCCGTGGTCATCAACGTCGGGGGACGACGGGGGCGCGCGGCTGATGTTTGAGACCAGACGGACCCGTACGCGGGTGCTGTTGCAGATCCTGCTGACCGTGCTCGTCATCCCGTTCGTGTTCCCGCTGGTCGCGATGGTGCAGGGATCGCTGAGGGGAGCGGGTTGGGCCAACTACCGCACGGTGCTGTCGCTGCAGCTGCTCCCGGGCTTCTTCATCAACAGCTCGATCATCGCTGCGGCGGTGATCGTCATCGTGCTCATCTGCACGATGACGGCGGCGTTCGGCTTCTCGAAGCTGAACATCAAGGGCAAGGAGTTCTTCTTCTGGCTGCTGCTCGCCTGCCTCACCCTGCCGGGGGTGGTGCTGCTCGCACCGCTGTTCGCGACGGTCACGCAAGTCGGCGCCTACAACACGTTGTGGGCGGTGATCCTCCCCGTAGCGGCGCTGCAGATCCCGTTCACGACGCTGCTCGCCCGCAACTTCGTCGACGGGATCCCCAACGAGTTGCTCGAGGCGGCCCGCGTCGAGGGGGCGAACACGGGTCGCACCTTCTGGTACGTGCTGCTCCCGCTCAGTCGGCCGATCATGGCCGCGATCCTCGTGCTCGTCTTCATCAACTCGTGGAACGAGTTCCTCCTCGCCCTGCTGTTCCTGCAGACGCCGGACCACCAGACGATCACCCTCGTCCCGCAGTACTTCGTCGGGCAGTACAACAACGACCAGACGAAGGTCCTCGCCGCGGCCGTCCTGACCGGGCTGCCCGTCGTGATCGCCTACATCGGGCTGCAGCGATTCTTCGAACGCGGCCTCGCGGCAGGCGCGCTTAAGTAGCCAGCCCGCGCCGCACCCCCTCCGACCCCACACCGAAGGAACCCTGATGCCACACGCACGTATCGACCTCGACCGCGTCCACAAACCCCGTCTGCCCGAGTTCAGCAAGGCGATCCTCGCCGGGATGGTGCGTGGCTTCGACATGCCCGCCGACGACCTGTTCCAGAAGTTCACGCTCCACGACGAGGGTGAGCTCGTCTACTCCCCGACGTTCCCGAACCAGCAGCGGACGGACATCATCTTCATCGAGGTGACCGCTCAGGTCGGGTTCACCGACGAACAGAAGCAGTCGACCTTCGTCGCGATCGCCGACGAGTTCGAGCAGCTGGGCATCAAGCGAGACAACATCCTCTGCGTCATCCTCGAGGTGCACGGCGACGCCTGGCACGCCGCCGAGAGCGTTCCGGTCTGATGAGCGACCGACTGGACCAGACCGACGCTCCGACGGCGGGACACCGCCTGCTCGCGCCGGGTCAGACCGCGCGCGTCCACCTCCACGACGCCGTCACCGGCGAGGACACCGTCATCCACGAAAGCCGTGACGTGCTGCTCGAGGCCCCCAACTGGTCCGCTTCCGGCGACGCGCTGCTCCTGAACGGCAACGGGGTGCTGTGGTCCCTCGATCCTGTCGTCGGTGCCGAACCGAAGCGGATCGAGCACGAGTCGCTGCCGGAGATCAACAACGACCACGTGCTCGACCCCGACGGCTTGCACGTCTATCTCTCGGCGGGCGACGGCCACGTCTACCGGGCCGCGATCGCCGGGGGCCCGGCATCGCGGGTGACGTCGGATGAAGACGTGTGGCACTTCCTGCACGGCGTCTCACCGGACGGGACGCGGCTCGCGTACGTGCGGATGGCGTCGTTCCAGGAGCCCGGCCGCCTCGCCGTCATCGCTGCCACGGGCGGCGCGACGACACTCCTCGACACGGGCGAGGGCCACGTCGACGGACCCGAGTGGTCGCCCGACGGCTCGTGGGTGTACTTCAACACCGAGCGCTGGGCGGGGGAGCCGGGACACGCGCAACTGGCCCGCGTCCCGGACGGCGGCGGCGAGGTGGAGCGCCTCCTCACCAGCAGCACCGTCGACTGGTTCCCGCACCTCTCGCCGGACGGGACCGCTGCGGTCTACATCGAGTTCCCGACAGGGACGCTGGGACACCCGGCAGACAAGGACGTCGCGCTCGTCGTGGTCGACCCCGCGGACTGGTCCTGTCCGCGGGAGCGGATCCGGATCCCGGGCGGCCAGGGAACCATCAATGTCAACAGCTGGGCGCCCGATTCGCGACGGTTCTCCTACGTGTCCTACCCGACGGAGGGCTGAGCGGGGTTGGAGCCCGACAGCGCGGACCTGTCCGTCCTCTACCTCGAGGGAACCTGCGCGATCAGCGCCTCCTGTGTGCGGTTCTCCGTCGAGACGGGCATGCGGGTGACCGTGCTTAACCGAGGCACCGATCGCAAGCACCGGCAGCTGCCGGACGCGGTGAAGCAGATCGCCGTCGACGCGACAGACGAGGCGTCGCTCGTCGGCGCACTCGAGCGACGCTCGTTCGACGCGATCGTCGACTTCCTCGCTACGACGAGACCTAGGCGGATCGAGCGGTCCGCCTCCTCGGGCCCCACGCCCAGCAGTACGTCGCGATCTCGTCCACCTCCGTGTACGGCAAGCCCGTGCTGCAGACGCCGATCACAGAGTCCACGCCGACATACAACCGCTTCCTCGCGTACGCGCGAGCGAAGGTGCGGTTCGAGGCGGCGCTGCAGCAGGCATACGAGCAGCAGGGCTTCCCGATGACCATCGTGCGGCCCTCGCACACCTACGACGACGCGAACCCGCCCCTGCCCGGCGACTGGACGGTCGTGAACCGGATCGCCCGCGGACGGGGATCCCCGTCCAGGCGACGGGACCTCACTCCGGACGATCACGCATGCGGAGGACTTCGCGGTCGGTCTGTTGGGTCTGCTCGGCAACCCGCGCGCGATCGGGGAGACCTTCCACATCACCGGGGACGACGTCCACACCTGGGATCAGATCTACACGATGGTCGCCGAGGCGCTCGGCGTCTTGCCCCTGCTGGTGCACGTGCCGAGCGAGCTCTACCCGGTGGTGGCGCCGGACTGGTTCTGGTCGGACCTGTTCGTCGGCGACCTCTCGCACAGCCCAGTCTTCGACACCACGAAGATCAAGCGTTTCGTGCCCGCGTTCGGGCAGCGGCTCACCTTCCACCGCGCAATTCACCGGCCGCTTGACTGGCGCGCGGCCCATTCAGAGGCGACTGCTCCAGACCCCGGCACCGACGCGCTGCTCGACCGCCTCGTCACCGGGTACCACGCGAGTCGCGAGGCGTTCGCAGCGTTCGCACCCTCGAGCTGAGCGCAGGCGCGCGCCGCTCTGAAACGATCGAACCACGCGGCATCGCACCGACCAGTCGACCTGACGGTTGGGACGGATCCGTCCGGGCGTACGGCCGTCGAGAGCTAGAGCGGAGTACCGGGGCCCCCACGAACGGCACCTCGACGCTCGCCAGGTCGAAGCCTCAACCGCGTCGCAGCGCCGCCGACGCCGGTCCGCGGGCCGACGCCCTCGCCCCGGGCGGGACGTGACCTCTGCCCGTTCCGATCGCCGCTGCGCTTGACAACTAGCGCAGCCCTGGCCGAAGTGGCCGTACCAGGAGCCCGAAGCAGCGGAGGAATCCAGCTGTGGAGTGACACGAGTGAGAATCAGCGCGCGGCCCCATGCTCTTGACGAGAGGTAAGCGCGAGGGGGAGGCTGAGGGTGAACAAGGACATCAAGCAGCTGATCGCGGGCACTGCGGGAGCAAGGCTGGCGGGTGGAGTCCACCAAGAGCGGCCACTGCCGGGCCCACCCCCCAGTCGGGAAAGGACGTCCGGTGTTCGTGCCGGGGACACCCATCGACGACCGGTCGCTGGCGAACACGATCGCGCAGCCCCGGCAGCGCGGCTTCACCTGGAAGGGACGGTGAGCGGGATGCAGCGTTACGCGGTGTCCGTCGACGTCGTGGTCACCGGTCCGCTCAGCGAGGACCAGGCCGACGCCCTGATGACCGCCTGCGAGCCGGACAACGGGGCACTGAGCGCCACCGACCCCGACGTCACTCCCGGGCTGGTCACCCTGACCGTCGACGTACAGAGCTCCACGGCGCGGGCCGCGGCGGGGAAGGGCCACGACCGGGTCCTGGAACTGGTCACCGGCGTGGGCCTGACGGTCCAGACCGTCGAGCGGCTCGAGGTGCTCACCGAGCAGGCGCAGGAACACCCCGACGTGGTCATCCCGGAACTGGTGTCCCAGTCCGACATCGCCCGGGAGTTCGGGGTCAGCCGCCAGCGGGTCATGCAGCTGCGCCAGGAAGGGCTGCTCCCGGAACCGGTGCAGCGCATCGGACTGGGCAGCGTGTGGGTCCGGTCCGACGTGCTCCAGTGGGCCAAGAGGTGGAACCGCAAGCCGTCCCTGCACCCCAAGACCACACCCACACCACCGCCCGGCCGGCCGGTCAAGCGTCGCCGGACCGGTGCCTCCCACCCCCCGCAGACCAACCCGGCACAGACCCGGGCGGCACCCACCGATCCGATGCCGACCAGCCGCCGACCCCCCGCTGCTGCCGGTCCGGCCCGACGCCGATCACCGGGAACCGCCGAGCGCCGCAGTGAGCAGTAGCCCGCCGCTGCCTGTGTCCACCGACAGCACGCCGCTGCGGATCGCGGACGACTTCGCCCTGCCGTTGGAGGCGGTGACCGAGACCTTCGCGATCCTGGCCAAGCGGGGAGCGGGCAAGACCAACCCGGCGGTCGTCCTGGTCGAGGTGCTTCTCACACACGGCCAGCAGGCGATCGTCGTGGACCCGGTCGGCGTGTGGTTCGGGCTCCGTGCCCCGGGAACCGGTCCGGGCCTGCCGGTGGTCATCATCGGCGGGGAGCACGCCGACCTGCCGCTTGCGGAGACCGCCGGCCGGGAGCTGGCCCGGTTGCTGGTCGCGGAGCGGGTGTCGGCAGTCCTGGACCTGTCGATGCTGTCCAAGTCGGTCGCGCGGCGGTTGATGGCCGATTTCCTCGAGGAGCTGTACCGGCGCAACCGGGAGCCGCTGCACCTGGTGGTCGACGAGGCGGACCTGTTCGCACCGCAATGGCTACCCCGGGACATGACCCGGATCCTCGGGGCGATGGACGACGTGGTCCGCCGCGGCCGGGCGCACGGCATCGGGGTGTCACGGTGATCTCCCAGCGGCCCGCAGTGCTGAACAAGGACATCCTCGGCCAGGCTGAGGTGTTGATCGCGCTGCGGATGACCAACCCCCGCGACGTCGGCGCGATCGATGAGTGGGTGCGTCTCAACGCCGAGGACGACCAGGCCCAGCTGGTCAAAGCCTCGCTGCCGACCCTGCCCGTGGGCACGGCGGTGTGGTCCCCGGGGTGGCTGCAGTGTCTGGTGCAGGTCCCCGTCCGGCACCGCGCGACTTTCGACTCCTCCGCGACCCCCGGCCCGGCCTGGTCAATCACACCCCCCGGCTGCGGGCGGTCGACGTCGAAGCGCTCCGCGCCCGACTCACCGACCCCGGCGACGTCCCCGCGGTGACCCCGGCACCGGTGGGACGGCAACGCGCAGCCGCCCGGCAGGGCCCCGCTGGGGCCGTCCCGGCGGCCGTGGACGGTTCGGCGGTGCACCGGGAGAGCAACGCCCTGCACAGCGAGAGCGGCCGTGCTGGAAGGCGTGTCGAAACACCGCCTTGGGATCGGGACGTTGCCTGACGTCTTGGTACGGTCCGCCGAGTCACCGATCCGGGCGATCGGCGGCGGTGAGGGTCCAGAGCTGGCTGCGGTGTGCACTGCGCCCGATCGTGACGGTGACGGGCCGGTCGGCGACGAGCTCGAGGGTGAAAACAGCGCTGGCAGAGCGTCCACTGACGGCCCGGAGTGTGTGCGGGCCGGGTTCGACATTGAAGCCGACCCGGCTGGCGATTCCGCGGCGGGATAAGGCCTGGAGTAGGTGCCCGTCGAGCTCGAGGTGGCACAGCCGGTGCCTGCCGTCGGCGCGGATCACCGTGAGGTTGTACCCCGGTCCTTCGTCGGGGCCGGCTGGGGAGCCGAGGGTGTCCATCGGGGCAGGGGACCACGGGTACAGCGGCGGGCGTTGCGACGGCCAATTGGTGGCATCGCAGTGTCAGCGCCGCTGGCCGGGTGCGGGGCCGCCGACCTCGTGCAAGGCGACTTCGTATCGGCCCCTGATGTCGACTCGGGCGATGGCCGTGCACGGGTAGGGGTCGCGGGTGGGTCGCCACTTCGCGTGGGGTCGATGTCCTGCAGGTGCAGTGATCGTCTGCTCCAGCGGATCGGGACGCCGATGTAGCACCCGTCGGGGTGGTGTCGTTCCCTATAGATGGGGTGGTGATCAGCGGGTACGCGGCGGCGGCGGAGCCGATGAGTCGTCGAGTGCCGTTTGGGCCGAGCCGTCGCGCTGGACCCGGCGGATGTCGTCGAGCCGGACAGCCGTGAACCCGCTGAGTGCGCCGTCGTCGAACACGCTCAATCCGATCCAGCGCCGTCCGGCGGCGACCAGATACCCCGCGACCCGGGTGGTGCCTCGGCTGGCGCGCGACACCTGCATCAACTCCACGTCCTCGCGTGCGCGTTCCAGTCGGGCGCGCAGCCGGGACTCTTCGTCGCCTTTCGCTACTCGCACGAGGGCGCAGGTTGCTGCAGATCGACCGGTCAGGCGCGGGTCCGGGCCTTGGCGGTGGAGGAGCGGGCTAGTCGGTCACCGGACGCGAACCGGCTCGTCCCTTGCGGGTGTTGCCCGGCTGCGCGACCAACATGAGCTGTCCCATTCACGTTGACCGACCAGCCACAACCGACGGTGACGGCGGGGCGGCAGCGCCAGGCCGTTGTTGTGGCGCGGGGTCGGCGTCGCGGCCGGTGGGCGGGCTCGTCCGTGTCGCGACCCCGCTGCGGGTCGCCCGCGCCGTCCCGGCCGGGCACCGGGTCGCCGTGGACCTGCGGCACTGGCTGGTCGCGGTCCGCGGAAGCCGCACTCACCGACTTCCGCCTCGGACGCCGCCGACCGGCGGATCTG
>JAABUT010004257.1_pt1 | contig 11535 bp, 11 predicted proteins | sample 5559281 | NCBI WGS metagenome assembly JAABUT01 (sample SAMN10711880, study PRJNA513359) | rock metagenome | isolation source: Antarctica rocks | place: Antarctica: Victoria Land, Ricker Hills nord | collected 2016-01-04
GGCACGGCCGTGCCGTTACTCCAGCAGCGCGGCCTGGTGGACGGACGCGCCGCCGCCTACCTCTGCCGGGGCTTCGTCTGCCGACGCCCGGTGACCACGTCGGACGAGCTGCGGGATGCGGCCGGAGGCGGCTGATCCAATCCCGTCGACCTCAGGACACGGATAGTGCGCCCGCCGCCCCATGGCATCGAAAACCGGTGATCCCTCAGGACCCTGCCGAATGTTCCATCCGCTCGACGAATGCGCGGTCCCGCAGACCGACACAGTCCAGATCCCAGAACGGTGGCGGGTAGATCAACGTACCGGTCATCCAAGTCTGATATGCCGGCAGCAGCATCACCTGGAAGGCCGGCGCCGGGATCCGCAGCGACGGGCGACGGAACCCGAGCGGCTCCGCGGCCACGAACCCGCGGCCGCCGTAATACCGCGGCGCACCCTCCAGGAACACCGCCGGTGCGCCGACCTCCCGGGCCAGTGCCACCGCGCCGGCGACCAGGGCCGTCCCGATCCCCGCCCCCTGCCGGTCGGGCAGCACCGCCAACGGCGACAGCACCAACACCTCGGCCAGCGACTTCCAGGCGTCGATCATTGCCAGGCTCAACATCACGTGGCCGACCGGTTCGGTGTCCAGCTCGGCGATCAACGCCAGCGGTTTTGCTGCGCCGCGGGGCGCGGGCGCAGTGCCAGCGCCGGCCGCGTCGAAGCGGCTGAACGGCCGAAGCGCGTCCACCAGCAGCGGAACCGCCGGCTGGCCCGCGCCGAACGCGTCGCCGACGATCCTGGCCACGTCGCCGGCATCGGCATCTCGCTCACGTCGCAACCGCACGGTCGGTCCGGCGGCGCCGGTCGTGGCGGCATCGGTCATCGCCGCACCCTGGCACCTTTCCGACCCGGCGTCACCGGAATTAACGGCTGAACGCCCACCCGTAGGATCGACACACCCGCGGCGCCCCCTTTGCCCGCATCCCCCCGAACCGAAGGAAATGCTCCCGTGCTGCGTGACCGTGACGCCGGAACCCTGACCCGCGAAGACGAGGGCCGGACCGTCGATCTCGCGGGCTGGGTGGCCCGGCGCCGGGACCACGGCGGTGTCGTCTTCGTCGACTTCCGGGACGCATCCGGCCTGGTCCAGGTGGTGTTCCGGGAGGGGTCCGTCGCTGAGCGGGCTCACCGGCTGCGCAGTGAGTTCTGCCTCAGGATCACCGGTGAGGTGCTGGGCCGCCCGGCCGGCAACGAGAACCCTGACCTGCCCACCGGCCAGATCGAGGTGTCGGTCACCGGCTTCGAGGTGCTGAACGAGGCGGCTGCCCTTCCATTCCAGATCGATGACGCCAGCGAGGTCGGAGAGGAGATCCGGCTCAAGTACCGATACCTTGACCTGCGGCGCCCTCGGCAAGCGGCGAACCTTCGGCTCCGTTCCCGGGTGAACCAGGCCGCCCGCGCCGTGCTCGCCCGCCGGGACTTCGTCGAGATCGAGACCCCGACCCTGACCCGTTCCACCCCAGAGGGTGCCAGGGACTTCCTGGTACCGGCCCGGCTGCGGCCGGGAAGCTGGTATGCGCTGCCGCAGTCTCCGCAGCTGTTCAAGCAGCTGCTGATGGTGGCCGGGATGGAGCGGTACTACCAGATCGCCCGCTGCTACCGGGACGAGGATTTCCGTGCCGACCGGCAGCCCGAGTTCACCCAGCTCGACATCGAGATGAGCTTCGCCGACCAGGACGACGTCATGGCGATCGCCGAACAGGTGCTGACCGCCCTGTGGGAACTGGTCGGCCACCGGATCAGCGCGCCGATACCGCGGATCACCTACCGGGACGCGATGGACCGGTACGGCAGCGACAAGCCCGATCTCCGGTTCGAGCTCCAGCTGGTGGAGCTGACAGGGTTCTTCGGCTCAACCCCTTTCCGGGTCTTCCAGGCCGACTACGTGGGAGCCGTGGTGCAGCGCGGCGGCGCGGCCACCCCGCGCCGCGGATTCGACGCCTGGCAGGAGTGGGCGAAGCAGCGTGGCGCAAGGGGTCTGGCCTACCTCACCGTCGGCACCGACGACGACGGCCGGCAGACTCTGTCCGGTCCGGTCGCGAAAAACATCTCCGATGGCGAGCGTGCCGCGCTGGCCACCGCGGTCGGTGCGCAACCGGGAGACGCGGTGTTCTTCGCCGCCGGCCCCCGCAAGCAGAGCCAGGAACTGCTGGGGGCCGCCCGCAACGAGATCGCCGCCAGGGACGGACTGATCGATCAGTCGCAGTGGTCGTTCGTCTGGGTGGTGGACGCCCCGATGTTTGAGCGGGCGGCCGACACCGATGACGTGGCAGTGGGTTCGGGCACCTGGACAGCCGTGCATCACGCCTTCACCTCGCCGAAACCGGAATGCATGGATTCCTTCGACACCGATCCGGAGAACGCGCTGGCCTACGCCTACGACATCGTCTGCAACGGCAACGAGATCGGCGGCGGGTCGATCCGTATCCACCGGGCCGATGTCCAGGAGCGGGTCTTCGCGGTGATGGGGCTTGCCCCCGCGGACGCCAGGGAGAAGTTCGGATTCCTGTTGGACGCCTTCGCGTTCGGTGCACCGCCACACGGCGGCATCGCCTTCGGCTGGGACCGGATCGTCATGCTGCTGGCCGGCGCGGCGTCACTGCGCGAGGTGATCGCGTTCCCCAAGTCCGGTGGCGGGTACGACCCTCTCACCGCTGCGCCGGCGCCGATCACCCTCGAGCAGCGCAGGGAGGCCGGGGTGGATGCCCTACCGCCGAAGCCGGCCTCCGCGGCCGGCTGAACGCTTCGCCGCACATGTTGCGGCTGCGGCGGACTCGAGGTCGGCAGGCACCGTTGTGGACAACTCGGAAGGCGCCTGACGGAACGGCCATCATTGGTCGATGAGCCATCGCGATCTTCCGCGGGACATCCGCGAACTGTCGGTGACGGATCCGGCGGACGCCGCCGACCTCGTCGATCTGTGCTGCTTCGAGAGCGCCCGTGACGCCGGTTCGCTAACCGTGCTGGTCTGCGACAGGAGCGGTCACCTGGTCCAGCCGGTGTGCATCGACGACTTTCCGCGCCGCTGCCCGCCGGCAGCCCGCGGCGCCCTGTTCGCCCCACTGATGGAGATCGCCCGCGAATTGAACGGCGGACTGGTGGTCGCGGTGGGCAAGCCTGGTGGTCTGATCGACGACGACGACCGTCAATGGCACCAGACCGCGATCGAGGAGTGCCGACGCGCCGGGGTTTCGCTGTTCGGGATGTTTGTGGCGACGCCAGAGAGGGTGGTACGGCTTCCCGACCCGGATCCGCTGCCCGCCGTCATCTGAGCCCACCTGAATGTCCGCCGAGCGTGCCGATCAGCCGGCCCGCCGAGCTACGGCCCAATAGCTCCGGTTCGCGGGCGCTCAATACTCACCGAAAAATGATCACCCGGACCGTGTTGTGGAAGTTCGCCCCACACATGTGCGCGTTGGGTGCTGGCATGTGCTGCCTTCTGCGCGCAAGATGATGCGGTTCACTGTCGGACGGTGAGCGACGCGCGGCAGCCGTGGCCGAGAGTGTTCCGTCGGCTCTCCGATCGGATGCCACAGAACAGCAAGGGAGCGTTCGACGATGAACGTGGGATGGGTGGGGCTGGGCAACATGGGCGGCCCGATGACGGCGAACCTGGTGAAGGCCGGGCATGCCGTCAAGGGGTTCGACCTCAGTGATGCCGCGAAAGGGGCGGCTGCGGCGAACGGGGTGACGGTCGTGGACTCGATCGCTGACGCGGTCGCCGATGCCGACATCGTCTTCACCATGTTGCCGGCCGGCAAGCAGGCCCTGGAGGTCATCACCGGGCCTGGCGGAGTCTTCGCCGGGGCACCGAAGACCGCCCTGGTGATCGACTCCTCGACCATCGACATCGAGACTGCCCGCGAACTGCACCGCACCGCCGACCAGCGGGGGTTCACCTTCCTGGATGCGCCGGTATCCGGCGGCGTGTCGGGCGCGGCGGCCGGAACGCTCACCTTCATGGTCGGCGGCTCGGAAGCAGCGGTGGAGAAGGCGCGCCCCGTCATCGAGGTGATGGCCGGCAAGATCTTCCGTTGCGGAGGCCCAGGCAACGGGCAGGCCGCGAAGATCACCAACAACATGATGTTGGCCATCTGCCTGCAGGCGACCTGCGAGGGCGCGGTGCTGGCGGAGCGACTCGGCTTGGACAGCAAGACCTTTCAGCAGCTCGCCACGGTCTCGTCGGGGGACAGCTGGCCGCTGCGCACCTGGTATCCCATCCCCGGGGTGGTGGAGACCGGCGCCGTCAACCGCGACTTCGCCGGGGGCTTCTCCACCGCCCTGCTCCGCAAGGACGTGGGCCTGGCCCTGCAGGCAGGAGAGGGGACCGGGACAGATCTCAGCTTCGCCTCCGCCGTTGCCGATCGATTGGATCGGGTCATCGAGAAGGGGTGGGCGGACCGGGACTGCTCGATCCTGGTGAAGTTGCTGGAAGAACCCGCCGGCGCCGGTCAGGTGGACCCACTCGCATGAACCCGACACACCGAGGAGCTCAACGATGAGTAGCACACCAGTATCCGGGACTCCGGTCCCGCGCGGTCCGAACTCCTCCGGCGTCAAGGTATCCGATGCCGTCGAGCCGCCCGCCGGTTGGCGCAGCCTGAAGAAGGTGGTGGCCGCCTCCATGGCAGGCACCGTGGTCGAGTGGTACGAGTTCTTCGTCTACGGAACGGCCACCGCCCTCGGCGTCTTCAGTGCGGTCTTCTTCCCCGGTCAGACCGCCAAGACGGGGCTGATATATGCCTTCTCGACCTATGCCATCGGCTTCATCGCCCGACCCCTGGGCGGGCTGGTGTTCGGTCACTTCGGCGACAAGATCGGCCGGAAGCGGCTGTTGCAGCTGTCCATCCTGATCGTCGGCGTCGCGACCTTCCTGATGGGCTGCATCCCCACGCACAACCAGATTGGGTTCGGTGCGCCGCTGCTGCTGGTTGTCCTGCGGTTCATCCAGGGTTTCGCGGTGGGCGGCGAGTGGGGCGGCGCTGTCCTGCTGATCTCCGAGCACTCGCCGAACGCCAAACGTGCCTTCTACGGAAGTTTCCCGCAGGTCGGGGTGCCCTTAGGCAACCTGATCGCGACCGCGGTGATGCTCGTCCTCAACGCCACCCTGTCAAAGGAGGACTTCTTCGGCTGGGGCTGGAGGGTGGCGTTCTGGTTGTCCGCGCTGATCGTCCTGGTGGGGTGGTGGATCCGGCGCAGTGTCGAGGACGCGCCCATCTTCCGGCAGGCCAGTGAGCGTGAGGAGCAGCTGATCTCCACCCGCCCAGCCTTCATCGACGTGTTCCGCCTCTACCCGCGGGAGATCATCATCTCGATGCTGGTGAGATCCGGTGAGAACGTCCTCTACTACACCGTCGTCACGTTCTCGATCACCTATCTGACCGGCATCGGGGTCAAGGCGGTACCGATCCTCGGATTCATGCTGATCGCACACTTCCTGGAGATGTTCTGGATCCCGACGGTCGCCAGCTGGGCCGATCGGATAGGGCGGCGCCCGATCTATCTGCTCGGCTCCGGATTGATGATCGTGTACGCATGGGTGGGCTTCTTGTTATTCGACGGCAGCCGCAACGGCGGTTCGCCGTTGTGGTTCACCCTCGGCCTGGTCGCGGGGGTGTTCGTCCACGGCCTGATGTACTCGGTGCAGCCGGCGATCATGAGCGAGATGTTCCCGACGAAGATCCGCTACACCGCGGTGTCCATCGGGGCGCAGCTGACCAGCGTATTCTCCGGATCGGTTGCCCCGCTGATCGGTGTTGCGCTGCTGACGAACGTCGCTGCGAAGGGGCAGCCGGTGACCGCGGAGAACTCAGGATGGGGCCGGGTGGCCATCTACGTCGCGGCGATGGGTTTGGTGTCGTTCATCGGTTCGCTCCTGTACAAGGAGACCAAGGGAAGCGACCTGGCCCAGGTCGACGCCGACGACCGCCGGCTGGAACGTGCCACCGTCACCTGAGCCCAGACTGGTAAGGCTGATGTGAGCTATCGGGAAGGACCGACAACATGACCACCACCACCGACTCTGCCACCACCGCAGCGGATTCCGGCACCGACGTCCACGACTGGCCGATGCTGATCGGCGGCCGGCATGTCGCGGCCGTCGATGGCGAATGGATCGACGTGGTGTCCGCGGGCGAGCGATCCGTCACCCTAGCCCGGGTACCGCGGGGCCGGGACGCCGACGCGGACCGGGCTGTGCAGGCGGCCCGCTCGGCATTTCCGGTCTGGCGGGCGCTGCACTTCAAGGAGCGGCAGAAGGCACTGCTGAAGATCGCCGACGCGCTCGCGGATGCCGCCGAGGAACTGGCGGTGCTCACGGCCAAGGACACCGGCAACGCCATCCGCACCCAGGCCAGGCCGGAATCGCAGACACTGGTCGACCTGTTTCGGTACTTCGGCGGGGTGGCGGGGGAGTTCAAGGGCGTCAACCTGCCGGCCGGTGACGGGCAGCTTCAGTACACCCGCCGCGAGCCGCTCGGCGTGGTGGCCGGGATCCTGCCGTGGAACTCGCCATTGATGATCGCCGCGTTCAAGACGCCGGCCGCGTTGGCGGCCGGTAACACCGTGGTGCTCAAGGCCGCTGAGGATGCCCCGCTGACCATCCTGCGAATGGCCGAGATCTGTGCGGAGTTCCTGCCGGACGGGGTGCTGAACGTCGTCACCGGGTACGGCGCCGAGGTCGGCGAGGCACTGGTGCAGCACCCGGATGTGGACAAGGTGTCGTTCACCGGTTCCACCAGGGTCGGTCGGCACGTCGCCCAGACCGCCGGTGAACGGCTCAGCCACATCTCACTGGAGCTCGGTGGCAAGAGCCCGTCGATCGTGTTCCCGTCCGCCGCCCGGGATGCCGATCAGGTGGACGCCCTGGCCGCCAACCTGTTGCTGTCCACCAGGTTCGCCCGGCAGGGGCAATCCTGCACAGCCGGCACCCGGCTGTTCGTGCATGCCGACGTGTACGACGACGTACTCGGTGCGGTCGCCGAGAAGGCGAAGGCGATGAAGGTCGGCAACCCGCTGGACGAGAGCACCGACATGGGGGCGATCATCAACCAGAAGCAGTTCGACCAGATCAACAATTACATCGCTGACGGCAGGTCCCAGCAGGGTGTTGAGCTGGCGTTGGACTGCGCGCTGAACATCCCCGACGGGCTGGACGGCTTCTACCAGGGGCCGACCATCTTCTCGTTGGTCGACAACTCGTGGCGAGTGGCCCGCGAGGAGATCTTCGGCCCGGTGCTGGTGGCGATCCGGTGGGAGGAGCGTGACGAGGTGATCCGGATGGCCAACGATTCGCACTACGGGCTGGCGGCATTCGTCTGGTCACAGGACCTCACCGAGGCCATCGACACCGCGCACCGCATCGAATCCGGCTGGGTGCAGGTCAACCAGGGCGGCGGCCAGGTGATCGGGCAGGCTTACGGCGGCTATAAGAGCTCTGGGATGGGCCGTGAAGTCTCGCTGGAGGGCGCGATGGATGGCTTCACCCAGGTCAAGCAGATCAACATCAAGTACGCCTGATCCGAAGGACACCCGCCGATCCCCAGGCGGCGGGCTTGTCGGAGCTCCGCGCCGGAGATTGGCTCGGCGGCGGAATGAGTTCGGTTGTCTTCGTGATGAGGATATCAGAATGATATCCTCACAGCATGGACGTCCTGATCAGAGAGCTACCGGACGATGTGCACGCTGAGTTGGCTCGCCGTGCGGCAGCGTGTGACATGAGCTTGCGGGCCTATCTGCGGCAGCTGCTGTCCGACCATGTAGCCCTTCCCTCAATGGGCGAGTGGCTGCAACGGGTGCGAGACCTCGGGCCGGCACATGTCGGCGGTCCGACCGGCCCCGAGCTGGTCGCCGCTGCCCGTGCCGAGGATGACGAGCTCGTCGGCCGGTGACCATTGCTGTGGTCGACGCCGCTCTCGTCGTCGATCTGATCTGCAACTTTCCCGCGGCCCAGCCGTACCGGGGTGTACTCGCCTCTGCCGAGGCGGTAGCGGCGCCGGCCCACCTCGACGCTGAGGTCCTCTCGGCGCTGAGCCGCCTTGAGCAAGCTGGCCGGCTGGCTCGGGCCTCGGAACGCGTGGAAGCACTGGCCGCATTCGGGGTCACACGCTGGCCGCTGCGGCCGTTGCTGTTGCCGGCGTGGGCACTTGTGGACCGGATTGCGACCCGTGACGTTCTCTATGTCGCCCTTGCGGTGTCCTTGGACGCCGTCTTGGTCACCTCGGACGGACGCCTCCGTCGAGGGGCTGCAGGGATCGTCACCGTCGCTGAGCCGGGCGAGTGAGTCCGCTCAATTCGCTGGCGGACGGCTGCCCGCCGGCTCGACAATTTGTCGCATGACCGCTGCCGAGAACTCCACCGAACCACCGACAACCCGATGGACCCAGTCCACTGTGTACTTCGACATCTGATGGCGGGGTTCTGCGGTAACGACAACGCGAGCGAACGTGGAACCGTCGTGGCCGAGGTCATCGCGTCTCACGCATCGCTGGCCAAGGTTGTCTGCTTCTGTCGCGCGTCAGAGATCGGTCGGGGCGCCGTGCGGGGGTTCATGGTTGGGTGCGACGTAAGCTTCAAACCCCCTCCAGGTGGACATCCAGCGGCCAACCAATTTGCCCGGCGGCCCCGCTGACGCTCCCGCCGATCACCGACACCGCCCTCAGCGCCACGGTCCCTGCCATCAACGCGCTCGTGACTGACAGCACCGCACCTGAGGAACACGTCGCCTCACAGCCGCGGCGACGTGCGCCGAGGCTCCCGGGACAGGCAGTCGCGTGTGGGTGGTGCGGTACCAAGGTGGCGATCCCGCCCCGCGGAAGAGTGCCCAAGTGGTGCTCCTCCACGTGCCGCCACCGCGCCTGGGAGCAGAACCGCGCCGCCGCCGCGGACGCTCCGCCGTGCACGGCGTCGACCACACGGTAGAGCGGGTGGTTCAGGTCCGCGACATCCGCGAGGTCCCCGTCAAGGTCACCCCGAAACGGGCTGACGAATGGGTCGAGATGCTCGACCGGCTCACCCAGCGTCTCGACGCAGGGCTGCTGTACTCACGCGACCTGCCCCTGCTACGGCCGGCCATGGATCGCCTCGTCACCGCCTACAACCGGCGCCAAGATGGAATCCGCTGAATGCCGCTGGGCGGCGGCCCGCCTACGGCCGCTCTTCTTCCGTGGGAGCTCCTGGCACACGCCGGGCTACGCCTGAGGCCGACTCATCCACGCGTCCCAGACATCCATGGCTCCCTCGGGAGTCATCCCCGCTAACTCGGCTTCCGAGATCCCGGCCTGCTTAATAAGACGGCTTGAAAGCCAGCCCGGAATCGGCTCGGCTCTCGGCGGCGGTGCACCCAACTCCCCCGCTTCATCCTCTTCGACCTCGACAGTGGCTCCTTGCCGAAGCGCGCGGACCCTGCTCAGTGCCTGGAGCACTTCGGTCAACGGACGCGTGAGTGGATCCGAGCCGAGCGTTGCAACGCGTGAGCTGACCTCGCCATATACCTGGGAGTCCTTTCTCGCTCCGACAGCCCAGACCTCCGCTACCTCGACGACATGATGGCCGGCGAGGTCAGTGACGACGCGCCACACAATCCGCCACGTTCGGTCACCCACGGTGAGTTTGCGGAATCCGATGAGTCCGCCCAGGAGCGGTTCACCGGCCTGCGGATCCCGTTCAAGAAGGAGGAACTTCTTGAAGCACGCACGGACGATCTGAGGGTCCTTGCGAAGAAGTCGGTGCAGGTCTGAGATCGCCGCTTCGGTGAAGCGGACCTGCGCCTTGCCCTTAGCCGCCTTCTCGTGGGTCACTCGCGGCCGGCGGCGGAGTCGGCTGCAAGCTCAGCATCCAACTCAGCGCGATCCAGACCAAACATGACCAGCGCCTCGTCGAGTGAACCGCGGACTCCTGAATCGGTCGCGGCACGAGCAAGGACAAGAGCGGCATCACGCAGATCCTCCTCGACCTCGGCGATCCGGGCAAAGTGGTCGACGCTGATGACAGCCGCCACGGCGTTCCCATGCCGGGCGACAACGACGTCCTCACCGGCCTCCGCGTCCTTGACCAGTCCAGCGACCCCACGGGTGGTGGCTTCGGTCACCGAGACGGTACGAGTGGGCCGGGCGAGTGTGCTCATGACATGACTATACAGGAATCTGTACAGATCACCCCCGACGCAGGGACCGTCGGGACGCACAGGGAGAGCCGGGCTGTTGGCAACCAGTCATCAACGTTGCAAAGAAAGTTGCGCCCGACGTGTCCACCCGGAGGGGTGTTCGGTGCTTACCGCGGTAGGAGATCAATCCACGGGAACGCCAGGACATGTCCAACACTCCTAGGGAAGCTGCCCCAATCCGCCGCCGGCAGTCACTTCGCAACAACGAGCCCGAGCTGCGTCCACTGCTGGGCATCGCTGAGGTTTCGCAGATCCTCGGCATCCCTCGGGCGACCCTGTACCGATGGCACTCAATGAGTACTCCCGGGAAGGTCCATGGACCGTGCTGCTCGACGCCGGAGAGTGTCCATCAAGGTCGTCTCCGAGTACTCGGGCCACAGCGATCCTGGCTCGTTTTGCGGACCTACACCCATCTCATGCCGGACACCCGGGCCCGCTCCGTACGTGCCATCGACGGCGACTTTGCTCCGAAGAGTGCCATGAGTGTGCCATCCGCCGACCAGGCCTGAACCTCGCTGCAGGTCAGCGGCGTTCTGTCGGTTCGGTTCAGGATGTACTTCGACATGTGGGTCGACCCCGACGACGATCCGCGGGAAAGCGGTGCGGCGACCGCCGACGAACGCAGCACGCTGCTGGACTATCTGCGCAGGTACCGGCTCACACTGGAAATGAAGTGCGCCGACCTCGACGTCGCTGAGCTGGCCCGCCGCTCGGTGCCGCCGTCAACGATGTCGCTGCTCGGGCTGGTGCGGCACATGAGCGAGGTGGAGCGGCACTGGTTCCGCCGGGAGATGGCCGCGCAGGACGCACCGAAGTTGTACTGCACGGACGAGGACCCCGACGGCGACTGGAACGGCGCCCTGCCCGATGCGAAGATCGCCGATGAAGCGTGGCACAGCTGGCGTGCCGAGGTGGCGTTCGCGGAACAGTTCGTTGCCGGCGCCACCGACCTGGGCGCGGCCGGCGCCACAGGTGCTCCCCTGCGCGACGTGCTGGTGCACATGATCGAGGAGTACGCGCGACACTGCGGACACGCCGACCTGCTGCGAGAGCGGATCGATGGCCGGGTGGGCCAGTAACCACCGGGCAGCATGAAACCCTGCGCGGCCAGCTTTTCGGCAACGGAGCGTTCGATCGGCTCGACGGCAGCCGATCCTGCCCGCCGCATCGATCTACTAGCGGACGGCCTTACGCCTGACCCAGCCGAAGGCAGCGGTCGCCACGAACAGCACGATGCCGACGATGGCGAGCCAGACCAGCCCCTTGATGACGAAGCCGAGAACGGCGAGAACGACCCAGACGACCAACAAAACTCCGACGAGTGCCAGCAT
>JAABUT010004258.1_pt1 | contig 11534 bp, 15 predicted proteins | sample 5559281 | NCBI WGS metagenome assembly JAABUT01 (sample SAMN10711880, study PRJNA513359) | rock metagenome | isolation source: Antarctica rocks | place: Antarctica: Victoria Land, Ricker Hills nord | collected 2016-01-04
TCACCCTCATGCACGCAGCCGGCAACCTCTGCATCGGAGTCCAGGCCGGAGCCGACATCGGCTACAACGCCCACCGCATGGTCGGCCTGCTCATCTCAGGAATGCGCGCGCCCTCGACCTGAGGCGGCCGACCCCCCTCAGCCTGGAACTCGAGTGCCCGGTTGATGATCGGCTTAGGGCACTGACCGGGGCCACCGGGGAGTCAGCGCTTCTCGTGGCGCCCCACCCGAAGCCGAGGAGGTTGGCTCCGGGCAGGACACCGCCCACGAGGTCCATCGCGTTGACAGCCGAGCCAGTCGCGGCAAGGGCGAGGCCGGCGAGCATGAGCGGGGCACCCAGCCCGTTGAAGAACAACAGCTTCCAGACCACCGCCAACGCGATGAAGTGGATACCCACGACCAAGGCGATCCAGGCGACCGCTGCCTGGGCAGCGTGCATCGGGCCGTTCAGGACGACAAGCCCGGCTGCGATGGCTCCGACCTCGGCCACGACGACAGGCCAGCTGGGACGGTCAGCCCATTGTGTGCAGGGAGTCGGCGGCGATGGTGAGCAGCAGTCGGGTCTGGTCGCGTCCGCCGTACCAGGGGTAGGGCTGGCCGAGGTAACGCTGGGCTAGGGTCTCGATGTGCTCTGCGGCGCCGTCGGTGGTGGCGTTGATGACTCGGCCTCGTATTGAGTGGTACCGGGTGGGGTTGTCGCTGCTGGATACCGATACGGCGACGCGGGGGTCGCGCTCGACGTTCCTGGCTTTCTGGAAGCCGGCGACGGTGTTGATGAGTATGTGGTGGCCGTCGGTGTCGACCCAGGTTTGGGTGAGCTGGGGTGACCCGTCGGGCATGGTGGTTGCGATATAGCAGGTGCTTTGTTGTCGCAGCAGGCTGATTAGGTCGTCAGGCAGGTCCATGGGTGTCTCCTTCGAAGAGGGCAATCGGTAGGCGGGTCCTGTCGGTCACCGCAGGTCGCGGCCGGGTGGGGTCGGTCACCAGGATGAGACGCCGTGTTGCAGGTGTTCCCAGGGGACGTCGGGGCGCCCGGCGACGATCTGTTCCCAGATCTGGGCGGCGGAGGTGCCCGGCGGTGGCATCTGTACTCGAGGTGCGGGTGTGCCGTGTTCGGTGATGCCGTGGTCGAAGCCGCCGGGGACCAGGGTGTTGTAGACGCGGCCGATCGTGGCGGTGCAGCGGAATGAGTGCCGGGTGCCGGGCGGGATGTAGACGTAGGTGCCCGGCGGCGCGGTGATCTCGCGGTCGCCCGGGCCGAGGGTGAAGACCATGTCACCTTCCAGGACGAAGAACGCCTCCTCGGCGTCGTCATGGACATGGGGCGGCGCGACAAGACCTTTCGGAAACAGCTCGTCGAAGGTGGTCGACCGTCCGGAGGTGGTGTCGCTGGTGGCCAGCAGCCGCCAGTAGGTGCCGAAGTTCCAGTACGCCGGTGCGTCCCCCGGGGTGTAGGCGTAGCCGGCTTTCAGGTCTCGGGTGTCGTTGTCGGTCAACGTCGTCTCCTCGAATCGGGGTGTCTGCGGACGGGGGTGCGTGCTGCAGGGTTGGTCTGAACCTTGTATCGGCGCGCGACCGGACCCCGCTCAGGTTGCGGCGAGGGCGTGGTGGGCCCGGTCCAGGTAGTCGCGCAGGCTGGTGGGGTGGGCGTCGGGGTAGCGGTCGTTCTCGGTGGCCGGGAAGGGCGGCGCGGTGAGCATCGACAGGAAGTACCACTGCGGCACGACCGACCACGGGTCGGCGGCGTTCGCGGTGAGGTGGCGAAGGTCCTCGGCGGTGCCCAGGACGTTGCGGGTCAGCGTGGCGCCGGTGAGCCGCTCGGTCTCGGCGATGATCTCGTTGAAGCTGGCCCGGGCGCCGGACAAGTACCGCACGCCGGACACGTCGGCCGGGTCGGTGGCGAGCTTGGCGGTGAACCGGGCCGTGTCATCGACGGTGGTGAGATCGAAGGCCTCATCGCCCGTGCCCCACAGCATGACGGTCCCCTGCGGGAGGTTGATGAGCCCTGGGGTGGCGGGGTCGAGCATCATGTCCATGAACGCGCCGTTGAGAACGTGCACGACCTGCAGCGGCAGCGCGTCGATCTGCTCATCGGCGCGGCGTCGCATGTCGAACTGCGGCGCTCCTTCGGGTGCGGCGAACAGGTCGATCGCGAAGTCGGACGGCAGGAAACGCCACGCGCCGTTACCGGCCGCGGCCTCGGCGAGGGCGACCTGACCGTCGAGGATGATGTCCGGGCCGCCCTGCAGGGCTGAGACGATCACGTCGACCCCGGCGGTGGCGGCGGCCAACGAGGGTGGGTCGGTGACATCGCCGAGGGCAACGGCAGCACCCCGACCTGTAGGGCGGCGACGGTCTGGGCCTTGACCGGGTCGGCCGGGGCGGCGTCGCGCAGCAGCAGGCGGACGTTGACGCCGCTCTGGTCGAGCAGGTGGGTCGCGATCCGGTTGCCGAGCATGCCGGTGGCGCCGGCGACGAGGACGATAGTGGTCATCACTGATCTCCGAGAGTTGGGAAGCACCTTCTGCTGCGCTTCTAATACGGAACCGTACGGTATCGATACGGTCCTGTCTAGTCTCTGATATTGTCCGGGAATGAACTCGACGGTTCGCGCCCCCGGTCGGCCGCTGAATACCGCGATCGATGAGCAGCTGCTGGGGGCGACGCAGGACCTGCTCATCGAGGAGGGCTTCGAACGGCTGACGATGGACGCCGTCGCTAAACGCTGCGGAGCCAGCAAGGCGACCATCTACCGACGCTGGCCGAGCAAGACCGCGCTCGTCGTGGCCGCCGCGGCAGCGTTGTTTCAGGCCCCGGAGCTCCCCGATACCGGGGACCTGCGCGAGGACCTACTGGCCTGTGGGCGCGCCTACGTGCAGACGGGCGGACGCAACGCCGAGGTGCTCGCCAGCGTGATCAGCGCCTCCCGGCACGACGCCGGCCTTCGGGAGGAAGCCCTGCAGGTGCTGGGCGCGCCCTACGGCGGGCTGTTCGACAGGGTCCTGTCCCGGGCGGTCGAGCACGGACACCTCCGCGACGGCCTGGACCTGGAAATCCTCGCCCAGGTATTCCCCGCGATCGCCTACCAAAAGGTCGCAGCCCGGGGCGGGCTGGTCGGCGAGGACGACGTGCGCCGCGTTATCGACAGCGTCCTGCTGCCCGCCCTCCATCGAACCTAGCGAACCCTGGCCGTCGGCCGATCGGGCGCGACTCCAGCACCAACCCCCAGGTGTGGGCCGTTCGCTGGACCCGCTCGAGGATCGGCATACGACAACCATCGGTCGGCCGGGCGCTCCGCCGGAGACCTCCAGGCCCCCGCACCGGGGACGCCTTGCCGAACCCGGCGAAGCACACGGCTTCGTCAACTTCGGGCCGGCCCGGCTCGACATGGCCTGCCTACAAGCCAAGCGGCACCATGATCACCGAATGGCTCGCGGGTACGAGTAGACCGATATTGACCGAGACGGGCAATCGCCGAGCCTGCTTGGCCGCCGAACACGCCCGCCTACCGCCCAGAGCTGCCGGTAGGGTCGTCCACGAAGGAGACATGAATGACGTCCCGGTTCGCTCAGCACACGCGATTAGTCGCTGTGCCCGGCAAACGCAATGAGCTCGTCGCGAAATTCCTTGAGGCTGCCGACATACAGCGTAAGAACGCTGACTGCGAAGTCATGGTAGTTAGCACCGTGCCGGACTCAGCCGACATCGTGTACCTGACTGAAGTCTGGTCGAGCAAAGAGGCATGGGAAAGCACTCGCAGCAGCGCGCAGATCCAAGCTTGGGCGGCATCAATGCCTGCGCTGGTCGCCGCCCCGCCTGAGAGCACTCCGCTCGACGTCGCGGGCGGCAACGGCCTTCGCTAGACGAGCGACCGCTCGGCAGGCATCAGGCGCGAACCGTCGATCGCCGCTGGCACGCGGTGTCACCACCGGCCCTGACCGTCGCGCTCAAAACGAAGATTTGTGAGGCCGTCCCGTAGCGCGATCCTCAAACGACTCCCGAGGCGCCTCTCATCGAGCAGCTGCCGGCCGCGATCGAGGACTTGAAGGCGCTCATATTAGGCGACGGGAGTGCACTCGATCCACCGCCCGGGTGGTGAACGAACCTCTGCCTCACCTTGTAGATTATCGAGCAGTAGCAAAGGCGTCATCTACAACCGTGCGCGTACATAGTCGGCGCACGCGTACGCGATCTCACGACGCGAAATGTCCTGTCGACAATGTCCGATACCCACCGGCGAACGGGCACCGGCGACCACGCACCGACCGATCTGCGTGTTCGCACTGTCGACGCTAGCGCGCACGTTCCGTAGGACGCACCTCCGCGACACGGACGACCGGGCGGGGCTTACGGGACCTGCTCTGCCGCGGATGCGCGGGCACACCAGCGCGAGACCGAATGCCACCGCAAGCGGTTCCCCATATGAGGATCGCCGGAACATGGCTTGGGTGATGGAGCGTTGAATCAGTGGACCTGGCTGAGCGGTGGTGTGGGTGTGGCCGGGGGTCGGCCGATGGTCAGGAGTCCCGCCGCCGCGGCCGCTAGGAGCAGGCCACCGCCGGTGTAGTAGACGGCGCGGATGCCGAGACGGTCGGCGAGGACACCGCCGAGGAGCAGACTCACCAGGCGCATCGACTGCCAGATCAGGTCGAAGGCGCTGAACATCCGCCCGCGCAGCCCGGCGGGCACGTGGGACTGGATGACGGAAGAGAATGTGACGTTGCCGGTCGAGGTGCCTAGACCGTAGAACGCGAGGGCGCCCAGCGCCGCTGGCACGGCGCTCACGGTGGCCAGGGCGAGGTCGACGAGACCGCGGAGGCCGAACGCGGCGAACACGACGCCTGGGCGGCGGGCGTGGGCTGAGAGCCGGGTCAGTAGTAGCGGGCCGATGAAGGCGCCGACTCCGATGGCGGCGAGCAGAAGCCCGTAGCCGGCGCCTGTGGTGTGCAGTCGCCTACCGGCGAGCACGACCAGCAGGGCGCTGGTCGCGCCGGCTGACAGGGCGGCGAGCGCCTGAGCGAGCGCGAGGGCGCGTAGCAGGCTGTCGCCGGCGAGCAGGCCGAACGCTTCCCGGCTCTGGCTCCAGACGCTGGTGGTGAGGACGGGCTGCGGCTGCTCGTTGGTCCGGAGCCCGCGCAGCAGCCCTGCGCTGAAAGCGAAGCTGGCCGCGTTGGCTGCGAATGCCCACCCGAACCCGGCGGTGGTGGCCAGCAGACCGGCCAGGGGGCAAGCAGGATCTGGCTGAGAACGGCGCCCGACCAGATGCCGCTGTTGGCGGCGACAAGCTGTTCGTCGTCGACGAGGGTGGGCAGCAGCGAGGCGGCGGCGGGGCCGAAGAATACCGACCCGGCTGACAGGCCGAACGCGAGCGTGTAGACGAGGGCGATGTCGCCGTGCCACAGCACAAGCACTGCCGCCAGCACCATCCGGGCGAGGTCGGCGGCGATCATGACCGCAACGTGGGGCAGTCGGTCGACCAGCGGGCCGGCGAGTGGGGCGAGTAGCAGGACGGGGGCGATCTCAGCCAGGACCGCACCGGACACTCCCAGGCCTGATCCGGTGAGGTGCAGGACGAGCAGTGCCAGGGTGGTGAACTGGGCGACGTCACCGCATTGGCTGACCGTGCGGGCTCCCCACAGCCGCCGATAGCCGGGCTTGACGAGCACCGAGCGCAGCCCACCGGAACGACCACTGGCCCGTTGGCGGCCGGGCAACGCACCCACGCTCAGCTACCCGACTGCCAAGCAGGCGGCGGGAGTGTTAGACGGCGGATCGGCGTAGTGCCCGCCTCGGTCGTCAGGTGCGTCGGTGTTTGCGAACCCGGGACCAGGCGAAGGACGCGACGAGCAGCCCGAGCCGGGCGTCGAACATCGGGGCGCGGGTTCCCACGCGCCGGCTCATCGTCGCCAGGGTGTCGGTCATCGATCTGCCGAGCAGGCGTGGGCTGGGCGGCGCAGTGCACCTACGCCAGCGCTTCGATCGCGGCGAGGTAGGCCTCGCTGTAGGTGGGGAATTGGGCGACCTGATCGCGGAGCACGTCGAGAGGGATGCCGACGCGGATGGCCAGGGCGGCTTGGTGGATCCATTCGCTGGCTAGCGGGGCGACGGCGTAGGCGCCGAGCAGGCGCTGGGTGGTGGCGTCGGCGACGAGGCCGAGGGTGCCGCGTGGTTGTTTCTCGAACGTCCACGGGCGGGCGATGCTGTCGGCGAGGTCGAGTTCGGCGGTGAGGATGTTGTGGCCGGCGGCTCGCGCGGCGGCGGCGGTGACGCCGACGGCCGCGATGTCGGGGTCGCCGAACACGACGCGGGGGATGCCGTCATAGCGGGCGGTGCGGGCGTGGCCGAGGATGGTGTCGACCGCGACCCGGGCTTGGTACATGCCCACGTGGGTGAAGGGCATGACGGCGGTGACGTCACCGACCGCCCAGAGGCCCCGGCCGGCGCGGCACGAGCCGTCGATGGGGATGGCGCCGTGCTCATCGGCGGTGATGCCGGTTGCCTGCAGGTGCAGGTCGGCGGTGCGGGGGCGGCGGCCGGCTCCGATGATGATGACATCGACCCGCAGCTGGGTACCGTCATCGAGGGTGACGACGGTGTCGCCGCCTTCGCGGCGGGCCTGGCGGGCGGTGCGGGAGGTGTGGATCGTGACGCCGGCCCCGCTCAGCTGCGCGGCGACGAGTTCGCCGACCCGGGGGTCCTCGCGGTCCAGCAGCCGCTCTGCGGATTGCACGATGCTGACTTGGGTGCCGAACCGGGCGAGGAAGGTGGCCAGTTCGACGCCGACGGCGCTGCCGCCGATGATCAGCGCGCGGGCCGGGATGTCGGTCAGGGTGGTCGCTTCCCGGTTGGTCCACACCGGCACGTCGTCGAGTCCGTCGATGGGCGGGATGATCGGTTGGCTGCCGGTGGCGATGAGGATGTTGTCCGCGCTCAGCTGTCGCCCGTTGACGGTGATGCTGTGTGGCCCGGTGAACGTGGCGTGGCCTTTGATGACCGTGACGCCCTGAGCGGCGTAGCCCTGCACTTGGGCGGTGTCATCGAGGTGGCGGACCATGTAGTCGCGGTAGTCGCGCAGATCGGCCCAGTCCAGCTCCGGGGTGGTGACGCCTTGGGCGCGTTCGGCTTCGGTGCGGACTTCTGGCGGCCGCAGCAGCGTCTTGGACGGGATGCACGCCCAGTAGGCGCATTCTCCGCCGATCAGCTCGGCTTCGACTACGGCGACACGTTGTCCGGCGGCGTGCAGGCGGCCGGCGGCGGACTCTCCGGCGGGTCCGGTCCCGATCACGATGGCATCAAATGATTCAGTCATGTCTAGCTGTCTCCTCAGTGCTGCAGTTCTGCGGTGCTAAATGGAGGACGTGCGGCCGGGTGGAGTCGGTGCCGGGCCGGTGCGGCTGGTCGCGTCGCGTTAGGCGCAGCAGGAGGTGGGCAGTTGCTGGCCGGGCTCGAACAGCTTCGCGGCCAGCCGCAGGCTTTCGGCCATCGTCAGGTAGGGCGCCCAGGTGTCGGCCATCTGATGCACGCTCATGCCGGCCTTGATCGCGTACGTAGCCGCGAGCATCAACTCACCGGCGCCCTCGGCCGCGGCGTGCACCCCGAGCAGCCGACCCGTGGCGGCCTCAGCGACCAGCTTGACCGCGCCCAGGGTGTCGAAGTTGACCAGCGCGCGGGGCACGTCGGCCAGGGCCAAGGTCCGGCAGGCGCAGGTGTAACCGGCGTCCAGGGCCTGCTGTTCACTCAGCCCTGCTGAGGCCAGCTGCGGTCGGGTGAACATCACCGCAGGCAGCCCGGTGTAGTCCACGCGATCCTGGGCGCCGAAGGCATTGGCCGCCGCGACCCGACCTTGTGCGGCAGCGACGTAGACGTACTGCGGGCCGCCAGTGACATCGCCCGCGGCGAAGACGGCCGGGTTGGAGGTGCGCTGCTGGTCATCGACGACGATGAAGCCCCGCTCATCGGTCTTCACGCCGGCCGCGGCCAAGTTCAGCGCCGCGGTCCGCGGGGTGCGGCCGGTCGCGATCAGCAGCTTCTCGGCGCTGATCCGCAGACCGGTGTCACTCACCACGCTCACACCCGCGTCAGTGGCCTCGACCGCGCGGGCGCGGTGTTCCACGACCCGAATGCCGTCGCGGGTGAACGCCTCACGCATCACCTGCCGCAGTTCCGGTTCCGCAGCAGGAGCAAGCCGCCCCAACACGGTGACCTTCACGCCCAGGCCAGCGAACAGTTGAGCCTGCTCCATGCCGACGTAGCCGCCGCCGATGACCAGCAGGGAGTCGGGGAGCCGGGTGAGCTCCATAGCGGTCGTCGAGGTCAGGTAACTGACGTCCTGCAGCCCGGGCAGGTCCGGACGGTGGGGTTCGGCGCCGGTCGCCAGCAGGACCGCGCCCGCCGCCAGCGGGCGCCCATCGACGGTGAACACACCGTCCCGGTCGAACGCGGCAGTCCCGCCACGGACTTCGAAACCGTAGGCATCAGCGACCGCGGCGTACTTATCTCGCCGCAAGTGGGCGACCAGCTCATCCTTCTGGCCGATGAGCCCTGCCAGGTCCACCGGCCCCACGGAGGTGGGCGCCCCGGCGTAGGGGTTCGCGGCGGCAGCCGCACGGTGCGCGGAGATGTGCAGCAGGGTTTTGCTGGGCACGCAGCCGACATTCACGCAGGTGCCCCCGAGCGTGCCGGCCTCGACCAGCAGAACGGTCTTGTCAGCCTGGCGGGCGGTGATCGCGGCGCTCATCGCCGCCCCGCCGGATCCCACCACAACCAGGTCGTACTCGTCGTGAGTCATTTACGTGCCTTTCCAGTAAGTGCCCGGCGGCGCATGCAGCCAGCGGGCGGGCTCAGGCTCAACTCGGCGACGCCCACACGACTCACGGGATCTGGTGCGGCATTCGGGCTGAGGTGCCAGGCGGCGGCGCGGCGGCGCAGCACTCCTCCGGCGCCGAGTCGAGGGCGTGGCCCTCGACCGTGTGTGGATCACTCGCGCGGCGGGGTTTCCTGACTAGCCCGGCACTGACACGGCGCGTCGGGCTGATCCTGCGGCTCAAAGTGTCCTCTTTTTCCACAGAACTCCGAGGTTTTTCCACAGGGCCGTCAGGGTGCGTCTCGCGGTTATACAGACCCGCCTTGGTGCGGGTCTGCGGCGGGCAGCACTCATCCGAGCCAGAAGCACCGTCCCGCACGCCGCGGCCTCGGGGACGGGTCAAGGTGTAGCCGGCGGCGGCCACCACGAGCACCGCACCTGCGGCTATCAGCCACGGGCGGCACCGACCAGTGCGTCGGTCCCCTCGATGTCGAGGTTGCCACGCAGGCGACACGGCCCTCCCCCGCTATGCACCGCCCCACCGATCACCGACAGAGCGCCTCCAGCGACCAGCACCGGACCGGCGCAACACAGCACAGCCGGGCCAGCGACCCCGAGCATCGCAACGATGCCAGCCGAAGACGATTTGCGAGGCTCGCTCATCACTGCACCTCCAGCTGGCTCGACGCGGCCGGGATTCGCACGCACGCAGCCAACGCCGCGGCGTTGTCCGCGGCCAACGACCGCGCCAACATCACCAAGTCAGCGACCCGGGGGTCGACGACCTTGTAATGGGCGTAGCGGCCCTGCCGGCGGAGCTGGACGTAACCGCAGTCGGCAAGACACGCCAGGTGGCTGGACACGCGGCCTTGGGACAAGGCGACGAACGCGACACAATCACTGACCGTGTGCTCCTCGGCGAGCAGGAACTCCAGCAGCCGCAGCCGCGTCGGGTCAGCCAGCGCCCTGAAGAACTTGGCCACCATCTCCACCCCGCTGTCGGTCTCCGGCAGGAACGCCAGACTCGGATCGGATGCGCACGTCACAAGACCACCTCTCAGAACTGCCTATTCGCTTCAACAGATACGACCGTACTATCTTTACATCCGTTGACACAAATACGTACATGTGAGAGGACCATTCACGATGTCGTCTCAGGTGGAGCGCCTCAGCGCCGGCTCGATGCCGCCTTCGAACACACCGGCGCCACGGCCGATCTCCGCACGCTCACCCAGCCGCTGCTGAAACTGCTGAGCGCGGGCCAGCCCGTCACCGCAGAGCAGCTCGCCGCAGCCACCGGCCGATCCGCAGAACAGATTACACGCCACGTTGCCGAGCCTGCCCAGCATCGAGCTGGACACGCAGGCCCGAGTGATCGGCATGGGTATCACGCTCAACCCCACGCGCCCCACCACTTCAATGTCGAGGGCATCCACCTCTACAAATGTGGTGTGCCCTGGAACTCTCATCTTCCCGGCCCTGATCGGCCGTACTGCGCACGTCACCTCCCCTGCCACGGCACAGGAGAGACCGTCCGGCTGACCGTCAGCCCCGACCGCGTCTTCGACATCACCCGAGCGACGCCGTCGTCTCCTTCGTCACCCCAGACGACGTCTCCGCCGTCCGCACCTCCTTCTGCAACGAAGTCCTTCTTCGCCTCCCCAGAGGCGACCTCCCCAGAAGCCGCCTCCCCGCGGCTCGCCGAACACCGCGGTGCGACCGTCCTACCCATCACGGACGCCTTGGCCCTGGCCGCTAAGCAGTTCACCTTCCAAGCGGCCGGCTTTGCTGTTGAACCCGGCACCGAGCAGTTCGCCTGATGACCTCGGACGCCCAAGTCTCGACACAGGATCAGGGAGCGGCACCTGACGCCTGGCGCTTGGCCGCGGCCGTCCGGCGGGCGAGTGCCGGCGTGGCGTCTTCGCGACGGCGGCGGATGCATCTAGTGTCGCGTCTCGAACACGCGTTCGAACGGGAGGAGCCATGGGGATGGCAGGGGTCACGGCGGGAAATGTGCAACCTCGGGTATCGCGCCGAGGGTCGAGTCCGAGCGTTGCTAGGCAGGTTCGGGCTCAGCGTGTGCGATACGCGCACGCGGTGTTGCATTCCCTGGCTCGAAGCCACCGGGGTCAGCCGGCCGCCCGGGTGCAGAAGGTCCTCAAGAACTCGCTGACCCCGCTCGGAGTGCGGCTGCCCCCGGCCAGACTGCACCAGCTGGCCACCGACATCGCGGCCGGGCGTCCCGTCGAACTGAGCTGATCCCACGCCAGGCGACGGCCCTAAGAGCCCCGAGGTGCCGAAGCAGCCAGAGCACTGAGACCACCCCGGGGCGCCCGCCTAAAGCGGCACGGCGGGCAGCTGGACAGTCCGTAGCACGATCGGCAATCGAACGTAAATCAATGAGCGAACCGAGTGCTTCTGGCCGTGCCGGGTGCCGGCTCGTCGACCACGCGATTACGTTTGGACCGTGACTGACGCAGCTCCAGAGCGCCTTTACCACTACACGAACGCCGACGGAGTGCTCGGAATCGTAACGAGGTGCGAGCTGTTCGCCAGCGACCTGCGGTTTCTCAACGACGCTCGGGAGCTGACGTTCGCGCGGGACATTGAATCCTGACGGCGTGTCCGGAGACTTACTTGTTTGAGAACTCGGCGGTTTGCCGAGCTTCTTCGTGACGGTAGTACGCAGCCTCGAGTTCGGCTGGCGGGATGTCGCCGCAGTGTTGGTAGAG
>JAABUT010004259.1_pt1 | contig 11533 bp, 13 predicted proteins | sample 5559281 | NCBI WGS metagenome assembly JAABUT01 (sample SAMN10711880, study PRJNA513359) | rock metagenome | isolation source: Antarctica rocks | place: Antarctica: Victoria Land, Ricker Hills nord | collected 2016-01-04
CATCACCAGAATCGCCTTCGGCTTCACCTCCCCCCACGCTCTCATCGCCCTCGCCATGCTCAGCCTCGGCGGGCACCGCCCTGTCCTGCCCGGCCGAATCTGACCCACACATCAGTCAGGAGAGCCAGAAAAGCAGAAGGATCGGTCGCATAACCCGGAGGCATGGGCTCGTGGAGAGCCGGATGCGTGGAGACACGCACGTCCGGTTCGGAGGGCGGGCTGCGGATCGTGTCGCCGGGCTGACGAGCACGACGTGCGGCGCCCACGTGATCCGTCGATCTAACCGCGACGCTCTCGACCGAGTGGCGCAGCAGATGTTCACCCCGGAGCAGCCCCTCGCCCTTCGACCCACACCTTCCTGTCCGGCTCCGGGTCCGCCCCAACGAGGATCCTTCTTCGTGCGTGGCCCGGGTGCGGGCGCTTGTTACTGATTGTCTCGGTGGGGTCGTCCGAACTTGAGCGGCAGAGTCAGTCCGCCGCCTATAGGCGTTTCTGCAAGCGGCCGCCCGTCTGTCGTAGGAACCGCCAGGCGGGTCTGAAGTTTCAGGACGCGAGACGGTAAAGACGGGCCAACACGGACGGGCCCGCGACTCGGGCGCGAAGTATCTGGTCGAGGCCGACGGTGCGTCCCGCGGCGAGGCCGAGGATGGCGAGGTGGGTAGCCGCCATGAGGAAGTAGCTCCACTTCCACTCGTTGGGCAGGTTGCCGACCGTGAAGTAGATGGCGAACGACTGGAGCACCCCGACGAGCGCCCAGAAGCGGGTGGCCAGGCCGAGCGCGAGGAAGAGTGCGAGCGCCGCCTCGGTGAGGAAGGTGAACCAGCCGAAGAGGGCGAAGTGCGGCAGGACGACGTTCTCGATGATCGAGGTCCACACCCCGAGCACCGGGTGGGTGACCGCCCCGTTGGTATAGCCGTAGAGGCCACCGCCGTCGGACTGGCCGAAGTCCGGCGGGTTCTTCCACGACAGGTTCTCGTACCAGAGGTAGGCGGCGGCGAGCCGCAGCACGAGGCCGGCCACCACGGTCGCGCGGTCGTGCGCCACGGAGACCCCCGCGGGGCGTCCGACCTTGGGGGCGCTGGTGGTGGTCATGGTCCTTCTCCTTCAGAGCGGGTAGGCCGTGTCGCGCTCGTCGCGCACACCATCAGGAGTAGCCCGGTCGTTCGATGCTACTCAGGCAGGAGCCGAATGGCGCGGGCGCGAATGCCGACGTCATGACCCGGTAACCGCTGGTCATGCGCTCACCGCCCGGCGGACGCGGCGGCCGAGCACCTCGCTCGCTGCGCTGACCGCGAACGACGTGAGGAGCAACGTGGTCACGGCGGGGAAGCGGAACACGGCGAGGTTCTCGGCGAAGAGGCGGCCGAGGCCGGCGGCCCCCACCACGCCCACGACCGCAGTGTCGCGAACGCAGATCTCGAACCGGTAAAGCGTGTACGCGAGCATGTGGAAGGCCGACGGCGGCAGCACGGCCGCGATCGAGGCCATGCCCTTGGGCACCCCCGCGGCAGCCAGGGCGTCCCGCGGCCGGGTGTCGACGCTCTCCCAGGCCTCGGCGACGAGCCGGCCCAGGATGCCCGCCGTGTAGAGCCCGAGCGCGATGGCGCCCGGCAGGATTCCCGGGAAGAGGACGAGCAGGGCCAGCACGGCCCAGACCGTGGGCGGGATGGACCGCAGCACGAGCAGGAGCGCGCGGGCCAGCAGTCGCGCGACCCCCCGTGCGACGCCCCACCCCGTCCGCGCCCGTGACGACTCGGCCGCGGCCGAACCGCTCGGCCGGACCCGGGTGGCGAACGGACCGACGACGACCGTCAGCACGACGGCGAGCGCCATGGCCAGCACGGCCATGGCCAGCGTGTCGAGGGTGGCGCCCCCGAGGGCGCCCCAGCCTCCGGGAGGGAGGGCGGGGGGGAACAGGTCCTGGAAGAGCCGCACCGTGAGGTCCCGTGTGCGGCTCGAGGCGAGCCCGGAGAGCGACACTCCCGACGTGATGCCCGCCGCGACGACCCCGACCACGGCGACCACCGCCGACCAACGGGCCCAGAGCGACCGGTTCCTGGTCGTGCGGGTCGTCGTGCCCCCGGACCAGTCCGAGCAGGACATCACGGCCAGGTCGGTCCGGACCCGGGAGCTCCAGACGTCGACGACCGCGGACAGCAGGAGCACCGCGGCGATGAGGGTCCAGACCTCCTCCCAGCTGCGGGACTGGAGGCTGACGACGAGCTCCTGCCCCAGGCCGCCGACGCCGACCACGCCGAGGATGACGGAGGAGCGGACCGCGCACTCGAACCGGTAGAACGCGTAGGAGAGCAGCAGGGGTGCGGCCTGGGGGATCAGCCCGTACGCCAGCGCCGGGGCGGTGCGCGCGCCACCGGCGCGCATGGCGGTGAGCGGGTGCCGGTCGACCCCATCCAGGATCTGGGCGAAGACCTTGGCCGTCTGCGCGCCGAAGGGGATGGCGATCGCGAGGACGGCGACCAACGGGTCGATCCCGAGGACGCTAACGAAGAGCAGGGCCCAGATGAGCTCGTGGATGGACCGTGCACCGACGAGCACGGCTCGAAGCACGAAGCGGACCGCGGGAAGCACCGGTCCCGGACGGTCACGCCACGCCACATCGCTCAGCACCACCGCCCCGACCGCGCCGAGCACCAGCGCGCCTGCCGTGCCGAGGGCGGCGTACATCACCGTGACGAGGGACGCGTCGAGGACGACCCGCAGGTAGTCGGACGAGAGCTGTGGGTGCAGGACGGCCCCGAGCAGGAGCTGCATCTGCGACAGGCCCCCGGTGTTGACGATGGCGCTGCCGGGCGTGGTCGCCCGCGTCAGCGCCCACGCGACCGGCACCACGATCGCGAGGGTGGCGACGGCGCGCCGCACCCCCACGCGTACCCCACCCACCCGTGGGCCGGTGGGCGGCCGGTACGCGCGGGCCACCTCGTCGGGCGGGTGCAGGTCGAGCGACACGTCAGACCAGGGTGTAGAGCTCGTCGAGCTCGGCGTCGGTGAGCTCGGCGACGGGACGGTCCAGGACCACCGCGCCCTGCTGGAGGCCGACGACCCGGGTGCAGTGCCTGCGGGCGAGCTCGGGCTGGTGGAGGCTGACGACGAGGGTGCCGTGGGGGCTGGCGGTGCGCAGGAGGTCGAGCACCTCCGACGCCCGGGCCGGGTCGAGGCTCGAGACCGGCTCGTCGGCGAGGACGAGCTCGGGGTCCTGCACGAGCAGGCGAGCGATGGCCACCCGCTGCCGCTCGCCTCCCGACAACCGTTCGGTCCGCTCGTGCACGGCGAACCCGAGCCCCACTCGTTCGAGGGAGGAGACGACGGCGGGGTCGGCGCGCGGCACGGCGAGGGCGAGGAGCGCGCGCGCGGTGCCCCACTGACCGAGGCGTCCGGCGTTGACGTTGTGCAGGACCCGCACCTGGTCGACGAGGTCGAGGCGCTGGCTGATGGTGCCGATACGGCGCTGCACGGCGCGGAGCCGGGCCGGGGCGAGACCGGCCAGCGGGGTGCCGAGGACCTCGACGGTGCCGCGGCTCGGCGCCAGCGACCCGTTGAGCAGGGCGAGCAGCGTGCTCTTGCCGGCCCCACTCGGGCCGAGCAGCCCGATCCGCTCGCCCGGCTGGACGACGAGGTCGATGCCGTTCAGAGCGACCCGGCCGCCGAAGCGCCGTTCGACGCCGACCAGGCGGGCCGCCGGCCCGATGGCGGTCACGTCAGGAGACCGAGGGAGGTCGCCACCGTCTGGATCTGGTCGTAGTTGGCGTTCTTCGTGGGGATGAAGGAGGTCGCGGCGAACAGGTCGAGGATGGCGGCGTCGTCGGGGTTGCTCTTCTTCAGCCCGAGCAGCGCGTCGGTGATCTTCTGCGTCGTGCCGGCGCCGTAGCGCTGGTCGAGGTCGGGGCGGGCGAGCCAGTGGTAGTCGGCGAACCCCGGCGTCTTCCACAGCACGACGGTCTTGGAGAGGTCGACCTTCCCGGCCTTGGTCGTCGAGGTCCAGACCTGCTCGTTGACCGCCCCGGTCTCAAAGCTGCCGGAGACGACCGCGGCGATGGTGGCGTCGTGCGACCCGGAGAAGCCGGGCTTGCCCTTCAGCTGGCTGATGTCCAGGCCCGACTGTTGCAGGAAGTACTGCGGCATCAGCCGGCCGGACGTCGACGTCTCGCTCCCGAACGTCAGGGAGTGGCCAGCGAGGGACTTCAGCCCGGAGACGTCGCTGAACGGCTGGAGCCCGGACGCGGTGTTGGCGATGAAGAGGCTGTGAAAGTCGGCGTCGATGTCGCGCTGGGCGACGGCGGTGGCGCCGGACACCCGCGCCCGCGCCTGCACGCCGGTGAGCCCGCCCATCCACGACATGCTGATGTCGCCGATCTCGAACGCCCGCACGACGGCGGTGTAGTCGGTGATGGGCTTGTAGGTCACCTGCAGCCCGGTGACCGCCGAGAGGCGGGTCGCGAGCAGGGGGTACAGCCGGTTGAGCTTGGCCGGGTCCTGGTCGGGGATGGCCGAGATGACCAGCGGGCCGCCGGCGCCGGCGGCGGCCCCTCCGGCGGAGGCGGGCGCGGCGGGGGAGGGGGACCCGCTCGACGGGGACGAGCAGGCGGCCAGCAGGGCCACGCTGCCCGAGCCGAGGAGCAAGGTGCGGCGGTCGATCGAGGTCATGGGAGTCACTCCGGCAGGTCAGTGGGCCAGCGGGTCGACCCCAGGACGGCGGGGTGGCGCGCTGGGCGGCGGGTCATGGCGTACGGACGGTGACCGCAGGCCGGGTCGGGTGGCTCGCTCAGGGTCTCACGCGCAGCGGAAAACCTCCCGGCCCGAGCGGGTGGCGGCGTCCTGGACGGCCAAGGTGTCGCGGACCACGCCGAAGACCTCGGAGAGGGGCAGCGGGTCGTCGGCGATGCGCAGGTTGGGGTTGGTGACGGCCACCGGGTGCCACCAGGCGCCGTCCGCGGTGATCGTCGGCTCCGGTTCGAGGCTGTCGATGGAGACGTGCATACCCGTCGGCGCGAAGCCCTCGGCGGCCACGGGGCGGATGATGCGGTCCTGTCGGTCGATGCCCTCGGCGTCGAGGCGGGTGTGCAGGGCGCCCACCGTCGCGGGGTCTTCGTCGTAGAGGGTGGCGGCCACCCGCACCCGGAACCCTAGGGCCCGCGCCTCGCCGATGCCCTTCATGGCCTTGGCCCACGACCCGGTACCGCGCTGGGCGTCGTGCAGGTCCGGGGTCGCCGAGTCGAGGCTGACCTGGAGCACGACGGAACGGTCCATCGCCTCGAGGGTCTGGAGGCGGGTGCCGCGACCGAAGATCATCGCGTTGGTGAGGATGGTGCGGTGCGACCCCTCGGCGGCGGCGACGAGCGCACCGAGCTCGGGGTGCATGAACGGCTCGCCGCCGGTGAAGAAGATCTCCTGGCCGCCCAGCGACTGGAACTCGGCGAACGCCTCGCGGCCGACCTCGGGGGAGACCCGGCGAGCGGCGGCCTTCGGCGAGGACTGCGCGCAGCAGTAGCCGCAGGCGAGGTTGCAGTCGAAGTTCGTGTAGACCCAGAGCCGCTGGCCGACCGGTGTGCGGTTGCCGAGGGTGAACATCGTGTCCTGCTGGGCGCTGACGACCTTGCGCACGGAGAACCACCAGGGCCCCGACTCGCTGTCGACGTGCTGCGCCGCGATCTCGTGGCCGACCAGGTCGGCCCAGACGGGCAGGTCGGTGGCCACCGACGGCTCGGCGCTGCGGACCCCGAGCAGGTCGCCGTGCTGCAGACGGCGCATGGCGCGGGTGATGAGCAGGAGCAAACCACTCCCGCAGTCCATGTCCCCCCCGTCAACGAGCCGGGCGACGTCGCCCATGGGGGTCGCGGTCGGTGCGGAGGCAGACATGTAGCCAACTTAGGTCCGGTTTGCGCGCGTCGCAGCGTGGGGGCCTGACGGTGCGGTTACGCCTTGGTCAGGTGTTGGTCAAGTCCTCCGGTGGAGCGGGCTCGTTGGTCGCGCGGGCTATCGTCCAGGGCATGGCGACTTACGAGTCCTCCCTTTGGCGTCCGACCGACGACGCGGAGCGCAAGGACTTCTGGGAGGGCGTGCACGACTCCAAAGACGTGGACGGCGTCTCGTGGTGGCAGTCGGTGCCGGAGCTGTCTCTGGGGCTCGTCGACCAGTCGGGGGTGAAGCCCGACGAGCCGGTCATCGACGTCGGCGCCGGGTGGTCGACGCTCGTCGACCACCTCGTGGAGCGCGGTTTCACCGACCTCACCGCGATCGACCTGTCCACGACGGCGCTGCAGACCGTGCGTGATCGCCTCGGGGACGCGGGCCGGGCCGTGGAGCTCACGGTGGCCGATGTGTTGGAGCTGCGGCCGAAGAAGCAGTACGCCCTCTGGCACGACCGCGCCGTCTATCACTTCCTCACGGAGGAGGACGAGCGCGAGGACTACGTCGCCTCGCTCGAGCGCAGCCTCCGGCCGGGCGGGTGGCTCGTCGTGGCGACGTTCGGCCCGGACGGCCCCACGACATGCAGCGGACTGCCTATCGTCCGCTACACCCACGAGGAGCTGGCCGCGCAGTTCCCGGACTTCGAGGTGGTGGGGCGCAGCGGCGAGGAGCACGTCACCCCGTGGGGCACCACGCAGCAGTTCACCGCGCTGCTGATGCGGCGTTCCCCTCAGGATTGATGCGCTGAAGAGGGCAGAGACCCCTGTCGAGAAACACCCCAGGTACCCCGGCCGGCCAGGTCAGCCCTCGACCGTCACCGGCGCGCTGAACCGGTAGCCGGCCCCCGGCACGGTGACCACGATCCGCGGATCAGAGGGGTCGACCTCGACCCACTCGCGCAGGCGGCGAATGTGCACGGTCACGGTCGAGGTGTCGCCGACGTCCCATCCCCACACACGCCGCATGAGCTGCTCTCTGGTGAAGACCTCGCCCGGGTGGGTCACGAGGTACCCCAGCAGGTCGAACTCACGTGCGGTCAGGTCGATCTCGGCGTCGTCCACCGTGGCCCGCCGGTCACCGAAGTCGACACTCAGCCGCCCAGCGCTGTAGCGACGGGACATCGGTGGCTGCTCGCCGAGCCGCGCGGTCCGGCCCAACAGGGCCTCCACCCGCTCCACGACCTCGCGGGGACTGAACGGCTTCATGACGTAGTCATCCGCGCGGAGGTCCAGACCAAGGAGGCGGTCGTAGTCAACGCCGAGAGCGCTCACGAGGACGACTGCGGCCGTGTCACCGTGCGCACGGCGACGGCGCAGGACGTCGAGCCCGGACATGCCGGACAGCCCGACATCGAGGATGACGACGTCAGGACGACGTCGAGTCCAGTCGGCCAGCGCGGTGGAGCCGTCCGCCGCCACAAAGGACTCGAGGCCGGCTCGGGACAGATAGGCAACCAGAACACCGGACACGGTGGCGTCAGCCTCGGCGACGAGCACGGTTGCAGCCACGCTGCGGAGCCTAACGTCGGATGGCACAGGCGGCCCTGGCCGTTCTGGCTGGATGGGGCACCGCTGGGTTGAGCTCCAGGCGATGGCCCCGCGGCTGGTCATACCACTCCGGCAGACTGAGCCGGATGACTAGGCAAGCCCACTGGCCGACTCCATCTTTCGCTCCGCCAGGAAGGCGCGTGAGCCGAACAGCGGCGCGAACTCCCCCGACCGAGGCTCTAGCCGACTCGGCTCCGCAGGGTCTCAAGGCCCGGCCCGTCCAGCTCGTCGAGCGCAGTCGGGCGACCGGAGACGGCCATGAGCAGCGCTTCGCCAGGTCCATTGACCTCGGGCCCTGCCCCGTGACTCCAGTTCGCGTCGGTCGCGGTGAGGGTGAGCCCCTTGACGTTGTTCTTGGCCGGCAAGGTTGGCGCACCGGCGGCGAGTTGAGGACGGGCACCAACCGGTCCAGCGGAATGGCCCGGGGCAGGCCCAGGGCTCGACGGATGTCCTGGTGATGGATGGTGCCGTCGGTCAGGGCGATGCCGCCCCGGAAGCCGGAGGTCAAACCGGCAGGGCGCAGATTCCGCGACAGCAGATCCAGGATGCCGTCCGGGTCGAGGTCCCGGTACCCGGCGTAGGGCGACGTCGTTGACCCTGCTGACCCGCAGCCCGCCGCGAAGGAACACGCCGACAAGGGCTGGCCTAGAGAGCTCCTCGTAGCTGACGAGGTGGAGCGCGACGTCTGGAACGGTCCACTGCCGGCAGAGGGACTGGGCGGACCATTGGGTTCGGTCGGGGTCTGCAGAAAACTGAGCAGGTCGGTGCGCTCGGCCTCGGCCAAGGCCATCAGATCAGGGCGGGTCACGGTCGATCCGGACCGCTGGTGAGGGCTTCGTACCTGGCCAGGTACAGCGGCCACCCATCCGGTGCCTCGACGCCGGCGCGCATGGACTCCCAGCCGTGGCCGTGTCGCTGGATGTGACGATGCACAAGGGTGACGCGGGTCTGTTGCTCCCCCACCGGAGCAAGGGTCACTTCGACCTCGCTGGTTCGGGTGAGGTCAGCGGCGATCTGCAGTCGGGGCCGATGTCCCAGCTGAAGGTGATGGTGCGGGGCGGGTCGAACGCGAGCACTCGACCCCACCGGCAGACGCTGCCGTCGACGCCGCGGTCGTAGACGTCCCCCCCGACACGCGGCTCGAGCACCGTTGCTTCAATGGGCACGGCCAACATGTTGTGCTCGCGCGGCTTCATGCGGTCCAGGTCCGCGAACATGAGGAACGCCTGGTCCACAGGCAGATCCACCAGCACCTCGTGCCGGACAGACCCGTCGGCTTCCACGCTCATCCGACACCACGCTCCTGCTCGGCGGCGGCCGACCCAAGGTTGGTCAAAGCGTGGGACCAGAACTGATCAAGCTGCCGTCGGTAACGGGCCAGGCGCTGAGCGTCGATGCTGTACACACGATGGCGTCCTTCCGGCGCATCCCGCACCACGCCCGCGTCCCTGAGGAGCTTCAGATGCTGGCTTACCGCCGGCCGGCTGATGGGCATGACCGCGGCGAGCTCCGTCACGGTGCACGGGCCCGACGACAGCCGCTCGATGATCGCTCGCCGACTCGGATCGCTCAGCAGGGCCCACCCGTCCAACGCGTAAGTCATCACGAACGCGTAAGTTCCTACTTACCGGTCGCCTCACGCAATCCCGCCTCCGCACACGTCGTCCATGACCTCGTGGCAGACGCCGCCCAGGCCTATCGCCGAGCGGGGTCCCGGTCTGCGCCGAGAGCGGGCCTGACAGCATCGGCACCGTGACCAACGCAGCGGCAGGGGACGATGAGGCGAGCCACAGGGCGGTACCGCCGCGCGCGCCCACGCTGGCCCTTCCGCCCAAGCGGTATGACGAGCCGTCTGTGTTCCTGCCAGAGAACCTGCTGCGGGAGGGCCGACGGCAGCGCGGCCTCTCGGACGAGCCGGTCCCCCGCGTCGCGCTTCTCGATCCGGATGGGGACATTGCCCGGTACGTCGTCACGTCCGGCTCAGCTCGTCGTCATCCTGGGTGGGCGTGCTACCACACCCAGATGGTGGTCACTGACCTCGACGGGGAGGAGGTAGGCATCGTGGGCAGCGCCGTTGGCGGCCCTTTTGCCGTCCTGGTGGCCGAGCAGCTGGCCGTCTCCGGTGCCGAGATCGTCGTGAGCATGACGTCGGCCGGGGTGATCCGGGCGGACGCGCAGCTGCCGTACTTCGTCCTGATCGACGGGGCGCTGAGAGACGAGGGCACCAGCGCTAACTACGTCCCTCCGGCGACGTGGAGCTCCCTGTCCGGGGTACTCCACCGGCAGCTGGCCGGTGCCTACGACGATCTGTCGCAACGCGTTCTGGTCGGCTCTTCCTGGACGACCGACGCACCTTACCGAGAGACCGCGTCGGCACTGGCCGTCGCACAGGATGCCGGGGTGTGCTGCGTGGAGATGGAGGCGGCGTCCCTCTACGCGTATGCGAGCGCACGGTTCCAGGACGTGGTTTGTCTGGCCCACTTGACCAACGCGATGGCCACTGCGGGCGACGACTTCGAGAAGGGCGAGGACAACGGGGCGCCGGCGGCCTTAGCCGTTGTGGCCGCGACGGTTGCCGCACTCAGGAAAGCTCACCGTGAAGACGTGACGGCAGCGATCTCCCAGTGACGGAGCGCCGAGCGCGCTGGTCGAGCCGGCCGATGGCAGCGATAAGCAGACCCTGGGCGACTACCTGGCGACTACCTGACGACCGGGTTGGATCGTGGTTGCCGGCAACCAGCGGATCAACCGGCCGGGTGGCGACTTCTCGTCGGACTGTGCCTTCTACTTCGCGACCACCGGGCTGCACGCTTCGGTCTGGTCGCAGCACGTGGAACCGGCTGGCCGCTTTCGGACCCCTCAGTGACCAGGCTCTGTGCGGCAGGGACCTCCGGCATCGTGAGTCTGATTCCACAAAGACCGTCTCACGCGCTCAACGCCGCCACGCCGTGCTTGAGCGCACTCGGATGGACCCTCACGCAGCGAAGTGGGCCAGCGCAGCCCGGATGGCCTCGGACCTGCTCATGTCCTTCGCGGCTGCAGCGGCATCGAGAGCGTTGAGTTCCTCGGCGGTCAGACGGACCGCCACGACCTGCATCGGCTCAGCCCCGCGACCGGGACGTCCGCGGCCCCGGCGCTTGAGCTCGTCGACGTCGTAGCCTTGTTCGGCTTCAACGGCCCACTCCTCGATCTGCTCTTCGCCCACCATACTTAAATCGTATGACGAAAGTGCTCTTGTGGCTAAGAGGCGCGCCGCCGTCCGCCCGGGTCGCCCGCCCGGTCTGCGGCAAAGTCGGGCGTCTCCCCGGGAGCGCCATGGCAGGCGAAGCATGGGCCCGGAACCCGAGTTGTCGGCGGGTGGTCGGCGGGTCTTGGGTAGCCTTCGACCGTGTCGGAAACAGGTCACAGTGGCCGTGTCGGGGCTGCGGTCGTGGCGGTCGCCCTTGGTTCGGCGATGCTGGTGGGCTGCAGTTCGAGCGTGGTCGCGGGCGGCTCCGCATCTCCAACAGCTCCGAAGCCTGCCGCTGGAGACATGGTTGTTGTCGAGGGGCCTCGTGCCGAAAGCGCCGTGGTCGATGGATCGGGACTGACGGTGAAACTAGCTTTCATCGGTTCACCGCAACCCATCGAACGGCCCTGCGGCGAGGACTATCAGGCGACGGCGCAGGAATCGGCTAGCTCGGTGGTGGTCACCATCGAGCGTCTTTCCTCTTCAGAGATGACGACTTGGGATGCGGAATTTGTCAAGGTGTTTGAGGCCAGTGGGTGTTAGGCGACTGCGTCGTCGGGGGGGTCGGCTGGTTGGTTGATCCAGGCGTCTGCTGGGAGGGCGAGGATCTTGGGGTCGGTGGTGGTGTTGAACCGTTCGGGGTGGGCAGCTCGGGCCGCGGCTAGCGCTGTAGAACGGTGGACGGTGACGGTGCGGGCGTGGCCGTAGTGGACGTCGGCGGGAGTGTGCAGGCCGATGCCGGTGTGGTGGTGCTCGTGGTTGTACGCGGTGGTGAACCGGTCCATGAACGCGCGGGCGTCGGCCAGGGACCCGAACCGGCCGGGGAAGGTGG
>JAABUT010004260.1_pt1 | contig 11533 bp, 14 predicted proteins | sample 5559281 | NCBI WGS metagenome assembly JAABUT01 (sample SAMN10711880, study PRJNA513359) | rock metagenome | isolation source: Antarctica rocks | place: Antarctica: Victoria Land, Ricker Hills nord | collected 2016-01-04
GACCACGCCACCACCGAAGACGCGGGCGAAGGCATCACCTACCGCACCTTCCAGCCTTCGCTCGAAGCGCTGCACAATGCCCACGGTGGTACCTCCCTCCTGAGTCGTCCCGATACACACCTTCTCTACAGATCGTATCGGCAAGCGCGCTGGGTCGGTCGGCTTCCGGCGTTCTGCCCGCGTGCTAACCTCTCCGGCGTTGCTCAGTCCGAGTGGCGGAATGGCAGACGCGCTGGCTTCAGGTGCCAGTGTCCTTCGGGACGTGGGGGTTCAAGTCCCCCCTCGGACACTCCGGCTGTTTGACGATTCCGCCCGGTTCCTGTTGAGGAAACTCGGGTGCGGTGGATTTCTTCGGCTGAAACTCGGATTTTGGACCGTGCTGGTTGGTGCGGTGGAGCCCGGCGAGTGCCGAAGACGCCGCTACATCAATGAGTAGGCCGACGAACGGGGCTTGTCGGCATCGTCGTGGGTCTTACGGGCACGGAGGGTCCGAACGAGTCTTCGGTGGTGCTGGTCTCTTGCGTCACTTCTCGGTGAATCCGCCCGGGGTGGTGGGTGGTGAGCCGCGTTTGGGTCGGTAGCGGCGGTGTTGGCGCTGCGGGATCCGTTCGTCGGGTGCCTCGGCGAGGACGGTGGCCCAGGGTTCGGGTAGTCCGCGGCTGGTGTACCAGGCGTTCAGGATTCTGGTGTTCATCCCGGCGAGGCCGAAGGCGAGCAGGGTGGTGACCGCGGTGAGTCCGACGATGCGGATGTAGCCGCTGTTGATGTCGGCGTGGTGGCGGCGGATAGAGGCGTTGAGCGATTCGATGCCGACGCGGCGACCGTATGAGTCGAACTACCTGGTGGATTGCCAGGGCAGGGGTTGGCGGTCGCGTTGATACTGGTGGCGGTGCACGGTCACGGTGATCCCGCAGCCGCAGGGTTTTCCTTTGGTACACCCGGTCAGCGGGATGGCGTGGGCGGCGCCCATGCTCATCGGCACGTTGGGGCAGCGAAGCTTCTCGCGCAGGGCTGGTCCGCGGAAGCGCTGGACACCGTTGGTGTCGGGGGTGGTGAGCGGCCGCATCTGGTAGGGGCGGCGTTTGTCGAACAAGTCGCGCAGGGCTGCTTTCTCCGCGGAGGTCTGGGTGAACGCCGGTGCGGCAATGTCGCGGAGCCGCTGGGGCAGGGCGGTGGAATACAGGGTGCCGTCGACCCAGATGGTGCCGGGTTTCGGGCCGGGGTGCTCGACGTGCTGGTGGGTGTGCAGGTCCATGTGAATGCTGACCCCGAGCTGGTGGGCGGGTTCGGCGAAGTGTTCGGCGGTGGCGATCCTGATCGCCGACAGGAAGGGGTGGGCGATGACGCGCCATGAGGTGAAAGTCGAGGTACTCGGGCCGTGGTCGCTGGCGACGAGCAAGGCCTTCTGGGAGGGCTTCGCCCCCGCCGCGCTGACCTCGCACGGCCCGAGCCAGCAGCTGCGTTCGGTGTTCTACGTCGAAGGGGACTGGAGCCGCGCCGAGGTGCAGGTCACCCAGGACGGCAGCAAGGCCAGGGTCGTCGTGACCGGCGGCGGTGACCTGGAGGCCGCCGCGCAGGCGTGTCGCTTCCTGTCGCTGGACGTCGACGCCCGAGGGTGGCCGGACGTCGGTCGGCGCGATCCGGTCATCGCCGACGCGCAGCAGCAACTACCCGGCCTGCGGCCGTGCGGCTGCCACTCCCCCTACGAGGCCGCGACGTGGTCGGTGCTGTCCCAGCGCATCCGCATCGTCCAAGCGGCACGGTTACGCGACGACCTCGTCCACCGGCACGGCGAGGGCGGTGCGTTCCCGGCGCAAGTGCTCCGCGAACTCGACCTTGACCAGGTGCAGCACCAGCTTGGTGATCAGGTTCAGGTCATCGTCGCGGACGTGTCTCGCGAGGACGGCGCGGAAGCGGTGGCCGAGCGACTCGCCGCCGCCCAGCGCGACTGCCGGGGTCTGGTGGCCGCCGCCGGTGGCCCGTCGCCGACCCCGCCACCTGGGTCCGGGCTGGCGGCGGTCCGGCGAACCTGGCAGGGCGGTTTCGAGTCCAACGTGCTTACCGCCGTCCTGCTGGGGGAGGTGCTGCGCCCCGCGCTGGAACGTAGCGCCGGCCGTGTGGTGCTGCTGTCCTCGATCGCCGCGCTGCGCGGCTCCGGCGCCGGACCGTATGGGGCGATGAAGGCGGCGCTGCACGCCTGGATGTTCGACCTGGCCACCCAACTCGGCGCGCACGGCGGCACAGCCAACACGGTCGCCCCCGGGTTCGTGCCCGACACCGGGTTCTGGACCGACCGCCTCGCCGACCAGGCCCGCACCGAGAAGGCCGCGCAGACACACCTCGGCCGCGCAGGTAGCCCCGAGGAGATTGCGTCCCTGATCGCATGGTTGCTCGGCCCCGACGGTGGTTGGGTCACCGGACAGATCCTGTCCCCGAACGGGGGCGCCGTCCTCGGCCGATAACGCCGCGTTGTGCGGCAAGTTGAAGGGGAGACTGGGCCGATGACAGACCTGACGGGCACGACCTACGAGCAACTCACCGGCCAGCTCATGCTCGAACTTGAGCAAGGTGACGCCGTCGAGACTGTCGGGATCACGGTCGCCGAGACGGCTGATTTGTTCAATCTCGACCGCTGATTGTGGTCAATCTTCACTGCATCCCGACACTTGCGGTCGCGTGGTGGCCACCGGCACTCCGGAAACGGCGCCGTACCTGCTCACGCGGCTCTCGGTCCCACCAGCCACCTGCTGACCGACGGACCCCCGGCTGATACGGCGCATCGGGAGAGTTAACCAGAATGATCACGGCTCAGGCCGTGGTGAGCAGACGGTGGGCGACGTGAACGGCGGCGTCAGCGCCCCGGTCGAGGTGCGCGTCTGCACGGCCGCGGTACGCAGCCTGCGTGTAGAGCCCGTCAATGAGGAGCCAGAGCTGTTCGGCGAGCTGACGACCTTCGTGGTGCGGGGCTTTCAGCTGCGCGGTGAGGTCATCGACGTCTCGCCGAGTGGTGGTCAGGAAGTCGATCGCTACGCGGGTGGGGCTAGGCCCGCCCGCAGTGCCCGCCGTCGCATCGTCCGGGAACTCGGTGAGGTAGTTGCGCAGGGCGCAACCGCGGAACACGGAGTGCTGCACGGCGTACGCCACCTCGCCGACGAGGGCCAGCAGTCGATCGACAGGATCAGGTCCAGCAGTGTCGAGGGCGCGTTGTGCGGCGGCGTGACGTTGCTGAACGGCGGCTTCAAGGTAGGCCGCGACAAGGTCGGTCTTGGTCGGAAAGTGGGTGTAGAGAAGGTTCTTCCCCATCGCGGCCTCGGCGATGACCTGGTTGAGTCCGACAGCACGCACGCCGTGCTCGTAGAACAGCCGCGCGGCCACCGACAGAATGCGCTCCCGGGTCCCAGGGGCGGGTGTGCGTGCCATGACAAAGCCCTCCTCGCCGCCGAGGGTAGCGGACCGTTCAGTCCACAGTAGGCGGCACATCGGCTCAGGATGACGGACCGAGCGGTCCAGGACTGGTCGGTCCGCTATAGTTACGGGCACTCCACACGCCGAAGAAAGGTCGCTACTGTGCCGCTTTGGACGATCCACCACAGCGCCGAATGCCTGAATGTCGAAGATCGTCGCGCCCTCGCCGCCGACATCACCGGCCTCTACTCGGGCCTGCCCCGGTTCTACGTGGGCGTGGTCTACGTCGAGGCTGGTCCGGGCACCCTATTCGTTGGCGGCGTCACCCCACGCCGATTCGTGCGCGTGGGGGTCGACCAGATCGCTCGAACCTTGCCCGATGCCGCCGCCCGGGAGTGGTGGATCGACAAGGTCAACCGCCGACTCGCCCCGTTCATGTCCCAGCGCGAACTCGACTGGGAACTGCACATCGACGAGACCTCGCGGGATCTATGGCTGATCCAAGGCATGCGGCCACCGATGCCCGGTTCGCCCGGCGAGACGCTATGGCGGGACCGTGCCGAACCGGTGCCCTACGAGTAGGTCCTGGCCGAGGCGATAGCCGCAGGCAGTTCTGACGTCTACTCCAGGCGTGTCGAAAACTGGCGAACGACACGTCCCGCCCTTAGAACCTGCGAGCTCGGTCCCGGACGGCGGGAACACTCTTGCGGCGGTATTGGTTGCCGCAGAGATGACAACCGCTGGTGACGGTCTGCGGCGGGTACTGATGATTTCGGGCAGCACAAGGGCGGCGTCGACGAACACCGCGCTCTGCCGCACCGCGGGCGTGTGTGCTCCGCCCGGTGTCGACGTTGCGGTGTCCGGTGGCTGCGCGGTGCTTCCGCACTTCAATCCCGACGATGACCACGATGCGGTCTACCCCGGCCGCATTCGCGTCGTGGTTCCACCACCGCGCGACCTGTAGCTCCCGCGAGCCACGCGCTGGCCTGCCTGAGCCTGTTCGCCATGGTCATGACGGCCCTCGCGCTGCTCGGCACGAGCCCGGCGATCGCCGTGGCCGCCACTGCCGTGGGGGGCTTCACCGTCGGCGGAGCACCGACGATCTTCCAGACCGCGTCGGCCAACGCCGCCGGTGGCGCCGTGGACGTGGCCCAATCGATGCTGGCGACCGTCCTGAACGCCGGGATGGCTGCCGGAGCGTGGCCGGCGGCATCGCGCGGACGAAGGGCCGCGAGTGGATCGCACACGACCGGACGAAATGGCGTCGACAGAACTACGTCAAGCAACTTTGTAAGCCATAGCCGTGCGGACGAGGCCGAGGACCGCGTCCGGCATCTGCGAGCGCATGGGCCACCGTCGCGTCGTTCACCTTCCAACGGTCTTTTCCCGCACCCGCTCAGCCGTCGGTCGCTCAGGCTTCCCACCGCGACTGGCTCTGCCCGGCCTGACCGCCGGCGGCCACGAGGTCCCCATTTCTCACCGGTGACCGATGGCTCACGGGTTGTCGGCTGGGGAGATGCCGCACCACTTCTCGCTGGCCTGCCACAGCTGCTGGGCGGCCGCCGCGTCGTGGGACAGCGGCGAGGACGTGGTCGGCTTGCTCTTCGTGTAGTACCTTCCCGTCTCCTCGGCCACCGCGGGTGCACTGGCGAGGAACAGTGAGGTGCGTGCGCCTTTAGCCGCCGAGGCCCCGAACAGCTTCGTCACCCGATCGAAGACCGCACCCGCGCCGCGCTGCTCGCGGCCGAGGTTGGTCTTCAGCGGCCACCCGGGGTGCAGGGCGTTCGCGGTGACCCGCGTGCCCGCCCAGCGTCGGGCCAGCTCGTAGGTGAACAAGAGGTTCATCAGCTTGGTGACGTTGTAGGTGGCGGAGGCGCGGTAGGAGTGCTCGCTCTGCACGTCCTCCCACGGGATCGTCTTGACCATGGTGTGCAGGTAGGAGCTGACGGACACGACCCGGGCGGCGGGCGCAGCCGTCAGGGGCTCTGCGAGCAGGTGGGTCAGCAGGAACGGGGCGAGGTGGTTCACCGCCAGCGTCGCCTCCACGCCGTCGGCGGTGACCCGGCGGACCGGGTTGACGGCGGCGGCGTTGTGGACCAGCACATCCAGGGTGTGGTGGCGCTCGGTGACCCGATGTGCCAGTTCCCGGACCTGGTCTTGGGCGGCGAGGTCGGCGACGAACACGTCCGCGCTGCCCTGTGATGCGCACGTGGCGATCTCTGCGGCCACCGTCGCCCCGCGGTCCAGGTCGCGGACCACCAGCAACACCGTGGCACCCTGCCGGGCCAGTCCCAGGGCCGTCTCCCGCCCGATGCCACTGCTCGCTCCGGTGACCAGACATGTCTTGCCGTGCATGCTGCGCTGCTCGTCGTGCTCACTGCTCGTCATCGCGTCCCGCTTCGTCGGCTGCACCCGCCCCGCAGTAAATCATAGTTCATGTCTATCATGAAGTATGAGAATGGCGCAGGACGGCGAAGCCGGTTTCGACCCGGCGCCGGGGCTGGCAGAGCCGGCTGAGCTTGGGTCGAGTACCGGCTATCTGCTGGCCTGGTTGGGGATGGAGTCGCGGCGTCGGTGGGCGCGGATGCTCGTCGAGCACGGCTTCACCCCGCACCACTACGGGATGCTGATGACGCTGGACCAGATCGGCGCCACCTCCCAGCAGCACCTCAGCCGTCTGGTGGGCATCGACCCCCGCAACGCCTCGCCGGTGCTCGACCTGCTCGAGGTACGCCACCTGGTCGAACGCCACCCCGACCCCACCGACCGCCGTCGTCACGCGGTGAGTCTCACCCTCACCGGTCGGGTGAGACTCACCGAACTGCGCCACGCCGCGGACGCCGTCGAATACGCAATGCTCGGCGGCCTCGGTGACGCGGAGCGGAGGAGCCTGCACCAGACGCTGAGAAAGCTCTTCGCCGACCTGACCGAGGACGCCGATGGCTGACCGTCGGACACAGGAGGCCGGGTCCGCGTCTCCACAGCGACGATGGCGCGTAGGGCATCATCCTGTTGCCGTTGCAACCGAGGAGGATCATGACTGTCTCACGGGTGAGTTCGTCGTCGCGCTATGCGTCGGTCATCGGCTTCTCTAGTGCTGTCCGTGCGGGCGAGTGGGTGACAGTCGCGGGCACCACGGCCATCGACAGCGACGGTCAAGTTGTCGGTGCGGGCGACCCGTACGTACAGGCGCAGGAAGTGCTCCGCAAGATCGGTGTCGCCCTCCAAGAGGCGGGCACCGACCTCGCGCATGTGGTGCAGACCCGGATTTACCTCCCTCATATCGAGCACTGGGAGCAGGTGGGGCGCGCCCACGTCAACGTCTTCGCTGCACACCCCCCGGCGGCGACGATGGTGGCCGTCGCCGGCCTGCTCGATCACCGCATGCTCGTCGAGATCGAAGCCGTCGCCTACGTCGGTTCCTGACCGCCCGTCGGCGGCGGCGTGTGGCCGCGGGTGGGTTGCGGTGCGCTACCGGAGCCCCAGGTGTCGAGGAAGGCTTGCTGCACGGAGGTGTCGACCAGTTCGATGCACCCCGAGGCTGGACCGGCGGTGATAGGTGAACGGGCGACCGTAGGGGCAGGCGTCGAAATCCACCGGCATACCCTGGCTCCACCAGGTGAGCTTTGGCCTCTGTGATGGTCGTGGGCCCAGTAGCCCAGTAGCCCAGTAGCCCAGTAGCCCAGTAGCCCAGTAGCCCAGTAGCCCAGTAGCCCAGTTGATCCAGTCGGGGACCGTTCGTGGCGTCCCACGGGCTGCCCGGTGGGCCCTGGATGAGCTCGAAATACGGTGGTCCCTGGGTGGAGAAGGTGAGGCGGTAGTCCCAGTCGCCGAGCCGGCCCTCGCGGACCGGGCTGAAGGCAACGCCCAGCGCACGGGTGGCATCGTTGATCGCCTGGTCGACGTCGCCGCTTTGTGGTCGTGGCGACGGGGTGTGCTGGTTTGATGGACCCATGACGGAGACGGCGAAGCACATCGGGATCGTGCTGTTCGACGACGTCGAGGAACTCGATGCCGTCGGGCCGTGGGAAGTCCTGGCGCACTGGGCCCGGCACCACCCTGAGGACGGGTGGAGTGTGTCCCTGCTCTCCGGGGACGGTGGCCCGGTGACCGCGGCGAAGGGGATGGTGATCGGCGCCCACAGCTCAACGACGGATGCCCCGCCGATGGGGGTGCTGGTGCACCCGGGAGGGGACGGCACCCGCCGGCTGATGCGCAGCGAGCCCTACCTGGATTGGGTGCGCACCCAGCGGGCGCGGGTGCCGTTGCTGACCAGTGTGTGCACCGGTTCCCTGGTGTACGCGGCCGCCGGGTTGCTCGCGGGGCGACCGGCCACCACCCATTGGCGATGCCTGGATGAGCTCGCCGTCGCCGACCCCACCATCGCGGTGCGCACGCAGGAGCGGTTCGTCGACGATGGGGACATCATCACCTCTGCGGGGGTGTCCGCCGGCATCGACATGGCCCTGCACCTGGTGGCGCGCCTGGCCGGGCCGGAAAGGGCGCGGCAGGTGCGCCGCGGCATCCAGTACGACCCCGCACGGCCGGCGTAACCCACAGGCCGCTGGCACATGGCCCTGCTCCACTGCAGGTGCAGGTATTCACCCTCGAGAGGACCGCCCAATTCTCTTTTTGGGTACTATGGTCGCTATGACGAGCACCCACACGAAGACCACGACGACGAAGGTCACGGCGGCGGAGCGTGCCGGCGCACGGTCGACCGCGGCAGATGATCCCTTGGCGGCCAGCCGGGTACGGATCCTGGTCGACGCGTTCGGTGGTGCGCAGTTGGCGAAGCTCATCGGTGTCAGCGCCTCCCAGCCGACCCGGTGGGTGAAAGGGCAGGAACGGCCGGGGATCGCCGCGGCGCCCCTGTTGATTGATCTGGAGCATGTGCTGGCCAAGGCCCGGTTGATTTGGGGCGAGGAAGCCGCCAAGCAGTGGCTGCGCAGCCCGAATTCCTACCTTGAGGGGGCGCGGCCGCTGGATGTGCTCCATCACCGGGGGCCGTCAGCGGTGCTCGATGCCCTGGAGGCGGAGATGTGGGGCGGGGCCGCCTGAATGCTCGTCTACCGGGTGTTTCCCTACCTGGCGAACGCCAAGGACGGGGAACCCGGGCATCCGCTATATGAGCACACCCCACAGAGGGGGAGCCGTATCGATCATCCCGACTACTACGTCTGGTACCTCTCACGGCACGCCGAGGCGGCCTGCGGGGAAGCGTTCGGCAACCAGGCGGTGTGGGGCACCGCGATGTTCGAGTTTCCGCTGATCGGGGCGCGCAGGGCCCTGGCGACGCTGTCGCTGCCCGATTCGCTGCGGGTTCTCGACCTCGACGATCCTCATCAGCTGGTGCGGCTCGGGCTGCGGCCCACCGATGTCGTCCGCCGGAATCTGGCAGTCACTCAGGCCTGGGGTCACCGGATCTGGGCCGAGCGCGACCCTGATCAGCAGCGACGCTGGGACGCCGTGCTGTGGTGGCCCTATTTCCGGCCGTCCTGGACCGTACTGGCCAGCTGGGTGCGGCCCACCCTGTGCGAGGTCACGCCGCTCACCGTCGACCATCCTGCCCTGCAGGACGCCGCCGTATCCCTCAAACGCACACTCACCAAGTAGGCCACGGGGCACCATGGCCGGCAGGCTTTCCTGAACGCTTCGCGCGCTGCGGTGGCAAACTAAATGCGGAACTTCACCGTCGAACCGATCTGAGCTGCGATGGCGCCCCCGTCGTCGCGGGTGACCCGGCCTGGCTTTGCCGCAATGGAATCCCGGACGCGGGCACGGGCGGCTGGAACCGAGTCGGTGATAGTCCACTGTGCACTGGCGTGCTGAGTCCTACTGTTCGAGCTTGGCATGCGCCCACTATGCCAACCAGTCCCCTCCTACAGACGTTGGTCCGCCGGCTATGACCCGGGCAGTTGCCCAGCAGCCCCCTACGACGAGGCACCCGACCACAAAGCGCTGGTCAGCTGTGCTTCCGTTCGAGGGCTTTGCTGGTCTTACCTCCGCCGGCGGAGAGTTTCTGCCCGTCGGGCCGCCCTGGAGCGCCTCGCTGGCGGGAGTGACTTGGATCCGCGGATCAATCCACTGTCCTACCGGGGGGCCGGAGCCGGACCAGCAGCACGAACAGCAGGGTGGCGACGAGGGCGATCGCGGCGCACCAAAGAAGAGAGAGCGGGGTCAGGACGCCGAGGGCGAGGAAGAGCAGCGGGCCGAAGAACGCTGCGTCGAGCTCTTGGTGGTTCCGCTGCCAGCTGTCGTAGCGCCGCGGCGTCAGGACGACCCACCCGATCATCCCTGTGTAGACGAGGACGGCGAGTGCACCGAACCACGGCCCGCGGGCATGTGACCCGCTCGCCGCGACGTAGTAAACCGCCGGCATCAGCACCACCATGAACAGCCCGTAGACGACGCGGCGGCGGGTGGACCACTGCGTCGCCGGGGTGAATCCCAGCCACCGAACCCACCTGGGAGAACGAGACGGCTGGTCCCGGCCCGGCTCGGATGGCGTCGTTGGAGCAACTCTTCCACGGCCGCAAGGTCACCAGGCTCAGGGTTATGCGCGACGGCGGATGAATTCAGAATCGGTCAAGTACGGCGCAATCCCGGCTTAGCACCTGTTCACCCTATCGGTGCATCCAGTCACTTCTCAGGACCGTGATGGTGTTGGAGTCCCGTCGGGCTGCCTCCGATTCGGGCGCGGCTGGCTCTGGCGTGGCGCGGCTGGTTCGGGTTCACTGAGTGGATGAGGGCAGGGAAGGTGCTGGCGTCCGCGCCGCGGTGGGTGCGGGGTCTGTGTTGGGCGGGTTTCTTCGCGATCTATTTCGGGGTGCTTGCCTGGTTTGTGCTCCGCCCGGTGGCTCCTGGCCCGGTTGGGGTGGGTGTCGGCGTGGTGGTGGGTGGCGCGTTGGGCGGGGTGATCGTGCTGAGTGAGCCGAGGCAGCTGCGGCGACTGGCCAGCCGGATCGGCTGGTATGGCGACCCGGTGGCGTTGCAGGCGGTGCGGATCGACGTTGATGCGGGTGACGTGCCGGTGGAGGATGCGCAGCGGCGGGAACTGGCTCGCCGCTACGCCCGGCATGCCCACGACAACCGGGTGGGGATCCGGTTCAGCGCGGCGTGCGCTGCCGCCGGGACGCTCATTTTAGTCGCCATTCCTGCGCTCAGTGGTGACGGGGGTGGGGTCGTTGTGGGGTCGGTCATCGCTGTGGTCATGGCCGTTGTCATCGGTCCTGGGTTGGTGCGGATTCCCCGTTACCGGCGGGCGCTGAGGGTGCTGACCCCCCACGACGCGAGCTGGGCTGCCCAGCCCGCGGCTAGCTGCCGCTGATCACGGCACTACGTCGCGGCCGCCTGATCTGACCCAGCACGCAGCGCCCGGCTCGTTGGCGGAGGCCGCTGCATGAACACGGTTGCGGACATGGTCAGCAGCAGCGGGGCCGCTTTCCTGCCTGTGACTCGGATTGTGGGCCGTGCGGAGGCCCCGTGGTTGCTCCGATCTGCGACGAAGTGTCCGTTCTGGCGATGAAAACGCCGACGAACGTGGCTCGCTGGGGCTTGTTGCGGGTCGGCGTGTTCCGGAACACACGCCGAGGACGCAAGATCGTCGGCGCGTGTCGTAAGGGGATGCCCTAAACGGCGACGTTTCGACGGATTTCCTCAAGGCGCGTCACAGTCACTGCACTCTGCACCGGGGTGTCCTTCACGGAGACCGGCGTCCAAGGCGGCGTACAGGAGAGAGAGGCGAGTCTTGGCCGGGGGGAGCGCCGGCATCGATCGTGCGAGTGTCTTCACGCTGTCCGTCGCCGACGACAGCGCATCGACGATGACCTGGTCGCCGATTTCGGAGCTGCCATCGGCCGCAAGCTCGAGCGCCTGCGCGGTGTAGACGATGGGCCCGTAGAGGTGCTTGAGCTGGTTCGCGTCAATGAGGTCCAGATGCATGTAGGCAACCGCCGCGGTCAGGGAGGCGGCTCGCGCCGCGGACTTCAGAGCCAGGTCGGGGCTGTGACTCGACGCCTTGTGGGCAGCCAAACCGGTAGTACGCAGCTCCTGTCCACGTCGGCCTCCTAGCGCGAAGCGCTGTGCGGCCTCCAAAGCGGTGCGCGGCCGTGCATCCGTGGGGAGC
>JAABUT010004261.1_pt1 | contig 11533 bp, 14 predicted proteins | sample 5559281 | NCBI WGS metagenome assembly JAABUT01 (sample SAMN10711880, study PRJNA513359) | rock metagenome | isolation source: Antarctica rocks | place: Antarctica: Victoria Land, Ricker Hills nord | collected 2016-01-04
GGCGAGCACGGTGGCGGCGGCACGGAGTGTGTCGACGCAGTCGAGTGCCCTGCGTTGGGCAGGTGCGGCGGTGGGGGTGATGAGGGGCTTGACCAACCTGTTCGCGAGGGAGTGCAAGCTGTCTATTGCCTGTGCGCGGGTGGAGCCGTGCCGGTGCAGAACGACGAGGAAGTCACACGGAACGTCGACGGCTTGCTCACCGGTGTTCGTGCTCATGGGGTGTCTTCCTTGTTGTGGGTTTTGTGGGTTTTGTGGGTTCATTGGTGTCAGGTGCGGCGCTCAGGTGCGGCCGGGGTGTTGCGGTGCGAGGGGTGCCCGCACGTATTTCGACACGTCGAGGCCCGGTGGGTACTGCGGCGGCGGTGGTGCGTCGGTGGGCGTCGGTAGTGGTGCGTCGGTGGGCGTCGGGGATTCGGCGGTTTGGTCCGTGGCCGCAGTGTCACCGTGCTGGAGTTCGTCGGGCGTCCACCTACCGGGGTCGTTGTCGTGATCAGCGAGCACGGTAGCGGCGGCTCGGAGTGCGTCGGCGCAGGCCAGTGCGCTGCGTTGGGCAGGTCCGGGGGTAGGCGTGATGAGGGGTTGGAGGAGTTCGTTCGCGACGCTGTGCAAGCTGTCCACTGCCTGTGCACGGCTGACGCCGACCCGGTACAGCTCGGCGACTTCGGCGGTCACGGCCTCGGCGACCACGTCGGGGGTGATGGTGGGTGCGGTGGCTTGTGAGGGTGTGTCGGTGTTCGTCATGGCCGCTCCTGGTGGTCGTGGTGCCAACCCTTCGCCGGGTATGGCGCGCAGTGTCCAGTCTAGGTCGTTGCTTGGTGATCATGGCCAATTCCGGAGACGTGGCGGGTGGTCCGTGGTCAGGGTGAGCGCCTGGGATACGGAGTGGAGGTACGCGGCCTGCAACGTCAGGTGCAGCGGGTGGGTGTCAATGTGAACCAGGTGGCCCGGTTGCTGAACGGCGGCGGCGGGGTGGGGGGCCGCGCCGACGAGGCGTTGGCGGCAACCGAGGTCATGGTGGCCAGGCTGGATCCGCTGGTGGAGTGGTTGATGCGGGTGGCGGGGTTTGTGGAGTGATCACGAAGATGGGTCGGGTGTATAGAAGCTCGATGCAGGGGTTGATCGACTTCCTGTTCGAACCCGGTGTGCGCGCCGCGCACACCGACCCGCACGTGGTTGCCGCCTATGAGCCGGTGGTGGTGGGGGACCGGGCTGGCACCGCAGTGGCTCGGACGATGCTGGCGATGGACTTGGACAATCCTCGGGTGATGCTGGTGCCGGAGGTGACGGAGAAGTTGGTGGTTCATGTGACGGTGACCGCGGCACCGGAGGACGGGGTGCTCCACGAGGACACTTGGCGCGCCGTCGCGGAGTCCATCGCGGAGCATCTCGGCTTGGATGAGGACACCCCGGGTACACCGGTGAGGTGGGTCGGTGTGCACCGTGGGGTGACGAGGAACGGCCACGACCACATTCACTTGGTGGCGAACCGTGTCGCCGAGGATGGGCGCATGCACCGGTTTCCCCGCCCACCTGGGGTGATGCTCAACGAAGTCCGGCAGAACACGGAAATTGTGCATGGACTCCGTCGGGTCGGGCACCGCCCGCGGGTCCGGCAGGCGTCGTGATCATCCACGCGACACCGACCAACGGCAGCCGGGTGAGGGGATTGGTGGAGTACCTGTTCGGGCCGGGTCGCTCCGAGGAGCACACCGATCCTCATGTGATCGCCTCGCACGACACGCTGCTTCTCGGTGACCGGGCACCGTCGCCGCTGGCGCGGAAAATGCTCGCGGTGGAGCTGGACAGCACCCGGATCACGATGGCCCCGGAGGTGAAAGAGAAGTTCGTGTGGCACGCCTCCATCAGCCTGGCCCCGGAAGACGGGCCGGTGTCGGAGGAGATGTGGCGCGACATCGCCGAGTCCGTCGCCGAGCACATGGGCTTCGGCGAGGACACCCCGGGTGCCCCGGTGCGGTGGATCGCGGTGCATCACGGGGTGAGCCGCAACGGTAACGACCACATCCATTTGATGGCTAACCTCATCGCCGAGGATGGGCGCATACACAACTTCCGCGGATCGCCGGGACCGATGCTCTCCGAGGTCCGTAAGCGTCTGGAGATCAAGCACGGTCTGCGCCTGGTCGGGCACGACAAGGGGACCGGGTTGGGTGCCTACTCCCAGGCGGACGCCCGACGAGCGGAGGAGGAACGCCACACCGAGGCGGCGGCGAAGGGTGTGCCGACGGCGTCGGTGAAGCTGGCGGAGCCGGAGACGGTGCAGTTGGAACGGAAGGTGCGGGCCGCGGGGAGCGCCGCCGTCGACGAGTCGGACTTCCTTCGCCACTTGACCGAGCAGGAGGTGGCGGTGCGCCCCCGGTTCGCTACCGGCAACCGCGCCACGGTGGTGGGGATCAGCGTGGCCCTGCCCACCGGCGACGGGCAGACCCTGATCTGGCACGGCGGCGGGCGGCTGGCGAAGGACCTCACCCTGCCCGCCCTCCGCACGCAGTGGAACCAGACCGGGGTGCAGCAGACCGCGGCGGTCGAGGTGTGGCACCAGGTCGGAGTCGGGGGCACGAAATGGGCTGACACGGCCACCCCAGCACAGCCCGACACGTCAGCGACCGATCAGCTAGAACCCGCCGCGGCGGAGCAGGCCGCACCACCGACCGCAGAGCCGGCGGATCTGGAGACCCGGGTCCGCACCGCGGCGCATGCCGCCACCGGCGAGGCAGAGTTCCTGGCGCAGCTGCACGCCCAGGGTGTGGTGGTGCGCCCCCGCTTCGCCACCGGTGACTCCACCACCGTGGTGGGGATGAGCGTGGCCCTGCCCACCGGGAACACCGGGAACACCCTCGACTGGCACGGCGCCGGGAAGCTGGGCAAGGACCTGAGCCTGCCCGCGCTCCGTGAGCGGTGGGGGCAGACACCGGAGCAGCAGACCGCCGCCGTAGGCGCCTGGAGGCAGCTCGGCGCCGTCGGGAAACAACTAGGCGACCGCACCGACACCGACCCAGCGGGCAAGCGCCCGCAGAACCAGAACCCCGACTTCGCGGCAGCCATCGCGGACATCAACACCCTCGGCGCGTACGCCGCCGGACTCGGTGGCGACGACCCCGAGGCGGCGCGGGAAGCCGCCCGGCAAGCCGCGGCGGTGCTCGCGGCGGCGGCGTTGCGGGCCCACGGTCCCTCGGGTGGGGCCATCGGGTCGGCGGCGCGGCGGCTTGGCCGCTGCGCCCAGGACCCCCGCGGCGGACCCGCGCTGCGGGAGGTGATCCCCGCCCGGGCGGCCCCGCGGATGAGTCTGACGAGTGCGGCGCTGCTCAACGCCGCCACCGGCAAAGCGCAGCACGCCGGGTGGGTCGCGGTGTTCCACGCCCTGGCCCGCACCGCCCAGGCGGTGGCCGCGGCGCAACGCAGCCAGCACGCCGCGGCGTGGGAAACCCAGGCAGCCACCCAGGCCGCGGAGAAGGTACTCGTGTACGCCGGGCGAATGGATGCGGCCGTGTCCGCGGCTACGACACCACCACCCGCCGCACCGGCACCGGCACCGGCACCGGACGAGGGGCTGACCGACGCGGAACGCAACGTCCGCGACGTCATGGCCAGGCGGCGCACCAAAACAATCCGCCAGATCGTGGACCACGCCGCCACCAGCACCACCCGGACAGATCGAGAACAGGGCGGGAAGAAACACGACCGCGGACGCGGCGGCCCGCGCCGCTGAAGGCCGGAAGTCACCCGACACTTCAGCCGGTCCTTCTGGCCTCCAAGACGCCTCGGCACTCACTCCTGCGAAGAGTTATGCGGGCCGGACGAGGTCTGCGACCCGCTCGACGTCGCGGCGCAGGGCTGCGACCGCGGTGTTCAGGTCGCCGGTGCCGGTGTCCTCCACGCGTTCACTGACCCACTGGCGGATGAGCGCAGACGGGGTCAGATGCGCCCGGATGGCGGCCGCCCGGACCGCGTCGTAGGTGGCGGGGGGAAGACGGACGGAGAACACCGCCGAGGCGGCCGCCTCGGCCGCTTCCTCCTCGGCGGACGCTTGCTCTTCCTCGACGTATTCGGCGGCGGTCGCGGCCAGCCGTTGGTCGATCTCGGCCTCAGTTTGCGTCGTCATCGTCTGCCTCCTGGTAGCTGCGTCGCTCCGCACCGGTTGTCTTCCACGCCGTGACGCCCCACAGCTCGCCCTCGACGCGGTCTGCGATCACGGTGAGCACAAACCCGGCGGCCGGTGAGTAGCCGACGACCCGTATCGCCCCGGTGCGCGATCGTGGGTCCGGGTCGCTGATCCTCGCGTGGGGGTCAGCCGCTGCCTCCCCGGTCCACGCCACGGCGATGTCCACCGCGTCGGGGTAGCGCTCCGAGCGGGTAGCGATGTGCTCGGCTCGACTCCGAGTCCATTGCACCCTCACCCGCCAAGTGTAGTCAGGACAACTACATGAGGCCAGGGGTGTCGAAGGTTCGCCGGAGCGATATCTGCATTGGGCTGGCTTACGTGACTGTGCAGGGAGACCGGGGCGGTAGGCAGTAGGCAGCTACTTGAGGTGCTGGCGACGGGCTGCCCAGCCGGTGAGGAAGACACCCAAGATGATCAGGAGCGTTCCAGCGAGAACAGGATGTCGTAGTCGTTTCGGGGACCGGGGGTCACGGCGCGCAGGACGATGGTGACGGCGACGAACGCGACGCCGACAACGCTGAGGACGAGCCACCGCCGCACACCGCGAAACCATCCGCGTCCTTCCGATGGTCGCTTCGGCAACCGAGTAGGAACTCCAACCTTCGTGGCCCTGACCCTCATGGTGCCGCGCCGTGCGGCGACGCCACCGTGCTGGCTTCCTCGGCGCTCGGGTCCAGGTGGCGCTCGTAAACCTGGCCGACCAGATCGACACCGAAGCTGTGGTGGGGTTCCTGCTCGGTGAGCACGAATCCCCGTTGCAAATAGATCCGGCGGGCCGCGACCAGCGGGTCGTTGGTCCACAGCCGCATCCGCGCATACCCCGCCTCCCGGGCGAACGCCATACAGGTGTCGACCAGGCGACCGCCCAGGCGGTGGCCCCGCCCGACCGGGAGCGGCGCAGACCCAGCCCTACGAACGTGCCCGGGCCTCGGACATGGCCGGTGCCGATCCGGAGCACGTCCGAACCCGGCTGACCGTGGCGAATGCGTTCGTGCACCCGATCCGCAGCTACACCACCGGCCGCGGCAACACCGCGTCCGGTGACGCCGCCGCCCCGTCGCGGCGTCAGCAACTCAAACGGGGCAAGTGAGACCGCGGTGGGACCGCGGCCTTGTCCATGGTGGTGGTGAAGCGCACCGGTCCGGGGGGTGACGTGGTGCCGATCAGATGCTGTTTAAAAACCGGTCCAGTGTCGCCTCGCGCGCATAGGCCGCGTGCTCGATCGCGGCCTTCGCCGCCGCCTCACCATCGCCCGCGAGGACGGCTTCGGTGATAGCGGCGTGCTCGAGGACGATGTGCGCCATCCGTTCACCGCTGTAGCTTCGAGTCCCGAACCGTCGGATCGCCGTCTCGACCGTGCCGAGTAGGCGAGAGAGGTAGGCGTTGCCGGCCATGGCCGTGAGGGCCCCGTGGAACTCTATGTTTAGTCGAGAGAACTGGTGTGGCTCGCCCTGCTCGGCGGCGGCGGCGATACCGTCGTGCAGTGCGGAGAGCACGGCCTTTGCGGCAGGGGTGCCGTGGTCGGCCGCCATTCGCGCGGTGAGGCCCTCGAGGCTGCCACGTACCTGGTAGACCACGGACATGTCTTCAATGGTGAGGGTCGTGACGCGCGCGCCCTGGCCGGGAGTGCGGTGAATGAGGCCCTCCTCCTCGAGCCGGTTGAGGGCCTCCCGCACTGGGGTGCGCGAGACGCCGAGCAGCTCTTTGAGCGACTCCTCGCGAAGCCATTCGTTCGGTGCCAGCACGCCGTCAAGGATCGCCTCGCGTAGAGCACGCGTTGTGGCGGCGACGGCGTTGCCGCGGCCGCCACGGTCAGCCCGGTAAGCCGCGAGATCGGACGGCGGATCGAACCCTGCGTCGTCGTTCGCTGCCATCGCGCCCGTCTCTATTCGTGCACCTCGCGTATGTCCTGGACGAAGGAGGTGCGGCCCCAGTTCTCCCACAGTTTAGTCAGCGCTGCGTAGTCCTCGCGTCCCCAACCCTCGGTCACCGCCATCTCGTAGACGGCGTGTGCCGCGGGAATCGTGAAGATTGGAATGCCCTCGTCCTGAGCCAGCTGCTGAGCAAGCACCGAATCCTTGCGGGCGGCCCCAAGTGACATCCCTCCCTCGTACTGCCCTCGGAACACGCGCTCGCCGATGCGGTGAGTGAGCGGCCGCATCAGTCCGCCTTCGGGGGCGGCCAGGATGTCGACGATCGATTGTGGGTCGAGGCCGGTGGCGTTGGCCATGGCGACCGCCTCGCTCAGCAGCACCATTACCACGTGGGCGACGGCGTTGTTGATCACCTTCGCGGCCATGGCGGTTCCCGAGTCTCCGAGCACGGTCTGATTGGGGGTTAGGGTGTCGAACAGCGTCTGCAGGGCCTGAATTTCGTCTGGCTCGCCAGCGATCACGAGGCCCGCCGCCCCCGACCGCATCTGCGCAACGCCAGCGAGGATAGCGGCGTCGACGAGCTGAACTCCTGCGCCGGCGAGGATGGCTTTGGTGTTCAGGATGTCGCGGGGCGTGACGGTGCTCGTCTCCACCACCCGTGTCACAGCGCCGGGGGTCGAGCCAATCGCCGACGCGACGGCCAGCGACGCCTTCGGGTGCGGCAGCGAGAGCACAACGGTAGCGCACCGCGCGGTCAGCTCGGCTGAGTCGACAACCTTGATGCCGGCCGCTCTGGCTTCGGCCTGGCGCTCCGGGGAGAGGTCGCTGCCGAGCACCGAGAAGCGTGCACTCAGACGTTCGGCGATCGCGAGACCCATGTTGCCGAGGCCGATGACGCCGAGAGGCGACTCGCCCGCTGATGACCGTGCCGTGTTAAGTGCGTCAGACATAAATCTCTTCCTCCAATTCATCGGGGCCGCTGGTTGCGTACAGCTTGCGCTCATCGTACAGTGCCGTTGCATGCAGCTTGCACACAACGGCGTGACCGGTTCAGACGTGACACTCCCGAGCGGACACGTCGTGATCCCGCGCGGCGCCATGATTGGCGGCGAGTGGCTCGCGACCTCCGGACCCGACCGTGAGATCTGCGACCCGGCGAACGGAGACATGCTGGCGACGGTGTCGGATGCTGACGGTCGCACCGTCGATCTGGCCGTGGTAGCCGCGCGTTCCGCGTTTCCAGCCTGGGCCGCGCGCAGCGTGGCGAGCCGCTCCGCCCTGTTGGAGGATGCTGCCAATGCTATTGCGGCGAACGCGGCCGCCCTGGCCGAGATCGAGACGCTCGACACCGGAAAGTCGCTGAACCAGTCGGTGAGCGATGTGCGCATAGCGGAGCGCTACTTCCGCTACTACGCCCACGCGGCTGAGCACTTCTTCGGCGACAACGTGCCGTCGTCGGAGGGCATGCTCGTCGTCACCCAGCGGGAGCCCTACGGGGTCGTTGCCCACATCACCCCGTGGAACGCCCCGATCAGCCAGCTTGCCCGGGGCGTCGCCCCGTCAATCGCTGTCGGGAACACGGTCGTGGTGAAGCCCTCCGAGCATGCGCCGCTGTCATCGCTGCAGCTCGGTGAAATTCTCCGCGAGGTGCTTCCGGTGGGCGTGTTCAACGTGATTCCCGGCGACGGGGTGACCGCCGGTGCGGCGCTGGCCGCGCATCCGCAGATCGACCACCTGACCTTCACAGGCTCGGTGACAACCGGAATCGCGGTCGCGAAGGCGGCTGCGGGCAACGTTGTGGCCACGAATCTGGAACTCGGCGGAAAATCCGCCGCGATCGTCTTCGCCGACGCCGACCTCGCGGCGGCGGTGAAGTCAGCGACGGGGGCGCTCATCCGGAACTCCGGGCAGTCATGCTCGGCGCTCACCCGCTTCATCGTTCACCGAGACATCATTGAGGAATTTTCCGACCGCCTCGTCGCGAGCGTCGAAGCACTCACTGTCGGTGCCGGCATCGACGACCCAGATGTTGGTCCCCTGATCTCCGGGCGGCAGCGTCAGCGGGTGTTCGGGCTGGTGGAAGAAGCGACCTCCCAGGGCGCTCAGGTGCTCACGGGGGGCCCGACGGCGCCGGACACGCCCGCGCTCAGCAAGGGATGGTTCGCCACTCCCACCGTGCTCGGCGGGGTCACCGCCGAGATGACGATCGCGTCGACCGAGGTCTTCGGTCCTGTTCAGAGCATCCTCGTCTTTGATGACGAGAAGGATGCCGTCGAGATCGCGAATTCAACGGAGTACGGCCTCGCTGCCGCAGTCTTCACCTCGGACATCACCGTCGCTACCCGCGTCGCCCAAGCGCTCGAAGCGGGTCAAGTGCAGATCAATGGTTTCATCGGAGCGGGAGCAGAGATTCCTTTCGGCGGCGTCAAGCACTCCGGTCACGGCCGTGAGAAGGGTTTCGAGGCCCTGCACGGCTACACACAGGTGAAAACGATCGTGACGCACTACTCGAAGCGCTGAACCGATGTCCGACACCATCCCACCCGTCTACCGTAGCGCCATCGACCGGGAGTGGCGGCCCAACGCGGTATACGCGATCCGCTATGCGACGAGGCCGACAGCCCTCCGCAAGGAGCACTTCTACGGCCACGACGAGTGCGGCGACGACTCGATGCCGATCGACTACTACGTCTGGCTCGTCACGGGGCCGGGTGCCGCCATCCTGGTCGACGCGGGATTCACACCGGAAACGGCGGCGGGGCGCCCTGGCCGTAACCACCTTGGGTCACCTCTGGACGTTGCCGAGAAGCTCGGCTATCCACTCGAGGCGATCCCGAGCGTCGTGGTCTCGCACGCCCATTATGATCACACCGGTTATCTCAAGATAATGCCGAATGCGCGCATCCATCTGCAGCAAAGAGAGCTTGCCTTCTGGGTCGGGCCGCAACGCTCACCGTGAGATGTACCGTGAGATCGTCGACCGCGACGACATCGTGGGCATCGTGCGCGCGAACTTTAGCGGCGCGATTGACCTCTACGACGGCGATGCCTGGATCGCACCCGGTGTCAGCGCCCACCTCGTGGGCGGCCACACCGCGGGAACCCAAGTAGTGCGTGTGGTGCTCACCTCGGGTGAGGTCATAGTGCTCGCCTCCGACGCGAGTCACTTCTACGAGAACATCTGCACCGAGAGACCTTTCTCAATCGCGCACGAGGTTCCCACCATGTTTGATGCGTTCGATACAGTCCGCCGCCTCGCCCTTCGCGACGACGGATCAGCGGGGACCGTGATCCCCGGTCACGATCCCGCCGTGAAAGACCGCTACCCCGCCGCGCTGACCCATGACGACGCCGTAACCGGTCGTGTCTGGCAGATCGTCTGACAAAACGTCGGCTATCGCCGGCCGCCTCACGGAAGGAAAACTGATGTCAACGAAGACCGCTCAGAAACTCGACAGGAATGTAACTGTATCAAGCATGGTGGGGACCGCCATCGAGTGGTACGACTTCTACGTTTACGGAACCGCTTCGGCGCTCGTCTTCGGCGCCCTCTTCTTCACGACTCTCGACCCTCTCGCCGGCACGATCGCCGCATTCGGCACCTTCGCTGTCGGGTTCCTCGCACGGCCCATCGGAGCCGCCGTATTCGGCCATTTCGGTGATCGGCTTGGCCGAAAGAGGATGCTCGTGTTCAGCCTTCTCGGTATGAGTAGCGCTACCATCCTGGTGGGATTGCTGCCCACCTACGCTCAGATCGGGATCTGGGCGCCGATCCTGCTGACACTGTTCCGGCTCGTGCAGGGCTTCTGCGTGGGCGGCGAGTGGGGAGGTGCCACCCTCCTCTCCGTGGAGCACGCCCCAGCCGGCAGGAAGAACTTGGCAGGCGCGCTCGTTCAGGTCGGTTCGCCCATGGGTCTCGTGATCTCAACCATCGTCGTCGCGATCTTCAGCGGCCTGCCGGGACACGCATTCCTCGCCTGGGGATGGCGTATTCCGTTCCTGTTCAGCGCCGTGCTCGTCGTCATCGGACTGTTCATCCGCCTTCGCGTGACGGAGAGCCCGGAGTTCGAGAAGCTCAAGAAGGGGGGTGCGACCACCAAGATGCCCCTGCTCCGGGCCTTCCACACCTCGCCCGTGCAGATCTTGGGTGGCATCCTGCTCACCTGCGGGCCCTTCGTCTACTTCTACTTCTTCACCACGTTCCTCCTAACGTTTGGGTTGAACAAACTGCATTTCGATCGCCAGTTCCTCCTTATCGTGGTGGCGGTCTCGTCAGCGATCGAAATCTTCACCTTGCCTCTGGCCGGGACCCTCGCCGACCGCGTGGGCCGCAATAAGGTTTTCCTCATCGGCGCGATCGGACTGATCGTCTTCGCCTTCCCGATGGTGGGCCTGCTGGTCGCCTTCCCAGGCAACGTGGCGGTCATACTCGCGGTGATCATCGTTGGGATCACGATCATCCACCCGCTCACCTACGCGTTGCTGTCCGCGATGTTCGTCGATCTCTTCAGCCCGGAGATCCGCTACACCGGCATCTCGCTCGCGTTCCAGCTGGGCGGAGTGGTGGGAGGGTTCTCCCCGCTTATCTTCACCGCGATGCTCACGACACACGCCTGGGAAGTTCTCATCCCGGGCTATATGGCGCTCCTGTCGGCGCTGACGATCCTCGCCGCGATCGTGCTGATACGCGCCAAGCGCCGGCGCGAGCGAGGACAGAGCGTCCGACTGTCAGCGCTGGGCGGCGTCGCGAGTGCGGCACGCTGACTGCCCGTGAAACGGGCGAACCATCATCGCCGCGGCCTTTCACTCGCATCAATCATCCGGTAGGCGATAGAAGCACGTTGCCCCCGCATGCGACCTGACAGGACGCGGGGAGGGGTACGTCGGCCCTGCGGCGAACTAACCTGCTCGTCGCCGCAGGCAGACTGTGGACCCTCAACTGTTGTGTAGCCACGCGAGCAGCGGCATGGCCCGACGCAGCCGCGAGCGCGGTTTGCTTTGGGTGCGGCTGGGAGAACCTGCGGACTAGCCCGAAGTTACGACTTTGGTGACGGGTGAATCCGCTGCTGAGGAGGGGATTCACTGTTTTGTGGGGTGGGTGTTCTGGCTACGTCAGGGTGAGGGGGATGGTGGGGTGCAGGAACTCGAAGGCTCGGCGTTGCGTGGTGGTGGCGATGGTGTGAATCGTCCCCGGTTTGATGCCGCTTCTTTCCTTGCGGAGGATGCAGTCATGCCGAAGAGGTACCCGAGTGATCAGCGTGAGCGAGCGGTCCGGATGGTCTTGGATCGTCTGGAGGAGTACCCGTCGCCGTGGGCAGCTGCCCAGGCGCTGGGACCGAAGTTGGGGGTGGGAGCCGAGACCCTGCGTAAGTGGATCGTGCAGGCCCAGGTCGATGGGGGTGCGTGTACCGGGCCGACGAGTGAGGAGCTCGCGGAGATTAAGCGGCTTCGGCTGGAAGTCCGCGATCTGAAGGAAGCC
>JAABUT010004263.1_pt1 | contig 11529 bp, 12 predicted proteins | sample 5559281 | NCBI WGS metagenome assembly JAABUT01 (sample SAMN10711880, study PRJNA513359) | rock metagenome | isolation source: Antarctica rocks | place: Antarctica: Victoria Land, Ricker Hills nord | collected 2016-01-04
CATCTCGGGGGAGTGTGTCGTCGGGCAGTGCCATCGACACGTTGACTCGTACTCGCCCGTGACCTGTCAATGGCCCCCATCAAGGCGGGACCTAGGCTGTTACGTCTTTTCGTAGCATGGCGCGTTGCCGGGGTCATGGAACCGTCCTGCCTCTAGGAAGTTTCATGACGTATCGACAACACGGAGGGACAAAGCTCATGGATGAAAACCGTTTTGAGGGCGCGGCCCGCAAGGTCGGGGGCAAGATCGAAGGCGCGGTTGGCGACCTGACTGGTGACAGCAAAACACAGGCAAGCGGCGCGATGGATAAAGCCACCGGCAGCGCGCAACGCACCTATGGCCAGGCCAAGGATGCCGTGCGCAACGTCGCCGGACAGGCCAGCGATCAGGCGAGCGACTATGGCTCGCAAGTTCTCGATCAGCTTGAGGAGGCCGGCGACTATCTGGCCGAGCAGGTCGATCAGCGCCCGATCACCGCCATCCTGGTCGCGGCTGGTGTTGGCTTCCTGCTCGCGATCGCGACCAAGCCGGCGCCGCGCGTCGTCTATCGGCGTCACTGAACCGGGTTAGCGGGTCTGGTCCCTGGGAGAGGGGACCAGACGCGTTCTCCAAGGTGTCCAGCCATCGCTCCAACTGCGGGGCGAGACTGGCATGAAGGGCTGCACGTAGGTGCGGTAGCGTGTGTGTCTCGTTTGCGTCCGGTCCAGCCAGTGGTCCGCGGTCAGGCGGGACAGCGCGGTCTGGACAACCCCTTCGCCAAATCCCAAGCGAGCAACAGCGCCGGCAGCGCCGATACCGGATCAGACCTTTAGGAAGCCAACCAGGCGCTCGGCCTCGTCCGCGATGGGGTCGGCGATCGCGTTGGCACGGGCGGCGCCATCCCGCAGCACGGCGTCGATGGTGCCAGGGTCGGCCAGCAGGCGCCGGGTTTCGGCGGCGATCGGGGACAGCTTGTCGATCAGCACGGCGGCCAGGCTCTCCTTGAATGCGCCGAAACCTTTGCCGCCATGATCCCGCAGCACTGCAGCTGCGTCTTGGTCGAGCAGTGCGGCCATGATTCCCACCAGGTTCCGCGCCTCGGGCCGGCCTTCCAGGCCCTCCGGCCCGCTAGGCAGCGGTTCGGGGTCAGTCCGGGCACGCCGGATTTTCAGCGCTATCGCGTCGGCGTCGTCCGTTAGGTTGATGCGGCTCTGATCGGATGGGTCCGACTTCGACATCTTCTTGCTGGCGTCCCGCAGGCTCATTACCCGGGCGGCGGGACCCAGGATCAAGGGCTCGACCGCCGGGAAGAACTCGACGCCGTAATCGTGGTTGAACTTCTGCGCGATGTCGTTCGCCAGCTCCAGATGCTGCCGCTGGTCGTCGCCGACGGGGACGCGAGTGGCGTGGTAGGCATGGATGTCGGCGGCCATCAGGTTCGGATAAACGTAGAGCCCGGCCGAAACCTGTTCCCGGTCCTTGCCCGCCTTGTCCTTGAACTGCGTCATCCGGTTCAGCCAGCCGAGCCGGGCAACGCAATTAAAGATCCAGCTCAAACGTACGTGGGCCGGCACCGCGGATTGATGGAACAGCACGTGCGCCTGCGGGTCGATCCCGCATGCGATGAACGACGCTGCCAATTCGCGTGTGGCCGACGCCAGGGTGCGCGGGTCCTGCCAGACGGTGATGGCGTGCAGGTCGACCACGCAAAACAGGCACTCATGATCCCGCTGCAGGGCGACCCAGTTGCGGATGGCGCCAAGATAGTTGCCCAGGGTAGGCACGCCGGACGGCTGGACGCCGGAGAAGATGCGTTGCATGGCCGGCGTTGTCCCTGCCCGGCCAGGATCGGTCAAGGCCGGACGAGGAGAGTGCCGCTACTCCGTCACAGCACGCGTCTTGCCGTTGCGCCAATACAGGGTGACCGTGGAGACCTTGCAGAGGTTCACGCTATCCCAGGTAGCCTCGTCGCCGTCGTTGTAGGCCACCTTGATATCGAAGCTGCACGCGCTGGTCCGGTGCGGAAAGGTGATGTTCACCGCCTCACCGTCCGAGAGCGCGTCCTGGCCCATGATATCCCGGCCCCATTCGCTAGAACTGTGCGGGCCGACATAAACGCTGTCGATTTGATAGCCCGTTTTGTTGAGGAGCTTGAAATCCTGGTCGGCAGCTGCAGCGGGAAGGATGAAGCTGAAAACAGCGAGGGCAGAAAGCAGGACGTATTTCATCAAGAGGCGGCTCCGTTGATTGCATCGCAACTATTGCGCGAACAGGTTAACAGAGATGCAATAAGATTGGTTTGTCCACCATTATCGGCCACGCCCGCGCCGCCGCATCACGGCGAGCAGCTCCCGCACGTCGAACGCACCGAAAAGCTGCGCTGCCACCACGTAGGCGGCAATTCCAGACCCCACCAGTATAGCCAACCCCACCCAGCGCAATCCGGCGGTCGCACCCAGTTCGGCAAACACGGTGCGTTCGGCAAACCACAACGCTCCCGCCATCACCAGCGCCGCCAGCGCCATGCGCGGCAGCCGGCGGCGCAGCCTCCTGTCCAACGCAAGCTGCCCTCGCCGGCTGAGCACGACCGCGAGCGACAGGACGTTGAAGATCGCGGACAGGCTGGTGGCCAGCGCCGGGCCGGCATGCGCCAGCGGCACCATGAACAGCAGGTTCAGCACGAGGTTCAGCGCGATCGCCACCATGCCGATCCGCACCGGCGTCCCAGTGTCGCCATGCGCAAAAAACGCCGGCACCATCACTTTCAGCACCACGAAGGCCGGCAACCCGAATGCATAGGCGGCGAGCGCCTGCGCGCTCAGCAACGCGCTGGTGGCATCGAACGCACCGTGGCCGAACAGCACCAGCATGATGGGCTGGCCCGCCACGGCCAGGGCAAGCGCCGCCGGCAAGGTCAGCACCAGGCTGATCTCCAATGCGCGGTTCAGGGTCACGATGGCCCCGGCCGCGTCTCCCGACCGTGCCTGGCGGGACATCAGCGGCAGCAGCGCCGTGCCGATCGCGGTGCCGATCACCCCCAAGGGCAGCTGGTTCACCCGGTCCGCATAATAGAGCAGCGACGCCGAGCCCGGCGGCAGCAGGCTGACGATCACCGAGTCCACGGCAAGATTGAGCTGCGTAACCCCTGCGCCGATCAGCCCCGGGCCCATCCGTCGCAGCAGAATTGCCATACGCGGCGTCATCCGCGGGCGGGGGATATGCAACACCATGCCCGCCCGCCGCACCGCCCAGCCCAGCAGCGCCAGCTGCAGCACGCCCGAGATCGTCACCCCCCAGGCCAGCGAATGCCCGACCGTGGGAACATAGGGCGTCAGCAGCAGCATCGCTAAAATTGAGACCCCGTTGAACACCAGTGGTGCCGCCGCCGCCGCCGCAAACCGGTCGAGGCCGTTCAACACGCCCGACAGCAGGGCGGCGAGGCAGATCAGGAAAAGGTAGGGGAAGGTGATGCGTGCGAGACTGACGGTCAGCGCCGCCTTTCCGGGTATCGCCTCGAACCCCGGGGCCAGCAGCGCCATAAGCTGCGGCATGAACAGCTCGCCCAGCACGGTCAACAGCAGCAGCCAGAACGCCAGCGCCGCGATGGCTTCCTGCGCAAACTGCCGGGCCTCGGTGACGCCCTCGGTCGCCAGGATGCCGCTGAACTCGGGCACGAACGCCGCATTGAACGCGCCCTCGCCGAACAGCCGGCGGAACAGGTTCGGCAGGCGGAGCGCGATGAAGAACGCGTCGGCGACCGGCCCGGTGCCGGCCAGGTCGGCGATCAGGATGTCCCGCAGGAACCCGAGCAGGCGGCTGGCCATCGTCCAGCCGCCGACCGTCACGATGCCACGCAGCATGCTACTCGTCCCGCCGCGGCCGGGCGAGCAGGGCGGCGATGGCTTGGTTCAGCCGCAGCCGACCATCCAGCAACGCGGCCACGGCCGAGCACACCGGCAGATCGGTCCCTGCAGCCCGCGCCACCAGCGCCGGGGCGGTCGCGATGCCCTCGGTCGCCGTGCTGCGGCCTGTAAGGATTTCCGGAAGCGTCAACCCTCGGCCTAGCGCCAGGCCGAGCGAGAAGTTGCGGCTCGCGGGTCCCGTGCAGGTCAGCAGCAGGTCGCCCAGGCCCGATAGGCCGGCCACCGTCTCCGCCCGGCCGCCAAGCGCCACGACCAGCCGGCCAAGCTCCGCCAATCCCCGGGTGACGAGCGCGGCGCGGGCGTTTTCCCCCAGCCCGGCGCCGATGACGGCCCCGGCGGCAATGGCGATCACGTTCTTCGCCGCTCCGCCCAGCTGCGCGCCCAAAGGGTCGTCCCTGCCATAGATGCGGAATTCCGGACTGGCGATCATCTCGGCCAACGCGGTCCGGAGCGCCCCGTCCGTGCCTGCCAGCACCGCAGCGGCGGGCAGTCCGGCCGCGACCTCGTGCGCAAAATTGGGCCCGGTCAGCACGGTGGCGGGCCGGCCCGGATGCAGGTCGGCCAGAATCTCCAGCGGCAGGCGATGCGTGCCGGCCTCCAGCCCTTTCGCGCAGACCACCATGGGCGCGCGGCCCGGCAGCCCAGCGGCGACCGCGGCCAAGTGTTGCACCGGAAGCGCCAGCAGCACGGCGTCGAACCCTGCAACGTCCAACCGGCCCGTAACCGTGATGCTGTCCGGCAAGCGATGGCACGGCAGGCGCGGGCTGTGCCGGGTGGCCAGGATCGGCCCCGGATCGCGCGCCCAAAGCGTGACCTGCCGCCCGGCGCGCGCGGCCTGCAACGCCAGCGCCGTGCCCCAGGCGCCGGCGCCGACCACCATGACCCTACTCATCGGTCAGCCGTAGCACCGTATGGCCCTGCCCGTATTCGCCGTCGCCCAGGCGGTCCAGCAGCGCCGCCAGGATGTCGGCGGCTGCGGCCTCGAAACCCCAGGGCGGGTTGCGGACCAGCAGGCCGCAGCCGTTCAGGCGGGCGGGATCGGTCGGTTCGCGCCAGCATATCTCGGCGCACACGATGTCCCGTAGCCCTGCCCCGCGCACGGCTTCTCCACGCACGGCTTCATGGAACGCGCGGATCGGGCTGCGGTGCTTGATGGGATACCACGCTGCATAGACCCCGGAGGCAAAACGCGCGGCGCCCGCCTGAAGCCCCGCCAGCATGCGGTCGAACTCGCCCGGCGCCTCGAATGGCGGGTCGATCAGCACCAGCCCGCGCGCCTGCCGCGGCGGCAGCAGGGCGGCGATGGCCTGGTAGCCATCCCGGAAATGCACCGCCGCCTGGCGATCCCCGCGGAACAAGCGCGCCAGTCCAGCATGCTCCTCGGGATGCAGTTCGCAACACGCCAGCCGGTCGCCGGCGCGCAACAGGGCACGGATCAGCGCCGGGGAGCCGGGATAAAGGCCCAGCCGGTCCACCAGCGCAACGTAGTCCGCGAGCGCCGGCGGCGGCTCATGCAGCAGGCGCGCTATGCCGGCGCGCCATTCCCCGGTGCGCTCCGCTGGGCCGGACAGCAGGTCATAGCGTCCCAGGCCCGCATGGGTGTCCAGCACGAACACCGGCGCCGGTTTGCGGGCCAGGGCACGCAGCATCCAGACTAGAAGCGCGTGCTTCATGCAGTCGGCCGGGTTGCCCGCGTGGAACGCGTGGCGGTAGTTCATGTCGCCGTAAGCTCTGCCAACGGCCAGCGTGGGCGCGGCGCGATGTCGAGCGCATCCACAAGTCCCAGGCGCAGCCGCTCGATCCCGGCCCAGGCGACCATGACAGCATTGTCCGTGCACAGCCGCACCGGCGGCGCCACCAGCGTCACGCCGCTGCCCGCTGCCGCCGCACCCAGGGCCGCGCGCACCGCTGCATTGGCCGCCACGCCGCCAGCGACCACCAGGAGCCGCGCCTCGGGCATCATCGCCATCGCATGGCATGCGCGGTCGGCCAGTACCGCTGCAACCGCGAACTGGAACCCGGCCGCGATGTCGGCGGCGTCCTGCGCCGGCAATGGCGACGGAAGCCGGGCGATGCGCTGCGCCACTGCGGTCTTCAGGCCCGAGAAGCTGAAGTCGCACCCAGGCCGGCCCCGCAGCGGCTGCGGGAACGGCTGCCGGGCTGCGTCACCCTGGGCGGCGAGCCGCTCCAGCGCTGGGCCGCCAGGCCAGGACAGGCCGAGCAGCTTCCCCACCTTGTCGAATGCCTCGCCCACTGCATCGTCGATCGTGCCGCCCAGCCGCCGGTAGCGTCCCACGCCGTCCACCGCCACGCACTGACAGTGCCCACCGGACAGCAGCAGCAGCAGATACGGAAAGGGCGCACCTCCCGAAACCAAGCCGGGCAGCCGTGCAGTGAGCGCATGGGCTTCCAGGTGGTTCACCGCGACGAAAGGCAGGCCGGCCCCCAGGGCAATGCCCTTCGCCACCCCAGTGCCGACGATCAGGCCGCCGATCAGGCCGGGCCCGCAACTGGCCGCAACGCCGCCCAGTTCACTAAACTGCAGGCCGGTATCGCGCATCATCCGTCGCACCAGGCCGGGCAGGTGCGCCAAATGGGCCCGGGCCGCGATCTCGGGCACGACGCCGCCGAATGGGGCGTGGTCTTCCAGTTGGCTCAGCACCACTTCGGCCACGATCGCACCATCTTGGGCGAGAATCGCGCAGGCCGTCTCGTCGCAGGACGATTCGATCCCAATTACGGGACCTTGGGGTCGTTGGCCGGTCTGCATGGTCGGGCTTTCCTTTGGCGGCCCGATCTCATAGGACACCTGGATGCCAGACGCCCAGCCTGCGCTTGCCCCCTTGTTGCTCAAAAGCACCACGGGTAGCTTCCCGAGCCACCACGGCCGCAGTCTGCCGTTGCGGGTGGGCACGCGCGGGTCGCCGCTCGCGTTGACGCAGACGCGCCTGTTCCTGTCGCTGTTGAGCCAGTTCTGCCCGGTCCTGGCGCCCGGCTTCATGGATGAGCAGGTGTTCCAGCAGCACGTCATCCGCACCACCGGCGACCAAGTGCAGGACCGCAGCCTGGCGGATATCGGCGGCAAGGGGCTGTTCAGCAAGGAGATCCACGAGGCCCTGCTCGACGGCCGCATCGATTTCGCGGTGCACAGCTTGAAGGACCTCGAGACCGAGATGCCGTCCGGCATCGTGCTCGCCTGCACGCTGCGCCGGGAGGACGCGCGGGATGCGCTCATCCTCGGCCCCGATTGCCTGCCGCTCAAGCCCGGCGACGCGCTGGCTGTGCTGCCGCCGGGTGCCGTGATCGGCACCAACTCGCTGCGCCGGCAGGCCCAGCTGCTGCATGCCCGGCCCGACCTGCGCATGACCCTGCTGCGCGGCAACGTGCAGCCCCGCATCGCCAAGGTCATGCGTGGCGATTGCACGGCAAGCCTGCTGGCGCTCGCTGGCCTGCGCCGCCTGGGGCTGGAGGACGCGTCGACGATGCCGCTCGATCCCGACGCGATGGTGCCGTCGGCCGGGCAGGGGATCGTGGGGATCACCGTCCGCCGGAACGATACGGCGCTGCGGGAGCTGCTGGCGGGGATCGAGGACCCGGAGGCGCGCGCCGTTTCGACCGCCGAGCGCAGCCTGTTGGCGCTGCTGGACGGGTCCTGCCGCACCCCGATCGGCGGCCACGCCCGGCTGCTGCCCGAGGTCGGTAGCGTGCCGCGGCTGCATCTGACGGGCCTGGTGGCACGGGCGGACGGGTCGTTCCTGCTGAAGCGCAGCATCCAGGGTTCGGCGGACGACGCCGTGCGGTTGGGTGCCGAGCTGGGCGCCAGTCTGCGTGCGGACAGTCCACGCGACATCTTTGGCTAGAAACGGCGTCCTGGTCACCCGCCCGGAACCGGGCGCATCCGAGACGGCGCGGCGCTTGCTGGCCCTGAACCGCATCCCTGTCCTGGCACCGCTGCTGCGCATCAGGGCGCTCGGCTTGGCGCCGCCCCGGGGTATTGGCGCGATCCTGGTCACCAGCGGCAATGCCATAGCGTCCCTCCCGGCCAGCCTGCACGGCACGCCGTTGCTGGCAGTCGGGAATGCCACGGCCCACCGGGCGCAGGCGGCCGGTTTCGCCCGAGTGGTCAGCGCGGATGGCGATGCGGCGGCGCTGGCCGCCTTGACCCGGCAGGTCTGCCCGCCCGGCACCGCCCTGCTGTTCGCCACGGCCCGCCGGCAAGGGGCACCGCTGGCGGCGGCGTTGCGAGTCCAGGGGTTTGTGGTGCATCGCCGGGCGGTTTATGCGGCGAACCGGGTCGCCCGGATGCCGCCAGCCGCGATGCAGGCCCTGCAGGACGGCAGCCTGGCCGCAGCGATGTTCCTGTCAGCGGATACCGCCCGCGCCTTTGTCCACCTGCTGCCGTCGCAGCTTTTGTCCGTTTTGGCTGGGATCGACGCGCTGGCGATTGGGGAGCCCGCAGCGGAGGTGCTGCGAGTCTTGCCCTGGCGTCGGGTTCTCGTCTCGGCTAAGCCGACGCAAGACTCAATATTGGCGCTGCTATGACCGAACCTGCTGATCCCGATCCCATCCACCCCGTCGAGGAGGCGACGCCCGAGCGCGTCCAGATTGCCGGGCCACCGCCGCGGCGGCGCTTCGATGCCTTGCCGCTGTTATATGCGCTGGGTTTCCTGGTGCTCGCGGGGTCGCTGTATTACCTCTACCGAAATCCCAGCGTCCCTCCTGGCACCGAGCAAGAGGCCGCCCGGGTCGACACGCTGCAGCAGCAGCTTCAGTCTATGGCCGACCGACTGACCCAATTGGAGCAGCGTCCTGTGGCACCGCCGCCGCCGAACCTCGGACCGCTGGAAAACCGGATTGCGGCCTTGGAACAGCGCCCCGTCGCGGTTGCGCCACCACCTTCGCCGCCGCTTCCGCCCCAGGATCTCGGTCCGCTCACGGCGCGCATTGACGCTGCCCTGTCCAAGCAGGGAGCCGATCTCCAAAATTTGACCACCCGGGTGGATACCGTGGAGGGTCGGCTGACCGCCACGGAAAAGCAGGCTGGCGCGGCCGCTGGGCAGATCGGCGGGGTTACGGAGCGATTGGATACGGTGGAGAGCCGTCTGGCCGCCACGGAAAAGCAGGCTAACGCAACCGCCGGGCAGATCGGCGGAGTCACTGAGCGAGCCCAGCGCATCTCGCGCATCCAGGTCGCCACCGCCGCGCTGGAGGCCGGTCAAAGGCTGGGCGAGATCCCAGGTGCGCCTCCCGCGCTGGCCCGCTTCGCCCATGATGCGCCGCCGACCGAGGCGGCGTTGCGCCTGTCCTTCGACAATGCCGCCGACGCTGCGGAGCGTGCGAGCCAGCCGGCCATCATGGACGAAAAGCCGTTCGTCAGCCGGCTTTGGACCCGTGCACAGCAGTCCGTCACTGTTCGCCAGGGTGACCGCGTACTGCTGGGCGACCCGATTGCCGGCGTGCTGGCCCATGCGCGCCAGGCGCTGGAGGCCGGAGACCTCGCCGGCGCCGTGGCTGCGCTGAATGGGCTGGCTGGCCCGGCGGCAGCGGCGATGGCCGATTGGACCAGCCAAGCCCGCGCGCTGTTGGAGGCCCGTTCCGCCCTCGCAGCAATGGCCCGCGGCTGATGCGCGCTGTTGTTGGATGGACCGTCCTCGCTGCGGCGCTGGTCGCGCTGGCGTGGGCGGTAGCCGGGCTGCCGGGCATGGTCTCGGCGACAATCAGCGGCACGACGATCGAGGCTGGGACACCGGTCGCGCTCGTCCTGCTGACCCTGCTGTTCTTGGTGCTGTATATTGCAATACGGCTGCTGGTCGGGCTTATCCGCCTGCCGCGGCGCATGCGTCGCCGCCGGGTCCGCCGCAACCGCGAGCGCGGCGACGCCGCCGTGACGCGCGCCCTGGTGGCCCTGGCGGCCAGCGACGCTGGCGCCGCACAGCGCGAGGCCGGCCGCAGCCGTCGCATGTTGGGCGACACGCCATTGACCCTGCTGCTCGCCGCCCAGGCAAACCGCCAAGCCGGGCAGGAGGAGGAGGCCGGGGCCGTATTCCGCCAGCTTGCCGGGCGCAAGGACAGCGCGTTCCTGGGCCTGCGCGGCCTGCTGCGCCAGGCGACCGCCCGGGAGGATTGGCCCGCCGCTGCCGAACTGGCGCGCCAGGCGGAGGCCGTTAGCCCCGGGGCGCAATGGCTCCAGGAGGAACGCAAGGTCCTGGCCCTGCGGACCGGCCAGTGGGCCGATGCGCTGCGCCTGTCCGGTCCGGATACCCAGGCCGTCCTGGCCGTGGCCGCCGCCAATACGGAGCAGGACCGGTCGGCTGGCCTGCGTCTCGCCAAGCAGGCCTGGACCGCCGATCCGGCGCTGGCGCCCGCCGCCGTCGCCTATGCCAGCCGCCTGCGCGCCGCCGGGAAGGACAGCGCGGCGGTCGACGTGCTGCGCCGGTCCTGGGCAAAACAGCCGCATCCCGATATCGCGGTCGAATATATGGTTGGCCTGTCCGACAAGCTGGCGCGCCTGAAGGCCGCGAACGGCCTGGCGCAGCAGAACGCCAACCACCCCGAAAGCCACCTGCTGCAAGCCAAGGCAGCGCTGGACGCCGGCATGACGAAGGAGGCGCGGCGCCACATCGAGGCCGTCCGCGCAGCTGGGCTGAACCAGCGCCGGGTTTGGGTCCTGCTGGCCGACATCGCGGACCAGGATGGCCACGCGGGTGAGGCACAGGAGGCTCTGCGCCATGTCGCCGCGGCCGATCCCGACCCGGTTTGGCGTTGCGTCGCTTGCGGTACGACGCATGACGCGTGGCAGCCGGTCTGCAGCGCCTGCGGCACGCCCGGCAAGATCGTCTGGGTGCAGCCGGACCACGGCATCCTCGTGCGCCAAATGCCGTTGCTGGACCACGCCGGTGCCGGCGAGGGCTTGACCCAACCCTGAGCCTCGTCGCCGCTACATCGGCAGGTCTCGGGTTTCACCAAAGCCCAGCACGTCGAAGTCGGGGGTCTGCAGCCCATTGGCAGCGCGCGCCTGCTCCAATGCCAGCAGCGGCGCGTCGATGGCCTCGTCCGTCAGTTGGAACGTGCCGAAATGCATGCCGATGGCACGGGTGGCGCCCAGCTCCGCGCGGGCCTGCACCGCCTCGGCCGGGTCCATGTGCACGGGCTGCATGACGCTGCGGGGCAGGTAGGCGCCGATCGGCAACAGGGCGACGCCGGGCGGCCCGAGCCGATTGCGGATCGTCGCCCAGTGCGGCCCGGCGCCGGAGTCGCCAGCAAACAGCAGCTGGCCTCCCTGCGAGCCCAGCATGAAGCCGGCCCACAAGGTCTTGTTGCGGTCGTTAACTCCACGGGCGGCGAAGTGCCGGGCCGGTGTCACCGTAACGTGAACCGGGCCGGCCGCCGCGCCGTCCCACCAATCGAGCTCGACCGCCCCCGGCATGCCAGCGTCGTGCAGTGGGCGGGCGTTGCCCAGCGTGGTCAGCACCAGCGGCCTGAAGCGTCGATGCAGCGCCCGCAGGCTGGGCAGGTCCATGTGGTCATCCTGGTGGTAACAGCCCAGGTCTTTCAGCGGGGTTAAGCCATGCGTAGGTCATTGATCAAGCGGTCGGGCTGAGTGGTCAGTGTCTCGAGCATATCCCAA
>JAABUT010004268.1_pt1 | contig 11521 bp, 12 predicted proteins | sample 5559281 | NCBI WGS metagenome assembly JAABUT01 (sample SAMN10711880, study PRJNA513359) | rock metagenome | isolation source: Antarctica rocks | place: Antarctica: Victoria Land, Ricker Hills nord | collected 2016-01-04
ATTCTCCGCCTGCAATGCCGCCATGGCCGCTTCAATGCCAATCGCGGCCGATACGTCGTCTCCGGAGCCTGTGTCATCGGGCGGTGCCATTGACACGTTGACTCGTACTCAGCCGTGACCTGTCAACGCCCCCCTCCAACGAGATGACCTGGGCTGTTACCGAAATTCCAGATTAGGCGAGGCGCATCACTCCGGCAGGCGGCGGTAAAGCACGCCCCTGACCCGCCCACCGTTCGCCATGAGCCCAGTTACTGCTCCTACCTCATTCCACAGCGCTTGCACGTCCAGCCAGGACGGAAACAGCAGGTCCGGCGTGTGGATGCGAACCACGTCGCCCGCGACCGGCTCGATGCGCCACGGGCCGCCGCGCGTCACCGGTCCCCGGACCACGAGCTGCAGCCCGTCGGCGTCCGCCTCGATCGTCCAGGTCGCGTCCATCTCGTCGTTGCGATAGCTCCCGGCCAGTCCGTCCGGCAGCGTCGCGCCGGGCGGGACGCGGAGAAAGCGGCGACATACCCGGCGTCCAGCTCCACCTCCATCGTGTCCGCGTCCACGGGCCGCAGCGCAAAGGAGCCCATGCCGCGCACGGTGCCAAGCCGGCCATCGGGAAGCGCCGAGGGCTCGAAGGAGAGGCCGTATGTCGTGAAGGTGGTAGCCCCGTCCGGCGCTACGGCGACGTCCAGCGTCGCGGCCGTTGCAGGATCGAGCCAGCGGCCGGCCAAGGGGCGCGTGACGGCCGGGTCGGCACGGGCGGGCGCGGGCGCCGCGCCAGGGCGGGCATCCAGCAGCAGGTCGAGCACTTGGTGCGCCAGCAGGTTGGGGTCGGCGTCCGCGCGGTTGGCGATGACGATCACCGTGATGTCGTCGGCCGGCGCACGCAGGAACTCGGTGCGGTAGCCCGGCCACAGCCCGCCATGCCCCACGGTGCGGACGCCGCGGTAGTCCCGGACCACTTGGCCGCGGGCGTAGAGGTTCACCGCCCCGTTGCTGAACGGCGCCTGGGTGGCGAGCGCGTCGGCCAGGTCCGGGTTGGCGTCCAGCCACCGGCTCCAAAGGGCGAGGTCCTCCACGCAGGACACCAGGCCTCCCTCGCCATGCAGCGGAAAGGCATGCGGCGCCCGCACCCAGGCGCCGTCGCGGCGGAAATAGCCGGTGGCGAGGCCGGATACTACCTCGCCGACCTGCTCGACCAAACGGGTGCGGGACATGCCGGCCGGGACGAACACGCGGCGGTCCAGGAAAGCGCGCAACGGCTCGCCGCTCACCCGTTCGGCGATGCGGCCGAGCAGGAGGAAGTTGGAGTTGCTATACAGGAAGCGGCTGCCGGGCTCGAAGTTCAGGGTGCGCTGGCGGAGAATGCCGGCCATCAGCTCGTCCGGCCGCACCGGCTGGCCCAGGTCGGCACCGCCCTGGCGCATGATGCCGAGCATGCCGCGGACGCCGCTGCTGTTGTGCAGCAGGTGGGCGACCGTCACCGGCGCGCCCATATCCGGAAACTCGGGCAGGTGCGCCCGCACGTCGTCCTCCAGCCGCAAGCGCCCTTCGGCTGCGAGCACGAGCACCGCGGCGCAGGTGAACTGCTTGGTGACAGATGCGACGCGAAAGCTGGTCTCCGGCCCGATCGGCACCCCCAGCTCCAGGCTGGCCAGCCCGGCGCAGCGATGAACGACGAGCTCGCCCGCCTGCACCACGCCGATCGCGACGCCAGGGTTGCTGCCGGGATTGTTGTGCACCCCGTCCAGCAGCCGCTGCACTCCGCGGGCAAGCGCCAGCCGCGCGAGGCTGGTCATGGCTCGCTCCGCCACAGCTCAGCGCGCTGGGTGAAGGGCTGTCTGGTGCCGTTCGGCCCGAAGCCGCGCAGCCAGGTGGGCAGCGCCTGCGGGATGGCGTTGATGAACAGCGGCAGCGCCGGCAGCCGTTCGGCATAGATGCGCTGAATGGTCGCCCACGCGGCCCGGCGCCGCCCCGGATCGAGCTCGGTCTCGGACAGGTCGACGGCCTTGTCGAACTCCGGATCACTGAACCCCGTGAAGTTGGCGCCCCTCCAGTTGTTGGCCTCGGATAGCACCATGGCGGAGCCGAGGGTCAGGCGCGGGCTCTCACCCACGAGGCTGGTCCAGGTGTACATCACCAGGCCCGGGAACGCCCGGTGCTTGGTGGTATGGCCGAACAGCATGCGGGACGGCTCGGTACGCAGCGTGACCTCCACGCCCACCGCCTTCCAGGCGTTCTGCATCACGGCCTGCAGCGGTGCGGGTGGTGAAACCCAGCACGTAGGTCTTGATGAGCAGCGGGTCGATCGACGGATGCAGGCTGGAGGGGAACTCGGCGATGCCGATCGTCAGATTGTCGCGGGCCTGCGCGGCCGTTTGGAAAAGCAGGGCAGCCGCAAGAAGGGCAAGAGCGGGGCGGAGCATGAGCATTCCTGCGGGCTATTGCCGCGAAGCATGGCGCGAATCGCGCCGGCTGGAAATGGGCGCCGGCTGCTGTCCGAAGGGGTGAAGCGCAACCTGAGGTTCGAACGGCAGAGGCAACTTGCCCGCGAGGTCCTGCGTGAGCAGGCCGACACCCTGCAGGAACTCGCCAAGCGGTGACAGAGAACCAGGTCTCGCCGCCCGCCTCCCGTCCCTACCGGCTGATGCCCATGACGGCCGAGGTCTGGCCGCTGTAGCGCACGCGCAACTCCCGCTTGAGCAGCTTCCCGGCCGTGTTCTTCGGCAGGCTGTCCGCGAAGAACACCCGCTTGGGCAGCTTGTAGGGCGCCAGCGTGGCCCGCGCATGCTCGACCAGTTCGGCTTCCGTCGCTTCGGCGCCCTCGCGCAGCACGACGACCGCGGCCACGGCCTCGATCCACTTCGGATCGGGCACCGCGATCACCGCGACCTCGGAGATGGCCGGATGCGTGAACAGCGCGTCCTCCACCTCGCGGCTGGCGACCTGCACGCCGCCGGTGTTGATCACGTCCTTGATGCGGTCAACGACGTAGAGGTATCCCTCCGCGTCGAAGTAGCCGACATCGCCGGAATGGAACCAGCCGCCCTCGAACGCCTGGACGGTCTCCTCCGGCTTGTCCCAATATCCGACCATCAGCTGCGACGAGCGATGGACGATCTCGCCATGCTGCCCGGGAGGCATGTCGTTCATATCGAGGTCCACGACCCGGGTCGCCACATTCAGGACCGGCCGGCCTTCCGACGTGGGGCGCGCATCGTGCTCCTCGGGCTTGAGGACGGTGGCCAAAGGCGAGATCTCGCTCTGCCCATAGCAGTTGAACGCCCGGATGCCCGGCAGCCGCTCGCGCAGCTCCTGCAGGACCGGGACCGGCATGATCGCCGCCCCATAGTAGGCACGGCGCAGGCTGCTGAGGTCACGGGTAGCGAAATCGGGATGGCGCAGCAGCGTGATCCATACCGTGGGCGGGCAGAAGAACGAGTTGATGCGGTGCTGCTCGATCAGCTGCAGGCACAACGCCGGCACCGGCCCCTCGATCAGGAGAATCTCCGCCCCTGTCAGCAGATGCGGCATGCTGAACACGTGCATCGCCGCGCTGTGATACAGCGGCAACGCCATCAGGACGCGGTCGTCCCCGGTGTATTCGCAGCCAACAATGCTGCTGGCATACTCCGCCAGCAGCGCGCGATGGGTGAGCATCGCCCCCTTCGGCGTGCCCGTCGTTCCGGACGTGTAGAGAATTTGCGCGATTTCGTCGTCATCGACATCCTCCCCAATGGCGGCGTCACCCTGGCCGGACTCCCGGGCCGGCATGATATCCTCGAGTGACCGGGTGGCGGCGGCCCCGGCGGCCAGCGCAGTGTCGCGCAACGCGGGATCGTGCAGCACTAGGCTGGCGCCGGACTGGGCCACGATATAGCCCAGCTCCGACGGGGACAGCGCATAGTTGGCCGGCACATGGATCAGCCCCGCCTTGCAGCACGCCATCCAGCAGAGCAAGTACAAGTCGGAGTTGCGGCCGAACGCCACTACCCGGTCGCCTTTTGCCAGCCCGGATCGGCGCAGGTCGGCCGCCAACCGCGTGGTGACGGCATCCATAGCCCGGTAGCTCCAGGCCCGGTCGGCGAACCGCAGCGCTATCCGGTCGCGATACCGATACGCCGCGCGGGAGACTGCATCCCCGATCGTGTCCCGTCTCGCGCGCCGCACCCCTGCTGTGACGTCCATTCCCCCTCCGTGGCCCAAGTTGCCGGTGCCGTTTTGCTTGTTTGAACCAAACTCTGCCAGCGGGCTCGGCTTGTCACGCGGCCATCGCCGGGACGCGGGGGCGCCCCTTACAGGCCGGGCCTGTCCACGTCCGGGAAAAACAGCTGCTCCCCGTTGATTTTGTAGCTGGCGATGGTCCCCTGCCCTTCCGGCGAGATCAGCCAGTCGATGAACGTCCGCCCGAGGTCCGCCTTTACGGAGGGATGCCGGGCCGGGTTGACCAGCATGACGCCGTACTGGTTGAACAGCCGCCTGTCGCCCTCGACGGCGATCACGAGGTCCCGCCGGTTCTGGAAGCTGAGCCAGGTGCCACGGTCCGAGAGCGTGTAGGCGCCGATCGCCGCCGCCGCGTGCAGCGCCGGGCCCATGCCGCCGCCGATGTCCTTGTACCAGCCGCTCCCATGGCTGGCTGCCTTCGGGTCGATCCCGGCATCGCGCCAGAAGCGAAGCTCCGCCGCGTTGGTGCCGCTGTCGTCACCGCGGGTGATGAAGGGCGCCTTGGTGTCCGCGACCCGGTGAAAGGCGGCGACGACGTCCTTGCTGCCAGCAACCCCTGCCGGGTCGGACCTTGGCCCGATGACGATGAAGTCATTGTGCATCACCTCGTGCCGGCCGACGCCCCAGCCGTCCGCCACGAATTTCAGCTCCGCCGCCCGGTCGTGCACGAACAGCACGTCGGCGTCGCCACGCTCGCCGAGCTTCAGGGCCTGGCCAGTGCCGACGGCGACGACGCGCACCTCGATCCCGGTCCTTTTTGTGAAGGCGGGCAGCAGGTAGCCGAACAGGCCGGATTGCTCGGTCGATGTGGTGGAGGCTACTGTGATGAACGGCGCCGCGGCCCGAGCGGGACCGGCGGCAAATAGCGCCGCGCAGATGGCGGCGGTCAGGATAGGGCGGCGGGCGATCACGGCAAAACTCCTGCGGGGCGCCTAGGATGGCGGGGGCGGAACAGCACGGTCCTGCCGGCCGGCCAGCGCGAACGCCGTGGCGCTCACGGCGAGGCTGATGCCCACGAGCACGCCGCCCAACGCCAGCGCGAAGGCGAGGTTGCCCCGGCTGGTTTCCAGCACGATCGAGGTGGTCATCGTGCGTGTGTAGCCGGCAATGTTGCCGCCGACCACCAGGATGGCGCCCACCTCGGAGATCGTGCGGCCGAAGCCCGCGAGCATCGCCGTCAGCATCTCGGCACGCCCGATGGCCAACACGGTCAGGATCGCACGCAGGGGGTCCGCGCCGCTGACCCGGAGGTCGTCACCGTAGATGCGCCAGATCCCGTCTGCGGCGCGATGGGCCAGGGCCGCGACGATGGGTAAGGCGAGCAGGAACTGAGCGAGCACCATGGCCGCCGGCGTGAACAGAAGTCCCAGGCCTCCGAGCGGCCCCGCGCGCGACAGCAGCAAATAGAGCGCCAGGCCGGCGACGACAGGCGGCAGGCCAAGCAGGGCATTGGCGAGCAGCACCAAACCGCGCTGGCCAGGGAAGCGCAGGACGGCGAGCGCGGCCCCGAGCGGCAGGCCGAACAGGGATGCGGCCGCGGTCGCACCCAGGCTGATACCGAGGGACAGCGCGACGACATGCAGCAGCCCGGGGTCGAGGCCGAGCACGAGATGGGCGGCGTGGTGGAGAGTGTCAGAAAGGTTGGCCAAACGGCGTGGTCGTCCGGCAGGTTCTCTGACCGTGAACGCTGCTCTAATAACTCAGTTTTGACACGTCGCGAAGCTCGTCCGGCGTGCTGGTTCCGAAGCCGAAGAATTCCAGGTAGGCGGGAATCATTTCGAACAGCATGTCGGTGCCGACCTGGACGGGGCAGCCCTTTGCCTGCGCGGCGCGCAGCAACGGGGTGAACTCCTCCTTCATGACCACCTCGCCCACGAACGTTCCCGGGGCAATCCTCGCCACGTCGACGGGGAGGGGGTCGCCTGCCCTCATCCCGAGCGGCGTCGCGTTCACCACGATGTCATAGCCGGCCGGATCGTTGGAGCCGGTCGCCACTTCCAGCACGGGGTAGTGCAGCCGCAATCGCCCTCCGAGCGCCTCCGCAGCCTCGGCCGAAGCGTCGCAAAGACCGACCGCGGAGGGTCCTGCAGCCGCGAGGGACGCGGCGATGGCGGACCCGACGCCGCCGCTTCCGATCACCAGCGCCCGGGCGCCCGCGATGGATTTTCCTTTGCGCTCCAGGCCGCGCACGAAGCCGGCGCCATCGAACATGTCGCCCAGCAGCGATCCATCGGCCCGGCGCAGGATCGCGTTGCAGGAGCCCGCAATCTTGGCTGTGGTCGTCAGCTCGTCGACGAGGCCGGCCGTGGTGACCTTGTGCGGCATCGTGATAAGGGCGCCGTGCAGGTTCCTGATGCGGAACAGTGGCTTCAGCAGATCGGCATACTCCTTTGCCTCGACGCCCATCGGCACGACCACGGCGTCGATGCCCTTCATCTCGAACCACGGATTATAGATCATCGACGCCTTGAACGACTCCGTCGGCCAGCCGACGTGGGCGATGAGAGTGGTTTTCCCGGTAATCACCGCGCGGCCTCCAGGCCGAGGGCCGCCCGTGCCTCGGCCGCCGTCGCCGGCCGCCTGCCGTGGCGCGCAACCGCGTCGGCGGCGTGACGCACGAGTTCGGCGTTGCTGCCGGCCAGGCGGTCACGGCTGATGCGGATGTTGTCTTCGAGCCCGGTGCGCACGCCGTCGCCGCCGCGCGCCAGCACCCAATCCATGACGCGGGCCTGGTTCACGCCGATCCCGGCCGCCGTCCAGGTCGCCCGCGGCAGCACGCGCCGCAGCTCGCCCAGCATGAGGTCGAGCAGGTGCTCCTCGGCCGGCAGCGCATTCTTGACGCCCATGACGACCTGCACGTGCGGCCGCTCGTCCATCAGCCCGGCCGCGACCAGCCGCGCCGCACCGTGAAGGTGGCTGAGGTCGAAGATCTCGATCTCCGGCCGCACGCCGTTCGCCCGCATCTTGGTGGCGAGGTCCACGACCAGGGACGCGGAGTTCTCATAGACGATGGTCGGGAAGTTGACCGAGCCAGTGGAGAGCGAGGCCATGTCGGGGCGCAGCTCGAGCGCGTTGCCGCGCGCCGCCGGGTCGCGGCCGCGCCCGGCGGTGGAAAACTGCACGATCATCCCCGGACAGTGCCGGCGCACCCCCTCCTGCACCTGGGCGAACAGGGCAGGATCGCTCGACGCGCTCTCGTCGGGGTTGCGGACGTGGATGTGCACGAGCGACGCGCCGGCCTCGAACGCCGCGTGCGTGCTCTCGATCTGCTCCGCGGGCGTTACGGGGACGGCCGGGTTGTCCTTCTTGCGCGGCACGGAGCCGGTGATGGCCACCGCGATGACGACGGGCTGCATGGACGTTTTCCCTTCAGGTCTCTCAGACATCGAAAAACACCGTCTCGCGTTCGCCCTGGAGGCGTATGTCGAGGACGTAGGCGACGGCGCCGTCCCGCTCCTCGCGCCGCGCCAGCAGCGTTTCGCGCCGGACCGCGGGGTCGATCATGCGCAGCACCGGGTCCTGATCGTTGAGCGCCGCCTCGTCCTCGAAGTAGATGCGGGTCGCAAGTCCGATGTTGATGCCGCGCGAGGCGAGCCAGAGGTTCACGTGCGGGGCCATCGGCTTGTGGCCGTTGCGGCCGATGACGGCGCCGGGCTTGACGGTCTCGAACCAATAAAGGCCGGTGTCGAAAGCGGTGCCGGTGCGGCCCCAGCCACGGAAACCGGCGTCGAGCGCCTTGTCCGCCTGGCGGTCGGCCGGGTGGGCGTAGCGGCCGGCGGCGTTGGCCTGCCAGATCTCAAGCAGGATGTCGCGGCAGGGCGCGCCGAGCCCGTCCAGCACGCGGCCCTCGATGCGGATGCGCTCGCCCGGCGTATCCGGCCCGGTCAGCACGTTGCCGAACGGACGCTCGTAGATATCGAAGCCGGCCTGGTCGGGGATCAGGCCGATATGCACGTAGGGCCCGGCGGTTTGGGACGGGGTCTCCTGGAGATAGCCGAGCCTGGTCGTCATCGCGTCAATTCCCATGCAGCTTGTTCTCGAACAGCGTGGACCGGGTGCCGCGCAGCACGATGTCGAATCGGTAGGCGAGGCTGTCGAGCGGCACCCCGGCGTTGAGGTCCAGCAGCGCCACGAGGCGCTGGCGGGCCGCGGGGTCCGGGATCGTGTTCAGGATCGAATCCTTGGGGATCAGCGGGTCGCCCTCGAAATACATCTGGGTGATCAGCCGTTGTGCAAAGCCGGTGCCGAACAGCGAGAAGTGGATGTGCGCCGGGCGCCACGAGTTGACGTGGTTGCGGAACGGGTAGGCGCCGGGCTTCACGGTGCGGAAGGCATAGGCGCCGGTCTCGTCCGTGACCATGCGGCCGCAGCCGCCGAAATTGGGATCGATCGGGGCGAGATAGGTGTCGTTCTTGTGCCGATAGCGGCCACCCGCATTGGCCTGCCACACCTCGACCAGCGTGTCCGGGATGCCGCGGCCGTTCTCGTCCAGCACGCGGCCATGGACGATGGTGCGCTCGCCGATCGGCTCGCCCGACTTGGCGTAGTTGAGGATCAGGTCATGGTCGAGCGGCCCCAGCTCGTCGCGCCCGAACACCGGGCCCGTCACCTCGGACAGCGAGTTCTGCAGCGACCAGAGCGCCAGCCGAGGGGAGCGCAGCACGCTCGTCTTGTAGTCGGGCGTCAGCGCCGGCGGGTGCTGGCTGCGGTCGCGTTGGAAGAATTCGGCGGTAGGCATCGTCATGGCTCGGGTCTCCCGGGATTGTGCCGTCACAGGGCGTGGGCCGCGGCGGGATGCTGCCGGGCCTGGGCTGCGGCGCGCACCGGCGCATTGGCGGCGCCGAAGCCGGCATAGCCGCCACGCCGCTCGGCCGCCTCGAAGAAAAAGCGATTATGGAAGGCGTCGGTATAGAGATGACGGAATTCGCCCTGGCCGTCGCGGTCGAACAGCAGTTCGTGATCCCGGAATCCCGCCAGGGTCGCGTCATCCAGCGCGAGCCGGGCCGACAGGTCGTCGTAGTAGTTGTCCGACATCGGCAGCAACGGCGCGTTGGCGGCGGCCCAAGCCTTGGCGGTCCCGGCGATGTCGGGCGTGGACAGCGCAATATGGTGCACGCCCGCGCCGGCATAGGCCGAAACGAAGCGGCCGGTCGCCGTCGCACGGCTCTCGGAGGCGTTGAGCACGATCCGCAGCTTGCCGTTCGGGCTGACGAGCGCGCGGCTGCGGACCAGGCCGAACGGGTCCGGCGTCTCCAGCCGCTGCTGCGGCACGAGGCCGAACACGCCGCGCCAGAACAGCACGAACGTGTCCATCCGCCCCTCTGGCAGCGCCTGCACGATGTGGTCGATCCCGTCGAGCGGGACCGGGCCGTCCTCGTAGGGCAAAAGGTCGAAGTCGTCCTCCCAGAAGGCGCGTCCAGCCTCGGGCTGCACGAGGTAGACGAGCGTGCGGTCCGGCGCGCGAACGGCTGGAATGAGCCGCTCGCCCGCGCCGATCCGCTCCTGCCACTCGGGGCAGAGCAGCGTCTGCGCGCGGGCCAGCGTGCGCGGCACGTCATCCACCCGCAACGCGATGGCGCAGACCGACGGGCCATGCATCTGGAAGTGCTCGGCCGCCGCGCTGTCCTGCTCAGCATTCAACACGAAGTTGACCTGGCCGTGCCGCCAGAGGTCGACCGCCTTCGATTTGTGCGTGCCCGCGTGGCGGAACCCGAGCCGGCCCAGCAACGCCGCCAGCTCCTCGCGGGCCGCGTCGTCCAGGGCGAACTCCAGGAACTCGATGCCGTCGAGCACCGGAGCAGCTGGCAGGCCCTCGCCCAGCGCGTCCGCCTCCACCAGGTTGAGCGAGCGCAGCCCGTCGCGGGCCATCAGGCGCGCCGGGGCCGCACGGAACTCGTCGTTGAAAACCTCCAGCGAGAGCGGCCCGGCATAGCCCGACGCGAGCACGGCGCGCAGGAAGCCCGTGACGTCCAAGTCCCCTTGGCCCGGGAAATTGCGGAAATGCCGGCTCCAGCTCAGCACGTCCATGGCAAGCCTCGGGGCGTCCGCGAGCTGGACGTAGAACAACCGGTCCCCCGGCACGCTGGCGATCCCCGCGGGATCGTCACCGAGCGAGAGGGTGTGGAACGAGTCCACGATCAGCCCCAGCGCCGCATGGCCGGCCATCTGCACGATGCGCCAGGCATGCGCCCAGCGGTTGACGTGCCGTCCCCAGGCCAGCGCCTCGTAGCCGACGCGCAACCCGCGCCGGGCGGCACGCTCCGCCATCTCGGCGAGATCGGCGGCAGCGCGCTGGTCGTCGTCGAGCGTGCCCGGCAGCGTGTTGCTGCACACCAGCACGAGGTCGGTCCCCAGCGCCTGCATGACGTCGAATTTGCGCTCGGCGCGGTCGAGGTTGCGGGCGCGCTGGAGGTCCGGCATCGCCTCGAAGTCGCGGAACGGCTGATAAACGTCGATCGAGAGGCCAAGCTCCTCGCAGATGCTGCGGATGTCGGCGGGCGATCCGCCGAACGCCAGCAGGTCGGCTTCCATGATCTCGACGCCATCGAAGCCGATCGCCGCGGCTGCCTCGAGCTTGTCCGGCAAGGTGCCGCTGAGCGCCACCGTCGCGATGGATTTCCGCAGGAGGTTTGCGCGGCGCATTGGCATGTGGCCTGTCTCGGACATTTTGGGTCCCCTCCCGATTGGGCCGAATTAGGTGGCCGGCTTCGCCGCCTCGTCGATCAGCCGCGCGAGACGCCGCAGCGCCAGTAGGTAGCCCTGGGTTCCGAACCCGGCAATCACCCCGTCGGCCCGCGCGGAAACGAAGGAGTGGTGCCGGAATTCCTCACGTTTATGGACGTTCGAGATATGAATCTCGATTGCCGGTGCATCAAACGTGCTCAGCGCGTCGAGGATCGCGACCGAGGTGTGGGTGAACGCGGCCGGGTTGATGGCGATGCCACCGGCGGTGTCCCGCGCCTCGTGAATCCAGTCGATGATCTCGTACTCGCGGTTGCTCTGGTGGAAGCGGAGGTCGAGCGCCAGCTCCCCGGCCAGGGCGCGGCAGTCGCGCTCGACATCGGCCAGGGTCTCGTGGCCGTAGATGTGGGGTTGGCGCCGGCCGAGCAGGTTGAGGTTGGGGCCGTTCAGCACATAAACGAGGCGGCTCATCGGGATGTCTCCTCCTTGCGCATTGTAGCGCCTAGCAGCCTGTCGGAGTGAGCGCGGGGCCATTCGGTCGGCGGAAGTCGCGATTGAGTTGGTTGGGTAGTCGGTGACACAGCGTTGGGCGATGGGATTTGTGCAGGGGCGATCTTGTTCGTCT
>JAABUT010004271.1_pt1 | contig 11516 bp, 12 predicted proteins | sample 5559281 | NCBI WGS metagenome assembly JAABUT01 (sample SAMN10711880, study PRJNA513359) | rock metagenome | isolation source: Antarctica rocks | place: Antarctica: Victoria Land, Ricker Hills nord | collected 2016-01-04
GACCTCGGTGACGGTATCGACCTGCACACCACTCTCCGCCGCTCTGGCTCCCACTCGCAGCATCGCCCTCGCCTCCCGTTCCACCGCCCCGCTGTCGGCGACAGCATACCTCCTGCCACTGCACCAGGGTTGCGGGAGAGCCGATCTTTCACGAGTCAATGCGGCGGCGATTCTAATCATCGTTCAACACTACGCGCCGCTGTTCCAGCGCCGGGAGCAGCGTGACTGGGCGGAGTGCTACCTGCGCGGGCTGCTGTCGGCGCTGCCGCGCAAGTCGATCGAGCCGATGGTGCTGGCGCTCGCGGGGGCGGATCGCAACGCCGTGCGCGGCCTGCAGCAGTTCGTGAGCGCGGGGGCGTGGGATGACGACGCGCTCCTGCGCCGCCACTGGCGGGAGGTCGACGCCACGTTGGGGGACGACGAGGGGGTGCTGACGCTGGACGGGAGCGATTTCCCCAAGCAGGGGCGGGAGTCGGTCGGGGTCAAGCGGCAGTACTGCGGCGAGCTGGGCAAGCGGGCCAACTGCCAGGCCGGGGTCTTCCTCGGCTACGCCAGCCGACACGGCTACACCCTGCTGGACCGCCGCCTGTACCTGCCCGAGGAGTGGGTCGAAGACGCGGCCTTCGCCGCGCGGCGCGCCGCGTGCGGCGTCCCCGCCGAGACGGCCTTCCAGACCAAGCCGACCTTGGGCGGGGCGATGATCCGGGCGGTGCGCGAGGCGGGCACGCTGCGCTGCCGCTGGGTGGCCTGCGACGAGGGCTTCGGGCGCGACACCGCGCTACTGGACGCCGTCGCTGCGGCGGGGCTGTGGTATTACGCCGAGGTCCCGCACGACACGCATGTGTGGCGGGAACGGCCAGCGACCGCCGTCCCTGCCTGGTCGGGGCGCGGCCGGAAACCGACCCGGGCGCGACTGGTCGCGCCGGTTTCCGCCCCGCCGACCGTGACCGAGGTGGCCGCCGCGCTGCCCGCCGCCGCCTGGGTGCCGCACGTCATCAAGGAAGGGGGCAAAGGCCCGATCAGCGCCGACTTCGCGGTGCGGCGCGTGGTGGCGGTGCGCGACGGGCTGCCGGGGCCGGACGTCTGGCTCATCCTGCGGCGGAACCAGGAGACGGGCGAACTGAAGACCTATCTCGCCAACGCCCCGGCCACCACGCCGTCGGCGACGCTGGCGCGGGTGAGCGGGATGCGCTGGCCCATCGAGCGCTGCTTCGAGGAAGGCAAGCAGCACCTCGGCCTGGGGGATTACGAGGTGCGCTCCTGGCGGGGCTGGCATCACCACACGACCCTCGTCATCCTCGCCCACTTCTTCCTGGTGCGGCTGCAATGCCGGTGGGGGGGAAAAGGTGCCCGCGTTGACGCTGCCCCAGGCCCACCTGCTGCTCAGCGTCGTCCTGCCCCGGCGCGCGGCCGATCCGGCTTGGGCGCTGGAAGTGCTGCGCTATTGGCAGCACCGCAACCTCGTGGCCTACCGTGCCCATCGCAAGCGCCGCCTCGCGCGGCTCAACGCGTATCGTGAACTCTCGCTGTAGTATTAATCTCTTACTGGCTGCGGCACCGCCGCTGGAGCTCTAGCGGGTAGGGCTGGGGTAGCGCTCGTAGAGGGTGCCGCTGGGTGCGGTGCGATGCACCACGTAGATGAACTGCCCCGCCGGGGTGGCTGCGGAGAGCATCTGCCCGCGCGCGAACGGCTGCACCTGGATCGTGTAGGGCGTCTCGCCCGGGGCGGTCGCGTAGCCGAGGCAGTCGCGGATCGCGGGCGTATTGCGCCAGAGCTTGCCGAAGCCGCGCACCGGCTCGTACAGCCCCGGCCGCGGCCCCGGCCCGCCGCCGGGGTCGTCCCCCTCCCGCCAGGTGTCGGGGAGGTAGAAGCTGAACTTGGGTCCGGGGAACGCCTGCCCCGCGCGCTCGTCGCCGCAGAGGACGTAGATGCCCCCGAGATCGCCCCGGTAGAGCATCGCGCCGTGCTCGAACCCCTGATAGGCACCCGGCGCGGCGACGGTCGCTAGCGGGTTCCCTTCGCCGATGTCGACGAAGCCGAGGATCGCCTGCACATGCTCGTCCGTGAGGTAGAGGAGGTTGAACGCCGGGACCCCCGCCAGCGCCCCGCTCTCGGCGAGGATGCGCCGCCCGAACTGGCCGAGGAGGATGTCATACGGCGCGGGGTTCTCCGGGTGGTACTCGAGGCGTGCCCGCTCGAAGTACTGCACCCGGTAGGTGGCCGGGCCGGTACTCGGGTCCAGCCGCTGCTCGATGACCTCGGTGAGGGGGTAGCCGAACTGGGCCAGCCCCCCGTTCGCCTGCCAGTAGGCGAGGAAGCCGTCACCGAGGTTGTGCCCCGTCTCGGCGAAGTAGACCTGATCGGCGAGGGGGGCGGCGGGGGCGGTGTCGAGCGGCGCGTTGAAGTCGTGATCGCCGGTCCGCGCGATCCGCCGCCCGAACTGCCCGAGCAGCACGTCGTAGGGGGCGGCATTCTCCGGGTGATATTCCAGCCGGGCCCGCTCGAAGTATTGGACGGTGTAGGTGTTGCCGTCCTCCAGGATCTCTTGCCGCTCATTACTGAGCGGGAAGCCGTTGCGGGCGAGGCCGCCGTTGGCCTGCCAGTATTCCAGGAAGCGGCCCCGCACGCAGAAGCCGGTCTCCGCGAAGCACGCCTCGCCCGCAGTGCCGCCGTCGGCGCGCGCGCGGGGGGGCGTAATCGTGAGCAGCCCGCCCAGCAGGAGGGTGAGCAGGGCGAGGTTCGTCGCGAGCCGTCGGGTACGCATGGGCAGAGCTCCTTCCCTACATCGCGATGCCGACCCCACAGGTCGGGCGAGTTACCATAAGCGGAACGGTACGGGCGGCTGGCGGTTGCGCCGCAGTGCCCTCCTGTATCACGCCGCGCCCCATGCCCCTTGACTCCTGCCGGCCCCTGGGTGCCGGTATCGTCCGCACCCTGACCCGTAGGGTTTCGCACCCTCCTTCCGTGTGGTGCCCCCGCCCTGGTGATCGGGGGCGTCGCCGTCCCTCTCCTTGATCGGACCGTCCCCCGCGCGCCGGGTGCCGCTTGTGCCCGCGCGCGGGGACGATCTTGGCCCTGCGGCGGGACTACTGTCGGCCCCGCCCCGCTCCCTACGCTGGCCGTGTAGCGAGGAGGGCGGCATGGGGCGATGAGGGGCGTGCAGGGCGCGTCGGCACGGCGCAGATGAGCGGCGGCGAGGGCTGCGGTGAAGATTACGGAACGAAAGGTGGCCTGACATGCTGTACGGGTGTGATAGCAACTCCAATGATTTCCCCTGCGCATATGACTTCTACATCGGTGAGCTCAACGCGGGCGGTGCCTTCAACGCGGATGCGGCCCGGGCGGCGACGCCGCACGATACCTTCGGCTACTACTTCCTCCTCGGGCCGGCCTCCGGGGGTGCCACCGATCCGAATTCGGCCTATCAGTGGGGCCGCCAGCAGGCCGACGGCAGCAACGCCGGTTGGCAGGCCAACGATCTGGTCTGGCGCAACACCATCTTCGGTGACATCGAAGGCCCGGGCGAGAACGGCTGGACCGGCGACCAGGGACTCAACCAGAAGGTCTGGGAAGGGTTCCGCGACGTGCTGGGTAGCTACGGGCGCAACGTCGGGCTGTACTCGACCAACTATCAGTGGAATGCCATCATGGGATCCGGCTATCAGTGTGGTGTCTCGGTCGTCTGGTCGGCCGACTCCGGCAACGTGGTCGGCTGCCGGGCGTGCCCGGCGAGCTTCCCCAACCTGCCGACGATCGGGGGGGTGAGCCCGACCATTTGGCAGTACAATCTCACCCCGGGGTGCCCCAGCGATCTCGATCTCGCGGTGGGCCTGCCTGGCTGAGCAGGCCCACCGCGTCGGTCGGCCCCCCGCAGGCCGCATCCCCGCGGGGGGCGACGGCGTTGCGGTCGGTGCCGGGACCGCGCGGCGGCGGTCAGGCCCGGTGCCGGTGCCTGCTACGGACGCCGAGTAACCCGAGGGCCAGGAGCCCGAGGCCAAGGCCCCATGCTGACGGTTTGTGCGCTGCCATGCCGCCGCCGCCGGTGTTTGGCAGGCCCGGGGGGGCGGCGGACTTCGTGAAGGGCGCGCTGGCGAGGACCGGGATCCCGGCGAGGACCCCGGCCGGCCCGGGGTCCGGCACCACGTCGATGACAAAGCGCGTCCCGTCCGCCACGCTCGGGTCGCAGTCACTCGGGCGCCCCCGGATCACGAACGCGCCATCGGCGGCGACCGTCGCCCTGCCGACGAGTAGCTTCGGCACGCGCTCGGTGTACCCCGCCCGCCGCGAGAGGACGGCGATCGCCTGGCCCGGCTGGAAGTCGACGCCGCGCACGGTGAGCGGCGGATCGCCGAGGCCGCACGGCCCGGCCAGCGGCGTGATGCTGAGACGCGGGAGCGCCTGCGCCGCAACAGGAGCGTGCAGCAACGCCGCCAGCGCGAACAGGCCGAGCAGCAGGGATGGGAGGAGGCGGCGTACGCGATGGGCCATCAGCGCTCCTTGCCGTGATCGTGTCGTCCCCGGGGGCACCAGACGCCCCCGGGCAGGGCACGCTTGGCACGGGTGCCGGTGCTGGCCGCCGCCGCATAGACGCAGGACATAGCATAGCGCAACGGTCGGGCGGGCGATACCCTCCGCATGGACGATCGGTGGATGACCCCCACCACATGGCCTATACCTCACCGGTGGGGGTCATCCACCGTCTGCTGGGGTGGCCCGCTAGCGGCAGTCCCCGCTCGCCCCGGGGGTGACCTTCCTGCGGGCCGCTCCGGTGGCGGCAGCTCGCCCTGCCGACGGGCGGCTTGCAGGATCGCCGGGCGGCTGGTGTCGGTCGCCCCGAGTTTGCGGGCGAGGTGCACCGCGTGCGTCTTGACGGTATTGCGGCTGATGCCCAACTCGCGGGCGATCTCCTTCAGGGCCAGCTCCCCGTCCGTCTCCCGCGCCAGCAGGTCCAGCACCTGCCGCTCCCGCGGGCTGAGCGACGGCCGGATCGGCGTTGGCACGACGGGCGTGGTGTCGGGCACCGGGGGTGCCGGGTCCGCGCCCCGCGTCGGCCACCGGGCGGCGAACCCCAGGAAGGCACCGAGGCTGAGGGCCACCGCCACGACGAGCGCGCCCCACCCGAGCCCGGCGCGCCCCGCCGCCGTACCGTCGCGGACCCCCAGCGGCCCCGCCTGGGCGAGCATGAGGGCCAGGATCACCAGCCATGCCAGCGCCGTGCCCCCGAGCAGCCCCCGCAGCCCGTGACGCCCGGCGGTGAGGGCGAGCGCGAGCAGCAGCAGGGTCGGCACCGGGATGGCCGGGAAGGGCGCGCACAGGGCGATCACGCCGAGGGCACCCGCCCATTCGATCGCGGTGGCGAGCGCGCGCACCGCGCGCAGCCGCCGTGGGCACGGGGTGCAACGCAGGAGCGCGATCGCGCCGACGTCGCCGACCGCGAGGAGGCCGGCGAGGAGGAGCGTCCCCGGCCAAGAGACACCGGGCACGAGGGGGAGGAGGAGCAGGCAGAGCGGCACGTTGGGCGTGCGGGCGACGGCCAGCCACCGCTCCAGCTGCCAGGCACGCATAGGGTCGGCCCCCGGCGGCGCGGGGGTTGGGGGTTCCTGACATGCGGCACTCATGGCGTCCCCCTGCGGGTGGACGCTGGCAAGGCCCCGGTGAACGCCGGCAACTCGGGCTGTCTCGGTGGGGGGCGTTGTTGGCCGACCCGCCGAGACCCCATGAGCTTTGCGTCCGCCGCTCGCGCGGCGTTTGCCCTGATCAGCGTTGTCACCATGATTAACGTCGGATGCGGCGGCGAGTTCCGTCCCCGGGCGACGGTTTTTCGGCGCACGCGCCGCCTGCACGCGCCGACGGGCTACCCCCGCGCCGCAGGCCCGGATCAGGGTCGTCGGCGGCGACTCGTCGGAGATCGTGGCGTGGCCGAGGCGGTCGCCCAGGGCCTCGTCCTCGCGCCACACGCCGCGCGAATCCGTCGTACGCCCGATGCCCCGCGCCGCGCCGTACCCTACACTGGGGGTGACGGCCGCGCGTTGGCGATCGTGTCGTCGCCCACCCCCCTCTATACCTCCCATTCCCCCGCCCCATCCTCCCGCGCCCGGCGTCCCCCAATGCCGGGCGCGGCCCTCCTACACTTGGGTTCTCCGCGTGCCACTCGCAGCGCGCGCGAAGTGCTGCACCGTGTAGGTGTTGCCGTCCGCTCGCTGCTCCGTGAACTCCTCGCCCGACGGGACGCCGAACGCGGCGAGGCCGCCATCGGCCGCTGCCCTCCCGCCGAACCCCCTGACCCTTGCGGGCAACGGAGGTCACGGATCAGCGCCACGCCCTTAAGGTACGTACACCGGGATGGCAAAGGGACGTCGTCGACGTTGTGCCGCAGCGGCAGCGGGGATGTGGCAGCTTCACGCAAGTAGCGACCGGGAGCGGTGCGCGCGCCTTGGCACTGCGGTGCCGTTCCAAGGGGTGCCCCCGTAGAATCCCCCGCGATCGCGCCGCCACCATTGGGAGTAGCTGGGGAGCCCGCCGCCGCGCGCCCGCTGGGCCGCCGCTCCGCAACAGCGTCGCGCGGTCGGCACCGGGCACGCCACGGCTCCGAGGCAGCCCCGACCTGTGGGGGGGCCGACCGTCGGCGTGGCGGCGCGACGCACGGCCCGCGCGCCTGGCGGCGGCCCTGGCGGGCGGCCAGATAGTCGGCTGCGGGCGTCGTCCGCGATGCTCCCGACCGCACGCTGCAGCGGTGCGGCCTGCGGGCCGCATACTGGTCGCGTCTTCCCGCGCTCCCCAGTTTAGCGGCCACCCCACGGTGTCAAGGGTTCCGAAGCGCCCTTGACACCGTGGGGACCCCGGCCGCTGTCCTTGCGGCGGCGGGCGAAGCGACGGTGGCTCCAGACGGTAGGGACACGCCACTTCGTTGTGGTCGCCCACGGGGGATCAGTGGTGCGGCCAGCGGGCCGCGATCACGGGCGGGCTCGCTCGGGTCCACCACCGGTAGGGGGCACGTCGCCGGTGTCCCGCTTCGTCGCGCTCGTGCGGCGCGGGCGGCCCCCACGGTGCGGGCGGCGCTGGTAGGCGGCCACGTCCTCGGGGTGGAGCGCCCAGTCGCGCCCGAACTTCGTCGCCGGCAGGCGACCCTGCAGGATGGCGCGGCGGACCGCGCTCGGGTCCATGTCCAGGAGCCGCGCCGCCGCGCCGACGGTGAGCGTCGTTCCTGCCATATCTGCCCCTTCCCTCAGCTGCATCCATACTGCGGCGCAATGATAGCGCGCTAGCGTGTATCCACGCAACATCTCAGATTTCTCGGTCAGGGCAACGAAAACGCTTGACAAGATACACGCTAGAGTGTATAATAAAGATGTCGAAAGGCCCCACGGGGACGCCGGGAAGCAGAACCCGTGGGGCCGCTGAACTACCGGGGCGTGGCCCCAGAACAGGAAGTGTAGCATGGTCCGCGAGTTCGCCAAGCCCCAGGCAGCCAGGGCGATCGAGGCCCGCGCCCGCGCCCGCTGTTGCGGCGTCCGCGTCGCCGTCATCGTCGAGGCCCGCCGCTACTGCACCCCCGCCCGGTCCGAGCCGGGCACGACCTATACCATCGCCCGCACCCCGGTCGGCTGGGCGTGCAGCTGCCCCGGCTACTTCCACACCGGCGTCTGCAAGCACCTCGGCGCGGTCGCGCGCCGGGCGGAGCGCGAGGGCTGGGCGTTCGGCACCATCGCCCCGCTGGCGACGGTCGCCCGGTACATGCCCCTCGACCCGCCGTGCCCCGACCCCGACCCGGAGCCGGAGCCGACGCCCCCCGCCGGGGGCGCGGCCCTGCCGTCGGTCGCGGCGGTGCAGGCACGGGGGCGGGCGGCGTTGGCCGACCTGTTCGACGAGGCGGCGTAGGGGGGGATGCGATGACGATCGACACGCTGATGCGGTCCCTGGTGGCGGAGCTGGCGGCGGGCGGGGTGCCCGCCCCGCTCCACCAGTCCTTCACCCTGGCGACGATCTGGGACGACCTGGCGCGGCTGGCCGGGGAGCCGCCCCCGCCCGAGGTCGCCGCCCTGCTGGCGGGCTGGGGCGCGGCCCCCACGCACGCCGCCCGCGCCGTCGCCCCGCTCGCCCCACGGAGGCCCCGCCATGACGAGTAACGACGCCCGCGCGCTCTTCCCCCTCGGCTCCATCGGCAGCACCCCCGGCGCGCGCGACCTGCTCGCCGCCGCCGGGCTCGCCCCGCGCACGCTCCTCGCCCGCCACGTCGCCGGGGGCTGGGGCGATGTCCCCCCCGAGGACGCCCGCGAGAATGCCCTGAGCCTGCGCGCAGGCTTCCGCCTCGTATCGAGCTACGCGGTCGGCGACGACCCCGCCGCGCGGGTCTGGATCATCACCGAGGCGGATCGCTCCGCGACCCTGCTCCTGTTGCCGTCGGAATATTGAGCGCGTCGCCGGGGGCGGGCGCACCGCCCGCCCCCGCAACGGCGCACGCACGGAGGACACTATGACGATCGGAGAGGACACCACCGGGACGAAGCAACTGCGTAAGGTGACGACGATGTGGTATTGCGCCGATCACGCGGCGGCGAACGCCGGATGCGCGCTCGTCGCGGGCTACCCCGCCAGGCTCTTGCGGGCGCACGGGGTGGCGGCGGGCGCGATCACCAGCGGCAAGGCCGACGGCGGCGCGCTGGTTGTTGCCTGGGCGAACGTGTGGGGCTACCTCCTCGAACCGGGCGAGGATCTCCAGGCGGACCGGGCGCGGGCGGTGCTGCTGACGCCGGGCGGCAGCTACCGCTGCACCCTCGAATTCGCGCCGGACACCCTGGCGAACTGGTTTGTCCCGCCGATGTATCGGGTTGCCGAGCGCCGCCGCGCCGCGTGAGCGGAGGCCGGGCGGGCGGGCGCTGCACGCGTCCGCCCGGCCGTAGCGGCACGCCGGATCGTGCCGACCGGGAGGGGGAGCGCCATGCGGAAGGCCCACGACTATCACTACGAGTACCGGGGTCTCTGACACGACGGCGGCCGGTGCCGCAGCGAAGTCTATGTACCCGAGGCGGGGGAGGCCGACCGCCACCCGGTGATTGTCGCCGCCGCACGCGACGACAACGCGGGGTCGTCCGTGACCAACCTGGCCGCGCTCGCCCGACGTCCGGCCCCGCCTGCCGCAGCGCGGCGGCACGCTCGCCGGCATGGCCCACGTCGCGGGTGCTTGACAACCCGTTCGGGCGACGCTACTATTCCATCCGATGATATATCAGCGGATGGACTACTCTGGGAGGGCGGCATGGAACCTGGCCTGGAGGAGTTCGGGCGGTTCACGGAGCCCGCGCTCCTCATCCTGATCAGCCTCGCGGACGGGGCCAAGCACGGCTATGCCATGCTGGAGGACATCGAGCGCCTCTGCGGGCTCCGGATGGGGCCCGGCACGCTCTATGGCGCGCTGGCGCGGCTGGAAGCGCGGGGCCTGATCGCGGCGCTGCCCGCGACCGCGCGGCGGCACCCCTATCGGCTGACCGCGGTCGGGGCGCGCCTCCTGGGCGCGCGCCTCGGGGAGGTGCAGCACGTCGCGACGGCCGGCCTCCGGCGCCTGGCGGCCGCATGCGCTGGCTGATCCGCCTGTACCCGCGGGCGTGGCGCCGCCGCTACGGCGCGGAGTTCGCGACCCTCCTGGCGCAGCGGCCGCGCACGGTCGCGACGGCCCTCGATGTCGCGCGCGGCGCGCTCGACGCCCAGCGGCTGTACGGCAGACGGGAGGCGAGCATGGACACATGGCGCTGGCGTGCGACACCGGCCGTGGCGGGACTCCTCATCCTGCTCCTCGGTGCCGCGTTGATGCGGGGGCCGCTGGCGCGGCTGGTGCCGTGGGTGGCCGGGCACCTCGGCTTCGGCGCGTTCTTCGCCCAGCCCGGGCTCGCCGACCGGCCGCCGTCGCCGATCCTCGGCGTGCCCGAGGTGCTCCTCCTGGCCAGCGTCACGGCGATCGTCCTCCTCGTGCCGACGCGGCGGCTGCGCGACGCGCGCAAGGTGGCCCTCGTCGCGACGCTGAGCGCCGCCGCGATCGTCACCCCGACACCCGACGCCATCGGCCTCCTCTATGTCTGGGTGCCGCTGTACCTGCTGTGCGAGGGCGGCTGCGCGCTCGCGCGCCTCGCCCGCCGCGCGCGGCACGCCGCAGCCTGAGCGCGGCGGCGTGGCCACGGGTGTCGTTGACCCGCTTGAGGTCGTCGAGGTCGAGCGCCAGCACCGCCAGCGCCGCCGCAGCCGCCAGCCGCACCCGGAGGAGCGCGCGGTTTGGCAGGCCGGTTAGCGGGTCGTGGGTCGCCTGGTGCGCGAGCCGCGCCTCCGCCGCCCGGAGGCGGGTGGTCAGGTCGCGCAGGTGGCCGATCGCCTCGCCGACCAGGGCCAGCGCGGCGGTGCCGACGAGCGCCTGGGGACGCCAGAGGAGTTCCCCGCCGCCCGCGCCGAGGAGGGCGAGCAGGGCCGGATGCAGCGGCAGGGCTGCGGCGGCGGCGAGGCCGCCGCGCCGCCCGCCGCGCCAGGCCAGCGCGGCGATCGGAGCGACCGAGAGGGGGGTGGCCGCTCGCGCGCATCGCGGGGGAGGGGAAGCGCCCGCCGGTTGGGGGGGCGGCGGGCGCGGGGGTCGGAAATTGAGGAGGATCGGGGCGGGCCGGGGGACAGCGCGTGCGCCAACTGACGGCTGTGCCACCAGCATACCGCAGCAGGCCCCCCCGCGCCATCCCCCCTGCGGCCGAGCCGCCGCGCTCGCCGCACGGCGCAGTATCGTGAGGAAAGGGGACATATCGCCTTTGCCCCTGTAATACCCCGGGATGGCGGCCAGCGTCCGACCGATAGGGCTGGCCGCGGCAGGGCTACCAGGGACGAACCGCATCCCTAGCAAGGAACTCAAGTTGCCCACCACGTTGCCATACACCGTGAGAAACTGCGCCGTTGTCAGCGCTGGCTTCACCCCAGGGCGAGGCCCGTCGATCCTGATCGTCATACCAGTCCCACCCTCGCGACCCGATCTTCTGCCCCTGACGCCACCCGCACACGTCACTCCGCGCCGACGGCGCGAATGATCAGATTCCGCCAGCGTTCGCGTCCCGCGAGCCGGAAGGTGGCACCGCCGATCGTCGTCTCCCCGCCGACGTTGAGTTGCGCCAGCACCCACCGGCGAGCGGTCGCGTGGTCCGCGCCGGCGTAGGGCAACGTCGCCACGAACCCCAAGAATCCACCGGCCACCTCGCCGAGCGGAGCCTGGCCGAAGTTGAGGACGTCGGCGTGGACCTCGCGCAGGTGCGCCGCGTCATCCCCCAGCAGCGACACGCGATATTCGGCCAAGGGTGACGCCCAGGTGCAGTCCCACAACTGCATCGTCTGGCCCCAGTGCGGCGCAGGGCAGGCGAAGCCGCGGCTGACGAGGGCGGCGGTCACGTCGGGAACGGTGAGGTCGGGCAACCACCGGGGCACCTTCTCCAAAGCCACGCTGTCCGTGGCCCTGGTCCCTGGATGAGCGAGGCTATCCGCCGCAGTGAACCTCTGG
>JAABUT010004276.1_pt1 | contig 11507 bp, 16 predicted proteins | sample 5559281 | NCBI WGS metagenome assembly JAABUT01 (sample SAMN10711880, study PRJNA513359) | rock metagenome | isolation source: Antarctica rocks | place: Antarctica: Victoria Land, Ricker Hills nord | collected 2016-01-04
TCGCCAACCTCAAGACCTGGCGGGTCCTGCACACCGACTACCGGCGACCACTCGGAACATTCGAAACCACCATCACCGCGGTCCTCGGACTCGAATTCTTCCGGACGACCCGGTGAATAACCCTCCCAGGTTCAGGTCTTCCGTGATCCGCCGTACGACCTGAACCTGCTGATAGTCCTTCAGGCCGAAGTAGGACCGGTGCGGGCGGACGATGTTGAACAGCTTGGTGACCACAGTGGCTACTCCCGCAAAGTGTTCCGGCCGGGAGGCTGCCTCGTAACGGGCCATGGCCACGGTGGGCACCACCTTGGTGCCGAAATTGCGCGGATACATCTCGTCGTCGCGCAACAGGAGCAACGCGTCCACGTCCTCCTGCGCGCACACAGACTCGTCCCTCGCCGGATCCCGCGGATACTCGTCGAAATCCTCACCAGGAGCGAACTGCAGGGGGTTCACGTAGAGGGTGACCACCACGTGGTCGTTCTCCACACGTGCGCGCCGCATGAGGGAACGGTGCCCTCCGTGGAGACAACCGAGGGAGGCCACGTGGCCCACCCGGCCCACGGCGGCCTCGCGCCAACGCTGGTACTCAGCGATGGAGTGGAAGATCTCCATGCTCACTGCCCTCCCCTGGGAAGCATGACCGTCTCCGTCGGGCGTGGCCGCTCCCGATATCCGTTGCGGCCACCGGCGGATCGGCACACTCCGGGGAGAGCCCTCGGCGCCGGCCCGGCGAGACCGGCCCCGCGGCAGGCCTAGTCAGTCCTAGCGGTGCCGCTGCGCGGTAACCCACCGGCGGTCGACCCCGGTCAGCTCCGCGCCCCAGTCCACCCCGTACCCATGCTCGAGCAGGTCCACCGCCTACTCGGCCGCCCACTCCCCCGACCCCGCCGCCATCCGCGAGACCACCACCGGACCGAACCGCGCCGGCCGCCGCCGGCGCAACGCCCGCCAGCTCCCCGCCGACCGGCGCAACCCGATGTCGAAGTAGGTGGGCCCCACCGCACGGTCTCACCCGCCCTGGGCGCCAAGCCCTTCCCGGGTCAGCAGCCGACCCACCCGGCACCCCCAGCCGGTGACACCGCCGCACCCGGCCAGGAACGCCCCACCCTGCGACCCGTCGGCGGAACGGCGCCCGGGCGTCGACGCTCGACTACTGGTGGCCGGGCCCTGCCGATACTGCTGGCGTGGACGCTGTCGAGACCTCGGACGGCGCCGCCGACGGTCGGGCATGGTTGGCCGCGCTGCCCGTTGAGCTCGCCGGGCAGCGGCGGCTGCTGGAACTGCTGGTCGACCTCAGCCAGACCACGCCACTGGTGACGTCGCTGTCCGTCGGGTGCTCGCTCGGCCGGGGAGCCGCCGACGCCCTCTCCGACGTCGACGCCGCCCTCGGCGTCGCCGCCCCGCCCGGCGGGGCTGGGGCTGAGCAGGTCACCGCGGTCGAGCAGGCCGTCGTCGACGCCCTGCCCGGCCACGGTCCCCTGGTCGACGTGCTGCGGCACCGGGTCGGACCACCGGACCGGTTCATCCGCCGCGTGTTCGCCCAGTTCCACGACGGACTCCAGCTCGACCTCGCCGTCGTCGCCGAACCCGAGGTCCGCCGGGGCCGGGCCGCCCCGGACTTCGTGTCCCTCTACCGGTTACCCCCGCCGCCGGGACCGGCGGCCGCCGCGGACAGCACCCCCATCACGGACAGCCCGGTCCTGCCGGACGACTCGGCCGAGGGCGGGTTCCCGCCCGCCGACGAGGTCACCGCCGAACAGGTCCGCGAGTGGGCGTTCCTCGGGTGGTGCGCCCTGGCCGACGCCGGCAAGTACCTGCACCGCGGCTCGCTGTGGGAGGCCCACACCCGCCTCCACGAGACCCGGCACCACATCTGGGCGCTGTGGGCCACCACCACCGGCGCCCTCTACCCCTGGCACGGGCTCTCCCAGGTCCTCGACCACGACCCCCGCGACCTCCCACCCGGTATCGAAGCCACCGTCACCGGGCTCGACCCCCAGGACCTGCGCCGCGCCGCACGCGCCACCGCCGACGTCCTCACCCACGTCAGCGAACTCGCCGCCACCCGACACCACACCCAGCCCCTCACCGCCCTCGGCCAGCACGTCACCGCACGCCTCTGACGCCGCCGGCCGACCGAGACATCAGACGAAACACCCACGGGCGTAGCGCAACGCGCTACGCTCTGGTTGTGGTGGGGCAGTTGTGGTGGGACGACGAGGACGCCACCCACATCCGCACCCGGTCCACCCGCTACCCCGGCGCCCAGAACCTCGAGCCGCCTGGACCATGCAGGCCGCCGCCGACCCCTACCGGCTCCTCCGCGACCCGGACCCGCGCAGCCGCGTCGGGTACCTCCGACTGATCGGCTACTCCCCCACCGCCGGCCTCGTCATCACCGTCATCGCCGACCCGAACGACTGGTCCGGCGTCACCGCCTGGAAGACCACCGGAGCCGACCTCCGCGACTACCTCGACCAACAGGAGCCCACCCCATGACCCACACCACCGACCCCACCCACACCGTCATCCCCGACCGGGCCCGCACCGACCATGCCCGCACCGCCCGCCGGGCCCGGCACACCGCGATCCTCGCCGAGGTCGCCACCGAGGAAGCCGAGGCCACCGAAACCGAGGCCGCCACCACCGACGCGGCTCTGGTCGTCCCGCTGCACCTGCGCATCGACCGTGACCTCGACACCGCGCTCCGCGCCCGCGCCGACACCGAACACATCCCCACCTCCGCCCTCGTCCGCCGTCTGCTCCGCCACGCCGTCCACGACACCGGTGAGAGCGGGCTCACCGCGGCGGCAGTCGAAGACATCGCCCGCCGTGTGACCCGGGAGGAGCTCGGGAGCAGGTGACTACCAGGGCAACCGCCGGCCCCGCTGATACCCAGGCCGGTCACCGGGGACGCGGTGCCGTCACGGGTGGTCGGTGAACGCGGTGAGCACCGCGGCCGACACGGGACGGTCCGCGTACACGAGCCGGACCGCCTGCGGGTCCGGGTTGCCCACGTCGCGGCCCCGCCAGAGCAGCTGCAGGCCCGCCCGTTCCGCGGTGCGCCGGGACCCGGTGTTGTGCTCGAGCAGGTACGCCACCACGGGCAGCTCCGGTGCCACCTGGCCGGGCGGCGGCCAGCGCCGCGGTCACGGCCTCCGCGGCCAGCCCCCGCCCCTGGGCGGACCGGGCGAACCGGTAGCCCAGGTTCCACCCCGGCCCGTCGTGCCACCGACAACCCGCCAGACCCACCACCGGACCACCGGGGTCGGCCGCCGACCGCACCACCCAGCCGCCCAACCCGTGCTCGGCCCAGCCCGCCCGTTCCCGGGTGATCATCGCCGCCGTCCGGGCCCGGTCGGTGTGCCGGCCACTGGGGAAGTGCTCCCACACAGCCGGGTCGCGTACAACGCGTGCAAACCCGGCAGATCTGCGTCCACCGGCACGGTCAGCACCAGCCGCCCGGTGCTCACCCGTTCGAACACACCACCGGACCCTAAGGACACCACGTCCGGACGAGCCCGACCCCGCACCTGGGGTGGTTCAGCGGCGGTCGTCGTCGAGTCGGCTCCAGACCTGCAGGTCGTGCGGGACATCGCGGATCAGATGGGCAGAGCGCAGTGTCCCGTCGAGTTGGAACCCGGCCCGGCGGAGGACGGCGCAGCTGGCGGTGTTGCCGACCGTGACGGCCGCGTGGACGCGGACCAGACCGAGATCGCCCAGCGCGTGCCGGGTGACCGCGGTGACCGCCCGGGTCGCCAGACCCGCACCGGTGAACTCCTGGCCGATCCAGTACCCGACAGTGGCTGAGCGGTGTTCGGGGTCGATGCTCAGCCCGACGTGCCCGGCGACGGTGCCGCGGTCGAACACCAGCAGCGGGAGCCGGGTCCCGTCGGCGAAGCCGTGGAGGTGCCGGGTGAACATCTCCCCGGCGAGCTGGGCGGTGCACTGGTGGCGGGACCAGTCGCCCCACCGGTCCAACCACGCCCGGTTCGCCGCGACCAGCCCCGCATACGGCCCGGCCAAGCGTGCCTCGGCCAGACACAGAACCTGACCACCACCGAGGTCCCACTCCAACCCCGCCACACCGGTCAGTCTCCGGCCCGGCATGCCCAGCGGCACGGGCGTTATCGGGCATCCGGAAGCCCGGGCGGCCCGCAGACCCTGAGCCGCCGATCCGCTCCGCCACCGGCGGCCCTGGCACTCTGACGCCGGCCGACAGCCCGCCAACCACCCGACCCGACCCGACCCGACCCGACAACGCGAGAGGTACCCGTGCTCCACCGCTACGTGCTGACCGGCGCCCCCGGCGCCGGCAAGACCGTCCTGCTCGACGCACTCGCCGCGCGAGGTTGGCCGGTCATCCGGGAAGCGGCCACCGACGTGATCGCCGCGATGCAGGCCGACGGCGTCGACCAGCCCTGGACCACGGACGGCTTCTGCGACCGGATCACCGCCCTGCAACGCCAGCGGCAGCAAGCGCCCGTCCCCGCTGACGTCACCGTCCAGGTGCACGACCGCTCACCGCTGTGCACCCTCGCGCTCGCCCGACACCTCGACCGGCCCGTCACCCCGGCGCTGCGCGCCGAGGTCGACCGGGTCCTCACCGAGCGCGTGTACGAACCAACCGTCTTCCTCGTCCAACCCCTCGGCTTCGTCGAGCCCACCCCGGCACGCCGGATCAGCTACCCCGACGCCCTCGCGTTCCACGCCGTGCACGAGGAGGTCTACCGCGAGCACGGCTTCCACCTCCTCGACGTCCCCGCCGGACCACCCGCCGCCCGCGCCGACCTCGTCGAAGCCGCCATCCAGCACCCGCACGCCCAGTCGTGAACAGGCCGACCACGTCTTCCTGACCGGTTCGGCGGCCCGGGCGGTGGCACAGTCCCGGGTCGTGGCCGACTTCCCGGGGATCGCGGGACTCGCGGAGATCGCCGACGGTGGCCTGCACCCGGCCGTCCGCGCCTGGGTCCCGCGACCGACCGCCTGGGCGCGCTCCGCGAACAACTCCGCTGGGAAGTCGACGTCGCCGGCCGCGACATCGAGTGGGCACTCGACTTCGCCGTCCACCAACCTGCCAGCGGCGCGCCCGCCGAGATGTTCCTCAACCGCTGGCTCCCCGCCGCCGATGACCTGACCGTGCTGGCCGGGCCCCGCTACGAGGGCCGGCACCCGGACCGGCCCTCGTCGAGGTGACCGTGCCTGCGTGGGCCTTGGCGGGTTCGGCCCGCGGATCGGCGGGCCAGCGTGCCCGGATCGGCGGGTCAGGACGTTTCGATGTCACGGTCCGGGACAACGGAACACGCCCACGGCATCCGGGGCAGGCCGGTGAGCGCCGGGTGGTGGATGTCCACCGGGCGGCCGTTGACCAAGGGCAGGTCCAGGTACAGCCGGCTCATGGTGAACGGGAACCCGGTGGTTGCGGCGGACCGCTCACCAGGACCGTCCCCGGAGTTGTCGCCAGGCTCGGCGATGCGCCATGCGCCGGGGTCCCGCCGCAATCGTCGCGTGGTGCGCGCGGTCCGCCGGTCGGCGAGCAGGAGCGCCCAGAACTCGTCGTCGGTCATCTCCGCGACCTCGCGCACCCGCGCAGGAACGACGTCGGCCAGCACCACGCCCGCCAGATGGCGAACTACCGCATCAGCCACCACGTTCAACGGGCCGTGTGCAGCCGGGCCTCCGCGGCCACCATCTGGACCAGCAGGTCGCCCGCCTCGCGGTCGGCGTCGACCGCGCCGCCGACGAGCCGGAGCCGCGCGAGGGTCTGCGGCGGCGCCTGCTCGGTCCGGCCGTGCGCACGGGCGCTGCGGACCAGGCCGTCGAGATGGTCCAGCTTCAGCACGCCCCGGGGTGAGGAAAGCACCGAGGGACACCGCCCGTCCACCACATCGACGACCTTCTCGACATCGACCCCGTGCCGAGCGCCAGCGACCGGATCCGACCGGTCCCTTGCGCGTGGTGGTCCCACCCCGCCACGCCGTCCAGGGTGTGGCTCAACGGCAGGTGACCCGTGTCGTGCAGCAGCGCGGCCACCCGCGCGACCCGGTCGTCAGGGGCGAAGTGCGCCACCAGCGCCAGAACTCGTAGCGAGTGCTCCAACCGAGACCCGCTCTGGGTCGTGGCGATCGCCGAGGCGCCCGCGTGGGCGACGAACGCGAGCCGACGCACCGCCCAGCACCGGAGAAGCTCCCGCTCCAACTCGGACAGCTCCACCCGCGCCCGCCACAGCGGATCCCAGTACGACCCATCCACGCCCAGGACGTCGGACACCGCCGGCCCCACCACGCTCATCACGCCACCCAAGCACCCGGCTGAGCACCGCCACCGCACCGGTTTCCCACGGTCACCGCCCCTACCGACCTGATCGACCGCTCCCTTCAACACCAGCACGGCCGCCGACGGGGCAGTGCTCGCCGATCTCGTCGGCGCGACTCGCGCTCAGCTGCTGATCACCCTGTTGACCCTGGGAGCACCACCCAGTTGGTGCTGCCGCTGTGCCATTACCCGGGCGCGGTCGACACCACCTGGAAGTCCCGCTCAGCGCCGGTGCTGGACCACGTGGTCCCCAACCGGCACGTCCTGGACCTCGTGGTCGGGTTGTTGACGCCGCGACCGGTGCTCTTCGTGACGTTGGCACCCACCCTGGAGGTGGCCGCCGCCCGCAACGCCGGCCGCGCGGTAAGCGAACAGGTCGACGGCACGTACGCCGCGCTCCGGCAGGAGATGTCGCACGAGCTGCAGTCGATGGGGTGGTGGTTCGACACCCCGGCTCTGACGCCCGAACGGACCGCCGCCGCCATCCGGGCGGAGGCACGGACGCGCGCCGTCCTGCGGACCTGATGCCGGCCGGTGCGGCCGCAGAACAGATCGCGCGATCACCGAGCCCCAGCCGGCTGTCTACGGTGGACGCCGTGCGGGTGATCGCCGCCCCTTCCAATCTCGGGCTGCACCCATTGCGGCCGAACCACGAGCCGGGCACCTGGCGCGCACCTGCCGCCCTGATCTCCGCTGGGCTGGCTGTGTCAACTCCAAGTGGCCCCATTGTGTCAGTCTGAACTGGCCCCACCCCTTGTGAGGTCAGGTCGGCGGTGATCAGTCGTTTGCTGGCCCCAAGGAAACGTGGTGCGCTTCGCGCCATAGCTCGTCTGTGTCGCGTTCCATCACGGTGACGTCGGTGATGGTGACTGGCGTGTTCATGAACGGGGCCAGGGTGCCCTCGGCGACATGCTGAATGGCGTCCAGCTCGGCGTTTGTACCCAGCGCGACGGTGAGGTGCGGATGGGGGTCGGGGAACTCACCGCCGTAGGGCTGGCAGGTGGGAAAGGCAGCGACAAGCTGGCGAGTGACCTCTCGGACGGCTTCGTCGGCCTCGTCGCTGAGGGCGAGGAACAGCACGCCGGACGGGAACCGGTCGAGGTGACTGAATGCGAGCGTGATGGCTTCCGCGCGGAGGAGCACCTGCCGGAGCTCCGATCGCTGCTGTGTGGAGGTCGGGGCTGCCAGCCAGGGGAAGAGCAGCGTCACGTGCGGTGGAGCACCACCTCCGGCAGCTGAGGGGACGGTCTCCCGCCACCGTCGGAGCACAGTGGCAAGAGCGGGGACCGCGAGGATGAGACCCGATTCCGTCACCCGCTCGACGCTGCCATGGCCAGCGCTCCTGTGCGGCCTGCATTGGATGAAGCGATCACGACCGTGCGGCCTGTTGAGCTCGGGCGTGGGCGAGGTGGTAGCTGGTGGTCCCGGTCTCGATGATGTTGCCGCTGAAGGTGAGGCGGTCGACGATGGCGGCGCAGAGCCGGGGGTGGAGATGTGGGCGACACCACCTCGCAGAACCCGGCGCAGCCACTCTCTCTCTCTCCCCCCCCCCCGCCGCGACGGCTATTGGACTGAGTTCCGCGACACGTCAGCTGCGACAACCGCCCGGCCCGGGGAGGCCGGCGCGGCGCGCGTCGAGCGACCCCGGGGATGCGGCGACCGCGCCAGCACCTCGACCGGAGGGCCGTCAACGACCTGCCCGACAGCGGACAGGGCCCGCCGATGCCCACCCGACCCAACCCCGCCCGCAAACCCGCCCACTCCCCCACCGACACCCCCGGACCGCCGGCGCCGCCGAGTTCCCTCGGTCGGCGCGGCCGTGTCAACAGTCGGGCCGCCCAGCGCACAGGTACCGGTACGCGGACGACTCCGTGACCCCGACCTCCGCTCCCGCGTGGCCCGCACCGTCGCGCCCCCGGCGACCAGCACGCGCATCCGCCCGGCACGCGCGTCCCGCCCGACCCGGGCCGACATGCGTACGTCGACTCCACCGACGTGCAGCGCTCCGGGCCCGGAACCGCGGGCGCCGCAACGCCCGCCAGCGCCCGCCCGGGGCGGCTCCGCCCGGCCAGCACCGTTGCGGCGAGCGCCACGTTCGGGCCGCTGCTGGGCGGCACGGCGAGCACGCCGGAGGAGCCGCCTGCCGCAGCGGCCGGACCTCGACCTGGACGGGCCCCTCCACGGGTGGCGCCAGGAACTGCGCCGACAGCTCACGCACCGGCAGGCCGCCGCCGGTGTGCTCCGCGGCCGCGACCGCCAGCGACGCGAGCATTCCGCCGTGCGGGCCTGCCCAGGACCCACGAACGCTCCAGCATCGCGGCTCCGCGGCCAGCTGCTTCCCATGCCAAGACCGGCCGGCCCCTCGTCACCGTCATGTGGGCACCTCCTGCGCGGAGGTTGACCTTGTCAGGATGACGATGTCAACCTGACTAGGTGAAGACGGCGACGGCAGGGACAAGACGAGTGCGGGCAAACCCGGGAGAAGGGCCGCGGCTGCGCGAGCAGATCCTCGACGCGGCCGAGCCGCTGCTCATCGAGGCAGGCGGCGAGCAAGCCGTGACGCTTCGAGCGGTCGCACAGCGGGTGGGAGTGACGACCCCGTCGGTCTACCGGCACTTCCCGGACCGCGCCTCGCTGGTCAGCGCTGTCTGCCTGCGCGTGTGGTCCGGGCTCGGCGAGCGCATGCAGGCCGCCGCCGGCGAGCACGACGACCCGTTCCAGGCTCTGCGCGCCCGTGGCCGCGCCTACGTGCGGTTCGGGCTGGACCATCCCGTGCAGTACCGCCTGCTGCTGCTGCGCCCGGTCGTGTCCCCGCATAGCACCGCCGAGGTCGAGGCCGCGCAGGCCTGCCACCGTGAGGTGGTCGCCGCCGTGCAGGACTGCGTCGACGCCGGCATCCTGCACGGCGACGCGTCAACGATCGCCCTCAGCCTGTGGGCCACCGCGCACGGCTGCGTGTCCATGCTGATTGCCCGGCCGCCGTTCCCCGAGCCCCAGGACCTAGACAGCTTCATCGACACCACCGTTCGTGCCGCAGGCCTCGGCATCGCCCTCAACAGCCGGCTCCCCGCGTACACACCCCTCGCAGCAGCCGCCTTGCTCGCCGCACGCTTGGACCAACTCGCCGACGACCTGACCCGGCAGAAGTGAACCGGCCCGGCCGAGCACAGCGCGTCGCCGTCGACGAGCAGCTCGCTAACCGCCACTTGCCTGACTGGGACTACGCCGACGCCTACACCACGATGCTGCCGCCCGGTGCCCCGCGGGACCCCGCCAAGCTGTCTCGGATTTTCCTGTGTGCCGGCACCGGAGCCCAGAGTCGCCTGCTGCGCCTGCTGCGCCTGCTGCTACAGGGCCGGGACCGGCTCGCTCGGCTCGTCGGGCTCAAGCCCGCGGCTCGGCCGGCCGGCGAGCTGTTCCCCATCATTACGCTTTTGCACGACCTCATCGTGATGGGCCTGAATGACCGGCACCTCGACTTCCGGCTCCTGCTCTCCCGCCAGGACGATCACATCGTGGTCACCACGCTCGTCAAGCGGCACAACGCCCTGGGCACCGCCTACTTCATCTTCGTCCGCCCAGCTCACCAAGCCCTGGTCCCGCGACTGCTCGACTCCGCGACCTCCCGCGACTGGAAACTCGCACCTTGCGCTCCTCACGTGCCCGCCGTGCCAACCCGGCAGGAACCCCGGTAGGGAGATCCAGCAGGCGAGGTCGGCGTACCGCTCGGTCTGTGACTTGCAGCGGTAGATGGCGTGGAAGTCGCAGCGCCAATTGGCGCAGGCAGCGGCTGGGGCGACCGCGGTGATCGTGTCCGGTAGCTGTTCCTTGGGTCCTTGCGGTGGTCGCAACACTGACGGGTGAGGGTGTTAGTGGCTGCGTTCTCGGACCGATGCTTCCGGAAGTTGTGCAGACGTTCTGGGCGGCGATGCAGCGCGGTGAGTTCATCACTGACGCTGCCGCCGAAGCCGGGACTTACCGGAAGAAGGGTACTCGCTGGCTTGTCGCAGAGGGCAGAGTGCGCCCACGCCGCGGCCGGCACGTGCAGGGCAGAGGCGGTTGACGCCATGCTGCGTCGTCCCCGGCCGACGGGGCCGGCGTCGGTTCAGGCGCTGCGGGCCGGGTTCGCAGCGATGATGGCGACGATGCGCGTGCCGACGGCGGTCCGCACGGAGCCGGTGATCCTCGGCGATCGTCCGGCGGTGCACGTGACGCCCGAGCAGGGCGATGTCCGGGGCACGCTGCTGTACTTCCACGGCGGCGCGTACGTCTTCGGCTCGCCGGCGACCGCCATGTGCCTGACGGCGAACCTGGTCACCAGGAGCGGTCTGCAGGCGTTCTCCTTGGACTACCGCCTCGCGCCTGAGCACCCCTTCCCGGCAGCTGTCGACGATGCGCTCGTCGCCTACCGGGCGCTGCTGGAGCGCGACGTCGACCCGGCGACCATCGCCTTCGCCGGTGACTCTGCCGGCGGCGGCCTGTGCATCGCCACGTGCCTCACCGCACGCACAGCCGGACTGCCGATGCCAGCGGCGTGCGTCGCCTTCTCCCCCGGCCTGGATGCCACACGCAGCGGCGCAAGCATGGACACCAAGGCGGATCTCGACCCCTTCTTCACCCGCGACAGCCTCGCTGCTACCGGACAGATGCACCTGGCGGGCCAAGACCCCTGCCACGAGCTGCTCAGCCCCGCCACCCTCGCCGACTTGACGGGACTGCCGCCGCTGCTGCTGCAGGTCGGGACCAACGAGGTTCTCCTGGACGACTCCACCAGACTCGCCGCCCGGGCCAGGGCCGCCGGCGTGGACGTCATCCTGGACGTCACCGCCGACGTCCCCCACGTCTTCCAAGCCTTCGCCGGCGTCCTGGACGAAGCCGACCAAGCCCTGGACCGCGCCGCACTGTTCATCACACAGCAGATCCACGCCCCACACAGCAGCGACGCAACACCACCTCGCTAGCGGTCGCCAGCGGGCAACTTACGTGCACCGAGCCGCCCTAGCACCTACGTCCCAGCCGCTGTGCCGCTGAGGGATCGGCAGCGGGACGCTGTCCCGCTGGTCCTTCGTCATCCGGAACGCGGTATCGGCTCGGTGCTCGCGCGCGCGGAGAACGGCGCCGAGACTAGAGCGGGGATGACCCGTTTGTGGAACGGCTTCACCAGCGCGAAGTAGGTTCGGCCGACCGCG
>JAABUT010004277.1_pt1 | contig 11505 bp, 10 predicted proteins | sample 5559281 | NCBI WGS metagenome assembly JAABUT01 (sample SAMN10711880, study PRJNA513359) | rock metagenome | isolation source: Antarctica rocks | place: Antarctica: Victoria Land, Ricker Hills nord | collected 2016-01-04
TCAAGGCCGCGTCCACCAAGCTCGACAAGGCCGCCGCCAAGGGCGTCATCCACAAGAACCAGGCCGCCAACAAGAAGTCGGCCATGGCGAAGCAGGCCTCGTCGCTCTGAGCTGAGCGCACCTGGCAACCCCGGATCGGGCCCGTCACCTCTCGAGGTGACGGGCCCGATCTGTCTCTGGAGTCCGGGTCTGCGCGAGGGTCCGGGTCTGCGCGAGGGTCCGGGTCTGCGCGAGGGTCCGTGCCTGCGCGAGGGTCCGTGCCTGCGCGAGTTCTGTGTCTGCGCGAGCTCTGTGTCGAGCGCCCGACCGGCCACCCACTGGTTGCGTCCGAGCCAGCGGTTGTCCTGACGACCACTCCCTCGGACGCAACGGCGTTCAGCGCCCCCTCGATCAGCCGAGGGCCAGCGCCCGGACCCGCGACGCGTCGCCGTTGCACCGGTTCTGGTCCAGCGGCGAGCTCCTCCACTGCCAGATCGTGTCGTACGAGTAGCCGGTAGGGAGGGTCCCCACGGTCGACTGTAGCGGGCGATCCACAACGGGCTCTTCGTCGAGAAGGCGCTCGAGCTGCCGGTGCAGGTGTTCCACCAGTCGACGGTGAGTAGATGACCGGGTAGCGGAGTACTCGACTGCGCGCCTGCACGTCAGGGAGTGTGGATGGCCGAGGCCCGGCCGTCCGTGGTCCAGTCGTGGCCCAAGGCACGTCCAGTGACGGGTATGCCGTCGCGCACCGTTGAGCGCCGCAGCGGCCGCCCGGGTGGAGGGGGTCAGCCGTCCTGCCGGATCGTGTCGGCGACCGCGTCGAAGCGGTCTTCGGGCAGCACGGAGCCCTCTCGCCGGATCTTGGCCGGGTCGACCCGGATGATCCGGTTGATCCGGACCTCGCTCGGCCGTCCCTCCCGGTCCCACTCGCCGGTGCCGACGTCGACCCAGTCACGCCCGGCCTGGCGCTCCTGGGCGGCGTCGCGGTCGTGATCCTTGCTGGTGAGCATGACGGCCAGCAGCCAGTCGCCGTCAGAACCGATGACGAGGACCGGCCGGTCCTTGCCCACCGCGTGGTCCTCCTCGAAGGGCACCCACGTCCAGACGATCTCGCCGGGGTCGGGTTGACTGTCCGGTTTGGGCGCGTAGGCCATGGCCGGGACACCCGTGAAGTCGCCGGGATAGGCGCGTGTGCCCAGCGGCGGTGGGACCCCTGCGCCACGGCGACGTTCCCCGCCGGCGTCCCGGTCCCGGCGGCTCCCCCGGTCCTCCTCGGGCACACCAGGGGCCGAGGACGCGCTCCCGGTCGAGCGGTCGTCGATGCCGAGCGTCCGGCCCACCGCCCGACGTAGCCGCTGCCCGAACCCATCTACCATGGTGCTCACCGTAGCCGTCGTCGGACCAGTGCTGCCAGCCGCGCCTGTGCGCCGCAGGAACTCGAGCAGCAGGTGGGGCCATGAGCCCGCCGGTGTCGGCGCAGTACGGGGGCGCAGCCTGGTGGCGGCCCCTCGTCGAGGCCGCTCATCAGGTAGGCGGCGACGACGGCGACGACCGGAGTCATCCCCAGCACCGCGCGCCTCCTGGGCGAGGGCGGACACGATAAACGGCATGTCCGAACCACCGGCCTTGACGCAGATCCTCGACCCGTCCGCGCACCGCGCGGAGCCGGCATACGAGTCGGTGAAGCCGCTGGTGACGACCGGGTCGGCCTCGCGACCTACGCCTACATCGCGCCGACCATGACCGACCTGGCCGGGTTCTCCACCTCGTTCGTCCGCGTCGTCCTCGGCGCCGGCATGGTCTCGGGGATGGTCGTGTCGGGCCGGGTGCCGTCCCTGGGCATCATGCGCGGGATCGTCTTCGCACTGGCCCTCATCGCGCTCATGCTCGGGGTGTCCGGGCTTCTCGTCCACCTGAGGCCCCTGGCCATCGTCATGGTGTTCGTCCTCGGTTTCCTGCCGTCCATCCTCGTACCCATCCTCCAGACGCGGCTCATGGACGTCGCCCACGAGGGCCAGTCGCTCGCCGCCGCCCTCAACCACTCGACCCTCGACATCGCCAACGCGCTCGGGGCGTGGCTGGGCAGTATCGTCCTGGCAGCCGGGCTCGGCTACGAGTGGCCCAGCCGGGTGGGTGCCCCGCTCGGCGTGCTCGGCGTAGGAGTCGCTCTGGTCTCCGTCGTGCTGCAGCGACGCCGCCCCCGCTCCGGCTGAGGCGCCGGAGAGCACGTACCGTCGATCCATGAACGCCGACGGCGAGAGCTGGCCGTGAGTCGTCTCACCGGGGTCCGCCGGGCCGCGGGCTTCAGCAGTGCCCTGTGGCGCGAACGCTACAACCGGTGGTATGCCGGTCGGTTCCGGGGCGACGACCTCGCTCGCCTCCGGCTTCGGGTCGGTCGCCGGGACCCCTACCCCATCTACGAGCGGATGCGGGGCAAGGGGCCGATGCAGCTGACCCGGTTCGGGGACTGGGCCACGACGAGCCATGCCCTCTGCAATCAGGTCCTGCGCAGCCGCAGCTTCGGTGTGGCCGAGCCCGATGCCGTGCACCGCGACGGTGGTCACGCGGAGTTCGACCTGTCCTTCCTCGGCCTCAACCCGCCGGATCACGGTCGGTTGCGTCGGCTCGCCGGACCCGCGTTCAGCCCGAGGATGATGGCGACCTACGCGACGAAGATCGAGAAGACCGTCCACGAGCTGCTCGACGCCGCGCAGCAGCATGAGCAGCTCGACCTCGTCGCCGACTTCGCCGCACCGCTGCCGATCGCCGTGATCACCGAGATGATGGGGGTGCCGGACGCCGACGTCGCCGCGTTCCAGCGTTACGGAGCAGCGCTGGGCAGCGCCCTCGACGGCTTGACCTCGCTCTCGCACGCTCGGGAGGTCATCCGGGCCAACGTCGAGCTCGAGGCGATCTTCGACTCCTTGTTCGCCCTGCGGGAGCGCGAGCCGCGTGACGACCTCATCAGCGCCCTCGTCGCGGCGCGCGGAGACCGGATCGCATCGCACGAGCTCGTGCCGATGTGCTCGCTGCTGCTCATCGCCGGGTTCGAGACCACGGTCAACCTCATCGGCAACGGCGCCCTCGCCCTGTTGCGCAACCCCGAGCAGTGGAGGGTGCTGTGCGACCAGCCATCGCTCGCACGGCAGGCCGTCGAGGAGGTGCTCCGTTACGACTCGCCGGTGCAGGAGACCGCGCGGGTCGCCTTCGAGGACACTGAGATCGGTGGAGTGCCCGTGCGGCGCAACCAGTGGGTCGTGACGCTTCTCGGCGCCGCGAACCGTGATCCGGAGACGTTCACCGATCCAGAGCGATTCGACATCACTCGGGTTGCGGAAGCGGACCACCTCTCCTTCTCGAGCGGCATCCACTACTGCCTCGGTGCCCCGTTGGCCCGGCTGGAGGCGACGATCGCCTTCGCCGCGTTGGCCGAGCGTATGCCGGGGCTGCGGCAGGCGGGACGGGTGGTCAGGCGACCGTCGACGACGATCCGGGGCCCGCGTGTGCTTCCCGTGGCGCCACGCTGACCGGGCCTTCCGACGAGGCGGGTCCGAACGGCGGTGCGTCCGAACGGTCGCCGGTCCGGTCGACCGGTGGTTCGGACGCAAGAGGGAGGGCAGGGACCCTGTCGGTCCGCAGTGACAAGGTGACCGCATGAACGTGAAGCCAGTCATCCCCGAGGAGAGCTACAGCCCGAGGTGGGCCGAGGACACCCGGCCACCCCTGCCCCAGGTCGGCGACGAGCGGAGCATGCTCACGGCATACCTGGACTGGCACCGGGCGACCTTCGAGCTGAAGTGCACCGGGGTCGACCCGGCGCGGCTGTCCGAGCGGAGCATGCCCCCCTCCACGCTGACCCTCCATGGCCTCCTGCGCCACCTCACCGGGGTCGAGCGCTGGTGGTTCCAGCTGAACTTCGCCGGCGACGACGTCCCCATGCTCTACTACTCCGACGACGACCCGGATCAGGACTTCGAGCGCCTGGACGGCGACGTCGACGCGGCCTTTGCCGGGTGGCGTCGCGAGTGCGAGCGGTCACGACAGATCGTCGCCGCCACCGCGTCGCTGGAGGCGACCGGCACCCGGATCCGGGACGGCCAGCCGATCTCGCTGCGCGGTGTCCTGGTCAAGATGGTCGCCGAGTACGCCCAGCACAACGGCCACGCCGACCTCCTCCGGGAAGGCATCGACGGAGCGACCGGGAGCTGAGCGAGTGGCACTCGCCGGGACAGCACAGAGGCACCGTCGGCCAAGCGTCGGCAGGGGCGGGCGTGCATCGCCGATCACCTCGCCGTGGGACACTTGGCCGATCGATCTCCCCGACCCACGAGCGCGAGGTTCGCCCCACCGTGTCACCCATGGCCCGCACCGCGTTGCCGCCCCACGCGACGCCGCCGGACCTCATCCGGAACTTCTGCATCATCGCGCACATCGACCACGGCAAGTCGACGTTGGCCGACCGGATGCTGCAGCTCACCGGGGTCGTGGACCCCCGCGCGATGCGCGCCCAGTACCTCGACCGGATGGACATCGAGCGCGAACGCGGGATCACCATCAAGAGCCAGGCGGTCCGGATGCCATGGGCGCTCGACGACCCCGCCGGGACGTCGGTCACCTACGCCCTGAACATGATCGACACCCCGGGCCACGTCGACTTCACCTATGAGGTGTCGCGGTCGCTCGCAGCGGCCGAGGGCGCGGTCCTGCTCGTCGACGCCGCCCAGGGGATCGAGGCGCAGACCCTGGCCAACCTCTACCTCGCCATGGAGAACGACCTGGCGATCATCCCGGTGCTCAACAAGATCGACCTGCCCGCGGCCCAGCCCGAGAAGTACGCCGAGGAGCTGGCGCGGCTCATCGGCTGCGAGCCGGAGGACTGCCTGCGGGTGTCGGGCAAGACCGGTGCCGGCGTCGAGCCTCTGCTGGACCAGATCGTCGCCCAGATCCCCGGACCGGCCGGCGACCCGGACGCCCCGGCGCGCGCGATGATCTTCGACTCCGTCTACGACACCTACCGGGGCGTGGTGACCTACGTGCGCGTCATCGACGGCAACCTCAACCCGCGCGAGAAGATCGCGATGATGTCGACGCGGGCGACGCACGAGCTGCTCGAGATCGGAGTCAGCTCCCCGGAACCCGTGCCGTCCAAGGGCCTCGGCGTGGGTGAGGTCGGCTACCTCATCACCGGGGTCAAGGACGTGCGGCAGTCCCGGGTCGGCGACACGGTGACCAACGCGTCCAAGCCGGCGACGGTCGCGCTCAGCGGCTACCGCGACCCCAGGCCGATGGTCTTCTCGGGCCTTTATCCCATCGACGGCTCCGACTACCCGAACCTGCGTGACGCGCTCGACCGGCTCAAGCTCAACGACGCCGCGCTCGTCTACGAGCCGGAGACGTCGGTCGCTCTGGGGTTCGGCTTCCGTGTCGGCTTCCTCGGGATGCTCCACCTCGAGATCATCAGAGAACGGCTCGAGCGCGAGTTCGACCTGGACCTCATCTCCACGCTGCCCAACGTCGTCTACGACGTCACCCTCGAGGGCGACAAGCACATCCAGGTGACGAACCCTAGTGAGTACCCCGACGGCAAGATCGTCGAGGTCCGGGAGCCGATCGTCCGGGCGACGATCCTCGCGCCGAGCGAGTTCATCGGCGCCATCATGGAGCTGTGCCAGCAGCGCCGTGGCTCGTTGCGTGGCATGGACTACCTCTCCGCGGAACGCGTCGAGATGCGCTACACCCTGCCGCTCGCCGAGATCGTCTTCGACTTCTTCGACCAGCTGAAGTCGCGCACCCGCGGCTACGCCTCCCTCGACTACGAGCCCGACGGCGACCAGGTGGGCGACCTCGTCCGCGTCGACATCCTCCTGCAGGGAGAGCAGGTCGACGCCTTCAGCTCGATCGTCCACAAGGACAAGGCCTATGCCTACGGCGTGCAGATGGCCGCCAAGCTCCGCGAGCTCATTCCTCGCCAGCAGTTCGAGGTGCCCATCCAGGCGGCCATCGGCGCGCGGATCATCGCCCGGGAGACGATCCGCGCCATCCGCAAGGACGTTCTCGCCAAGTGCTACGGCGGTGACATCACCCGCAAGCGCAAGCTCCTCGAGAAGCAGAAGGAGGGCAAGAAGCGGATGAAGATGGTCGGTCGCGTCGAGGTCCCTCAGGAGGCCTTCATCGCCGCCCTCTCGAACGACGGGGAGAAGGCCAGGAAGTAAGGGCCGGCTGGACGGCATACCTCTTCGGTATGCCGGGTGCTCACCCCGGCGCCCCGTGTCACCGGGGGTGACTACTCTGGGTTGATGCAGGACCACGCGGTCGGCTCGGTGTCGGCGCCGTTGGCGCCGTTCGTCGGGGGTGTGCACGGCTACCGCCTGGAGGGGCTCCCCGCCGGGACCCATGTCGGGCTCCCCTCGCGGAGCCTGACGGTGGTGATCAGCCTGGGCGACCCGCTCGTGATCACCGGACCTGGCGGCTCGGGCCCAGTGGCCATGGGCTCCCTCGTCGGGGGGCTCCACGCCGAGCCCGCGTTGATCCACCACGACGGCAGCCAGCACGGCATCCAGCTCTCGCTGACGCCCCGCGGCGCCCGGGCCCTGCTCGGAGTCCCGCCGCGCGAGCTGACCTCGCAGGTCGTCGACCTCGAGGACCTCCTCGGGAGCGATGGTGCTCTGCTGCGCGAGCGGCTCCACGGCCTGGGGACGTGGGTCGAGCGGCTGGGCCTGGTGGTGTCCCTTTTCGAACGCCGTCTCGAGCGGGCCGATGGCGCCGTCCACTCCGAGGCGCGACCCGAGCTCGTCGAGGCCTGGCGGGTGCTGTCCCGCTGGCACGGAGCGGTGCCGATCGCCCACGTGGCCGATCACGTCGGGTGGTCGACCAGACACCTGGGGGAGCGGTTCCGCGGCGAGTACGGTCTGGGCCCGAAGACGGTCGCCCGCGTCATGCGCTTCGAGCGCTCGAGCCGGCTCGTGCGGCCCGGTCGGAGGGTCGCCGAGATCGCCGCGACCTGCGGCTACGCCGACCAGGCGCACCTCACGCGTGAGTGGCGGGCGATCGCCGGGGTGACGCCAGCACGCTGGCTCGTCGACGATGTGCTCGCAAATGTTCAAGACGACAAGGTCCTTTTCGCGACAGGCTGATGTCATGACGACGAATGCGAACGAACACGTGACTCCGAGCGCTGCGCCGACCCGCACCGATCACAACCTCTGGCCGGGGGCCACCTACGCCGACGCCCTCGCTGCCCGCCGCTGGCTCGCCGCCCTCGGGTTCGACGAAGGCATCCTGGTCACCGGTGACGACGAGAGCACGGTGATCCACAGCGAGATGCTCTGGCCGGAAGGCGGTCGGGTCATGGTCTCGAGCGCCGACAAGAGCGACACGATGTTTGCGGTGCCGCCCGGGTCGGGGTCCTGTTACGTCGTGACCGACGACCCGGATGCGGTGTATGCCCGAGCCAGGGAGCTCGGCGGCGAGATCATCCGCGAGATGGAGGAGACGGACTACGGCTCGCGGGGGTTCAGCGTCCGCGACCCGGAGGGCAACCGCTGGAGCTTCGGGACGTACGCCGGCTGAGGCGGCCGACCGGCATGCGTGCGCGGTTCGGCCCGACGGACGGCTTCCACGTGGGCCAGGCCGACGCCGTTTGTCAGTCGCGCAACTTGGCCCGCAGGCGGGCGGTGTCCTCCTCGGTCCAGCCCTGGGCCGCGAGCCATGACTCGAGCCCGCCGAACCGGGTGTCGAGCACGGTGAGCAGCTGGCGCATGGTGTCCGCTCGCGGGGACTGTTGGTCGACCATCTTGCCCGAGAGGTTGACGGCATAGGACGGGCGCCGCTGCAGGCGCTCGAGGATCCTCGGGACGCGTTCGGCGGACGCTTCGAAATCGGCCATGACTGCCTCGTCCGTGGCGCCCGCCAGATGGAGAGCGAGCCCGACAACGGTGCCGGTCCTGTCCTTGCCGGCCGCGCAGTGGACGATGACCGTGCCGGGGCTGTCCGCGATTGCGCGCAGGGCCGCAACGACCGAGTCCGGGCGCTGGGCGAGGTAGCTGAGGTAGTGCCCGGACCAGTAGTCGTCGTGGTCGGGAGGTGCGGCGGCTGCGTCGCGCCCGTCGCCGTCCACGTCGCCGGGGTCCCCGACCCACGGCAGCTCGCGCTCACCCGGCGGGATCCCGGACTCCTGCGAGTCCTCGGGATAGAGCGTGAAGTGGTGGATCCGGACTTCGGAGCGAGATGTCAGGGGGCCCTCGCCCTCCTTGGCGACCTCCACCAGGGTTCGCAGGTCGACGACGTCCGTCACCCCCAGATCCTCGACCAGATGTTCCACGGACTCGGGTGGAAGGTCTTGGAGGTTGTCGGAGCGAATCAACCGGCCGGAGAAGATGTGGCCCCCGTCGACCGTGGGCAAGCCGCCGACGTCGCGCATGTTCACCACGCCGTCGAGCTCGATCCAGGCGGGGGTGCTCACCCATCCGACACTAGCCTGCCCCACCCGGCTTCGCCAGGCGGCTGCCCGGACCGTGTTCCGGAGCGAGGTCCGGAAAGTGCGCGCACCTGACCCTCCGAACGGCGACCAGACGCGGTCCGGTCCGTCGCACCAGGCGGTCCGTCGCACCAGGCAGACGATCCACAGTGATATATCTTGACATCAAGATATATCACTGTGAAAGGGGACGGGATGGCGCAGCCTGACGCCGGCACGAGTGAGCGCCTGACCCTCCGCGGGGTGCCGGTCGACCCCAACCTTCGTGTGCTCGCCGTCGCCACCCTCGTCAACACCCTCGGCAACGGCGCCCTGACGACGACCTTCGCGCTGTACTTCACCCACGTCGTCGGCCTGTCGGCGACCCAGGTGGGAACGGCCCTGTCCGTGGCCGCCCTGGTCGGGCTGCTCGTCCAGGTGCCCCTCGGGCACCTCGGAGACGTCCGTGGTCCGCGCGGCGTCCTGCGCTGGCTCACGCTGGGCGCGGGCGTGGCCACTCTCGGCCTGCTGCTGACCCACAACGTGGTGCTGCTGAGTGTCGTCCTGGGTGTCGAGGCGTTCTTCGACCGGGGGGCGAGCGCCGTCCGCAACGGGATCATCGCCCGGGTCGCCGAGGGTGGCCGCGGCGTCCAGTTCAGGGCCTACCTGCGCGCCGTGACCAACGTCGGGATCTCGGTGGGCGCGGCGCTCGGCGGGCTCGCGCTCTGGGTGGACCAAACGTGGGCGTACCTCGGTGTCTTCGTCCTCAACGCCGTGACTTTCGGCGCCACCGCCGTGCTCCTCGGCCGGCTGCCCCGCCTCGACCCCGCGCCGGCGCGGGCGGTCGGCGAGTCCCGGATGCAGGTCCTGCGCGATACTCCCTTCGTCGTCGTCTCCGTCCTCACCGGGGTCTTCGCGATGCACTTCTTCGTCGTCGAGCTCGCCATGCCCCTCTGGATCGCCACCCACACGAGTGCCCCGAAGTCGCTCGTCGCACTCACCCTCCTCGTCAACACGATCGCGGTGGCGCTCTTTCAGGTCCGGCTCTCGCGCGGGGCCGACACCGTCCCCGCGGCCGCTCGCACCATGGTGCTGGGCGGTGCCTGGATCCTCGGCGGCTTCGCGCTCATCGCGTTCGCCGGTGGGCTCGGGGTCTGGGCCGCCACCACTCTGCTGTTGGCCGGGGCGGCCGTCCACGTCGTCGGCGAGATGATCGGCTCCGGTGGTCAGTGGGGCGTCCAGATGGGGTTGGCGCCACGCGAGCGTCAAGGCCAGTACCAGGGGTTCGCGGGCATGAGCTTCTCGCTCGCCTCGATCCTCGCCCCACCGCTCGTGGCGCTCTTGTGCATCGACTGGGGCCGGCCGGGCTGGCTGGTCATGGGCGCGCTGATCTTCGCGGCTGCCGTGCTCAACGTCCCGGCGTCGCGGTGGGCGCTGCGCACCCGTGAACGCCACGGCGTGCTCACCCACAGCGGCTGAGTCCGCCTCGCCCTGAGACAATTGCCGCATGCCGAGTGCCCTGCCCGACGGCGAGCCCGCCCCCGCGTCGGGTGAGCTCCCTCCTGCCGCACTCGAGACCTTGTCGGAGAGCCCACTCGGGGTATACCTCCACGTCCCGTTCTGCTCCGTCCGCTGCGGCTACTGCGACTTCAACACCTACACGCTGACCGAGCTCGGCGACGGCCGGACACCGGGTGCGAGCATCGACACCTTTGCCGACGCGGCGCTGGCTGAGCTTGACGTCGCAGCGCGGGTCCTCGGCCGGCGCGCGAAGCCGGTCGAGACCGTGTTCGTCGGTGGCGGGACCCCGACGATGCTCCCGGCGGCCGACCTCGTCAGGGTGCTGCACGGCATACGCGACCGGTTCGGGCTGGCGGACGGTGCGGAGGTGACGACCGAGGCCAACCCCGACTCCGTCACAGCGACCTCCCTGGACACCCTTGCTGCCGGCGGCTTCACCCGCGTCTCCCTCGGGATGCAGAGCTCGGTGCCGCACGTCCTCGCCGTCCTCGACCGGACACACAACCCGGACAACGTCGCTCGCGCGGTCAGCGGCGCTAGGGAGGCCGGTCTACAGGTCAGCCTCGACCTCATCTACGGCACGCCGGGGGAGAGCCTCTCGGACTGGCGACGAAGCCTGGACGCCGCGGTCGCCCTCGAGCCGGACCACATCTCGGCCTATGCGCTCGTCGTCGAGGACGGGACCAAGCTCGCCGCGCAGGTGCGTCGCGGCGTCGTCCCCGCGCCCGAGGACGACGACGAGGCGGCGAAGTACGAGCTCGCGGACGAGGTGCTGACCGCTGCGGGCTTCGGCTGGTACGAGGTGAGCAACTGGGCGCGCGAGGACCGGTTCCGGTGCCGGCACAACGAGGCGTACTGGTCGGGCGGCAGCTGGTGGGGCGTCGGGCCGGGGGCGCACAGCCACGTCGGCGGCGTGCGGTGGTGGAACGTGAAGCACCCGGCGGCGTATGCCGGGCGGCTGGCTGCGGGGCGGTCACCCGCAGCGGCGCGTGAGGTGCTCACGAGCGAGCAGCGCCACGACGAATGGGTGCTCCTCGGGGTGCGCCTCGTCGACGGTCTGCCCGTCGAGGGGCTTCAGCGGGAGGGGCGGGCCGCCGTTGCCGGGCTCATCGGCGAGGAGCTCGTCGATGGCCAGGCAGCGTTGCGGGACAACCGCATCCGCCTGACGCGCCGCGGCCGGCTGCTCGCCGACACCGTCGTGCGCCGGTTGCTCGGCGTCGGCTGACGCGGTCCGGCAAGCGGCGTCCGGCAGGCGGCGTCCGGCGGGCGGCGTCCGGCAGGCGGCGTCCGGCAGGCGGCATCCGGCAGGCGGCATCCGGCAGGCGGCATCCGGCGTGGGGCAGGCGGCGCCAGCCGATCGGGTCAGCCGATCCGGGTCAGGACAGGACGCGGATCGAGAACGGGTACGCGTAGGGCTGACCCTTGCTGGCGCGGACGGATCCGATGAGGTGGCAGACCAGGCCGGCGACTCCGGCGATGACCCAGAGGATGATGCCGATCGGCAGGAGGATCACCGTGAAGACGCAGATCCAGCCGAGAACGATCATCGC
>JAABUT010004280.1_pt1 | contig 11497 bp, 8 predicted proteins | sample 5559281 | NCBI WGS metagenome assembly JAABUT01 (sample SAMN10711880, study PRJNA513359) | rock metagenome | isolation source: Antarctica rocks | place: Antarctica: Victoria Land, Ricker Hills nord | collected 2016-01-04
CGGCCAGTGAAGTGCAGCCGCGTGATCGAGTAGGCGGCGAGCGCGCCGAGAATGACCGACAGCGCGGTCACGCTCACCGCGATGATCGAGCTGTTAAGGAGCCATTGCCGGAAACTGCTGGACGCCTTGCTGCCGCCGCCGCCTTTGAGCAGGGCGGAATAGTGGCCGAAGTAGAGATGCTTCGGCACCAGCGTGAAGTCGTTGTAGATCTCCTTATTCGTCTTGAGCGAGGCGAGGAGCATCCACAAGAAGGGGACCAGCGTCCAGAGCAGGAAGAAGACCAGCCCAATATAGGTCGCGATCATCCACCCACGGCTCATTGAGCGGCGCCCCGCCTTCTCCGATGCACGCGCCGCTTTGCGCGCTGAGGTTCGTGTTGCGCTGACGGTCGCCATCTCTTAGTGCTCCTGCTTCAGCATCTGACGGGTGAGGAAATAGACGAGAACGAGATAGGCCGGCACCATCGTCATCGCGATTGCCGCGCCGCTGCCGAGCGTCCCGCTGGGTATGGCGCGCTGATAGGCGAGCAGCGGCAGCGTGATCGTGCTGTAGTTCGGGCCGCCACCAGTCAGTACAAAGATCTGGACGAGGTTGGCGGAGGTCCAGATCGTCGAGAGCAGCGCCGTCACGAGGAAGACGTGCTTCAGGCTGGGTATGGTGATGTAGAGAAATCGCTGGAAGGTGCCCGCGCCATCGAGTTCTGCCGCCTCGTACAACTCGGCGGGGATCGCCTGCATGCCGGCGAGGATATTCATTGTCCAGAACGGCGTGCCCGACCAGACAATGACCGCAATCAGCGCGGGCACAGCGATTTTCGCATCATTGAAGAAGTAGAGATAGTCGTCGCGTAGATGGAACTGGGCGATCGCACCATTGATCGGGCCGGAGGTATCGAACATAAAGCGCCAGGCATAGGCGGTGACGACGGCCGGTACGGCCCAGGGGAGGAACATCAGGCCACGCCAGAGGTTCTTGAGGCGGATGTGTTGATTGAGCACGCAGGCCATCGCTGTGCCGATAAAGAACTTGCTGATGATCGCCCCACCGGTGATGATCACAGTATTCCCGGCCGCTTTCCAAAAGTGTAGGTTCGGGTCCTGAATCAGGTCGCGGTAGTTCCTGATGCCGATCCAATGGCCGGTCTTGCCGATGAATCGCTCCTGGAAGCTGAGCGCGATCGCATCGAAGAACGGATAGATCAGGAGCGCCATCAGGATCAGGAAGACCGGGCCAACCAGCAGCCAGCCCAGCCGCCAGTCCGTCCCGAGCAGTCGCCGGACCATCCTGGCCTGGCTTGGGCCAGTCTGGATACCCTTGGCCACCTTCGGCGTGTACGTCGCTTCGACCCTTGCCACGGGAACCTCCGACAGCGGACAATGGGCAGTGGATAGTGGGCGGTGGGCAGCGATCAGAGAGGGTATGCTCTATTCCTGCCCACTGCCCACTATCCACTGCCCACTACCGGCTACTTCTTCACAAACTTGTTGTACGAGTCCATCATGTCCTTCTGCGCCGCCGCCTGCGCGTCCTCGATGGACATGTTCTGGTTGATGACCTTGTTCATCATGTCCGAGAGTGTGTACTTAGCGTCGGTGACATCGGAGAGCCAGGGCTGCGGCGGTGCCGGCCAGTTGCGGACACGACCGACAGTGGCGATGTTCTTCAGCTCGGCGAACTTGCTCTTCTCCCAGAAGTCGCCCTTGGCATGGTCCTGATAGACCGGCACGAAGCGACCCTCGACCGACTTGGAAATCTTGAGCAGGTTCTCCGGCGCCATGAAGAAGTCGAGCGCTTTCAGCGATTGGTCGGCCAGTTTCGCCTTCTTGAAGTAGCCGAAGCCGAGCGCCGCGCCCTCGGCGAAGCCGCCCGCCGGCCCCTTCGGGGGCGTCGCGAGGCCGGTATTATTGCCCAAATCCTTGTCATTGACGAGGAGCCAGCCCATGATCGTCGCCGGGTTGACGGCGACCAAGCCACGGCTCTTCTGGTAGGTTTCGTTGTTCCATGAGGTCACCGTCTGGGCGAATGTGTCCGGCGGGATCAGCTTCGCCTTCCAGATCTTGACGACCGTCTCGATGGCCGCCTTATTGGCGGGGTTCGTGATGTCCGGCACGCCCTTCTCGTCGTTGAGGCGGCCACCATAGGCCCAGAGCGCCGTGACGAGGTTGTTGACGTGGTCGCCCTCGTGGCCGAGCGCCATCGCATAGGTATATGTCTTAGGTGGCTGCTGGATCGACGGGCCGAGTTCGATCAACTGGTCGTAGCTCTCGAAGAACTTACCGCCCGTCTTGGCGCCGATGACGTCCGTCCGCCAGTGCGCGGGCCAGACATCGACGGCGTACGGCGTCGCGATGACCGTACCGTCCGGGGCGGTCAGCGAGCTGATGGCAATCGGGAACATGCCACCGGCCATCCCCTTGAATTTGTTGACCGTCTGCCCTAGATCGCCCATCTCACCCTGGGTGTACCAGTAGACGAGGTTGTTGTTGTCGATCTCGGGCGGCTGCCCCGCCGCGACCGCCGCCGCCTCCTTCTGGAGGATGATCGGCGAGCCGGGAATGGACTGCCACTCGACCTTGATGTTGTTCTGCTTGCCCCAGTCAACGAAGACGTTGCCAACCGCCTCGTCCGTGACGGTGTTCCAGTTGGCGGAGAACCAGACGTTGAACTTGCCCGACACGATGGTCAGGTCTGCCTGGGGCGTCGTGGCGGCGGCGGCGGTCGTTGGGGCGGCGCTGCTGCCCGTAGCGGGCGCGGTGGTCGCCCCGACCGCCGGTGCGGTCGTCCCTTGCGGCTTCGGGGCGGTCGTCGCCTGACTGCCGCCGGTCTCCCCCGTGCCGGTGCCGCAGGCAGCCAGCAGCGCGGCCCCCGCCAGCGTCGTCGCGCCCGTCAGCAGTTGCCGACGCGAAAAAGGTACGTCCCGACGTTTCTGATCCATGATCTCAGTTCTCCTGTCTGCCTCGAAACGGCCTCACGCATCGTGGGCGGTGATTCGGCCCGCTCGCTCGGATACGCTGATACTGCGACCCTGTGATGAGATGGGGTATGCCGACGACACCACGCAATTAGAACTTGGGACTCGGGTTCAGACTCGATGTGCTGAGTCTAGCATGTGGGTGCGATTTGTCAACCTGGATCAACTGGCGACGGGTGCGGTGATAGCCGCGTTGCCAACGATTGTCGTCTACCTCGCGCTGCGCGGCCTACTTGCGGGTAGCAGTCAAGGGATAAGGGAATACTACTCTGTGCTGGTTTCACCATTAAGATCGGAACAGTCCGGGGGACCAGCGTGGCTCCCCGAGCTGTTCCTTGAAAGCAAGCGGCACGACGCTACTTGAACGTGAACGACAGCGCCTTGAACTGGACATCACCACTGCTGTGGACATCACCCTCGACGGGCACCCCGCGCGCGTTGAGCGTGTACCGGTCGGCGCGTGGGCTGCCGGGGTTGCCGTAGACGACTTGCTGCCCGTTTGCTTGCAGACCGCTGGTGATCTGCGTCACGTGCACCGGCTCCCCCGTGTTCTTGAGGTAACTTAATCGCCCCGCGTGGAGCCACGAGAAGGGAATAAACCCCTCCGGGTGACTCACAGTGATTGGCTTGCCTCTACTGGCATGTGTGGTGGTCAGCGTGCTGCCCTTGAACGCCCACACCGTCCCCACTTCAAGGATCGAGGGAGTCCTGTTGCCGGTGACTGCGACCTCTTCTTTCGCCAGTCTCGCTGGTTCGTATAGTCCACCTTCCAGGTCTGGGAGCGGGCCACGCGCCCCGTCGTCACGGGCTGCCCATTGGGGCGTCGCATCCCTCTCTGCGCATCGTCAATGTATGCGGCGGGGCGAAGTCCATCACGATACGGAAGAGCCAGGCGCGGAATGCGCTGACAGCGCGCGGTCGCCAGCGCGTAGTACGCGCGGAAGAAAGTCTCCCGCGTCACATGGAAGGCACGAGACAAAATAGCCCTTCGTACAGTTCATGGTTTTAGAATCCACTTCATGGACGTGTAGTGACAGGCGCCCGCCGCACGTTTAGACTGCACCGCCATGAGCACGGAAAGCACGAATCTCTCGCGTTCGAGGCGGCGGCATCAAGGGGCCGGGGGAGCGTCCGCGATGAACAGCGGGCGGGCGAACACGGGCCTCGTTCTGGGCGCGCCCGGCTCGCACGCGGCGCTGCTGCGCGGCGTCGATGTGATGGCCGCCCTCGTGCGCCCGACGCTCGGGCCACTGGCGCGGACGGTGGTGATCGCCGGGCAATCGCCACGTTCCGCCCCGGAAGTCCTCGACAACGCCGCGACGATCATGCGGCGGACGATTCAACTGGGCGACCCCTTCGCGGACATGGGCGCGATGCTCGTCCGGCACCTCGCCTGGACGGTCTTCGAGCGCGTCGGCGATGGTGCGGCGACGGCGGTGACGCTCGCGCACGCCCTCCTCCACGCGGCGGCGACCCCGGTGGCGGCGGGCGCGGACCCGCAGGCGCTGCGACGCGGGATCGAACGCGGCCTCGCTGTCGCGCTAGACGCGGTGCGCAACCAGGCCCGCCCGGTCGATGCGGCGGCGGAGTTGGCGCGGGGCATCGCGGGGAGCCTGCGGGATCCCGCCCTGGCGGACCTCATCGGTGAGGCGGTCGAGGCGGTCGGGCCGGACGGCGCGGTGCTAGTCGAGGAGACGCAGGGGACGACCACGACCGCCGCGTATATCGACGGCCAGCGCTGGAACTCCGGCCTCCTCTCCCCACACCTTCTGGCGGCGGGCGAGACTGTGGGCCACCTGGACGAGCCATGCATCCTCGTCACCGATTGCCCGCTCGCATCCGCCGCCGATCTCCTTCCCGTGCTCGAAGCGTGCGTCGCCGCAAGGGAACGGCAACTGCTCGTGATCGCGCCGGAGGTGGGCGCCGCCGCGCTCGGTCTGCTCATCGTTAACCGCGAGCGGGGGGTGCTCGATGGCGCGCTCGCGGTGTGCGCGCCGGGCACGGGTGCGCAGCGCGCACGCATCCTGGAGGACATCGCCGTCGCCACCGGCGGGCGCGCTTTCCTGACGGCGGCGGGAGCGCGCCTCGCCGCCGTGACGATTGCTGACCTCGGCCGGGCGCGGCAGGCATGGACGATGGAGAAAACCTTCGGCATCCTCGGCGGGCGGGGTGACAAGGCCGCCATTCGCCGCCGCATCACCGAGGCGAAGACGGAGTTGCGCGCGATCACCGGGGACGATGAGGCCGACGCGCGGCGCATCCGGGAGCGCATCGGCAAACTGGCCGGCACCGCCGCGATCATCCACGTCGGTGCACCGACCGAGAGCGCGCGGGTCGAACTGCGGGCGCGCATCGAGGCGGCGGTCACGGCGGCGCAAGCGGCGCTGCGGGAGGGGGCCGTGCCGGGAGGCGGCGGCGCGCTGCTCGCCTGCGTCCCCGCACTGGAACGGCTCGCGGGCGAGTTGTCCGGCGACGAGGCGCTCGGCGTGCGACTCCTCGCGCGGGCGCTCCCCGCACCGATGCGCGCCATCGCGACGAACGCGGGCATCGACGCGAGCGCGGTCTTCGGCAATGCCCACGCCAACCAATCAGGATGGACCTTCGATGTCCTCCGTCGTGACTGGGTTGACGCCTGGGATGGGGGCATCATCGACCCATTGCCCGTCGTGCTCGCCGCGCTGGAGGGGAGCGTCAGCACCGCAGTGATGGCGATGACGACTGATGTCCTCATCCGGCACAAGCACCCAATCGCGGCGAAGACTCCTTGACGGCTCTTTCGCGTCAGCACCGCGACAGCGAGGTCCCCATGTCACCACTTCTCGACCACACACAGCGGACGATCTCGTATGTGCAATTTGTGCCAGATGAGCGGGATGCGCTGATTGGCTTCGTTGCCGCCGATACCTACCCGTATAACGGCGTCCCCGAGCCAACAAGGGAGCAGGTCGCGTCGTGGATTGACAAAGACTTCTATGCCGGTACCTTCTGGATCACGCTCGGCGGCGCGACCCGCGTAGGCGTCGTGCAATACCAGGATGCATCAGCAAAACATGCGGAAGTTCACATTCGATTGCACACAGCGTATCGGGGGCAGGGCATCGGGGCGCAAGCGATTGTGTGGCTGACCAACTATCTCTTCCGAACCTATCAAGCAAAGCATCGCGTGGAAGGCTGGACACGGGTTGACAACATCGCAATGCGTCGTATCTTTCGCAAGTGTGGCTACGTGAAGGAGGCCCACCTGCGGCTCGACTTCCCGACCGGCGACGGCGCCTATATGGATAACATCGGCTATGCGATCCTGCGTGACGATTGGCGCACGCACACGGTCACGCCCGTCAAGTGGCACGATGAAGAGGTGGATGGATAATTCGTCGCTCCTCTTGGGGATTGTTGGCACGAGTTGGGAGAGCGCACGATGCCGGGGGAGTGGGAACGTCTGGCGAGCCACGAGGGCGGCACGGTCGTCTCCTTCGCGACCGCGCCAGCGGCAGAAGGCGGGGCGATGCTCTTCGCGGCGACGGCGGCGGGGCTTTTTCGCTCGGAGGATGGCGGGCGAGTGTGGTCAGCCGGGGGCGAGACGCCGCTGCCGCTGCTCGTCGCGGTCGCGGCCTCGGCGCGCTTCGCGGAGAATCACCTGATCTTCGCCGGCACGCAGACCGGGTTCCACCGCTCGACCGACGCCGGGCGCACCTGGCGGCAGACGCTCTCCGGCGGTCGCGTCTTCACGATCGCGGTCGTGCCCACCGCAGGGCCGGAGGGGTGCATCTTCATCGGCACGCAGCAGGACGGCATCCTCCGCTCCGATGACGGTGGCCGGACATGGGCGGGGGCGAACGCCGGCCTGCTCGACCTCACCGTACTCGCGCTCGCCTTCTCGCCCGACGCCACGCGCGATCAGACCGGCTTCGCGGCCACCACGTCCGGCCTCTACCGCACCCGCAACGGCGGCAAGTCGTGGCGGGCGTTCGAGTTGCGGCTCGACGACCCCGCCGTGCAATGCCTCGCCGTCTCGCCCGCGTTCGCGCACGACCGGCTCGTTCTCGCCGGGACCGAGAGCGATGGCCTCTGGCGCTCGGACGATGGCGGTACGAACTGGGACCTCGTGCCGGGCCTGCCCATAGGCAGCATCGGTGCGGTCACATTCACACCGCGCGACGCGGAATCCCGCCACATCGCCGTGGCGACGGACGATGGAGTCGCGCTCTCGCACGACGGCGGGGGGACGTGGCGGCTGACGGGCGAGACGCTGCCGCCCGTGCTCGACCTCGCCTTCGTGCCGGACGGTGGTGGAGGGGCGCTGGTGGCGGCCCTCTATCGGGATGGGGTCGCGCGCCTTGCCATGACCGAGACGGACGACGAATGGGTTCCCGCCAACACTGGCCTGGGGGCAACCGCCCTAAGTACGCTCGTGGTCTCCCCGAACTTCAGCATTGATCGGACCCTCCTCACCGCAGGGCCGGAGGCCGGTCTCCGGGTCTCGCACGATGGCGGACGCACATGGGTCAACGCCAGGGGCGCACTCACCGATGCGGAAGTGTACGCAGTGGCGATCTCCTCCGGTGATGGGGACGGTCGGCTCGTCTTCGCGGCGACGGACGCGGGCATCCACCGCAGTCGCGATGGCGGGACGAGTTGGGAAGCGCCCGCGCGAGGGGGCGATGTACCAACCGGAATCGTCGTCAGCGGGGCGACAACGGTGTTCGTGGCGACGCTCGACAACCGCCTGATCGCGTCGGACGACGAGGGCGAGACGTGGCGCGCGCTCGACGCACCGTTCGACGGTGCGGTGATCGTCTCCCTCGCCTGCGCGCCCGACAATGCGCGCGGTCAGACGCTCTATGTCGGCACGATACAACCCGCACCCAGAACCGGTGCGGTGACGCTCTGGCGCTCGACCGATGGTGGCGGGAGTTGGGCGCGCTGGCTGGAAGCGCAAGGCGGAGCGGGGACGCTCCCGCTGGCGGCGCCGACCGGCCTTTCCGCAAACGATGATGATAACGCGCTCTTTATCGGCCTCAACGGACAGGTATTTCAGCCTCGTCGCAACGCCTGGCAGACGCGCGGCGGCGCACGTTCCCCACTCTGGCAAAGCGTCGCGCTCACCACGAACGATGGCGATCCGGTCGCGATCACCGCCCTGGCCACATCGCCCAATTCCCGTGCGGACGGGATGGTGTTCGCCGCGACGAGCGACGGTATCTACCGCTCGCAGGACAATGGACACACCTTCGCGCGGTGGAGCGAGGGATTGACCCGTGCGCCCGTGCTCGCCCTCACCGTGACGGGCGATGACCCGGTTCTCGTCTTCGCGTTGGGCGTCGATGGGACGATCTGGCGGCGGGCAATCGCGCTCCGTGACCCGTGATCTCGTGATACCATCGGGCCGTGCATCTCCGGGCGCGCCACGGGCGGCGCGCATGAGGTCGATGAGGAAGGGAGCGACGAAATGGCGGGGACAATAACCGAGCAGCAAAAGTTGATCGCGCCGGACGCGATGCGGGCGTTCATGGAGCGGCTCTTCGTCCGCATGGGCGTGCCCGCAGCGGACGCGGCGCAGGCGGCGGACGTGCTCATTTTCAGCGATGTCCACGGCATCGACTCGCACGGCATCCCGCGGATGCGGATGTATCTCGACCGGCTCAGCGCCGGGAGCGTCAACCTGCAACCAGAGATCACCGTGCTCGCGGAAGGCCCCGCGACGCTGACCCTCGACGGCGATCAGGGGCTTGGCCTCGTCGTCGCACCGGAGGCGATGCGGCGGTGCATCGCGAAGGCGAAGGAGACCGGCTGGTGCACCGTCTCCGTCCGCGCCAGCAACCATCTCGGCGCGCTCTCCTACTACCCGATGATGGCGGTGCACGAGGGGCTGGGCGGCATGAGCATGACGAACGCGGGGCCGCTCCTCGTGCCGACGTTCGGTGCGATCCCCGTGCTCGGCACGAACCCCTTCTCGATCGCCTTCCCCGGCGGCAACACCTCCGACCCGTTCCTGCTCGACATGGCCTCCACGAGTGTCGCGTGGGGCAAGGTGGAGATCGCCAAGCGCGAGGGCACGTCGATCCCGGATCGGTGGGCGGTGGACAAGGAGGGCGCGTTCACGACCGACCCGAACGCGGCGGTCGCCCGCGCCCCGCTCGGCAGCGACTACGCGGGCCGTAGCCAGAAGGGCTACGGCCTCGCAGTGATGGTCGATTGCTTCAGCGCGATGCTCTCCGGCGGCACATGGAGCAAGCGCATCCCCGGACGCGGCGTGGGGGAGCACCCACACCCCGGCACCTGCCACTGCTTCATGGCGTGGCGGATCGACGCCTTCACCGACATGGAGACCTACCGCGCGCAGATGGACGACATGCTCGCGACGCTGCGCGCGACCCCGCCCGCGCCGGGGCACGACGCGGTGCTCGCCCCCGGCCAGCCGGAGTTCGATGCGTACCGCGAGCGGAGCGTCTCCGGCGTGCCGCTCCATCAGTCCGTGCGCGATGATCTGCGCGACCTCGCCGCTGAGTATGACGTGCCGTACGACCTCGAATAGGCGCTTTTCCCTTTCTCAATAGTACGCGTTCCTCCGTGCGTGGCTCGGTACCCTTCCCTATGCGAAGGATAACGAGCCACGCACAAATGTATCCGCACCTTCACACCTGTAGCGGGAGTCATGGCATCAGTATTGCGCATTGGCGACCTGTGCCCCGGTTATCCGGTGACGGACTGAGCCTCCGGGGTATCGGTTCGTGTCGGCACTGCCGCCGGGACCGTTGAATGGATGGAAGTGGAAGGAAGAGGAATGGCGCCCATTTTCGAGAACGATCTGATGGTCCTGAACTACGCGCTGACGCTGGAGCACTTGGAGAACACCTTCTACAAGCAGGCGCTCGGCTCCGGCAAGTTGCAGGGCAACGCCGCGAAGTACCTCGCCATCATCGGCGCGCACGAACAGGCGCACGTTGATGCGCTCACCAAGGCGATCAGTCAGGCCGGAGGCATGCCCGTCAAGGCGCGCAAGTCCTACGACTTCACCAAACTCGGTGACCCCACCACCCAGGCGGGCATCCTCGGCATCGCAAACAAGCTGGAGCCGACGGGCGTCGCGGCCTACGATGGCGCGGCCCGCGAGATTCAGGACAAGAAAATTCTTGGCGTCGCGGGGCAGATCGTGCAGGTTGAGGCGCGGCACGCGGCGATCATCAAGACGCTGCTCGACCCGAACACCAGCCCGGTGCCGAAGGCGTTCGAGGACTTGCTGCGGCCCGCGCAGGTCCTCGGGGCAATTGGCACGGTGCTCGGGCCGGGCGCCGACCAGAAGCCGCTCGACGCCGACGCGCAGGAGGTCGTGGATCAGATCGCTGCGGGAGGCCCGCCACCCTATGTCCTGACGCCGCAGGAGGCCCGCATGGGGCCGAGCGTCAAGGATGCCGCCCTCGCAGTGGCGAAGAAGCGCGGCATCAGCACCGACCCGGAACCCGTCGCCAAGGTTGAGAACCGCACGATCCCTGGACCGGGCGGCCAACTCCCCGTGCGTGTCTACACACCGAGCGGGACCGGCCCGTTCCCCGTGGTCGTCTACTTTCACGGCGGTGGCTGGGTGCTCTACAGCACCGATGTCTACGATGCTTCATGCCGCGGCCTGACGAACCAGGCGGGGTGCGTGGTCGTCTCCGTGGACTATCGTCTGGGGCCGGAGAATCGCTTCCCGGCGGCCCACGAGGATGCCTACGCCGCCTACCGCTACGTGCAGGCGAACGCGGGGCAGTTCGGTGGCGACCCGAAGCGCGTGGCGGTCGCCGGTGAGAGCGCCGGGGGCAACCTGGCGGCCTCAACCTCGCTGCGAGCGAAGGCCGAGGGCGCGCCGTTGCCGGTCTTCCAGTTGCTGATCTACCCGGTGTGCAACTACGCCTTCGACACGGCCTCCTACCAGGAGAACGCGGAGGCGGTGCCGCTGTCGAAGCCGGCGATGATGTGGTTCTTCCGCTACTACGCGAATGGCCCGCAGGACGCATCCAATCCGTACCTCTCGATCCTGCGCGCGCCGGACTTGCGCGGTCTGCCACCGGCGCTCGTGATCACGGACGAGGTTGACCCACTGCGCGACGAGGGCGAGGCATACGCCCAGCGACTGCGCGAGGCGGGCGTCGCGGTGAAGTCCACGCGCTACACCGGCGTCATGCACGAGTTCTTCAGCATGCCGTCGGTGATCGCCAAGTCGAGGCAGGCACAGGCGGAGGCCGGTGCGGCTCTCAAGGCGGCGTTCGGCAGTTGAGGCACGTCGGCGATACCCTTGCAACGCAATAAAGGAGCGATACGGATGGTGAATGCACTCGATCAGATGATGCGCACGGCAATGGCGCAGCGGTTCTCGCGGCGGGGGTTCTTCAAGGGGCCAGTCGTCGTCGGCGCGGGCGCCCTGGCATTCAGCGCGTTCGGTGGAGGCCTCGGCACGCTCAGCGTCGCCGCCGGCCCGCTCGACAGCGATGTGGAGATCCTCAACTACGCCCTGACTCTGGAGCACCTCGAGGCGGCGGCCTACAA
>JAABUT010004281.1_pt1 | contig 11493 bp, 9 predicted proteins | sample 5559281 | NCBI WGS metagenome assembly JAABUT01 (sample SAMN10711880, study PRJNA513359) | rock metagenome | isolation source: Antarctica rocks | place: Antarctica: Victoria Land, Ricker Hills nord | collected 2016-01-04
CCGCGGGATGGCTGACCTGGCGCCGCGCCAAGGTCCAGTGCTGTCGCCTCATGATCCGCTCCGAAAGGGCAAGACCCTTCCGAAACGGCGTCACCAGCCCCAAACGCCAGGCGCTCAGCCCGACGCGGCCCACGGCGCCAGGACAGCGACAGCCGCCCCCACCGTGTCAGGCAGAACTTGTCGTTTGCATACAGACCATCTCTACCAACGAACGCTGGCCGTAGTCGGTGGCGACCTGCCAGCTCAGGCGGCCTTGTTCCGCGATCATCGCCAGATGACGATCACGCTGTGTCGGCAGACCCGGATCGCCGCTCGGGACAGCCGTCGAGCGCGGCGGGATCACCACCTCGATGCCATCACCATACGTCGCGATCGTCTGATAGGTTGGCGCGCCATCATACGCACCATCCGCCGTCACCCGGCCAATCGGGTCATCGATTTGATCGAGCAGCGGCCCGACCTGTGATGGATCGTCCATGTCCTGATCGGTCAGCGTCTGTGCCACGATCACGCCGCTGGGGGCATCGACCGCTAGATGCAGCTTGCGCCATGTCTGGCTTGACTTCGCGCCATGCTTCGCCTCCAGCCATTGGCCTGCTCCGTAGACTTGCAGGCCGGTGCTGTCGATCAAGATGTGCAACGGACCAGGCGGCACGTATGCTGGCTGGATCACCGGCAACGCCACGGCGCGACGGCTGACCGTGGTGTGGTCAGGTGCCGAGAGCGTCAAGCCCATCAACGTCAGCACCGATGTCATCAGGCCTTCAGTTTGCCGCAACGCCAGCTTGAACGCCGTGCGCAGCATCAGGCTGGTCTGAACGGCTGCGTCCTTATAGCGGGCCTGACCATTTGGCCCAGAGGTCTGCCAGCATTCCAAAGCAGCGTCCTCGATCCACAAAGTGAGGCTGCCGCGCCGGCGCAGGCCTGCTTCATAGGCCGGCCAGTTCTGCACCTTGAACGACATCTTCGGGATGTGGTGACGGCGATCGGCGTTGTGCTTGTGTGGCATCGGGGTGCTCGAACCAGAGAAGGAAGAGCATCCTACTATCCCTGGACCAGCCGAGTGCACCAACGCCCCTCGGTGCCGCCTCATGCCGTGCGGCTTGGCTGGTATCAGACTGCGTGGGTTAGGTAGCGGCTTGCGCCGGCGCCTCGTCGGCGATGGGATTGCGCAGGATGCCGATACGTTCGACCTCGACCTCGCAGACGTCGCCGGGCTTCATCCACAGCGGCGGCTTGCGGGCCAGGCCGACCCCGGAGGGCGTGCCGGTCACGATCAGGTCGCCAGGCTCCAGAGTGATCGCCTCGCTGATGACCGACACCAGGGTTTCCACATCGAACACCATGTCATTCGTCGAGGCGTCCTGCATCACCTGCCCATTCAGCCGCGTCTGCAGCCGCAGGCCCTTGCAGCCCGGCGGCAGCTCGTCCGACGTGACGAACACGGGTCCGAAGGCGCCGGTGCCGTCGAAGTTCTTGCCCATCGTCCACTGCGGCGCCTTGAACTGGTAGTCCCGGACCGACCCCTCATTGCAGATAGTGTAGCCGGCGACGTGGGCCAGCGCCTCGGATTTCGGGATATGGCGGCCGCCGGTGCCGATGACGGCCACCAGCTCCCCCTCGTAGTCGAGCTGCTCGGATACGCGTGGTCGGATCATCGGCGCGCCATGGCCGATTATGCTGGTGTTGAAGCGCCCGAACAGGGTGGGGTAGTCCGGCTGCTTGAAGCCGCTTTCGGCGGAGTGGTCGGCATAGTTCAGACCGACGCAGATGATCTTGCCAGGGCGGGCAAAGGGCGGCAGGACCTCGACCGCATCCGAGTCCATCACGGCGGCACCGCGCAGGGCGCCGTAGGCTGCCCGCAAGGCGTCGGGTCCGGCGGCGACCAGCGCGTCCAGGTGCCCGGGGAAGCCGGCGTTGCCCTCGGTCAGCCCCCGTGCGTCCCCACCTTCGGTTACCGCGGCGAGGCCGCGCCCGTGCGCCCCGCGAAATGCCATGAACCGCATCGTGTTCCCCTCCCATGCCCGTGTCCTGCATGTCATTTTCCCCTTTATGGCACCGCCGCAGCGATATGTCAGCGATGGCAGATTGATCCCGCCGGATCGTCCCGGGTATCACCCAGGGATGAAGCTGCACCACCTGCGCGACGTCGTGGCCATCGCCGAGCGGGGCGGCCTGCGCGCCGCGTCCCACCACCTGCAACTGGCTCAGCCCGCGCTGGCGCGCAGCCCGGGCGAACTGGAGCGGGAGCTTGGCACGCCGCTGTTCCAGCGCCATGCCCGCGGGATGGTGCTGACGCCGGCCGGGGAGGCGTTCGTGCAGCGGGCCACCGCCGTTCTGGGCTCACCGCTTCTCCAATCATGCACATCAGCCTGTTTCCTTCCCCCGGTGATTTTCGTTGCTGCTGCAAAGTTTCATGCCCACTCCGCTCAACAGCGCGTCAGTTCGCCGCTGCGCGCGCAGGCTTGTCATAGAGCGGCATCGCGGTCGCAACGATGGCGGCTACGAGACACAGCCCCGCAAACAGCAGCAGCCCGGGCGTGTAACTCCCCAATTGGTCGAAGCTGCCGCCCAGCACCAGCGGCCCAATGCCCGTGCCGACGATGAACAGGCTGAAGGCGACGCCATACAGCCGACCGAATGCCGCTGACCCGAAATAGCGCCGGACCAGGAAGGTGATGAAGTCCACCTCCGCACCAAGAATAGCGCCGAGCAGCAGCGCCGCCAGATAGCCGGCCGCTTCGCCATCGCCGAACGCCATGGTCAGGAACGCACACATTCCAACCAAAGCGAATGCGGCCACTATCCAAGGTGCGAACACCCGGTCCATCACCCAGCCGACTCCGCCTCGCGCGACGATGGCGGCCAGTCCGGTGATGCCCGCGATCTTGGCGGCCTCGCCGGGAGCGATGCCGTGATCCTTCAACAACGGCACAAAATGGATCAGGCCGCCGACGCTGACGGCGCCGAACAGCAGGAACACGGCGCACATCATGACATACGGGCGCGTGGACATAATGCTCGACACGGGCAGGGAGCCGCCAAGGTCATGCGGCGCAGGGGGCAGGTTCCGTGTGGCGACGAGCGCCGCCGGGACAGTGATGACGAGAGTCACCAGTCCGATTCCCGCGTAGGCCTCCCTCCAGCCGAACGCCGAGACTAGGTATTGCGCGACCACCGGGACAATGGTGGCGCCAAGGCCCACGCCCATCAGCGACAGGCCGAGCGTTAACCCGAGATGGTGGTTGAAACGCCTCACCAGCACCGCCGAATAACCGAGCGGCGACGCGCCGGCAGCGAGCAGCGATGTTCCCGCGAACACGGCGTAGAAGTGCCAGATGCTGGCTGTCAGCAACGACAGGGATGCGACCATCGCCGACAGGGCAACAATCGAGAAGAGCAGGATGGCGCGCGGCCCGAACCGGTCTACCAGGAACCCCCAGAACGGCACCGATACCGCGAGCGCGAGTTGCGAGGCGGTCACGGCGCCCGCGAGTTGGGTGCGGCTCCAGCCGAACTCGGATGCCAGCTGCGGCAGGAATATGCCGAAGGAGTAGATCAGCAGGGTGCCCTGCGAGAAGATCAGGCCAATAGCGGCGGCTATCACCACGGACCAGTGGCCCATGCGCGCCGGCCTGTCCTCGACCCCCGCCATGGTCTCTGTAGCACTTGGCATTTTAGGCTCCCGGTGTGATTTGTTCATGGCATAGGGCCATGTTCCCGGCAGGCTGGCGCGTGACCCAGGCGGACTACCGCTGGAACTCGATCACGACCTGCCGGCGCGCGATGCGCCAGCCGTCCGGCGTGCGCCGGAACTGATCGACGTACTCGCCTATCATCTCAGGCCCAATGAGCGGCAGCGGCCCAGGGTCCAGGCCTGCTTGCGCACGGTAGAAGGTGAAAAGGATCGAGCCCTGCGCCGAGTCCTCACCTACCCGTCGGGCCTCGAAGTTCGTGCAGACGTGGCGGGTGACGATGTCGACCGGTCTGGTGTCCATCCACTGCCGTAACGCATTGCGCCCGGCGATGATCTGTCCCCACCTGTCGAAGACGCCATCGTCGGTGAACAACGCCGCCGTCTCGTCGTAGCGACGTTTGTCGAGGCCGTTCACGAAGGCGATGGCCAGCGCCTGACAGCTCGACCACCAATCCGCATCGCTCATCCTGTCCTCCAGACCCGCTTGGGGCGTGCATGTCCGAAGCGGTGGGTCGAACCTTGTTCTGGATTGGCGGTCATCCTACGCCGGCCGTATGCGCTGGGGTCGCGAAATTGGCGTGGTGTTCCATCCACTCACGTGACGGAAGCTGGCCCCAGCGGTTCACAACCCTGTAGTTCGACAGGTTCTGGCCGGGATCGACGACGCGCGGCTGAAAGTCAGGCTCATTGATGAACTCCATCTCGGTTGTGCATTCGACCATGAAGCCGCCAGCGTCGACGTAGTAGGTGAAAATGTTGTCACCGACGCCGTGTCGCCCGGGTCCCCACGAGATGCGACGGTCAAGCGTGTCCAGCACGTCGCCGAGCCGCCTGAAGTCAGCGAAGTCGGAGAACTCCCAACTGTAGTGGTGAACACCCGAGCGCCCCTTAAGAATGCCGACCGTGTGATGGCGGCCATCGCCCGCGCGCATCCAGACGAGCTCGTGACCGGTTGTGCGGTCCGACATCTTGAGGCCGAGGACCGCCTGTAGCTCCGCGGCGATCCGCTCCGGATCGACAGCCGCCAAGTTAACATGATCGATGCAGCGAGGGTGTATGCCGGGGCCGTGGTGGCGCAGAGGCTGATTGCGCGGAAGCGGCGTGTGCACCTCGATGACGTGCCCTTCCCCGGTGACCAGGGTGACAGCCCGCTCCATGACGGGCAGCGAGGGCGTCTCGCTTACGATGGCCATGCCGGCCTTGCGTGCATGCCGGGCAGCGTCGTCGACACCGGCCGCGTCGTATGCTTCGAGGCCGACCATACGCATGGCGTTATGGGTGGCGCGATGCAGCACGAACTCGGCATACCGGGCGTTGGACGTCAGCAGCGCCCGGTCGACTGTCCGATCGACCAGGTTCAGTCCCATGACGTTCTGCGCGTCCTGTACGCAGGCGTCGAGGTCGACGACGTTCAAGGCGATATAGCCGAGCCGTTTAATCAGAGCGTTCATGCCAATTTCCTAAATCGGATATGTTCGAGCTTCGGCGCCGAGCCGAGAGGCATCATCGTGTGGCGTCAGGCAGCAGCGCCCGCCCGGTGATGCGCGAGAAGACCTCCTCCGGCCCGCGAAGGGCACGACCTGCTCGGCGCCACGCGACGACCTGGTCCGGGCGGATCAGCGCAAGGTCGGCCTCATAAAGGTCGTAGGCTTCCACGTCGTCGCATGTCACCACCCGTAGGTTTAGGCCGGCACCTCGGGCGGCTGCGGCGTAGGGCTCGGGCGAAGGCGGATTGGGGCCGAGCCGCAGCAGCGTCCAGTCAGACCCGAACGTGTCGAACAGCGACACTTTGTCGGACAGCCAGACATGCGGCGCGCGGCCGCCCGGAGCGCCGGTGGGCACATAGGCGGTCGGCGAGTCTGGCGGCGGCGGGATGCCATCGCCCGCGATGATCGGCGAGGCGTCATAGCGGGCGCCGAAGGTGAACCCAGGGATGTTGAACTCCGCGCGGGCGTGGGCGCCGAGATAGGCGCCGGCGCGGCCGCGCGCGGCCTCCCCAGCCAGTCCCTCGTCTTCGATGGCGGGGCTCGGCCGGTAAAGACCGACCGACTCGGCAAAGCGGCGCGCGAACCCTGTGTTCCGCAAGGCGACCGGCCGCCGCTCCGCCTCGTAGCTGTCGAGCAGCGCCGGCGGGGCCTGGCCGAGGATCACGGCAGCGAGCTTCCAGCCGAGGTTCACCGCGTCCTCGATGGACGTGTTGTAACCCATGCCGCCCGTCGGCGTGAACAAGTGCGCGGCGTCGCCGCCGAGGAAGACCCGGCCGCGCTGGAAGCCGTTGGCGACGAGGGTGCGCCCGGCGATCCAGGCCTCTCGTGACAGGATCTCAACCGGCAGCGGGCGGCCCATGGCCTGTGCGAAGATATCGAGCGCGTCGGCCTGCGACATCGACTCCGCCGTCTCTCCCGGGCGTAGCTGCGTGTGGAAGGCGAACTCCCCCTGTCCGTCGACGGCCGCCATGAGCGCGCGGCGCTGGTTGTTGAAGGCCCAGTACATCCAGGACGGCGGATGCGGACAGGCCCTGTAGAAGCCCGGCGCCCGCAGGTACATCGCAAGCATCTTGCCGCCTAGGAAGTCTCGCTCGGCCGACCCCTCGCCCTCATAGGCGAGGCCGAGCGCGCGGCGGACGAAGCTGCGGGGCCCATCCGCGCCGACGAGATACTGCGCGTCAATTGTACACGGCGCACCGCCGTGCGTCGGCTCGACCGTGGCTTCAACGCCGGCGACCGTTTGCCGGAAGCCGGTCAGTCGCAGACCATAGCGCACCGATATCCCAGGAAACGCCTCCGCCCGCCTGCGTAAAACGGCCTCGACGAACTTCTGAGACACGCGGTGCGGCGCCTCGGCGGCGCTCCATGACCCGTTCCCCTGGTGAACAAGCCGGGTCGCTTCCCGGGCCGAAGGCAGGGCCACTCTCGCCAGCTCATGCCCGGTGAAGCGCGTGAAGTAGGTGATGTCGGTCGGATAGTCGTCTGGAAGGCCCTGCGCGCGGATTTCGTCCGCGAACCCGAGCCGACGGAAATACTCCATCGTCCGAGCCTGGGTCGCATTGGCCTGTGGGTTAAAGGCGGTCGAGGCTTTCTGATCGACGACGATCGCTGTCACCCCACGACGCCCGAGCTCGTTGGCGAGCATCAGTCCGCATGGGCCGCCGCCGACGATCAGGACTTGGGCCGACGTTCTATCTGTCATGCGCCACCACGGATCGCTATGGCGAACCGACCCGGTCCCATTCTTCTGCGGTGCCGCTCTAGCCCGGTAGTCATATCAGAACCTGACCGGTTCGAGGATGGATACATAATTGGCCACGGCGGAACCACCCATGTTGTAGACGGCGCCCAGGTCCGCCCGGGGAAGCTGCATGGCGCCTGCCTGGCCGGCCAGTTGCATTGCAGCGATGATGTGCATGGAAACCCCGGTCGCCCCGACCGGGTGTCCTTTCGCCTTCAGGCCACCGGAGCGGTTGACCGGCAGCCGGCCGTCGGCAGCCGTCCATCCGTCGAGCACGGCTATGGCGCCCTTGCCGTGCGGGACCAAGCCCATGGTCTCGTATTCGATCAGCTCGGCAATCGTGAAGCAGTCATGCGTTTCGACGAACGACAGGTCCCCGATCCCGACCTGAGCCTCGGCGAACGCCTGGCGCCAGGCATGTTCGCCGGCCGCGAAGCGCGTCATGTCGCGTTGCGACATGGGCAGGCGATCGCTGGCCTGCCCGTTGCCGCGGAACCGGATCGCCTTCGCAAGGGCGCGGGACGTCTCGTCATCCGCCAGGACCAGCGCCGCGGCGCCGTCCGACACCGGGGAGCAGTCGGTCCGCTTCAAGGGTGGCGCCACGAACGGGTTCTTGTCGCTGGGCGTGCGGCAGAACTCGAATCCCAGGTCCTTGCGAAGCTGGGCGTAAGGGTTGTCGACGCCGTTGCGGTGATTCTTGGCGGCGATGGCCGCGAGGGCATCGGATTGGTCGCCGAAGCGCTGGAAGTAGATTTCGGCAATGCGACCGAATACGCCTGCGAAACCGGCTGGAATATCAACCTCCTCGCGCCGGTAGCTCGCGCCTAGGAGGTTGTCGCCAATCTGCGGGCCGGTCGCTCCGGTCATCTTCTCGACCCCGATAACCAGCGCGAGCCTGCCCCGGCCGGACCTGATGAAGTCCATGCCGGCGAAGACCGCCGCCGACCCGGACGCACACGCGTTCTCGCACCGGACAGCGGGCGTGAAGCACAGGGCGGGGACGCTCTGGATGGGTAGCGAGGAGGGGAAATCCTGCTTGGAAAAACCGCTGTTGAACTGGCCGACGAACACGCCCCCGATCTCGGCCGGGTCGACGCCGGCATCGAGGATTGCCGGCCCTACCACGCGGGAAATGAGACTTTCGGTGTCCGGATCGTCGAGTTTGCCAAAGGGCGAGTGGGCCCAGCCGACGATCGAGACACCTGTCATGATGCAATCCTTTGCGTGTCCGGTTCGAGCTGGTTTGCCAGCAGGCGTCGCCGTAGCCGGTCTGCCTCGGCCTTCAGCAAGGCTCCGATCTTGACTTGGCGCTCCGGCTGCAGACGTTGCTCGATGGCGGTGACCGACAGGGCTGCGGTGGGCAGCCCGGCCTTGTCCAGGATGGCAACCGCGATACCCCAGCTTCCGGGTAGCAGCATGCCTCGGTTGACGGCGTAGCCGGCCCGGCGCGCTTGCGCGACGAGGTCTCGTATGATGCCCGGCGCAGCCGCGGGCTGCCCCCGGACCATGTTGTCCTGGCTCGCAGAGATCATGGCGCTTGCCTGTTCATCCGGCAGGCAGGCGAGCATCGCAATGCCCGCAGACCCCACGCCGAGGGGCAGCCGGTCGCCCGCTTGCAGCACGTGAGTGCGGATCGGGAAAGCACCCTCCTCCCGGATGAGGCAGACGGCCTCGCCGCCGCGCCTGACCGATAAGAAAGCACTGTCGCCCGTTTCGGCAGCGATCCGCTCCAGGCAGTCGCGGGCGAGTGCTTCGATCGAGTAGTGCGGACTGGCCAGGGTCCCGAGCATGTGGATTTCTGGCCCGAGACGCCATAACCGGTTGACGTCGTCCTGCTCGACAAAGCCAGCCGCTTGCAAAGCCGACAGCAGACGGTGGACGGTTGGCCTCTTCAGCCCGGACGCGGCGACCAGGTCCGCGATGCCGCGACCAGATGTTCCGCGTTCACCGACCAACCCGAGCAGCCGGCATGCCCTGGCAACGACCTGCGCCCCGTCGACAGCACCGGCTGTCACAGTCTACTGGCGCTATTGAGGCTGGTTATCCATAATGTGGACGTCATCATTAGACTTTCGTCTTTACTGTTCAATCCGCCCATGCCAGCCTAACTGACATGAGAGGCAATAGTCCAGGGCGCAGCCGTAAATATTTCGAGTCGACAGAGCGAAAGGCAAGTCGCCTGGTCCATAATGTGGACAGACAAGCCATGTCAAGAGGGTTTTTTTGTGCAACTCACCCTTTGCCGCGGCGGGTTATCAAGGACCGCGCGTCGCCGCTCGCCCTCGGCGCGCCGGGGATCGGGGATGTTGGCCAGCAACTCCAGCAAAGGCGAGAACGTGAAAACGGCAACCTCCAGGTCGGCTGATTTGCCAGGAATCAGACATTGGCCGTTTCGGGAACCTACTCCGGCGTCAGCCCATCCGCTTCACCATCCCGCTGTGGCAAATCCGACTCACAAACGAGCAAGTCCAGAGCGTTGAACAGCCCTGGGGAACATGCCGGGCGCAACGGGATGATTTTGTCGACCTGGATGATAAGCACGCCCATCGCCGTTGGGGATGGGGCTTCGGCGCCATGTGCGGTCCTCGCCCCGCAAAATCCACCCTTGCACCCCGGGCAGCAGCGATTTGCGAAGTCGGCCTCACTTAAGAATTTCCTGAAATAGGAGGAGCGCGCATCTGAATAAGAACGATGACGCCGAAGTTGGTGAAAGCAGCACTTCAGCACTGCAAACCTGGATTCGATGCTGACAGTCTACAAGGCGGCAGTCCGGCAAAAGCCGGCTTATGGGAGGAGCGCGGAAATGCCTGTTAACATCCGGACTGCGCCGGTTTCGGCTCTGGTCCTTGCTATGCTGTCACCGTTTGCGGCTGGAGCCGCCGGCCCGCCATCCACTGCAACCGCTCAGGCGGTCCCGCCCGGGCCAGCGACCCGGACGGGCGCCGAGGATGTGTCGCCACGTCCGGGCAACAACCCAAACGGCGACCAGACGCTGCAGGAGCCACCGGTCCCAACCTCGCCGCCGCCACGCGTCGGGCTGTTCCCGGAGTTCGGAGGACGGCTGCTCGCCCGAGGCATCGACTTCCACGGCATCGCGTTCGACCACTTCCTCGCCAACACGACGGCCGGTGTGGACCGTGGGCATACCGCGAACCTCGGTGCGTTCCGCCCGGCGATGGACCTTGATCTCGAACGTTTGATCGGTTTGCCTGGCGGCGCCATCCATGCGTCCGCCACTTTTTTCGGGCTGCGCAGCGACATCCCGAAAATAATCACCCAAACCGGCGGCGTGCTCACCGGCTTCCAAACCACGCCTGCCATCCAAACGAACCTTCTCACGCTGCTCACCTACGAGCAAAAGTTCCTGGGCGGGCGGCTTTCGGTCGAGGCCGGGCGCACGAATGCCTACAACTACTTCCTGCTGCCAAACGGGCTTGATCCCTTCACCCACTTTTCCACCACGTTCCAGGTGAACGGCGATTTCCCATCTCCGCCCTACCCGAACTGGGGCGGGCGTGCCACCTACAAGGTCACGCCGACTTGGTATGTCCAAGGCGGCGCCTTCACCGACAATTACCGGGAAGCCACCAGTTCCGGCAACCGCTTCGGCACAAGCTCCTCCAACGGTGCGCAAATTCTGGCCGAGGTCGGGCAGCGCAGCGATTTCACGAACGACCGTTACCCCTCCAACTTCGAATTGGGGGTGGAAAACGATACCCGGTATGGCCGGACCAACCTGAAGGGCACCGGCGCACCGGCGAACGCGCTGCTGCAAGCCAAGAACTACCCAGGCGGCGCAGTGTTCTTCATGCAGGGCCTCAAGACAGTCTGGCGTGGCGCCCCGCAAGACGTAGGTCTGCCGGCCAACATTGCCGTCTATGGTTCGTTCGACATCGCTGCGGACAAGCCGCAGCCGATCGACCTGGACGTGATGGTCGGCGTGAACCTCACTGGCTTCGTCCCTGGGCGTCCCTTCGACGCTCTCGGGCTGCAGGCGAAGTACCAGCGCCTGAGCCAAAACGAGGCCGACGGCGAAACCCGCAAGCAGCGGCTGCTGATCCGCGGCGGACGCAACGGGCCGGAGCAGCCGCGCGACGGCTTCGCATTCGAGCTGACGGGCAACATCCAGGCGACGCCGGCCATCGCCTTCCGGCCCATCGTCCAGTACTTCGTCAACCCCGACAACTACTACCCGCCGGCACCGCCGGGCCGCCCGCGTGATGGCTTCATGGTGGGGTTCTTCGCAGTCACCTCCATAGGGCGGCTGCTCGGCACGAGCGTGAAGCCGTTCTGACGCGTTGCCCCCGCCCGGCATAGCGGCCTGGCGGGGGCGGTTGGCCTGGGGCGGGAGACCCCCTGAGTGGCGAGGCATCCGCGATGCCGGGCCGGAACGCAAGCCCAGGAACTGCGCTACGCGCGATAACCCACACTTATCAGGCGCAAACCAGAGTCGGGCGGGCGGACTGGGGCGCGTGGCGAACGAACTGACGACGACGGACGCCACGACGGACCTGGCGCATGCTAACCTGGCCCGCTACGCCAAGGACGCCCAGGGCGCCTTCGCGCCC
>JAABUT010004283.1_pt1 | contig 11491 bp, 8 predicted proteins | sample 5559281 | NCBI WGS metagenome assembly JAABUT01 (sample SAMN10711880, study PRJNA513359) | rock metagenome | isolation source: Antarctica rocks | place: Antarctica: Victoria Land, Ricker Hills nord | collected 2016-01-04
GGTCCGCGGCCTGGAAAAGGTCAAGGCGGCGACGCTGTGGTTCGCCTTGGCGCACAACATGATGTGCGGCTGGCGCCTGATCGAGGCATGAACCGACCTGGCGCGTCGAAATGACGCAACCGCCAGGACAAAACTGCCACCGTCGGCACGCCAGATTGCCGCCCTTGCGATGCGCTGCATCCCAGCAACCACCAAACCGCGCCAACTCGACACCTGCACCAGTGCGCGCCGGACCCGCATGTGCCGCAGCAACCAGCCAAGTGGTGATTCTTTTTCAACCTCTGAGACGACCATTGATCCAAGTGCCCTGTTCGGCCGGCCCACGCCCCGCATCGACGGGGTTGCCAAGGTGACGGGGGCGGCGCGCTATGCCTCCGACGAGCCGGTCGCCAACCCGGCCTACGCCTACCTGGTGACCAGCGCCATCGCCCGCGGGCGCATCACGGCGCTCAAGCTCGACCGTGCGAAGGCCGTTGCAGGCGTGGTCGGGATTCTCACTCACGAGAACGTCGGCGACGAGGTCAAGGCGCCTGCCGGGCCGGATGGAGGACCGACCACCACGACGCTGGAGAGCGACCGCATCTGGCACGACGGCCAGATCATCGCCGTGGTCGTCGCCGACACGTACGAGGCGGCAAGGGAGGCCGCCAACAAGGTGGATGTCAGCTACGTGGAGGAGCGGCCGAGCGCCACGTTTGGCTCGCCCGGCCTGGACATCCAGCCACACCGATCGGGCGATGGCGCCGACCCCAGGAAAGGCGACGCGGACGCAGCTTTCGCCGCAGCGCCGCTGAAGGTCGACGCCCGCTATCAGACCCCGACCCAGCACCACAACCCGATCGAGCTCTACACGACGACCTGCGCCTGGAACGGGCCGCAGCTTACCATCTACGAACCGTCCCAGTTCATGTGGGGGCTGAAGAACTCGGTCGCCAAGCAGCTCGGCATCGACCCGGAGAATGTCCGCGCCGTCTCGCGCTACGTCGGCGGCGGCTTCAGCGGCAAGGGCGACCCGACGTCGCGAACCGCGTGGGTCGCCCTCGCAGCCCGGCGCATCGGCCGCCCCGTCAAGCTGGTCGCGACGCGCGACCAGGGCTTCACCATCACCAACTACCGCGCCGAGACGCAGCAGCGCGTGAGGCTCGGCGCGACGGCGGACGGCAGGCTGACCTCGCTGTCCCACGAAGGCTGGGAGGTCACGTCGCGCCCGTCCGGCTACAACGTCGCGGGCGGGGACACCACCGGGCGCATGTACGCCTGCCCGAACATCTTCACCGCGGTGAACGTGGTCCACGCGGACCGCAACACGCCGGGCTTCATGCGCGCACCGGCCGAGATGCCCTATATGTTCGCACTCGAGAGCGCGATGGACGAGATGGCCCATGGGCTCGCGATGGACCCCATCGAGCTGCGCCGGATCAACGACACCCAGGTCGATCCCGTGTCGCGCCTGCCGTTCTCGTCGCGCTCGCTGATGCAATGCTATGACCAGGCGGCCGCGCGGTTCGGCTGGGGCAAGCGAAGCATCGAGCCGGGCTCGATGCGGGACGGCGACTGGCTCGTGGGCTACGGCTGCGCCACCGCCTGCTATCCCTCCAACTACGCGCCGGCGGCGGCGCGCCTGTCGCTGACGCCGGACGGCAAAGCCGTGATCGGGCTCGCGGCGCACGAGATCGGCACCGGCGCCTACACCACCGTCGCGATCACCGTCGCCGGCTCGCTCGGCCTGGCGACCGAGGACGTGACGGTCCGTATGGGCGACAGCGACCTGCCGCCCGTGACGGTGGCCGGCGGCTCGAACAACGCGGCCTCCACGACGCATGTCGCGTTCAAGGCGTGCGAGGAGATCATGCGCCGCATCGCCGACGCGGCGATCAAGGCCGAGGACGGCCCGTTCCATGGCGCCGACCCGAAAACGCTGAGGCTCGCGGGCGGGAGGCTCACCGGCGCCGATGGCCGGACCGAGCCTCTGGCTGCGGCCGTGGGCCGGACCGGCGGCCTGCTCGAGGTGTATGTCGAGAACATCCCGCCGGGCCTTCCTGCCACGTCCATGGGACGCCTCTACAAGGGCGGCGTCTCGATGCAGCGCGGCGGCGGGCGGCAGGACGTCACGGCGTACTCCTTCGGCGCCCACCTCGTCGAAATCCGGGTGCACGCCCGAACCCGCGAACTGCGGGTCCCGCGCACGGTCTCCGCATTCGCCGCGGGCACGATCATCAATCCGGTGACGGCGCACAGCCAATACCTGGGAGGCGCTATCTGGGGACTATCGTCGGCGTTGCACGAAGCGACCGAGATCGATGCCTCGACCGCCCGCTACGTCAACGTCAACCTGGCCGACTACACGATCCCGGTGAATGCGGACGTGCCATCCATCGAGATCATCATGGTTCCGGAAAGGGACGAGCGGGTTAATCCGCTTGGGGTGAAGGGCATCGGCGAGATCGGCATCGTCGCCATGGGCGCCGCCGTTCCCAGCGCGGTTTTCCACGCCACCGGGAAACGACTCCGGGAACTGCCTATCAGAGCCGAACATCTGCTCTGAGGTGGCCAGCCACCACGAACGCCCGGCCAGCGGGAGGGTCGGGTGCGATCTGGCATCGCCGGCGCGAGCGTGCATACCTTGTCTGCAGGCAAGCCAAGCGACGAGCCGAATGCTATCAGCCTCATCTATGGTCGATTATATCGCAAATCAATTTTAAACATGGAACTACCTGGCTTATCCAGTCTGCGACAGCTTCAGTCGGCAACAGCGAGGAGAGATCATGAGTAGCCAACCAACCACCCCGAAAGTCAAGGGACTTGCGCAAGACGAGCGCCTCGCCGTCGAAACCCTCTACCGGGCGTTCACCGAGGGGCCTGATCTGCTCGACCAGGCTGTCACGCCCGATTGGCAGGACATCCCCTTGGCGCCGGGCCAGGCGCCGGGCCGCGAGGGCATGAAGCCGCTCATCCTTGGCTTCCGGGCGGCGTTCCCCGACGTCCGCGTGACCATCCACGAGATCATCGGAACGCCGGGACGCGCGGCCGTGCGGGCCGAGATTACCGGCACCCACACGGGCGAATGGTTCGGGGTTGCGCCGACCGGAAGGTCGTTCCGGATGTCGCTCCATGAGTTCCACGCGATCGAGAATGGCCGGCTGACACATACCTGGCATCTCGAGGACTGGTTCGGCTGGCTAAACCAGGTCGGCGCTTGGCCGACTCAGAAGGAGACGGCATGATGAAGGCAGCACGCTTGCACGGATACAGCGCGGCCCCGGTGATGGAGGAGGCGCCCGTTCCGGATGTCGGTCCCGATGAGGTCCTGATCCGCGTCAAGGCCGCCAGCCTCAATCCGCTGGACAACAAATTGCAAAGCGGCGACATGCACGGCTTCTTCCCGCTTGCTTTCCCCTCCATCGTCGGGACGGATCTCGCCGGCACGGTCGAGCGGACCGGGTCGGGCGTCACGCGCTGGCATACGGGCGACAAGGTCGTGGCCCGCCTCGACCCGACAAAGGGCGGCGCACTGGCCGAGTTCGCAGTGCTTCCCGCCTCCTACCTGGTTGTCGCTCCGACGGGGATCTCGCTCGAGGAGACGGCCGGCATCCCGACGGCGGCAGGAACGGCGTGGCAGGCGCTGTTCGAGATCGCCGGCCTGAAGGCTGGACAGACTATCCTGATCCATGCCGGCGCCGGTGGCGTCGGCAGCTTCGCCATCCAACTCGCGCATGCTGCGGGAGCACGGGTCATCGCGACGGCCTCGGGTTCCGGTCTCGAGATCGCTCGCCGGCTCGGCGCCGACCAGGTGATAGACTACAAGGCGGAGGACTTCGAGGATAAGGTCGCCAGTGTCGATGTCGTCCTCGACACGATCGGGGGCGAGACCCAGGTGAAGTCGTTCGGCGTCCTGAAGGCGGGCGGTGCGCTCGTCACGACGGTGTCCCCGCCGGACGAGGCGCTCGCCAAGGCCCACGGCGTCACGGCGACCTTCGTGTTCCACCAATCGGACGCGAGCCGCCTCGAGAAGATCGTCGAGCGTCTCAATGCGGGCAAGCTCGAGGTGCTGGTGGACCGCACGGTCCCGTTCGCGGATTTCGCCGACGCGTTCGCCTACCAGGCGTCCGGACGGGCGCGAGGCAAGATCATCCTCGCTCTCTCCTAGAGGACCGCCGGCCGGGCGCCTGCCCGGCCGGCATCTCCGGGCTGAGTGGACCAGACCCGGCAAGCACTTCAGGATCGAGGACCAGGTCATGAAAACACGCAGGTTGGGCCGCAACGGTCCGGAGCTATCCGAAGTCGGCCTAGGCTGCATGGGAATGTCGGCCTTCTATGGCGGCCGCGATGGGGAGGAAAGCGTCAGGACGCTGCATCGCGCGGCCGAGCTTGGAGTGACGTTCTTCGACACCGCGGACACCTATGCGAACGGCCTCAACGAGAAACTGGTCGGACGCGAGCTGAGAGGCGTGCGCGAGCGGGTGTTCATCGCCACCAAGTTCGGCAACACGTGGGGTCCGGATGGCCAGCGAACCGGCATCAGCGGCAAGCCGGACTACGTGCGGTCCGCCTGCGACGCCAGCCTCAAGCGGCTCGGAGTGGACGTGATCGACCTCTACTACCAGCACAGGGTGGACCCGGACACGCCCATCGAGGATACGGTGCGCGCGATGAGCGGGTTGGTGCAGGCAGGCAAGGTTCGCTACCTGGGCCTGTCCGAGGCCTCGATCGTGACCATCCGCCGCGCGCACGCAGTCCATCCGATCACTGCGCTGCAGTCCGAGTACTCGCTGTGGTCGCGCCATCCGGAGACGGACGTCCTCCCGTTGGTGCGGGAACTCGGGATCGGCTTCGTGCCCTACAGCCCGCTCGGGCGCCCTTCCTGACCGGGCAGATCAAGTCGGTCGATGATCTCGACAAGGACGATTGGCGTCGGACCTCGCCACGGTTCCAGGGGGCTGCTTTCGACGGCAACTTCGACCTGGTCAGAAAGATCAGCGCCCTCGCCGTTGCCAAGGCATGCACCCCGGCGCAGCTCGCGCTGGCATGGGTCCTGGCGCAGGGCGACGACGTGATCCCGATCCCCGGCACCAAGAAGGTCCGCTACCTCGAAGAGAACGTTGCGGCGGCGGACATCGTGCTGACGGCTGCCGACCTCGCGGCGATCGACCAAGCCTTGCCGGCTGGGGCGGTCATCGGCGAGCGGTATGCCCCAGAGGGGATGCGGGCACTCAACCGATAGCTGCTCCATGATGCGCCGGCATTCAGGTTTCTGACGGCAGAAGCACCTTGGACCGCCTCTCGGCTCGCCTGGACGCGAGCAGGATCAGCAGCCCGCCCGCAGCGAGGCAAGCTCCCAGCGGCCCGGTGCACGTCCAGCCCAACCCAGCAGTGACGCAAATGCCGCCAAGCCAGGCGCCAAGCGCGTTGGCGACGTTGAAGGCGCTGTGGTTGAGCGAGGCGGCCAATGTCTGGGCCGAGCCTGCCACATCCATGAGCCTGGTCTGCAGCGCCGGGGCGAGCGACAGGGCGGCGAAGCCCATCAGGAACAGGTTGATCCCGACGAGCGCCGGCGAGGACGCCGTGAACGGCAACGCCGCCAGCACCAGGATGTTCAACGCCAAGATCACGCCGATCGCGCGCAACAGGCCGCGGTCCGCGAACCAACCACCGAACAGGCTGCCGCCGACCATGCCCGTCCCAATCACGGCGAGGAACAATGGCACCGCAGCCTCCGTGACACCGGTCACCTGCGTCAGCATCGGCGAGACGTAGCTGTAGACTGCGAACAGGCCGCCGAAGCCGATGGCGGCTATGCCGAGGGTCAGCCAGAGCTGCGGCTGGCGCAGGCCGCGCAACTCGCGCAGCGGGCTGGCGTGCGCGTGGGCCGGCATGGGCGGCAGGCAGAGCCGGGCCAGGCCGGCCGTCGTCAGAGCGACCGCGGCGACCAGCACGAACGCCGCATTCCAACCCAGGCGCTGGCCGACCCAGGTCGCGAGCGGCACGCCCACGACATTGGCCACGCTCAGGCCCAGCATGACGCGGCCTATGGCCTTGGCGCGCGCCGACGGAGGCGCCATCGCGGCGGCGGCCAGGGCGGCGAACCCGAAATAGGCGCCATGGGGGAGCCCCGCAAGAAAGCGGGCCAGCACGACGATGCCGAAGGCCGTGCTGAGCGCCGTCATGATGTTGGCGAGCGCGAAGGCGAGCATGAGCGCAACCAGCATCGTGCGCCGTCCGGCCTTGGCGAACACCACGGCGATGAGCGGCGCGCCGACCACCACGCCCAGCGCATAGGCGCTGATGGCCATGCCCGCGGTCGGGATCGACACGCCGGCGGATCGCGCAATGTCCGGCAGCAGTCCCATGGAGGCGAACTCGCCAGTGCCTAGCGCAAAACCCCCGAGCGCCAGCGCGAATTCCGCCGGGGCCAACCCGAAGGATGGCGGCCGTTCGGCACCCGTCTCCGGCCCTGACCGCTCAGCCATCGCGGCGCGCTCCACGTTCAGACGATGCCGCCATTGGCGCGCAGCACCTGGCCGTTGACCCAGCCGCCGTCCGGGCCGGCCAGGAACGCGGTTACGCCGGCGATGTCCTCGGGCTCGCCCAACCGGCCGAGCGGGTTCATCTGCTTGATCCGCTCGACTTGCTCCGGCGGGTTGGCATTCAGGAACAGCTCCGTCGCGACGGGGCCTGGCGCGATCACGTTGACGGTGATGCCGCGCTTGCCGAGTTCCTTGGCCAATATATGGGTCATCGCCTCTACCCCGGCCTTGGTCGCGGCGTAGAGGGCGTACCTTGGCTGGTACAGCCCCACCACGCTCGATGAGAAGCTGACGATGCGGCCGCCGTCCCGCAGCCGCCTCGCCGCCTCGCGCATCCCGTTGAACACGCCTTTCAGGTTCACCGCGACCGTTTGGTCGAATGCCTCGTCGTCGGCATCGGCGATCGACGTCAGCCGCATGATGCCGGCGTTGTTGACAAGGACGTCCACACCGCCGAACCGGGCGATAGTCTCGTCGAACATCTCGGTCACCGCCGCCGGGTCGCTCACGTCCGTCTTGATGGCGTGCGCGCGGCCGCCGGCCTCTGCGATGCCTCGGACCGCATCTTCGGCCGCCGATGCCGAGCCCGCGTAATTTACGATCACGGCAAAACCGTCCTGCGCCAGCCTCGACGCGATCGCGCGGCCGATGCCCCGCGAGGCGCCCGTCACGATCGCCACACGTCCGTTGTCAGGCATGGTGTCTCCTTTGGCTGCAATCGGACACGAAGAAGTATCGGCATGGCTCGATCCGAGGGCGCGGCATAATCAATTCTGGTTATGCGCAGGTATCCAATATCAATATGCGCAGGCTCTGGGCGCTCGTTGTAGAAGGTTTCGGTAGCACCGGCACCAGGGACCGGGGCGCGACGCCAGGATCCGGGTCTTAGCTTCGGACAAAGCGAACAAAGGAAATGATCGAAATGTCCAGCCGCCTTCAGAACGTCAATTCTCTATTGCGGCCGGCCGTCGTCATCGCTGGCGTGCTGGTCGTGGCAGGCCTGTCGGCAACACCGGCACTGCCGCAACCAGCGGCCGCACTCACGGAGGCGGAGGCGAGGTCATTGATAGGCCCGCTTTATGCCGCGCTAAACGCGCCTTCCGTGGAAAAGATGGAGTCGTTGCTGGAAACGGCAACCGCTGAGACCTGGCGGGATTGCGCGGACAACGATCTGTGCGACGACCGGCCGACAGCGATCCAGCACCTGCGCCAGCGGCTTGCGACCGTCCCGGGCATTCAGGTCGAGATCAAGGAGGTGATTGCCGCAGGTGATCACATCATAGTTCGCGGCGAGGAACGCGGGACACCTCTGGCGCCGTTTCTCGGCATCCAGCCGAGCGGACGGTCGTTCCAAGTCATGACGATCGACATCCACGATATCAGTGAAGGGAAGATCGCGAGAACCCGCCACATCGAGAATTGGGCGCTCGCGATCCGCCAACTCTCACCGGCAACGCCTTGAAGATCGCCTCCGCTTGCGGATGAACCGTCGCGGACTTCAGAGAGGCATATCTTCGGCTCCACGATGGCCAGGTATTCCTAATTTGGCTGACCGCGAATACCGCGGCCTCGTGGTGCCGGGTCATACTTCCGCTGACTGACTCCCAGCACGCTTTGCGCTTTCCAGTGTCCGGCGGCATCGATGCAGCGCATGAGCTTCGTGACCTCCGGTCGCCTTGGTCGGCGCTTCCGAGTCATGCCATCGATCGTTGCGCAGGCAATGATCCCGCGGTCCCCAAGACGAAGCGCGATACGGGCCATCCTCTGCATCCAATACGTGGATGTCTCGCCATAACAAACATCGATTATGGCAAAGACCATCGGCCTGCGAGGATCGAAACTCGCTAGGGACGGTGACGGCCGGCACCGGGAACCCGAAACGAACCGCTCGAGATGGGAAGTAAGCAAGCGCGATGTCACCCGAGACGAGAGACGCACGGTGCCGGTCCGGCGAACGCACATCTTCGGCCATACACCGATCCCGTTCGAATGGGCGCCCGACGCACAGCGGACAATGGCCATCGAAGCGTATCGGGCGGGCTTCCAGGCTTCAGACCATCTGGGTGTCGCCGTGACACCGCCGCGTCGCCTTCATCTCGGCGCCTTCATGCGCCCTGTGGCGATCCACACAGGATCCTGGCGTTATCCCGGGGCGTATGCCGACGCCAATTTCAACTACCGGCACCTAAGGGACTTCGCCCAGAAGCTCGAGGCGGCGAAGTTCGATGCGTTCTTCATGGCCGACCACCTGGCCGTGCTCGACATGCCGCCCGATGCGCTTAAGCGCAGCCACACGGCGACCTCGTTCGAGCCGCTCACCCTGCTTTCGGCCTTGGCCGCGGTGACCGACCGGATCGGACTGGTGGCCACCGCGTCGACAACCTTCGACGAGCCTTACCATGTCGCCCGCCGGTTCGCGTCGCTCGACCACATCAGCGAAGGGCGGGCAGGGTGGAACATCGTCACAACCGCGAGTTCCAGCGCCGCGCTTAACTTCGGGCATGAGTCGCAGATGGACCACGGCGCACGTTACGTCCGGGCGCGGGAGTTCTACGACGTCGTCACCGGCCTGTGGGACAGCTTCGCGGACGATGCGTTCCTGCGCGACGTGGGCGCCGGCGTGTATTTCGATCCATCAAGGATGCACGTCCTCGGCCATAAAGGACCCACCCTTTCGGTCCGAGGACCGCTCAACATAGCGCGGCCCGTGCAGGGATGGCCGGTGATCTTCCAGGCCGGAGCCTCGGAGCCGGGCCGCCAGCTCGCGGCGGAAACCGCGGATGCCGTCTTCGCGTCCGAGGCAACGCTGGATGGAGCGCGGCGCTTCTACGCCGATATAAAGCAGCGGGCCAAGGCCGTGGGACGCGACCCTAACCAAGTCAAGATCCTGCCCGCCGTCTTCGTGGTCGTCGGCGACACGGTCGAGGAGGCCCGCGCCAAGCGGGCGCATCTGGACAGCTTGGTCCATTACGATAGCGGCATCGGCTCGCTCAACAGCATGCTGAGCTACGATGTCTCGATGTTCGATCCCATTGGTCCCTTGCCGGACATCCCGGAGACCAACGCGAGCAAGAGCGCGCGCGCCGCAATCATCGAGATAGCCCGGCGGGACAACGTCACGATCCGCCAACTCGCCCAGAAGGCCGGCAGCTACGCAGGGCTGGCCTTCGTGGGAACGGCGTCGACGATCGCAGACGAAATGGGGACATGGCTGGCCGAGGAGGCATGTGACGGCTTCATAATCATGTTCTCCTCCTTGCCGGAGGGACTTGACGACTTCACCGCCGGCGTCGTGCCGGAACTGCAGCGCCGTGGACTTTTTCGCCTGGAGTACGAGGGCGAGACTTTGCGGCAAAACCTCGGTTTGCCACGTCCCGCGAACCGCTTCTTCGATCGGGGTTGATAAGACCACTGCGGGCGGTGGTGGGCCTACCTGCACGACGAGCGGCCCCATGCCGGTTCGGCAGCGTCGGCCGTGCGCTACCGCTACACCGCCGACCGCCAGGGCGAGCAGCCAAGAACGCACCTGGTCGGGCTCACCGGCGTGTTGCAGGCCGACGGTCATGCCAGGTTCAACACGCCACCCTGCGCCTCAGCACCACAGCCCGATCCATGCAGCACGCTCGTATAGAGCCGCGAAACTATGCTTCGTTTGCCAGAAGTTATTCTGTTAACCATTTGGTTGAAGCCGGTCAACTTGGGTATTGGGATTATCATATACCCTATTCACGTCAGGATCCGAAAATCCTCCGGTGAGATGATCCGGAAGTTATCCGTTACGGCATCGCAGAACACGTGCCAGTTTCTGGGCACCTCCTCGCGCAGGAACGCTAGGATCGCGGCCCGGAAGTCGGCAAATGTCTCATGGCATCGGTTGTGGGTGATATGCTTGCGCATCAGCCCCCACAGCCGCTCGATCGGATCGAGATGGGGGCAATAGGCCGGGATGAAGTGAAACTTGATCCGGCCGCCCCGTGCCTCGGTGTCGCGCCGGCGGCGCTGGTATTCGGCCAGAGGCACGACGCCGGCAAGGTAGGCGTCTGTGAGCCGCTCGATCTGCTGGCCGAGAGCCGCCCGGCCGCGGCGCAGGTTGGCCCGGCACGCTTGCAGCTCCTGCGGCAGCCAGTGGCCGCCGCGCGCCCGAGCCATCGCGTGCGCGATCATCTCAGGCGCAGCGATCACCTCGCACAGGTCGCGCCAGACCAGGTCTTCCAGGGCGCAAGCTGGGATGTAGCGCGCCGGGCAGCGCTCGCCGGGCACCAGCAGCCGTGACCGTAGCCTGGTCGGGCACACGTAGTAGGCATACCCTGCCCGTGTGCAGCGGCCGCAGCACGCCAGGCGGCACTGGCCGCAACTGACCAGGCCACGCAGCAGGTACGGGTGCATCCGGTTGTTGCGCCGTGCCATCTGGCGGTTATAGGCCAGCCGCTCCTGTGTGCGATCAAACTGCGCCTGGCTGACGATGGCAGGCACCGGCGCGACCGCAATCCACTCGGCCGCGTCCACGGCCTGCGTGGCTCCCATGCCGCCACGGCCAACCGGCTGCAGGGCCAAGCGGCGCTGCTTGGCAGGGCGTGCGCGGACGCGGTTGGCGAAGACCTGGCCGACGTAGGTTGGATTGGTCAGCACGCCATGCAGGGCCGACGTGCTCCAGGGCCGGTGTCCCCGGGGCGAGGTAATCCCCAGCTGGTTGAGGCGCCGTTTCAGGGCATAGATCGACTGGCCCTCGTCGGCGAACCACACGAACAGGTCGCGCACCACCGTGGCCTCCGCCTCGTCCAGGCGGACGCCGGCGGGATCGCGCGGCCGGTCGGGGTCGAGCCGGTAGCCGTAGGGCGGCCGTGTCCATGGCAGCAGGATGCCGGCGCGCAGCTTGCGCAGGCGGCCGCGGCGCATACGCTCGGTGATCAGGGTGCGCTCATATTCGGCGACGGCGCCGCGGATCTGCAGCAGGAGCTGGTCGTGCG
>JAABUT010004288.1_pt1 | contig 11483 bp, 8 predicted proteins | sample 5559281 | NCBI WGS metagenome assembly JAABUT01 (sample SAMN10711880, study PRJNA513359) | rock metagenome | isolation source: Antarctica rocks | place: Antarctica: Victoria Land, Ricker Hills nord | collected 2016-01-04
CTAGTTCGTTTTGCTCCCATTCTGAGACAGTGCGGACATGCAATCCACTAGCGGCGAGGTCGCCCTCTTGCTTGGCAGTGAACACCACCTCGGCAGCTGAGCCCGCAAACGGCTTTGGGCGAAGAACGATGCCGTCCGGGCCAACGGCGGACTCAATCGCAGCGACGTCCGTGTGATCCTCGTGCAGATGTGTGACAAGCGCCGCTACCGCAGGGGTGCGAAGGGGAGGAACGGGAGTTCCTCCCCGCCAGTTGGCGCGGAGGAATGCGGATGAGTCCTGCACGTAGTCGATCACCAGAGATTTGCCTTGAGCGGTTACCTCGAGGCCGTCCCAGCCCAGGCGCCTGATCTTCATGTCATGTGTCCTTTCATTCCTGCTCTTGAAGGGTTGCCGACCCGACGGCGGTCCTAGCACAGCGTTTGGTTAAGTTCTTGAGCCGGTCGCTGCTGCCGAGTGCCGTCGAAAAAGGTGCGGACCTCGTATGCGATGAGGAGACGGCTGCGCCCTGATTGGCGCCGTCGGCATCACCGACGTGTTGGCGCCGACGGTGTTGAACGGTTATGGTGCCGGTCGTTGACCGGTGAACGGGTGGTCAGGCCACGCGCGGAGGACTCATGGAGGAAGTCAGGCCGACGCAGGCGATTTTGACGACCGGCTCAGTACGCGACGGTGAAGCGGACCCGTTGATGGGCAGGTCGCTCGATCTCGTCGAGGACGGCGGCACCGAAGTCCCTGCCGCCGATGAAGGAGTTGCCCTCGCTGTCGGTGAGGAGAAGATCACGACCGACATGATAGGTGCGGCGTTCCGTCCCAGGCGCGTAGCTGCCGAAGCCTGCCGGCGGGGACAGGTAGAACCAGCAAGCCTTTCTGATGCCGCCCGTAGGTCATCTAGAGCGGCGGTCATCTCCAGCGCCTCTGAGTAGAACTCGGCGGGGAAGTAGGGGGTGTCGAAGAGCCGTGGTCCGCCCTCGGCTACGTGGAGTGAGCCGGCGCCGCCGATGATTCCGAGGCGCACCTCGGTCTGCTCGGCGTCCGACGCAAGCGTCTTGATGCCGTCCTTCACGCGGCCGGCCATGTCACCGCGCGGAGCGACGGCGACCACGACTACGTCTGAGTTCGCCAGAACGGTCGACCGAGTGTCACCGTCGAGGATCGATCCCTCGAGATACTCGATGCCACTGATCCGGTGGGTGGGGCGGTTCCGGCTGATCGAAGCGACTGCGTGACCCCGCTCCACGGCCTCGGCGAGGACGTTGCTGCCGGCATACCCCGTCCCGCCGATTACAGAGATCCGTGCCATTTGTGTGTCTCCGTCCTGTCGTGAAGTTCCGGGTGTGAATCGCGTTGCTCGACGAGCGTCGACGACCCGGCGATCCTAGCTTGGATCATATACAATCTGCAGCGGGTTCGGCATCGTGCAGTCTCCAGGCGGCCTCTGAAGAAGGCGTGCGATCCGTAGCGGCTGGCTGCAGAGAGGGGCAGTCGCAGCGCGACCCTTATCCATCTATTCGAGCCCAAGCACGCGCCTTGAGACCGCGCGAGGTGAGGCTGCTCATCATCAGGCGAAGGGATTCGGTGTGAGCGTGTACTTCGTCTGCAGGTACTCGTGGATGCCCTCGGCGCCGCCCTCCCGGCCCACTCCAGAGAGCTTCCAACCGCCAAACGGGGCAGCCGCATTGGAGACCACGCCGACGTTCAGCCCCATCATCCCTGTCTCAAGCCGGTCGATCATCCGCTGCCCGCGAGCGAGGCTCTGGGTGAACACGTAGGACACGAGGCCGTACTCGGTGTCGTTCGCGAGCCAGACGGCGTCATCCTCGTCGTCGAACGGCGCGATGGCGAGCACGGGCCCAAAGATCTCCTCCCGGAGGATCGCGCTGCCCGCCTGAACATCGGATATGACCGTGGGTTCGTAGAAGGTCCCCGGCCGATCAATCGCATGCCCACCGGTCATGAGTTGAGCGCCGCGCGCCAGGGCGTCCTCCAGGAGCTGTGACGTCTTGGCCACCGCTCGGTCATCGATGAGCGGACCGATGGCCACGCCCTCCTCGGTCCCCCGACCTACCCGCATCCCTTTCACGCGCTCGCTGACTCGTTCTACGAACTCTGCGGCAATCGGGCGCTGCACGATGAACCGGTTTGCCGCCGTGCACGCTTGCCCCATGTTCCTGAACTTGGCGAGCATGGCCGCATCCACCGCCTTGTCGAGGTCGGCGTCCTCGAATACCACGAAGGGCGCGTTTCCGCCCAGCTCCATGGAGACGCGCAGGACACCGTCGCTCGCCTGCTTGAGCAAGCTCTGCCCGACAGGCGTTGAGCCGGTGAAGGAAAGCTTCCGCAACCGCGGGTCGCCGATGATCGGACCGGCCAGCGCGCCGGAGAACGAGGTCGGCACCACATTCACGACGCCGCGCGGCAACCCCGCGTCCTCGAGCAGCTTCACGAAGTAGAGCGTCGTCAGCGGCGTGAGCGCCGCAGGCTTGACAACGGCGGTGCACCCCGCGGCGAGGGCCGGAGCGATTTTGCGAGTCGCCATGGCAAGAGGGAAGTTCCACGGCGTGATCAGAAAGCACGGACCGACAGGGTGCTCAGTGACGACCATCCGACCCGAGTTCTCGGGGTTAGCGCCGTAACGCCCTTGTATCCGCGGGGCTTCCTCGCTGAACCAGCGTAGGAACTCACCGCCGTAAGCGACCTCGCCCCGCGCCTCAGCCAACGGCTTGCCCATTTCGAGTGTCATCAGCAGCGCGAACTCCTCTTTGCGTTGCTGAAGCAGGTCGAAGGCACGGCGAAGCAGCTCCGCCCGGTCGCGCAGGGACGTGTTTGCCCAGGCAGGAAACGCGTCGGACGCAGCGTCGAGCGCGGAGCGCCCGTCAGTAGCCGAAGCGCTCGCGATCCGCTTGATAACCTCGCCGGATGAGGGGTCCGAGACGTTGAGTGTGCCGCCGCCCTCTGCGTCGCGCCACTCGCCCGCAATGAACAAGCCATCCGGGACCTTAGCCAGCAGTTCCAGTTCATGCTGCTCGGTCATTTCGGTCTCCCTTGTTTCTCAGGCGCCGGCGTCTGCCGCGGTCCCTGGCGTGCGTTGAGGATCGGCGCGAAGAACGCGGCGAGCTCCCGAGTCGCACTCAGAGGAAGGACGTGGGCCACGTATTGGTCGGGACGGACGACAACGAGCGCCCCCGAGCGGTCGAGGCCACTATTGTCGAAGATGTCCGTGGCGGGATCGACTCCGTAGACCTTCTCGTAGTCGATGAGCTGGAAGGGGCCGACGCGAGGCAGGAACACCGGGGGCACCGTTCCGAGATCGATGCTCGTCTGCGCCTGCTGGTACACGACTTTCACGTCGAACCACGCATCCAGGTCCGCACCCGGCGGCGTAGCGATCACTGGGGAGTCCGGAGCCGTCGCAAGCCAATCGGCGAATCGGTCGGATGCGGAGTCGGAACCCGGCAGTGCGTCGTCCGCGAAGACGTAGATGCGCCACCGGCCGTCCGCGGTCGCATGGTGCCCGAGGTGTATCGAGTTGCCATCGCACACTCGCGCCACGATTCCGGACCGGAACCGCTTGCCGATCGGGAACCCCGTCGCCAGCGACTGGTGCACCGGCTCGGCGGTAATGAGTGACGGGGCGTACTGCGTCATGAACCCCGCCGGGAACTCGGCGGTCCGCACGTAGAACTCGGCGAGCTCGGACGGATCGTCGAACTCCTCAGGCTTTTTCGCCATGAGCGTCGACCACTGCCTGTCGAAGGCGATGAGCTTCTGCGCGACGACCTGACGCTCTGTGGAATAGGTAGCGAGCAAAGCTTCGGGCGCTCGGCCCTCAAGGACGTGGCCGAGCTTCCATCCAAGGTTGAACCCGTCTTGCAGTGACACGTTCATGCCTTGACCGGCCTTCGCGCTGTGCGTGTGGCATGCGTCGCCAGCGATGAACACGCGAGGGGTCCGGGGCCCAGCGCCGTCGTGGTCCACGTTATCGAAGCGGTCCGTCAGCCGGTGCCCGACCTCGTAGAGGCTCCACCAGGCGACGTTGCGCACGTCAAGGGTATAGGGGCGCAGGATCTCGTTGGCCTTTCCGATGATGGCCTCGATCCTCGTCGCGGGCACGGCACCGATTTCGTCGGGCTGCACCTGCCCCAGGTCGACGTACATCCGGAACAGAAAGCCGCCCTCGCGCGGGATGAGCAGGATGCTGCCGGCCTCGGCCTGGATGGCGCACTTCGTGCGGATGTCTGGAAAGTCGGTTACGGCGAGCACGTCCATGACGCCCCACGCGTGGTTCGCGCGATCGCCCGCCATAGTGCAGCCGATCGACTGGCGGACACGGCTGTGGGCGCCGTCGGCGCCGAGGACGTACTTGGCCCGGACAATCCGGACCTTCCCACTGCGCTCGCTAGTGGTGCACGCCAGCGTCACGATGACGGGGTACTCGGCGTCCTGGTCGATTTCGAGCCCGCGGAACTCCAAGCCGTAGTCCGGTGCGAGCCGGGCGGGCGACTGAGCCATCACCTCGGCGAAGTAGTCCAGCACCCGCGCCTGGTTGACGATCAGGTGCGGGAACTCGCTGATGCCGGTCGGGTCGTCGGCGGCGCGAGAGACGCGGACGATGCGTGACCGGTCAGTCGGGTCGGGCTGCCAGAACGCCATCTCGGTTATGCGGAACGCCTCAGCGATGATGCGATCGGCGAAGCCAAAAGCCTGGAATGTCTCCACGCTGCGCGCCTGGATACCGTCGGCCTGACCGATCTCGAGGCGACCGCCGCGACACTCGACAACCCGTGTGGTGATGCTGGGGAACTGGGCCAGTTGCGCCGCCGCGATCATGCCCGCCGGCCCGGTGCCGATGATGAGGACGTCGACCTCACTCGGCGGGTCGGCGGGTCGGTCCACGCCGACGCCCGCCTCGGGCTGCACATGTGGATTCCCGGACACATACCCGTGGTGATGGAACTGCATCGTCTTGCGCACCTCCCGTGCAAGGCGCCCCCAACGATGAGGGTCGTCGATTGAAGTAGAACGCCGGTACGATCATATAGTATATGATTAGTCGTATTGGTCACGTAAGTGGGGGTTCGATGGAAATCACAGCACGAACCGCGGATCCGGGACTGTCCCGGATCCCGCTCGAGCGGCGCCCCGGCAAGATCATTGCGGTCCACCTCAATTACCCGTCGCGGGCAGACCAGCGGGGACAAAGGCCCGCGGCGCCCTCCTACTTCCTGAAACCGGCGAGCTCGCTCGCGCCAAGCGAAGGCTCCGTTGAACGGCCTGCTGGCGCCGACCTGCTCGCATTTGAAGGTGAGATCGCTCTCGTCATCGGCGCCGCGGCGCGCTGGGTTAGCGCGGAGGACGCCTGGGAGCACGTCGCGTCGGTGACGGCCGCCAACGACCTCGGTCTCTACGACCTTCGCGGCGCCGACCGCGGCTCCAACGTACGGTCGAAGGGCGGGGACGGCTTCACGCCGCTTGGGCCGGCGGTAATCGACGCGCGGACAGTCGATCCTGCCGAACTCCGCATCCGGACGTGGGTGGACGGCAAGATCGTCCAGGACGATACGACCGCAGGCCTGCTCTTCCCATTCACGCAGATCATCGCCGACCTCGCTCAGCACCTCACGCTGGAGCCCGGCGACGTGATCCTCACGGGTACCCCGGCAGGCTCGTCCGTGGTGGTGCCTGGAAACGTCGTCGAAGTTGAGGTCGACGCGCCGAACGCGCCGGGCGCCCCGTCGTCCGGTCGGCTCCGCACGACGGTGACGCAGGGAGTCCACGCGCTCGACGTGTCGCTCGGTTCGGTGCCGTCCGCGGATGATCGGCAACGAACCGAAGCATGGGGTTCGCGGGAGTCCGCAGGCCTGCCCCCCTTGCCGTCCACCGAACTGTCAGCGCAGCTGCGAGCAAAGCTCGAGGGCGCTCCGGTCGCCGGCCTCGCAGCGCAGTTACGGAAGCGCGGCCTGAACAATGTGACCATCGACGGCGTGCGGTCGCTCGGATCGGCGCGGAAGCTGGTCGGTACCGCCAGGACGCTCCGCTTCGTGCCGAACCGCGAGGATTTGTTCGCCCGCCACGGCGGCGGCTTCAACGCTCAGAAGCAGGTCTTCGACTCGGTCAATGCGGGTGAGGTCATCGTCATCGAGGCACGCGGCGAGCGCGGTTCCGGCACGCTCGGCGACGTGCTCGCGATCCGTGCGCGGGCCCGTGGAGCAGCGGGCGTCGTGACGGACGGAGGCGTGCGGGACAGCGAGGCGGTCCTCGAAACCGGCCTGCCCGTGTACGCGGCAGGAGCGCATCCGGCGGTACTCGGCCGGATGCACGTGCCCTGGGAGGCAGACGTCGTCGTCGGCTGCGGCGGCACGACCGTGCAGCCGGGCGACGTCGTCGTCGGCGACGGCGACGGCGTGATCGTGATTCCACGCCACCTGGCCGAGGAGGTCGCGGATGCAACCCTGGTCCAGGAGCGGGAGGACGCGTGGATCGCACGGCGTGTCGCGGAGGGGCACCCAGTCGAGGGGCTGTTCCCGATGAACGACACATGGCGTGAGCGGTTCGAGCAGGACGTCGAACGATGAGCGAGACCATCGCCACGCCGATCAGCGAATGCCGGCGATCAATGGCCGGAACCGTCTCCTGCTCAAGGGCTTCGACGGGGCTACCTCCGCCCACCTCAACCAGCTCTTCCACGCGATGCTGTACGAAAAATTCTCCGAACTCCCGCCCCGGAATCGACCAATTCGAGGTCGAGTCCGCCGCCCGGAACCCCCGCCGGCCCGCGACGGAGGCCTTGCTCCGCGCGTAGCACCCCAACCGCTTCCACGACTGCTTCCACGACTGACTGGAGGAAGGCATGACCTCTATCGCACCCGCGCTCGACGAACGCCACGTCCCCGCCGACCTGCCGAACCGCATCCGGCACTACATCGACGGCAAGGCTGTAGACTCTGCCGACGGCGCCACCTTCGACGTACTCGAGCCCGTTTCGAACGAGACGTACCTGCAGGCGGCGGCCGGCAAGAAGGCGGACGTGGACCGGGCCGTAGCGGCGGCTCGCCGTGCGTTCTTAGACGGACCGTGGCCTCGCACGCGGCCCCGCGAACGGTCGCGCATCCTTCACCGCATCGCAGACATCGTCGAATCGCGTGACGCCCGTCTGGCCGAACTCGAGTCCTTCGACTCGGGACTGCCGATCATGCAGGCACTTGGTCAGGCGCGCCGCGCCGCGGAGAACTTCCGCTTCTTCGCGGATCTGATCGTCGCGCAAACCGACGGCACCTACAAGGTGCCGGGACGACAGGTCAACTACGTTAACCGCAAACCCATCGGCGTGGCCGGGCTCATTACCCCTTGGAACACGCCCTTCATGCTCGAGTCGTGGAAGCTCGCCCCGGCTCTCGCGACCGGCAACACGGTCGTGCTGAAGCCCGCCGAGTTCACGCCGCTGTCGGCGTCGCTGTGGGCGGGCATCTTCGAGGAGGCGGGGCTCCCCCGCGGCGTGTTCAACCTCGTGCACGGGCTCGGCGAGGACGCCGGCGATGCGCTGGTGAAGCACCCCGACGTGCCGCTGATCTCATTCACAGGCGAGAGCAGCACGGGCCAACTCATCTTCGGCAACGCCGCACCTCATCTGAAGGGCCTGTCGATGGAGCTGGGCGGTAAGAGCCCCGCGGTCGTGTTCGCTGACGCCGACCTCGACGCGGCCATCGACGCCACGATCTTCGGAGTGTTCTCGCTAAACGGGGAACGCTGCACCGCCGGCGCCCGAATCCTCGTCGAGCGGACGGTCTACGACGAGTTCGTCGAGCGGTACGCGGCGCAGGCGAAACGGGTCGTCGTAGGGTACCCGCACGACCCAGCCACAGAGGTCGGCGCGCTCGTGCACCCCGAGCATTACGCCAAGGTCATGCAATACGTCGAGATCGGTAAGTCCGAGGGCCGACTGATGGCCGGTGGCGGCCGGCCGGCAGGCTTTGACAGCGGCAACTTCGTCGCGCCGACCGTCTTCGCCGACGTCGCTCCCGACGCGCGGATCTTCCAGGAGGAAATCTTCGGGCCGGTTGTGGCGATCACGCCCTTCGACTCCGACGAGGAGGCGCTCGCGCTCGCCAACGGCGTCAAGTACGGACTCGCCGCGTACATCTGGACGAACGACCTGAAGCGCGCGCACAACTTTGCGCACTCCGTAGAGGCCGGCATGGTCTGGCTCAACTCGAACAACGTGAGGGACCTGCGCACACCGTTCGGCGGCGTGAAGGCGTCGGGTCTGGGCCACGAGGGCGGGTACCGGTCGATTGACTTCTACACCAATCAGCAGGCGGTCCACATCACGCTCGGCGAAGTCCACAATCCGACGTTCGGCAAGGCGAATCTCCGGAACGGGCCGGTTGCACCGCTCGCTCAGGGCGAGGACGAACCAGAACCGCGTTGACCCACAGACACGACCCAATCGAAACAAGGACGGTTCTATGAGCAAGGTCATCGACGGTTCCGCGGAGCCCGTTGTCACGAACGCCCTCACCGACCACGCGGCGCGGAGCATTCGCACGCCAAAGGCGCTGCCGCCGGACGTACTCCGCTGCGCCTATATGGAGCTCGTCGTCACTGACCTCGCGCAGTCTCGCAACTTCTACGTCGACGTGCTCGGCCTCGTGGTAACCGAGGAGGACGAGGAGGCTGTGTACCTCCGCAGCTTCGAGGAGTTCATCCACCACAACCTGGTGCTGCGCACAGGACCGGTGGCCGCGGTCGCAGCGTTCTCCTACCGCGTCCGGTCCCCCGAGGACCTCGACCGCGTGGTCGCGTTCTACACGGAGCTCGGCTGCCGGGTGCAGCGTCGCGCGGAAGGGTTCACGAAGGGCATCGGAGACTCCGTGCGAGTGGACGACCCGCTCGGGTTTCCCATCGAGTTCTTCCACGACGTGCAGCACGTCGAGCGGCTTGCCTGGCGCTACGACCTTTACACGCCCGGCGCACTGGTACGTCTCGACCACTTTAACCAGGTCACGCCTGACGTACCGCGGGCAGTCGCCCACATGGAGGACCTCGGGTTTCGCGTCACCGAGGACATCAAAGACGCCGAGGGCACGGTGTACGCGGCATGGATGCGGCGCAAGCCCACGGTGCACGACACCGCCATGACCGGCGGTGACGGGCCGCGCATGCATCACGTCGCCTTCGCGACGCACGAGAAGCACAACATCCTCGCCATCTGCGACAAACTCGGCGCACTGCGCCTTTCCGACCGCATCGAACGCGGGCCGGGTCGGCACGGCGTGTCAAATGCGTTCTACCTGTACCTCCGGGACCCCGATGGGCACCGAGTCGAGATCTACACGCAGGACTACTACACCGGCGATCCCGACAACCCCGTCGTCACCTGGGACGTCCACGACAACCAGCGCCGGGATTGGTGGGGCAACCCGGTCGTGCCGAGCTGGTACACGGAGGCCTCGCTGGTGCTCGACCTCGACGGGAAACCGAAAGAGCTCGAGGCGCGTAATGATCGGTCGGAAATGACGGTCACCATCGGCGCTGACGGCTTCTCCTACACCCGCAAAGGCGAGGACGACCTGCCCGACTGGAAGTCGGGCGAGTACAAGCTCGGCGCCCAGCTTTGAAGCCACACCACTGACACGAGGAGCCCAAATGCTGTCCGCCGACACCATCACCGCGATCGCCGAGGAGCTCGCCGAGGCGGACCGATCCCAGGTCCTGATCCCTCGGATCACGGCACGGTACCCCGACGCGACGGTCGAGGACTCCTACGCCATCCAGGGAGTCTGGCGCGATCGAGAGCTCGCCGCCGGCCGCCGCCTCGTCGGCCGGAAGATCGGACTCACCTCGAGGGCGATGCAGGCAGCGACCGGCATCAACGAGCCGGACTACGGCGTCATGTTCGATGACACGGTGTGGGAGGACGGCGCTGTGATCGCCTTCGACCGATTCACCAACGTGCGCATCGAGGTGGAGTTGGCGTTCGTGCTGCGCGAGCCGCTCGAGGGGCCACGCTGCACCCTCGTGCACGCGCTCGCCGCGACGGACTACGTGACACCCGCGCTCGAGGTGCTGAACTCGCACATCGAACTCGAGGGCCGGACCATCGTCGACACAATCTCGGACAACGCCGCCTATGGCGCCATGGTCCTCGGCACCAAGCGGAAGCGGCCCGACGAGGTCGACCTGCGCTGGGTGCCCGGGGTGCTATATCGGAACGGTTCGATTGAGGAGACCGGAGTCGCAGCAGGCGTCCTGGGTAACCCCGCGACCGGCGTCGCCTGGCTGACGAACAAGCTCCATCAGCACGGCGCCCGCCTCGAGGCGGGCGAGATCATCCTCGCCGGATCGTTCACCCGCCCCATGTGGGTGTCGCGCGGGGATCACGTACGCTGCGACTACGGCGTGATGGGGACGGTCGAATGTCGCTTCGACTGAGCGTGACCTTCCGAGAGCGCCTATCTGGCGCCACTCGTCCGATGGCAGGGATGTGGGTGTGCTCCGGGTCAGCACTCGTGGCCGAAATTTGTGCAGGAGCCGGCCTCGACTGGCTTCTGATCGACATGGAGCACGGCCCCAACGGGCTGGAGTCCGTGCTCGGTCAGCTGCACGCCGTGTCGGCGTACCCGGTCACGCCGCTAGTCCGCGTCCCTGTGGGCGACGCCGTGGTGATCAAACAAGTGCTCGACCTCGGCGCACAGAATGTGCTGGTTCCGATGGTCTCCTCCGCCGAAGAGGCCCGCGCGGTGGTCGAGGCGGTCCGTTACCCGCCGCGAGGACACCGCGGGGTGGGCTCGGCCCTTGCGCGGTCGGCGCGATGGAACCGTGTCGATGGCTACCTGACGCAGGCCGATGACCACGTCGCACTGTTCGTGCAGATCGAGACAATCGATGGCGTCGATGCGGCAGGGAAAATCGCCGAAGTAGACGGCGTCGACGGCGTGTTCGTTGGTCCGAGCGATCTGGCCGCCTCCATGGGGCTCCTCGGGCAGCAAACACACCCGCAGGTGACGGCAGCGGCCCTGCGTGCATTCGAGGGTGTCCGCACGACGGGCAAACCCGTCGGTGTAAATGCCTTCGATCCCACTGTCGCGGAGGCATACCTGATGGCGGGCGCCTCGTTCGTACTCGTCGGCGCCGACGTGGCGCTACTTGCTCGTGGATCTGAATCACTAGCGCATCGATGGACCGCAGTGTCCCAAAGTAGGGATCGTCCCTCCTACTAAAACGACATCGGCTACTACCCCTCCCGCGCCTACTACGACCGCAAGATCGCCCAGGGCAAACGCCACAACAAAGCCCTCATCGCCCTCGCCAGACGCCGCTGCAACGTCCTCCACGCCATGCTTTGCGACGGCACCCTCGGTTCGCCAGCCGCTATCGCGGCTTGACGAACCAAATAGGGACACCCCCGTCGGTCGCCCCAACATCGACGAGCGCAGTACCCAAACAATCTGTGCCCGCCCTACGCGCCTCAACGGAACAGAGCAAC
>JAABUT010004289.1_pt1 | contig 11478 bp, 10 predicted proteins | sample 5559281 | NCBI WGS metagenome assembly JAABUT01 (sample SAMN10711880, study PRJNA513359) | rock metagenome | isolation source: Antarctica rocks | place: Antarctica: Victoria Land, Ricker Hills nord | collected 2016-01-04
GCGTCTGTCCTTCGGCGGGCTTCAGCCTTGTTTGCCCCTGCCACGCGACCTGATCGCCCGGAATGACCGGTGCGAGCTTCACATTCGAGGTGCTCGACTGCGCGACGATCTCGCCGGAGTCGCTGACGAGTTGGACCACGATCCGGGTGACGTGCGCCTGCGTCGTCCCCTGATTGACCACCTTGCCGGTCACCTTGAGTGTACCATCGCTCGCCGGGGCGAACGCGACATCGTTCATCGCGAGTCCGTCGACTGGTGGGGCGGCGGCGGGGAGGGTCAGCGTCACCTCGCTCGGCGTTTCGGTGCTCGCGGCGGCTGGAATCCCCGGCCCACCCGTCGCCGAGCTGATGACGAAAGTGTTCGTCCCACCGCCGTTCGCCGCCGGTGTGGTGGTCGTGCCGCCGCACGCGGCGAGGGTGAGGAGCAGGAAGAGGGTGGGGATGGCGATGAAGCGTCGCATCGATCCTCCGTTAGCGGTAACGTGTCGTCGCATCATGCTATTTGACCAGCGTGATAGATACCGGCCCGACATAGCTTGGGGTCCAGGTGCCATTCCAGCCTGGTACTGTGCTCGTGTCGCCGTGAAGCGGGTAGTTCTTGATTAGCCTGCCTTTGAGATCGTTGTTGCTGTCGCGTGTGACCAGGAAGGCTCCGTAGAAGCGCGGGCGAGCGATGCCGTTATTGATCTGGCTGGTATCGATGATCGGCACGATAAGGACGCAGTTGTTCAGGGTGGTGGCGGCGTTGTCGATAACGCTTTGGCAGCCCAGCGGACCGTTCACGGTGTGCAGCGGCAGCGTATTCCCGAGCGAACCATTAAGCACCTGGAAGGTCGAACCGTTGGCATTGAACTCGGTCCCATCGGGGATGATCTCGACCACCGAGTCGTTGCCGTTCGTGCCCCGGTTAACGTTGGAGACACGCCCCTGCCAGCCGCTGGCTTGTTTGCATTGAGCGACGTTGCTCCCGGAGAGTTGGAATTCCGGGCCGGTGGTGGTGAAGCCGCCGCTGGCGTTACGCTGGTTCCAGTCGTAGCTATACGCCGAATCCAGGATCGCGGTGGGGTTTTTCGCCTGGGGCTCCATCGCGGGCGGGGTCGGGGTGGGATTTGGCTGCGGATTTTTCGGCACCTGCTGTGTATCCAGGATCGACTGCGTCCCGCCGCTCGCGAGTTTCGTATCCACGCCGCATACCGCCAGGATTACGTCGGTACTGAGCATCTGCGTGACGATCTGCGCGCGCGACGTCGACGTGGCCGCCGTGCCGGAGGTCTGGATACCGATGGCGCGCATGAATAGGGTGGTATGCTGCTCGGACACGCGCACCCGAATGCCGGTCGCGGTAGCGGGGGGTGGGAGGAGGCGGGTGGCGGTGTTCGCGCCGATTATGGGGAGCTCGCACGCAACGATGTCCGCGCCGTTATCGTCCACGTAGACGCAGTCGATCTGCGCTAAGTCGTTCGGGACACCATTGGCGACGGCGGTGCTGAAGACGGTGTCCCAGATCGCCCCGCGCGTGGCCTGGCGCGTGATCATGCGCCCGCCAATGAGGGCGGCAACATCGCTGGCATTTTGCATGTTGCGCCGTTGCGCGTAGTTGATACCCGAATCGATCACCAGGCCGAGGCCGGCGATCAAGACAAGGGACATGAGGGCGAAAAGGACGAGCGTTTGGCCGCGCGCCGCGCGCTTCATGTTAGAGTCGAGGCCCGTACGCATCAGTACACGACCTTGACCGTGCGGCTGATGGTCAGCTTATTCGGGAAGATGCGCAGGATCATTGTCGTGATCGGAAAGAAATCATATTCCGCGCTCACTTGCAGCGTATCGCCCGGATTCGGCTTGCCGTCGCAGATGATCGCCACGCCGTTGCGTAAGCATTGAATCGGACGGATGCGAAACTGTGCGTTGCTATCGCCTACCATCCCTACTGGGCCAAGCAAACGTTTGGGTGGCACAGTCGTCGGGTCGGTGACCTCGCGCCACGCCCGATGGTTGATCGCGTCCTGATTTTGTTGGTAGAGGCCGATCGAGGCACCTTCTTTAACCGCGTTGTTGAGGCGAGTCGCGTCGATGTAGACCCGCCCGATATCTATCGCCCCGACCAGGATGAGCGCAAGCAGCGGCATCAGCAGCGCCAGTTCCACGATCCCTTGGCCGCTCCGCGCTTCGTGCCTGTCCTGGTTCATCAATGCCCGGATCGGATGCCAGCGTCGACGTGAACTCATGTGCCCCCTAGAAGAATCGGGATAGGGCCGTCGCGCCCCCAGGTGAGGCGCGACGGCCACATGGCTTCGCAATGACTACGGTACGCTCTGAATATCGACGGTGGCACATTCCTTCATCGGGATCCTACCGAAGCCGATTAATTTGGGTAGGGCCAGGTCGAAGTTGTACTGCGCGCAGATGGTGAGCAGCTTCCCGACCTGCGGCGACTGGCAGTCTTGCGGGATGGTGTTGCCATACGCATCCTGTCGATTCTGCCAGTTCGATCCCAGCGAGCCGTCCGGAGTGGGCGTCAGTGTCGGCAGGGGCGTGTTCGTCGCCGTCGCAGTCGGCAGCGGCGTGCTGGTCGGCGTGACCGGCGTGGCGGTGGGGGTGACCGGGGTGGCGGTGGCGGTCGGGGTGACCGGCGTCGCCGTGGGGATGGCCGTCTTGGTCGCGGTGGGGGTGACCGGCGTGGCGGTCGGCGTCACGGGGGTGGCGGTGGGGGTCACCGGCGTCGCCGTTGGGGTGACCGGAGTGTTGGTGGCGGTCGGGGTGACCGGGGTGGCGGTGGCGGTCGGCGGCACGGTGGTCTTGGTGGCGGTGGGGGTGACCGGCGTGGCGGTCGGGGTCACCGGCGTGGCGGTCGGCGTGGCCGTGTTGGTGGCCGTCGCGGTCGCGGTCGACGTGGCTACTGCCGTCGGGGTTGGGCTCGGGGGTGCGCTCGACGTGACCTCGAAGACGGTGTGGAAGTTTGTGCTCGGAGTGGTGATGGTAAGCGTATAGGTCCCTGCGGTGAGGTTATATGCGATATCCTCCTGGTAAGCCGGGAGGATATCCTGACCGTTGCTGTCGGTCCTGTACACGGCCAGGCGTGCGCTGGAGACGGTGCAGCCGGCATTGACATTGAAGATGACCTTCACCGTCTGGTTCGTACCTGCGCTCCCCAGGCTACCACGGGCACCATCGATCGTGTAGTAATACTGCGTGACGCAGCCGCCCGTATCGGCGTTGCTTCCGGTGGCTGCGCCCACCGCCGGGGCGACAATACCAAGCCCTAAGCCAATCGGCGCGGCGGGTATCCTGGCGCTCGTGGTATTCGGCAGCCAGGCGAGATTGCGATCGTTGCAACGGATCACGCCGCCGTTATTGGCGAACGACTGCTTCCAGTTATTCGGATCGGCGAGCGTGAGGCCCGGCGAGGTCCGTGCGGCGGACTGGATGATCCCGGCGCTATTCGACGGATCGGTCGCACCGTAGCGCGAGGCCTCGCGCACCGCGTTGGTGAGGGTAGTACGCGCATAGACGCCGCGCCCGAGATCCACCACCCCCGCGACCATCGTCATCAGCAGCAGGCTGACGAGCGCGAACTCGACCACGCTCTGGCCGCGAAAACGGGGTGCGCGGGCCGAAATCCCGCCCTCCTGCTCGGCTCTTCTGTGCGGTCTACTCCAGCTCGGTCTCGTCGGCCTTTTCATCTACTACCCTCGCTTTTGTTACGCTCGCGCCGCCGCGTAGCCGCATCGCCACTGCCTGGTTTGGTGACCGGTAGCCAGGCAAACCCTACAGAGTTGGCAAGAGCGACAGGCCCTCATCGGCTCGCTCGCCGCTAACTCTTTACCTTGCTTAGTGTATGGAGATCGCGTCAGGCTTGATATGGAGCGATAGTCCTACGGAATTTGAGACTCCTGGGGCAGGTCGGGCGTACTGAAAAGGGCTGGTCATCGGGACAGCCAGGGGGAGGGCGTCGAAGACCTTCGTACTTATGGTCGTGATACGGTGGCATCGATGTTGAATTCATTGTTGATTGTGTATGGTTTTGCCAATTTTCGCCATAGGACCATTAGGGTATAGACGCTGTGCGCCGCGAGGTGCAAGAGCGGCAAGGGTGGCCGACAAACAGTTTCTCAACTGGGAAAGCCGGTGGCTCGTCAGCATCGTCCGCCAAGGGTACTGCGCGATGAAGGTCGAAAGTACTCGCGCGGCGTGACTTTCGACCCGGGGTCTATTTCGGGTTCCAGACCGCGCCAGCAGTACGATGAAACGTCGGTAAGAAGTGGGATCGACACACGCGGCGGGGCGGGGATGGCACCGCGCGCTTTTCGCTGTATTGGTGTGGCCTGCCGGGCATTGGCGTGGGGCTGGTCCGGCTTGGTGAGGAGCCCGCGCGGGGCGAATCGTGCCCGCTGGGGTGAGCGATGAGCGATCCGGCGTGCGGGGCAGGGGCGAGCCGTGGCCCCGACATGGCGACGCGACGTTGTTGCACAGGCACGCCGCCCGCGCTATCGGGGGGGGCGTGCCTGACAGTGGGGCTAGCCGACGTGCGGCAGGACGCTCGTGGCGAAGGCCCGCAGCCCCGCGATGTCGTCCAAATCGAACCATTGCAGCATCAGTTCCTCGACGCCCGCCGCCCCGTCGGCGCGGATCTGCTCGATCAACATGTCCGGTGTGCCGATCAGGGCGCGCTCCTCGCCGATCATGGTCTCCAGCGCCTGCTCGAACGGCTTGTCGGCGAGGTCGGCGCGCAGCTTGCCCGCGACCCGTCGCTCGGTCGCCGCCAGATCGGCCCCGAAGTAGACGGTCCGCATCAGCGTGCGGCGCACAGCGGCGGGCGCGCGCCCGTGCTCGCGCAGCAGGCGATCGAGCAGTCCGGAACGCTCGCGGAAGGCCGCGCGATCGAGGCCGACGCCGTTCCACCAGTCGGCGTAGCGCGCGGTGAGGGGCATGGTGCGCTGTGGCCCGCTGCCGCCGATCATGATCTGTGGCCCGCCCGGATGCGCGGGGCGCGGCAGGAAGGTCGCGTCCTTGAGTTGGTAGAAGCGCCCGTCGAAGGTGACGCGCGCGTCGTCGCGCAGCAGGCGGGTGACGATCTCCAATGCCTCCTCGAAGCGGGCGAAGCGGGTCTTGATGTCGCCGAGCGTGTAGCCGAACATCGCGTGCTCGCGCGCCTGCCACCCCGCTCCCAGGCCGAGGATCAGCCGCCCGCCGCTGAGATCGTCGATGGCGAGCGCCTGTCGTGCCAGGGTGATCGGGTCGCGGAAGGAGACCGGCGCAACCAGGGTGCCGAAGTGGAGCCGCTCGCTGCGGTCGGCCAGGTAGCCGAGGGAGATGATCGTCTCCAGCGCGTCCTCGTCCGGCGGGTTGGGGCCGGTGAAGTGGTCGGAGCGGAAGAGCCCCGCGAAGCCGAGCGCCTCCACCTCGGCGACGAGCCGCTTCCAGCGCGGCCAGGTGAGCCCTTGCTGTCCCTCGATCATGATCGAAATCGCTACCATGCGTCCCTCTCCTTTATGCTTCGTGGTTCGGTGCGCCTTGCCGCGGTGCGGGCGCTGACCGGGATTATCCTAGCAGACCGACCACCGGGGCGGGCGCTGGGGCGGTCCAGCGTCACAGACTGAACGGCAAGGCGGAATTATGAAGCGGGCGCGAAGAGGCGACGGGCGTTCTCGCCGAGGATCGCCGCCAGCGCCGCCGCGCCCAGCCCGACCGTGCGGGTGCGGCGCAGGAAGGGGCCGTGCCGCAGCAGGGGGTAATCGGTCCCCCAGAGGATCCGGTCGGGGCCGACGATCGCGGCGGCGTGGCGGAAGATGGCGAAGTCGTAGAGGTAGGTCGAAGCGGCGGAATCGTACCAGACATTGCGGGTCGCCGCCGCGATCTCCGGCATCAGCGCATAAAATGGCAGCCCGCCGCCCCAGTGCGCCGCGACGATCCGCAGCGTAGGGTGGGCGTGTATGAAGGGCAGGAGACGAGCGGGCGTCGCCGCGCCCTTCCCCGGATAGTCGTGGCCGACCGGCTCGCTGGCGTGCAGGAGGAGCGGCTTACCGCGCGCCGTGAGCAGCTCCGCCAGCGCGGCGAGCCCGGCGGGATCCGCGAAGTCGAAGCTTTGCGCGTCGGCGTTCACCTCGCCGAGTCCGACCGCGCCCGCATCGAGCGCGCGCGCCGCCTCTGCCGTCGCCGCCCCGCCCGCCGTGGGCGGCACGATCGCCAGGGGGAGGATGCGCCCCGGCCAGCGGCGCGCGGCATCGAGCAGGTAATCATTGTGCGCGCGGCAGGGGGCGAGGTCGCGCCAGGGCCAGCCGCAGGCGACCGCCGCCGCGATCCCCGCCGCGTCGAGGCTGGCGATCAACTCCTCGGCGGTCGCCATGCGCGCCCGACCATCGCCGTAGGTGCGCGCGAACCAGGGGTCGCGCGCGGCGAGCGCGGCACGGTCGCGCGCGAAGTCGGGCGGGAAGATATGCGTGTGGGCGTCGATGATCATCCGTCCCCTTGTACGCCGGTCTGCTATAGTGCGGCCATCGTCGCACCAAGGATACTACCCACGTCGCACGCAGCGCGTGCGGGGCGCGGCTGCGCGCCCGGTGTGCGAACGGTTGCGGGCATGAGCACAACCGGAAGGAGACTATGGTAACGGAAGGGGCGTTCATCCCGTTCGGCACGCGCTTCGAGGGGGCATTGCTCTACGCCACGCGCGCCCATGCCCTCCAACGGCGCAAGGGGACCGGCGTCCCGTACATCGCGCACCTCCTGGCGGTCGCCGCGATCGTTGGGGAGAGGGGTGGCGATGAGGACGAGACGATCGCGGCGCTGTTGCACGACGCCGGTCGAGGATCAAGGGGGCGCGGCGCGGCTGGTCGACATCCGCGCGCGCTTCGGCGACGCGGTCGCCGCGATCGTGGCGGGCTGCACCGCCGAAGAGTTTCCCGAGTGGCGGGCGACGAAAGAAGCGTACTTGGCGCGGCTCGCGGTCGCCTCGCCCGCCGTCCTGTGCGTCTCGTCCGCCGATAAAGCGCACAACGCGCGCGATCCTGGCCGATCTCCGGCGGCGGGGCGATGCCCTCCGGGCGCTCTTCGGCGGCGACAAGGCGGGGACACCCTGGTATTACCGGGCACTCGTCGCGTATCGGCGGAGGGCCGCTGGCCCGCCGGTCGATGCGCTGGCACGCGTCGTCGCGCCGCTCGAGGCGTTAGCCGGGGAGGCGTGAGCGGGGCGCGTCGTGTCGACACTCACGGCGCGAAGAACGCGCGCGCATCCCTGGCGAGGGCGCTGGCCGGGACGCCGTAGGGGTAGACGACCCGCAACTGCCCCTGTGCGTCGATCAGGAAGGACGTGGCGGTGTGATCGACGGTGTAGCCGCCGCTCGGCAGCGTCACCTTGCGATAGGTGAGGTCGTAATCGGAGGCGATCCGCCCCAGCGTGGGATCATCGCCGCGCAGGCCGATGAAACTCGGATCGAACGCGGCGAGATAGTCCTTGATAGTCGCATTCGTGTCGTGCTCCGGGTCGACGCTGACGAAGAGGATCTGCACCTTATCGGCGTCCGCGCCGAGCGCGCGCTTGGCCCCCCTGAACTCGGCGAGGGTGGTCGGACAGAGGTCCGGGCACCGGGTGAAGCCGAAGAAGAGGAGGGTCGGCTTGCCGCGCAGCGCGCCGAGCGCGAACGACTGCCCGTTGGCGTCTGTGAGGGTGAAGTCGGTCAGCGGGCGCGGGTTCGCCACCAGCGAGCCCGTCCCGCTCGGCGAGGTGCCGCCGAACACGAGCGAGGAACGACTCGCCCGGGCGTCGCGCCGGGCCTCGAAGAGGGAGAAGCCGCCCACGGCGACGAGCGCCAGGGCGATGACGCCGAGCAGCGCCCAGAGCAGCCGTCGATTGCGGCGTGGGGCGCTCGGTCGGGTGGCAATGGACTCGCCGGACATGTTCCTTCCCTTCGTTCTGCGCGTGGTGAGGGGCCTCGCCGCCCCACCTCACACTGTATCCGCGTCGCCCTACGGTTCGCGCACCTCGGCGCGGACCCGGACCTGTCCCGCGCCCTTGAACGTCAGCGTCAGGTCGATCGTGTCGCCGGGCGTGAGGGTGCGGCGTACATTCGCCAGCACCAGATGGTAGCTGCCTGGATCGAAGCGGACCGTGCCGTGCGCCGGGATCTCGACGCTCCTGATCTCGCGCATACTCGCCACGTTGTTCGTGATCTCGGTGCGGTGCAACTGCACCGCAGCGGCGGCGTCGCTGCTGATGCCGAGCAATGTATCTTTGCTGTCGCCAGTATTAACGACCATTAGATAGACGACGCTGTTGCTGCCGCCCATCATCGCCGCCGCCCCTCCGCTTGTCGGCGTCGCGTCACTCGGTGCGGCGATCGCCGGACGTGCCCACGGATCGCGCACGCTGATAATGCTCGGCCCGCCGCCGCAGGCGGAGAGCGATCCGATGACCGCGCACATCGCAAGGCTGATCGTTGTACGTCTCAGGGCAAGCATAGGATTTGGCCGTTCCTCTCGCGTGGTCGCGTTATCGACGCGGTGCTTCGTGGCCGCGCTCCACTCGCCCATCACCGAGCTTATTGCATGAAGGCGCTGCCACGCATCTCCATCGGTTGCATCATCAACCAGATTCCGGCACAACAGAGCGCCACGATCAGGAGCGCCCAGGGCAGGGCCGCCCGCCGCGCCGCCCGCCGATCGCGATGGTGCCGTGCCGCGATCCGCCCGAGGGTGAAAAGGGAGCCGAAGGCGCCAACCTCCAGCACGACGACTGCAAGCGGTGTCAACCAGGTCCAATCGGCGGGGATCAGCCCGGCGATGGCCCGGTTGGGCCGACCGAGTAACGGGAAACCGAGATCGGCGCAGAACTGCTGCGCGAGCGGGACGATCGTCAGACCCCCGGTCAGCAGATGGTAGCCGTAGTGGGCGAGCCACATCCCCAGCCCGAGCGGCACCAGCGTGTAGCAATAGCGCAGCGCGACTGTCGGCAGTGTCCCCGCCCCGTGCGTCAGCGCGCGGCTCGCTGCGGCGGCGAGCCCGATCAGGACGACGGGCAAGACGAGCAGGCCCAGCCCGAAGATGATCGCCAGCAGCAACGGCTCCGCCCCGATGTGCAGCAACTCGCCCAGCCAGCGCTCGAACGCGTAGATCGGCGCGACCATCCCGAAGGCGTTGAGGAAAGCTCCGAAGACCAGCACCATCGTCAGCGCGGCCAGATCGCGGCGCTGCCCGAAGTGGCCGAGTCCGGCGCGGCGCGGATCGGTCCAGAGTTCGGCGGTCGGCACACGGGTGAGGACGCCGACATTGTCGTGCGGGCAGGCCTGGACGCAGTCGAGGCAGAAGGTGCAATCCATGTTGCCAACCTTCTGTTCCTGGAAGAGCCACAGCTCGCAACCTTGCTGGCTGAGCCGCCCGCGCGTTGCGACGGCGGCTGGCGCTGTGGGCGCGGGGAGCACCGGCAGCGCGGGGCGACGGGCGATCTGCACCAGCGGTGTGGTCGTCGTGACCGGCTCGTACCGTCCGCTGATACAATCCTTGGTGGTGCAGTGCGCGCAGATAGCACGGTCGCGTACCGCCACCTCCAGCGGTGAGACGAGTGCGTTGACAAAGTTGAACTGGCCGATCGGGCAGACATACTTGCAGAAGGTCGCCCCCTGGAAGATGGCGTCGATGGTGAAGGCTCCCGCGAAGTAGGCGACGATCACCCAGGCGGTCAGCCAGGGGCTGGCCCACAGATCGAACGCCTCGTAACTCCAAAAGAAGAGGACCAGCAGGGCGATCGCGACCCACTTGCCGCGCAGCCAAGACGGCCAGGGGCGGCTGGCCGGGAACAGTCGCTTGGCGAGGCGGCGCGGCAGCATGAAGGGGCAGGCCATGCAGAAGATGTTACCCGCCAGCAGCAGCGCCAGGACAACAAAGCCACGCCAATGGACCCAGGGGAGCACCCCGGCCAGATTCTGAGGCGCAAGTTGCGGCCCGAAGAAGCCATCGTAGAGGATCAGCGCGGCCAGGAGGAGGGTCAGCGTCTGCATGGCGCTGCGCGCGTGCCGCCAGCGTAAGAAGGCTCCGAGCAGCGGGGCGCGCAGGAGATCGCGCCCGACGAGGCGCGGGATTCGTCCTAGGGTACGGCGCACGGCTATCGTTGCCATCGGTCCCCTATGCTCGCGGCAGTGGTGCGCGCTCGACCATCCCGGCGACCCCATCGAGCGGAAACGTTTGTTGCACTTGTGTTCCATCGGCCAGCGTGGCGCGGACGATCAGCACCCAGTCACCGCCCATCGTGAAGTGGAAGTTATCCACGATGTAGCTGCCGTTCCCCTGCTCGCGCGCCTCGCCGTTGACCAGTTGCATCCCGGCGTGCGACATGTCCCCTTCCACCGTGACGCGCGCGCCGGTGAGGGGTGCGCCCTCGGGCGTCGTCAGTTGGACGATCAGCTGGGTCGGGGCGCTGCTCGGGGTGGCGGGATTCATGTTGAGCGCGATGATGGCGCGCTCTTGCCCGCGATCGGCGCGCTCTCCGCGACCGGCGCAGCCGCCCAATGCCAGCAGCAGCGCGAGCGCCACGAGTGCCATCGCACCCTTTCGCCGCGCCCCTCGCTCGATTCCTCGGCCTCGCTGTCGCATCACCCCTCCACCTTAACCATACCGGGGGTCGCCGTTCGTTGGTAGGTCCGGCGGGGCGTTTATCGGTGGCGTTGCGTGGCGAGGGGTGGCGCTGAAGGGCAGGAATGGCCCCTCGCCAGAGGCCTCTGCGGCGCTACTCCGCTTGTCTTCTTAATTGTCGCGCGCGGGTCAGCGCGGGGTGACGACGAAGTCCGCTGCGGTCAGCGCGGCGACCGTGCCACCGTCCTCCGCCAGCGCGCCACGGATCGCCGCGAAGAGCTGCTCGACCGGCAAGGCGGCGGCGATTCCGGTGGGGAGCCCCTCGATCGTCAAGATGCGGTCGGGCGTGCCGGTCTTGAGATAGCTGGGGCATTGCCCATTATCGGTGTAACCCTTGATCAGCCCCGCGACGAACGCGGCGGGGTTCTCGCGCATCTGCTTCAGGATGCTGTTCTCCTCGCGGTCGAGCGGGCCGAGTGTGCCCGTCTTCCCGCCCGTGCCGTACCACGTCTGCCAGAGATAGGCTTCGGTCAGGAAGCCGCGCAACTCGAAGGCGTAGCATTCCTGCGCGTTGCGCGCACCGCCATTCACGTTGAAATCACTGGCGTGCTGCATCTCGTGGACGAGAATAATCCCGGCCCCGCGTGGCTGCGCGGTGTAGGTGTGGTCCACGGCGATCAGGTGGTATCGCCGACTGGCGAAGCCATACGCGCCATCCTGCTCCAGATTCTGGAAGAGCAATTGGTAGCGCCCCGCGACCGCCCCTGGCAGGTATTGGAACCTGGTATCGGCATCCCAGATCGCGCCGATCGCCGCGCGCATCTCCGGCGCGAGGCCGGTCTGCGGCGCACCCGGCACGATCGCGGTGTAACGCCAGTTGTAATACTGCAAGCCAACATTCCCCATCTCCACGCGG
>JAABUT010004292.1_pt1 | contig 11471 bp, 17 predicted proteins | sample 5559281 | NCBI WGS metagenome assembly JAABUT01 (sample SAMN10711880, study PRJNA513359) | rock metagenome | isolation source: Antarctica rocks | place: Antarctica: Victoria Land, Ricker Hills nord | collected 2016-01-04
AGCACCATGCTGGCCTTCTGTGCGTTGGGAACATGGACCCGCTCGGGACGAGCCGCCGGATGTCACGGGCCCGACGTCGGGTTGGCGATGACGCCGACCGTGGCGTCGGCCACCAGCCGGTGGCGGCTCACCCGCCAGCCGTTGGCGTGCTGCTCACCCATCGCCCTCCCTGCCCGCCGCCGTCGCGCGTGCCGTCTCCGGGATACGCGTTTCCGCAGCCGCTGACAACGGTCAGGATCGTCATCTGACAAGACCCGCCTCATTCCTCCGGCTTGACGCATGCCAATATCGGCATATGATGGCGGCATGGCACGAGCGGCGACGACGTCGGATGTCTTCAACGCGATCGCCGAGCCGCGGCGCCGGGAGATCCTGGTGCTGCTGCGGGCGGGTGAGCGGCCGGTGATCGAGTTGGCCCAGGAGCTGGGGATGACCCAGCCGGGGGCGTCCAAACACCTGCGGGTGCTCCGGGAGGTCGGGCTGGTGCGGGACCGCAAGGCAGGCAAGCAACGCCTGTACGGCCTCGAGGCCCGCGGGCTGCGACCGGTTCACGAGTGGACCGGCGGGTTCGAGCGGTTCTGGAACGAGAGCTTCGACCGGCTGGATGAGTACGTGCAGGAGCTCAAGCAGGCAAGGCAGGAGGAGTAGCTGATGAGCGCGACGGGACGAGGAGCGCCGGCGCAGTCCGCGACGGCCGACCGCGAGATCGTGATCTCCCGGGTCATCGACGCCCCACGGGAGCTGGTGTTCGAGGCCTTCACCGAGGTCCGGCACCTGTCGCGCTGGTGGGGACCGGACGGGTTCACCACGACCACGCGGGCGTTCGAGTTCCGCGTCGGCGGGGTGTGGGACTTCGTGATGCACGGACCGGACGGGACGGACTACCAGGAGTGGATCTCCTGGACCGAGATCGCCTCGCCGGAGCGGATCGCGCTGCTGCACGGTGAGTTCCGCGGCGACCCGAACGCCTTCGAGTCGGTCTTGATGTTCGCGCCCGACGGCGCGGCGACCCGGATCGAGATGCGCACGGTGTTCCCCACCACGGAGCTGCGCGATGAGGCGGTCGAGAAGTACCACGCGATCGAGGGCGGCCAGCAGACCCTGAGCAACCTGGCTGCCTACGTCACCGAGATCCTTCGGAAGGGAGTGGAGGGCTGATGGCCGGAAAGGTGTTCTTCAGCGTGTCGATGTCGCTGGACGGGTTCATTGCGCCCGAGTCCCTGGGGGACTTGATGGGGCGGCAGTGGGTGGAACTGCAGCGGTGGATCTTCCCGCAGCGGTTCTTCCGGGAGAACCTGAAGCTCGGCGAGGGCGGCGAGGAGGGGCGCGACAACGACATCGTGCGGGAGACGTTCGAGCGCACCGGCGCGAGCGTCATGGGCAAGCGGATGTTCGACGCCGGCGAGCAGATGTGGCCGGAGGAGGCGCCGTTCCACACGCCCGTCTTCGTCGTGACGCACGAGAAGCGTGACCCCTGGGCGCGGCCGGGCGGGACCACCTTCCACTTCGCCAACGACGGCATCGAGCCCGCGCTCGACCAAGGCCGCGAGGCCGCCGGCGACCTCGACGTCCGCATCGCGGGCGGCGGCGCAACGATCCTGGAGTACCTGAACGCCGACCTGATCGACGAGTTCACGATCGCGCTCTCACCCGTGCTGTTCGGCTCCGGAATCCGCCTGTTCGAGGGCGTGGACGCGGGCCGCGTGGCCCTGGAGCCGGTCCGCGCGGAGCCGACGCAGCGGGTGACACACCTGACCTACGCCGTCCGGGAGCGGTAACTGTCGCGACCTCAGCGCTCCCCCGCCGAGGTCAGCAGCGCGGTGAGATCCCCGACGCTCTGAGCGTCAGGCGTGGTGCCTCATGTCAATATGCTCGCGAAACGAGCCGTGCGTGCCTCACGTATTTTGCTCACGAAGCGTGATCCCTGACGGCGAGGGTCTTGTCCTTGGCCGAGGCGATCAGGGCCTGCTGGATCCGGTTGATGTTCCGGGTCAGCTCGGCGGGGTTGGTCTTCTCGTGCACGGCCTGGAGCCGGGCCTGGGCTGTCGGGTCGAGGAAGCCGGTCTCGTCGCGTAACCGCTGGTAGGGGCTCTTGGGCTGGTCGTAGGTGCGGGTGTTTCGGCCGGCCTTGGTGGTGCGCCAGCCGTTGGCCTTCTTCGTGGGCAGGAAGAAGTTCTTGCGCAGGTTCACGAACCCCCACAGCTGGTTGAGCAGGGCGAGCTCTTCGGGGGTGTCGTAGCGGTAGCGGAACGCGGACTTGCGCACGATGTCGCCGTTCTTCTGCTCCACGTGGGCGTTGTCGTTGGAGGTGTGCGCCCGAGCCCGAGTCATGAAGATCGCCCGCTCGGCGCACCAGGTGACCAACAGGTGGTTGATGAACTCGCCGCCGTTGTCGCAGTCCAGCCCGAGCATCGGGTACGGCAGCCGGGCGCGGATCTCCTCGATCGCCGCCACGACCCGGGTGTGGGCCCGGTTGCGGATCGCCACGTTCTCGGTCCAGCCGGTGTACACGTCGGTAGCGGTCAGGGTCCAGGCGTGCTCGCCCTTGAGGGTGTGCCCGCAGTGCGCGACCAGGTCGATCTCGAAGAACCCTGGAGCTTTCTCCATCTCATCCATCGCTTGACGCACCCCGATCGAGGACCGCAGCGTGGCGCTCGGGCGGGTCGCGGACTTCGCCGCCGGGTACCGAGCAGCCTTGGTGGGCCTCAGCATCCGGTCGATGGTGGCCGGGCTCATCGCCACCAGCTGCGCCCGCACGCCCGGGGTCAGCCGCTAGCGACCCTGCCCAGCTCACCGAAGCCATCCAGGGCGGCCAACGTCGGCTCCATGATCGAGGCCAGGTACTTCCCGCACGGCTCACCGATCAAGGTCCACACCTCGATCAGGACCTTGAGCGTGTTATACCCATAGATCGGTGCTCGTGGCTTGCGGTGAACCGAGCGCGCCGGTCCACGACGCCGGCCCGCTGCCGCGACCGCTCGCCGGGCGTTGGCCCGCGACCAGCCCGTCAGAGCCACCAACTCATCGAGCATCCGGCCCTTGTCCTTCTTCGCTGCAGCCGCGTACTCCCGGGCGTATTTCTTCGTGACCTCATGCCGCGTCGCCATCGACAACCCTTGACCCATCCCCGCAGTCCACTACAGCACCCGAGGGTGGACCCGGTTTCGCGAGCACTTCTCCCGTGAGGCACGCACCCCACTTCGCGAGCACATTAGGTGAGTCTCGTCGTCAGGAAGGGCGAGCGTTCGGGCCGCGATCTCGGCCGCGCGCTCCTGCGGGAGGGACCTCACGACGTTGTCGTGGAACTTCCTCGCCAGCTCAACCACGCCGGATCCGCTCGCCCTCCGACGGGGAGTCTTTGGGCGTGACCGCGGTTGCACGGGCTTGGGTCCATTAAGAAGGGAGGAGAATCGCGCTATGAGCCGCGCGAAGAGTCACCATCTGGTGCCGCGGCGGTACCTGCAGAGGTTCGCCAAGGACGGACAGGTCATGGTCGTCCGATTCGGCGGTCGATGCGGTCCGGAGTCGATCCGTCGTGCCGCCACGGCATCGGAGTTCTATACGACGCGTGGACCCCTAGGTGAACCCGATGACCACGTCGAGCTTTGGCTGAGCCGGATCGAGAGCATGCTTTATCCCGCCTTTGAGGCGGTCGACTCGGGACGGTGGCCGTTGGGCCCGACGGCTCGTGAGCAGATGGCCCTATGGGTGGCTGTGCAGTACCTGCGTACATGGATGGTCCGAGACATCGGCGCCGCAGTGAGCAACGCAGTCGTGGACGACGCTCTGTCGCCGTCAGCCCGGGCCTCGTTCGTCGAGAACCAGGTCAAGAAGCATCCCGACGTCGCCGCCGAAATCGTCCGTTCGCTGGCGGAGGCGAACCTGCACGCCAGCGAACGCCTTTTGCGCGAGCGTGCGTCGTCAGCGGAATGGCACGCGGAGGGGATTGACAAGTACGCATCACGATTAGCCCAGGGTCTCCTCGGTCGACGGTGGGCCTTGGTTCGCTTCGAACGACGTGCGCTTGCCACCGGCGATGAGCCGGTCGGCCTGGCTCCCAGGGGGCCTGGGCCTGTCGGGATCGGGAACGCCCACGGTGTCACGTTCCCCCTCGACCGCCGTACCGGGTTGATGATGATGGCCGAGGACGGCGCCGACGAAGTCCTGACGGCCACCAGCTCGGTGGCCCGGACGATCAACCGTCTCACGGTGGCCAGCACGAGACTGGCCGTCTTCTATCACCCCGACGACCGGCCAATCGATGGGCTGTCCATCCCCACGGCACCGCGCACCGTGCGGTCCGCGAACATCCCGCTTACGGGGAGACCAATTGCGTTGGAAGCCTCGGCGACAGCTGTCCCGGACCTTTAGAAGGCCAGGTTAACGAAAGTTTCGTAAAGAATCGTCAGCCCCATTCAATTTGGCCGACCTCAGTATCTCCACGGCCAACCGAACCGCACCCACGGTGCGTCTTTCCGCGAGAGCCGCAGGTTGTCGCCTCTTAAGGTTCGCTCATGTCGAGAAGCGAGCACGCAGCCGATGTCCATGCACCTTTGCGGATCGTTGTGCACGATCACCGACGTGGGACCAACGAGCTGACCACCTGCCGACGAACCCTGATCCGCGCGGCAACCCATGCCGGCCCCTCCCCGACGGCGCCGCTCTGCCCCGTCAGAGGCGCCCTGGTGAGAATTCTCACCAGGCGGGTCCTGTGGGACACCCGGACACGCGTACCCCCGCTGACCTGGACCGTTCCCGCAGCAGGGGCTTACGAGACAGTCTGAACACCGTCGAGGCTGGTTACCGGTGGCGGTTGCGGCGGCGTCCGATGATCAGGCGCCGGCGCCGAGCAGGAGCAGGGCAAGGGCGATGTCGAGTTCGGTGGCCATCGGCATGCCGGTGCAGGCCAGCGGCGGCGGGGTGAACGGCGCGTAGGCGTCGTTGTCCACGCCGGTGGTCGACCCGGTGAAGAGGGTGGCGACGATGTGGACGCCGTAGCTGCCCGGGTGGTCGACGCTGCATCCGGGCGCAGTTCGACTGGCTGGTTCTGGCGGCGCTTCGTCCTGATGATCAGTTAAGGAGCGCCCCCTGCTCGAGTGAAGCGTTCGAGCCGGTCGAAGGCGTTCGGCAGGCCGCGCGCGTGCTCGTCGCGCAGCTCGGCGGTGCGAAAGCCGGTCTGGGTCATTGTCATGAGTGTCCGGCCGTCGCGGTCAGAAAAGGTGAACTCGGTCGTGAAGTTGAGCCTCGAACCGTCGGGGCGCAACTCAGTGGTGGTCAGGACGAGCCGTCGCGGACGTTCGATGGCCTGGAAGCGGTGCCGGTGGCGGTATAGGTGGTCTCGCGCCGGGCCGAACGTGACCGCCCAGACGCCGCCCACGCGCAGGTCGCATGCGGACTCGACGATCCAACCGGGGTCGTCGTGTCCGTAGAAGGCCTCCTGCCCGCCCGGGGTCGTGAAGGTCTCGAAGACGACGACGGGAGGTGCGTCGATGACGCGTTCGAACCGCAGGTCGTCGCTCATCGCTGCTCCACGTACGCGCCGAAGCGATCCAACCGGCGCTCCCAGGCCCGGCGATAGTCGTCGATCCAGCTCGTCGCGTTCTCGAGCTGCGCAGGTCCGAGCCGGCACTCCCGCGACCGGCCGACTTTGGCGGTGATGACGAGGTCGACGGACTCAAGGATGCCGACGTGTTTCTTGACTCCGTTGAGCGTGAGGTCGAACGGCCTGGCGAGCTCGCCGATCGTCGCCGGGCCGCTGGCGAGTCGCTCGAGGATGCTTCGCCGCGTGGGGTCCGACAGGGCGAAGAACGTGCGATCTAGGGTTGCGCTTTGTGCACCGATGAGTGCACTATACCGCTGGACGCAGAACTTCGATGCAGCACACGCCAAGCACCACCGCCTACGCCGACCAACCACACCTACGCCAGGAAAGGAGGCAAGCCATGGCACTCGTGGTCGCCGACATGTCCATCTCGCTCGACGGGTACGTCACCGGCACCAATGACAGCCGCGAGAATCCGTTCGGCGACGGCGCCGGGATGCTGCACGACTGGTTGGGCGACGCGGCGACCGACGAGGACCGCGCCATCTTGCAGCAGTTGATGGACGGCGTCGGCGCGGTCGTCATGGGTCGCACCTCGTTCGAGAAGAACGAAGGCGACGGCGGCTGGGGCGTCGCAGGGCCGGCGGGCGACGTTCCGTGCTTGGTGGTCACCCATCACGCGCCCACTCGGTCCTATCCCTCCGTGTTCACGTTCGTCACCGACGGCGTGGCCAGCGCCATTGAGCAGGCCCAGCGCGCCGCAGGCGACGAGCTCGTGTACCTGTTCGGCGCGACCGTCATGCAGCAGGCGCTTCCGCTGGGTCTGGTGGACGAAATTCACGTGCATGTCGTCGCCAGCCTGATCGGTGCCGGCACCCCACTATTCGGCCCGCTCGACACGGGGATCACCCTCGAACGCACCCATGCGTCCATTACCCCGGCGGCGACGCACCTCAAATTCCGCGTACTCCGGTAGGCCACAACCGAAAACGACATGCGTACGGCTCTCACAGCACCGGACCACTTCACGGGGTCCGTCCACTTCGACAACCTCCTGGCCGCGTACATCGAACTCAACCTATGGTCCTTACCCTGCAAGCACGCTCATCAAAGGAGTCATTATGGCTAAAGTTGTCGCTCAGGCGATCATGTCGCTTGACGGCTATATCGCCAAGCCGGACAACACCATCGGGCGACTGTTCGATTGGCTACAAGACGGCGACGTGGCCATCACCACTCCCGCCGCGGACTTCGCTGTCCACCTCACCCCACAAAGCGCCGAACACTGGCGCGCCTGGGTGTCATCCATCGGCGCTCTGATCTGTGGTCGGACGCTGTTCGACGTCACCAACGGTTGGAACGGGCGACACACACTCGATGTGCCTGTCGTCGTCGTCACCCACCAAGTGCCCACCGACTGGGTGGCCTCCCATCCCGACGCACCCTTCTCCTTCATCACCGACGGAGTCAAAGCCGCGGTCGCTCGAGCCAAGGAACTCGCCGGCGACCGCGATGTCACCGTCAGCGGCGGAACCATGGCCCGGCAATGCCTTGACCTTGATCTACTCGATGAAGTGGCCGTCGACCTAGTGCCAGTCATCATGGGCGACGGCAACCGCCCGTTTTTCGGGAAGCTCTCATCCCAGGACGTCCTGCTCGGCAACCCCACCGTCTGCAGCCAAGGAGATCGCGTCACCCACCTCGTCTTTCCTGTGACCCGGTGAGCACGGTCAAAACTCGCTGCCGGCCGAGCCTTGGACGCGCTGGATTAAGCGCGGATTCGGGTGTTGACCGGTATCGACTTGAGCACTGCGCCGGGCTCGAGGTGTCCGCAGGGCGAGCTGACCCCTCCCAGCGCGGGCGGGAAGCCACCTGATGAATGCGCCGCAATGATGCGGTAGTCGCGGGCAGAGTTGACCGGAGGTTCGAAATGGAATCAGGTCTACCGACTCCAGTACACAACGTTGTCTCGCAAGCCGATCCCCTACCGGCACAGAGCGCGATGCTGAGGTCACTCCGCCGCGAATGCAGCAATGCTCCTGCAGCTCCAACGTCGACAGCTGTGCCCTCTGGCAGCGCATCTAAACGGTATGTAGGTGTCCGCTGACCTTGCGGGCCGGGGCCTCGCTCACACAGTCTCGTGGGTTACCGAGCAGGCTCCTGTTCGGCAGTGCCTACATGTGTGGGAGGAAGGCCTGCACCGGGCGCCCCGGCTTCGGGCTCGTGCCCGTGCTCGCACGCGGCGGCGCGTTGAAGCGGAGCGAGGAGTCACACGCTTCACCGAAAGACCTCGAGGAACATGGTGTACCAGCTCCACACCCATGCCAGCTCCACACCCATGCCAGCCCCGCGACCCATCGAAGCCGCCGCAACGCTGCATACATGAGCCACTCCTCAGTATCGAGCCGCATTGATTCCCCCCCCCCGGCAACGGTGCCCGGAGTGCCGGCACAGCCCGCTCTTGAGTCTGGACTGCCGATAGCTGGCAAGAGAGCTCTAGCGTCGATCGTCGCGCTCACTTTGAGGGCGGCTGCTAGTCGGCGCTACGACGACTTCGACGATGCGCGCAACTGTCGCCTGGCCACATCCACCGTCACGACACTGACCACGGCGACGACAACCGGCCGCGAGGACGTCAAGCAAGGAGCGAGACCGCGCCTCGGCGCGCGCGAGACTAGTCCCCGCAACAACAGTCCCATCACTCCCGCTGCCCCACGACTGCACGACGCTCGCCTCACGGACGTTGGGCATCGGCTGCCAAGTCACCCGATGCTCACCCTGCACGACTGCGGCGTCCAGACTCCGAGGGCACCTCCCTGTGGAGGAGCTCCTGCCACCGTCACACTCGATGCCAGCAGGTGGTGGTCCGGGTCAAAGACGATTAGGAACGGCGAGGAGTCGGCGGACAAGTCTCGCACGACGGACCTGACAACCTGTGCCGGCTCCTTCGCCGCGGCCAGCTGCTCAGCGGCCCGTTGGGCCAACACCTTCGGTACGTCATCGGCGCCTCGTCGACCCATCTGCTGGCCCACGATGTATGCGCCGACCGCCAACACTGTCGTCAGGACGCAGATCGTCAGCCAGGCCAGAGCCAACCGCGAAGTGTCACCCCGCACAGACCGCAGCCGCGCACTCTAGTCCGTGCCGCAATCGAGGCAGGGACACTCCACGCCGCGGCACACGTGATCACCACTTCGATGGCAACGTCCTCTACTGCTGGGGGTCGATCGTCCGCTGGTACCGCTTTGAGAGGGGAGCGCTCGACCGTGTCGATTTCGCGTCGCGAAGTGCGTTGTCAACGGCGGTCAGGCATTCGACCCCGCCAGCGGCGGGCAGGGCGACCAGTCATTCCGGAGTGGGCGGCGCTGGGTTTTCGTGGTGGGAAGTCAGGTTGTTTGGTCGTCCGTCGCGGCGTCGGCGGAGTTCTTCTTCACCGACTCGATGCCGTTGAGAGCGCTGGCCTTGGTTTCGTAAGCCTCGCCGGTGGCGATGACCTGGCCGTTGCTTGCTTTGAGCCGGAACCTGAACTTGCCGGACTTGTCCTTGTACAGCTCGAACTTGCCTGCCATGACGATTCTCCCTTGCCGGTAGGAACAGGATGCGTCGACCGTAGGGGACCGCGCTTCCGTGGTCCAGGAAGGCGACGGCTCGGCGGCATCCCGAACCAGCGCTGCTACAACCAGCCGGACGGGCATCGGGGTCGCACTCCCGACGGATGCCAACGGCGTCAATCCCACGAGTCACCGCCGCGGAGGCAAGGGTCGAGCAGAACGGCCGCGCCGTTGCCTACAGCCGGCAGTGGCTGGTCGGTTCGAGGGCCGCTAGTACTACAGCCGCACTTATGGTGAGGCGCCTCGGGCTGCGTAGTGGCAGCGTCGGGCGCGGGCTTGGTGTCGTCGGCGCCAGTGTGAGCAGTTCAGGATGGCGGTGGTCTCGGGCGGGGATGCCCGGGTGGCGCTCCGGGTGGGCGGGTTCCAAGGGTCCTGGTCGGTGTGTACGGGTGGACGGCCGTGTCAGCCCGGTCGGGTAGGTCTCGGATCCGGGGAGGACCTCGGCCAGGACGTGGTCGCCCGGTGGTAGCCGCAGGGTGATGGCACGAGCGTGGTGGACGAGTCTGGCTGGGACACCAAGCAGCTGGTGACGTAGCCGGTGCATGCGGGCCCTTGCCGGCGTCGTCGTCCATGCCGGTCAGCGACTGCAGCATCACCGACAGCGCCCCGGCCAGCAGCGCACCCCACATCCAGAGCGTGTTCACCCCGGCGTGGCCCGAGGGTAGGTGGTTCAGTCCAGCGCCGAGCTTGGCCTCGCGGAAGCGTTCCTCGACGTCGGTGCGGCCCCGGAACCACGACTCGACCGCGACCACCTGCGCGGGGCTGCTGGTCGCCAGGTTGGTGACGATGAAGCTGACCGCCCACGCGTGGTCCAGCTCCCCGCCCAGGGCCAACGCCAGCTGGTCATTGGCGATCGTGCGCCGGGACCGGCCATCGGCCGAGATGTCCACCGCCGCGACCCGGACCCGGCCCACGATCGTGTACGCATCCGGCGGCCACCCCGTCGGGGCGTAGTCCAGCACCGCGACCTGCGCCCCGGGCATGTCCCGCGCCGGCGTCCACGCATCGGCGGCCACCGCCGCCAGCTCCTGCCAGAACGCGCTGTTGCGTTTCGCGGCGGCGGCGTAGTCGGCGCCCACCTCCTCGGCGGCTTGGGCCAGCTCGGCGGTGAAGTACCCCGCGTCGGCGCGCACCCGCGTCCGGGCGCACACCGCGGCCGGCAACCCCTTGACCGCCCGACGCAGCAGGTCGCCGCAGCGCGGACGCACACTCAACTTGCAGGTCGTGTCGGGGGTGGGCGTCGATGGGGCACCGGTTGGGGTCGCGAGCAGCACCGTGGCCAGGCGGCTGTCGATCGTCTCGGGGTTCTTCGGCCACCTCCAAGCGCGACGTGATATCGCCGGGAACCCGGTGTCTCGGGACTGCCGACCCGGCGGGATCGCTCCCGCCCGGGCCAGGGCGTGCCCCTGACCCGCCGGGCCAGCCGGCTGCCGCGGATCCTGACCTCGGCCGAGGTCGACGCGCTCACGGGCGCGCTGCGTACCCACCGGGACCGGGCGATGGTCGCCGCGATGGTCCTCGGGGGCTGCGCCGGTGCGAGGTCCTCGGCCTGCGGATGGAGGATCTGGGTCGCGGAACAGCGCCTGTTCATCGTCGAGGGCAAGGGCGGGCATTAGCGGCTGGTCCCGGTCTCGGCGCGCTTCTTCATCGCGCTGGCCGCCCACCTCGACACGGAGCGGCCTGCAGGTCTAAGCACCGACCGCGTGTTTTCGTCGTCCTGAAACGACCCAACCGTGGAAGGCCCCCGTCTGCCAGGGGAGTCGATGAGCTCCTGGCCAGCGCGCGTCGCCGCGCGAGTCTCGCGCACGCGACCTCACGAGCTAAGGCACACCTGCCTGACCCGGCTGCGGGAGGTCAGGATGGCGTTGGAGGCGGTGCAGGCGCAGGCCGCGCACGCGTCGATCGAGTCGACCCGGATCTATTTGCACCTGGCCGATGACTGGCTCGCCTCGCAGTACCGCAAGGCCGCCGTGGTCATCGACACCCAGGTATTCACCGGTCCGACGGCGGCGGGGCCACCTACACCGACCGCCGAGTGGATGGTCCCGAGTCTCCGGAGGACCCGATGAACGGCCCGCTGCTCCTGCCGACCTGGACCGACCTGGGGCTTGCCAGCCCTGCCCTGGTGGCCAGGATGCGCCGCTACCTGGAACAGATCGGCTGTGTGCTGCGGCCGGGCAGCGTGAGCGGTGCGACCTCGCGCTGCGCTGCTTCGCCACGTTCCTGAACCAGTGTCACCCGCAGGTCACCAGCGTGGAGCAGATCCCGCGGACACATCGAGGACTACAAGCCCTGGCTGGCCGCTCGGCCAGGACAGA
>JAABUT010004293.1_pt1 | contig 11471 bp, 12 predicted proteins | sample 5559281 | NCBI WGS metagenome assembly JAABUT01 (sample SAMN10711880, study PRJNA513359) | rock metagenome | isolation source: Antarctica rocks | place: Antarctica: Victoria Land, Ricker Hills nord | collected 2016-01-04
TCCAGGCGGCCAAACGCAAGGCACGCGGCTACCGCAACAAGCAGAAGATGATCACCATCGTCTACCTCATCGCCGGCCGCTTGCCCCTACCCACCATCCACACGATCTAGCGAGGAGCCTCAAATTGTCTTTACTGCTTCCAAGCGCCGGTGCTCGGCATACCCCGGCATACCCCGGGATGCGCGCACGCGCTTGGCGGTGCGGGGATGGATCGCCTTCACCGAAGAGGCGGTGATCAACTGGCTCGCCAACGAGGAACTTCTCCGCGAGGAGCTGATCGACCTGATCAGCGGTGCCCTGCCTGCGCTGGTGCTGGGCGTGACCCCGGAGGCCGCCACCAGCCTGTCACCCTGAGCCTGCCTCAGTGCTTGCCCGCGATGGGGCGCGCACTTCAGCGATTTCGCCGGTCTCGAGGTGTCCGGCCGCTGCTTCGGGGCGGTGACCCTGCTTGGCCTGTTGGATGAGCGAGTAGATGTGGGCGCGTAGCTCGGCGAACCGCGGGGCCGATCGGGTCGTCAACTGATCGCGCTCGGCGGGAAGGTCGACGAGCACGTCCTCCATCACCACCGTCGGCGAGGCGGAGAGCACCAGGACGCGCTGACCCAGGTAGATGGACTCGTCGATGTCGTGCGTGACGAATAGCAGCGTCACACCCAGTCGCTGCCACAACGAACGGACGAGATCCTCGAGATCGGCGCGGGTCTGGGCGTCGACGGCTGCGAAGGGCTCGTCCATCAGCAGGATATGCGGCTCGTAGGCCACGGCTCGGGCGATGGCCACCCGTTGCTGCATGCCGCCGGAGAGCTGCCACGAGTAGGCCGCGTCCACGTCGGCGAGTCCCACCGCGGACAACGCCTCCTCGACGAGCTCGGTCCGCCGCGCCTTGGCCACGCCCTTCTCCCGTAACGGCAGCTCCACGTTGCCCCGCACCGACATCCAGGGGAAAAGGCTTCGGCCATACTCCTGGAACACCACAGCCATGCCCGCCGGGGGGCTGGTGACCGCGGCGCCCTCCAGCACCACCTCGCCGCTGGTGGGGGCGAGCAGCCCCGCGATGCATTTCAACAAGGTGGTCTTGCCAGCGCCCGAGGGTCCGACTACGCAGACCAGCTCGCCGGCCGTCACCGAAAAGGTGAGGTCGCGAACCGCCTCCACGGCGCGGCCCCCACCCGCATAGACCTTGCGCATAGCCCGCACGTCGAGCAGGGGGCGGCCATCAGCAGTGGCGGACATTGTCACTCCCCTCCGCGCTGCGTGCGCCGGAGTCCGAGGTACCAGCCGAGCGCACGGCGCTCAACGAGCCGGAAAGCGAAGTTCAACAGGATGCCGAGCAGTCCCAGAACGATGATGCCGCTCCACATCTCCGGTATTGCGAAGCTCCGCTGGAACTGCACGATGCTGAAGCCCAGCCCGTTGCTGGCCGCGAACATCTCGCTGATCACCATCAGGATGATGCCCAGCGACAGGGCCTGCCGAGTGCCGGCGACGATCTGCGGGCTGGCAGAGGGAAGCACCAGGTGCCGTAGCCGCGCCATTCGGGAGAAGCCGTAGCACCGGGCGGTGTCCCGAAGCACCTCGTCTTGGCCGCGCACGCCTTCGACCGTGTTGAGCAAGACCGGCCAGATGCAGCCGGAGACGATCACCAGGATCTTCATCGTGTCACCGATACCGGCCACCAGGATGAGGATCGGCACGACGACCGGCGGTGGGATCGCCCGGAAGAACTCCAGCACCGGCTCGAGCACCGCACGGACAGTGCGCGAAGAGCCGACCCAGACGCCGAGCGCTACCCCCAACGCCACAGCCACGGCAAAGCCGACGAGCAGCCGGAGAATGCTGGTCAGCACATCCATGCGCAGCCGATCGACCGTCCACGTCTCCGGGAAGATCGCGAAGATGTCCTTCAACGGCGGCACGTAGGGGTTGACGCTGGCCGCCGTCAGCGCCCACCAGGCGGCGAGGAGCACGATCGGCAGCCCGACGGCGAGCACGGTGCGGTGCGCCGCCCGCGCGGCGCTCATACGAGAGTCTCCGCTCGAAGCGACGGATGCCAGGACAGCGTCCGTCGCTCCAGGCCCCGCGCCACCAGGTTCACCAGCACGCCGAACACACCGGTGACGATGACGAGTGCGTACATTGTGGCGACGGCTCCGCTGGATTGTGCGACCGCGATCTCGCTGCCCAGACCCGGGCTGCCGATCACCAGTTCCGCGGTGATGGCGAGCACCAGTGCCACAGTCGCCGCCAGACGGACACCCGTCATCACGTACGGCAGGGCCGTCGGCCACAGGACGTAGCGCAGGTAGGCCACCGCGCCGAACCGGTAGGAGCGGGCGGTCTCCCGGGCTACCGGGTCGACGTCCTGCACCCCGTAGAGCACCTGGATCAACACCTGCCACACCGACGCGTAGACGATGAGCAGCAGGCTGGACTGGATCTTGGTGCCGAACATCAGGATGGCCAGCGGAATCAGCGCCACCGACGGGATCGGGCGGAGAAACTCGATCGTCGAGGAGGTCGCCCGTCGCAGCAGCGGAACACTGCCGATGAGAAGGCCCAGCCCCACGCCGACCACGATCGCGATGAGCAGACCCAGCCCCCACGCCTTGACGGTCTCCCCCACGGCGGTCCAGAACGCCGGGCGGCCGAGCTCGCCGGCCAGGGCACGCATCATCTCGCTGAACGGTGGCAGGAACCGCGGCGAGACCAATCCGATCCGAGGCACCGCTTCCAGGACCACGACGAGGCCGGCCAGACCCACCAGTCCCAGCCCCCACGACGGCAGCCCGTGTTTCTTCACGATCGTCATCAAGGCAGGAGTGCAGACAGGTCAGCCTTGTTGGAGATGAGACCGTCCTGCTGGGCGAGATCAGCCAGTTTCTGGGTCGAGTCCCTGTTGATCTGGGTCGGCCACTTGGGCAGCGTCAGCTTCGGCAGCAACGCCGGGTCGACCTTGGTGTAGGTGGTGATGACGTTCCGCGCCTCGTCGGGGTGGCTGTCGGCGTACTGCATCGACTCGTTGATCGCATCGGTGAACTTCTTGAGCAGGTTTGGGTTGGACTGCTGCAGCTGCTTGGAGGTGAAGTACGCCGAGATCATCAGATTCGGTGCGGTGTCGACGAGGTTGGAGGCCACAACGCGGTCACCCTGGCTCTTCGCGACGGACACGAAGGGCTCGACCACCCATGCCGCGTCGACCCGGCCGTTGGCCACGGCGGCAGGCATGTCGGGGAAGGCGAGCTCCACGAACTTGACGCCCTTGGGATCGCCACCGGCCTTGCGAATGGACTCGCGGACGGTGGTGTCACCGATGTTCTTCAGGGTATTGACCGCCACGGTCTTACCGGCGAGGTCCTTGGCCGATTGGATGGGGCTGTCGCCTCGCACCACAACCTCGCTGAAATCATTGCCGCCCTGACCCGTGGAGGAGTTTCCCGCGGCGACGATCTTGAGGGGCAGCTTCTTGTCTGCGGCCACGAGCAGCGAGGTGACATTGCTGAAGCCGAACTGGAACTGTCCGCTGATCACCGCCGGCACGATGGCCGCACCACCCTGCCCGCTCTCCAACGTCAGGTCGATCCCGTGCCGGGCGAAGACTCCCTTCTCCTTCCCGAGGTAGACCGGTGCCACATCCAGGATGGGGATCACCCCGACGGTGACCTTCTCGGTGCCGCCGGACGCGCCCGAACTCGAGGACGTGTTCGACCCAGAGCCGCAAGCCGCGACGGCGACGACAAACAGCGCGAGAGAGGCGGCACTGAGGCTTCTACGGGTGAGTCGACGCATGGCGGCATCTCCGTGTTCCGAGACGATGGCGGCAAAGGAGTCGCACTAGGGAGAACTCTAATTAGGACGGATCACCCGAGAACGGCAGGCGGACCGTGAGCGAGCCAAGCCGATCTGGGTTTCTCAAACTCAATGAGCCGATCCGCCTCGTCTTCTGAAGCAAGAGGAACCCCACCGACAGGCTCAGCCTAACCTCACCAGTTAGCGGACGATCACCCTCCCCCACGAATGTACGTTACCAGCGGACCCGCTGGGCGGTCGGCCACGGGTATGAGCTATCGCTCAGGTCCGGTCTTCCTTTCGGCACGTCCCGGTTCCCACGCGCGATCGGTAGCAGTCTTCTCGGGCAGCTGACGCGGTTGGTACGAGTGCGATCGACGGCAAGTCGGAAGCCTCCCTGACCGCGGAGTTGCAGCAATCTCGGTGTCGATGGCAGCGTCAGTCGCCCGAAACGCGGCCCCGGTCCGGCTGTCAGAGCACGCGTCGACAGGTCTGCATCGAGCACCTCCAGCCGGGTGGCCGCCAACCTCCTACCCTTGGCCGAACCAGCCGACCCCACCGAGGAGCACCCCTGTGCCGCCCGACGAGCCGTCCGCCGATCGTCACGCGCCCGTCGGCGTACCGCTCGTCGCGATGTGCGGGCACCTGCTCCGTCGGGCCCAGCAGCACCACACGGCGGTGTGGGCGCAGGAGGTCGGTGAGGAGCTCACCGGTCCGCAGTACGCAGTGCTCGCCGCGCTCGAGATGTGGCCCGGCGCAGACCAGCGGCAGGTCGGGACCCTGGCTTCACTGGACCGGACCTCCACCGCGGAGGTTGTCCGACGGCTCGAAGCCCGCGGCTGGCTCACCCGAGACGTCGACCCGCAGGACGCCCGCCGAGACGTCCTCGCACTCGCCCCCGACGCGGCTTTGCAGCGCGTCCATCAGCGGGTCCGCAGCGTCCAGGTCCGGCTGCTCGAGCCACTGCCGTCGCACGACCGCGCACCCTTCGTCCAGGACCTCGCAGTGATCGCCAGAATCGACGAGAACAGCGCGCCGCCACGCTCCGAAGGCTCGCCGCTTCGGATCCCGGGGCACCTGCTGCGTCGGGCCCAGCAGGTGCACACCGACCTCTTCGCCGAGACGCTGGGGCGCGAGGTCACTGGGCCCCAGTACGCCGCGATGCACGTCCTCGTCGAGCATCCAGACATCAGCCAGGTCGAGCTCGGCGACCGGACGGCTCTGGACCGGTCCACGACCGCGGACCTCGTCGCCCGCCTCGAGCGCCGAGGTTGGCTCGTCCGGGAGCGCGACCCCAAGGATGGCCGCCGCCGCGTCCTTGCGCTGACCTTCGAGGGGTCACAGGTGGCTGCCGCCGGAACGCCGATGGTTCTCGCCGTCCAGAACGACCTCCTCTCCCCCCTTCCGACTAAGCGCCGCGCCGCATTCCTGCGGCGTCTCGGTGTCGTCGCGCGGGTCACTGGCGGCTGAGCGGTCCGGCGCAACGCCCCGGGCACTGGCATCCACATCAGTCAGTACACTGACTAATTGACCAGGATGTATCCCGCTGCCGAGCGGACGACGACGTCCCAGAGGAGATGAACGATGCAGGCATACCTAGACGGCTTTCACACCGGCGACCCCGCCGTCGCCCCGACGACCGACGCGGACCGCGCCCCGGAGGACCTGCCCGACGATGTGGACGTCCTCGTCGTGGGCACCGGTCCCGCCGGGCTCGTCCTGGCGGCCCAGCTCGCCCGGTTTCCCGACGTCACGACGCGCGTCGTCGAGCGCCGGGACGGACCCCTCGACCGAGGGCACGCCGACGGCGTGGCCTGCCGATCGATCGAGATGTTCGACGCCTTCGGGTTCAGCCACCGGCTGCTCCACGAGGCGTGCGATGTCACGGAGACCGTCTTCTGGCGGCCCGACCCCCAGACGCCGGAGAACATCGTGCGCAGCGGCCGGGTCCAGGACGTCGAGGACGGCCTGTCCGAGTTCCCGCACGTCATCCTCAACCAGGCCCGGGTGGGCGACTTCCTCCTCGAGGCGATGCGCGCCGCGCCCACCCGCCTCCGCCCCGACTACGGCCGCGACGTCGTAGCCCTCGACGTCGCGGACGAGGGGGACCACCCCGTGACCGTCACGCTGCGCCGTGTCGACGGGCCCGCCCAGGACGTGACCGTCCGAGCCCGGTACGTCGTCGGCTGCGACGGCGCGCGCAGCACGGTACGCCGGGCCATCGGCCGCGAGCTGCACGGGGACTCCGCGAACCAGGCCTGGGGCGTCATGGACATCCTCGCCGTCACCGACTTCCCGGACATCCGCTACAAGGCCGTCATCCAGTCGGCAGGGGAGGGCAACATGCTCCTCATCCCCCGCGAGGGCGGCTATCTCGTCCGGATGTACGTCGAGATGGACGAGCTGGCCCCTGGCGAGCGAGTGGCGAACCGGAGCGTGACTGCCGACGAAATCATCGAGGCCGCGCGGCGCATCCTGCACCCCCACACGCTCGACGTCCGAGAGGTCGCGTGGTGGTCGGTGTACGAGATCGGCCAGCGGCTGACCGACCGCTTCGACGACGTCCGCGAGGACGGCCCGGACGCGCCGCTCCCGCGCGTCTTCGTCGCCGGCGACGCCTGCCACACCCACAGCCCCAAGGCGGGCCAAGGCATGAACGTCTCGATGCAGGATGCCTTCAACCTCGGATGGAAGCTCGCGGCCGTCCTTCGCGGCCGGGCCCGGCCTGAGCTGCTTCACACCTACTCCGCGGAGCGCCAGGCCGTCGCGCGGCAGCTCATCGACTTCGACCGCGAATGGGCAGCGATGATGAGTGCGCCCGCCGCCGGAGGCGCCGACCCCGCCGCCCTCCAGGACCACTTCACCGCCCAGGGTCGTTACACAGCCGGGGTGGCGACGCGGTACGCGTCCGGCCCTCTCACCGGCCACCCGACGTGGCAGCACCTCGCAACCGGCTTCCCGGTCGGCGAACGGTTCCACTCCGCGCCGGTCGTCCGACTCGCCGACGCGAAGCCGATGCACCTCGGCCACGTGCACGAGGCCGACGGCCGCTGGCGCCTCTACGCCTTCGCCGATCGGCTGGACGTGCGAGAACCGGGGTCCCGGCTGCGCGCGTTCTGCGACGCGCTGGCCGATCCCGACCGCTCCCCCGTCGCCCGGTTCTTGCGGGCGGGTGAGGACCCTGACGCCGTCGTCGACGTCCGGGCCGTCCTCCAGCAGCATCATCACGACATCGCACCCGCCGACCTCCCGGCGGCTCTCCTGCCGGCGAAGGGACGCTTCGGCCTCCAGGACTACGAGAAGGCGTACACCCCAGCCCCCGGGAACAACATCTTTGACCATCGCGGAATTGACCGGGACGCCGGCTGTCTCATCCTTGTTCGCCCCGACCAGTATGTCGCCCACGTCCTCCCCCTCGACACCCCCGACGTCCTCGCCGCGTTCCTCGGACGGTTCCTCACCCCGGTGCCGAGCCCCGTCCGGTGAACAGGGCGCGGGACCCACGAGTCCTGCATTGGGGCGCACTGGGTTGCTTGGAGACTTCTGACCTTGGAAACGAGGATGGAGTTATGCCGAGAGACACCACGCCGGGCAAGCCGACCGCGCGTCGGTATACCCCGGCGGAGAAGGCGCAGGCCGTGCGGCTGGTGCGGGCCTTGCGGGTTGAGTTGGGCACCGACCACGGCAGCGTGCAGCGGGCGGCGTAGCAGCTGGGTACGGCACGGAGTCGGTGCGGTCCTGGGTGCGCCAGGCCGATGTCGGCGACGGGCAGGCTCCGGGGGTAGCACCAGCGAGGCGGCGCGGGTCAAGGCCCTCGAGCAGGAGGTGAGTGAGCTGCGCCGGAGACATTTGTGACCAGCACCCGGCCAGATCCGAGCGGTTGACCGTCTCGCGGGAGCGGGCGCACTCGACCGGGGTGGAATCGACCACCCGCACGTCATCACTCCACAGCGTGGTGTCCCGCCCAAGGGCTCCGACCAGCCAGCCGATCGTGGCGGCCAGCTTGCGCAGCCGCTTGTTGTAGCCCGGCTGCAGCGGCAGGTAGGGGAACAGGTGGCGCAGCCGGGTGCGGGCGAACCGTAGCCAGCGGGCCTCGCTGGGGTACCCGCGCGATCGCCTTGATCGGCATCCCCTCAGCCCGATTCAGCCGACAGATCTCCACCCAGTCCTCCACGTTCAACACCCGCTTCCTCCTGACCTCGAACCACGAGGTCAGGATCGGGCAGGGGGTCGGTCTTCACCTGCCACGGAGTCAGTTTTCACGTGCAGTCGACAGATCCGACCCGGGCGCACAGGCGGCCTAACGTTCGGGGACGATCTGCTCATCTCTTGGTCGACCACCCGGTATAGGCCTCGCTGAGATATCGCGATCCGGCTTCAGATCCGACTAGCATGGAAAGTTCTCCGAGTTGTCGGCGGCGATCGAAATCTGTTGCCCCCGGGATGGTGTGAAGCATGCTGGTCATCCAGAACGAGAAGTGCTGCGCCTTCCACACTCGACCCAGGGCCTTGGGGCTGTAGTCGTCGAGGACGCTGGCGTCCTGTACCTTCACGGCACGCTCCAGTATCTCGGCGAGAACCTTCACGTCGGCGAGCGCGAGGTTAAGGCCCTTCGCCCCTGTGGGGGGAACTGTGTGGGCCGCGTCTCCCGCGAGGAGCATGTTTCCGTACCGCATCGGCTCGCAGACGAAACTTCTGAACCGCAGAACGGTCCTGTCCGTGATGCGGCCTTCCTTGAGGCTGAATCCGTCTGCTCCGGCCACCCGGGTCTGCAACTCGTCCCAGATGCGGTCATCGCTCCAGTCACCCGGGTCCTCGTCGGGCGAGCACTGGAAGTACATCCGCTGCAATGATTCCGTCCGTTGGCTGATCAGGGTGAACCCTCGTTCGGAATGCGCATAGACAAGCTCCGGTGCGCTGTATGGGGCCTCGCAGAGGATCCCGAACCACGCGAAGGGGTACTCGCGCGAAAACTGGCGTCGTTGAGCCTCCGGAATCTCTTGGCGACAGATGCTGCGCGAGCCGTCCGCCCCGACGAGATAGTCGCACTCCACCACTTGGGGCACTCCGGCCGCATCGGTGAAGCTGATCCGCGGCCGATCACCGGTGACGTCCTCGACGCTGGTGTCCTTGACGCCGAAGCGCACATCGGCGTTCCCTTGCTCACGGGCAGAGGCGAGGTCGATGAAGACGTCGGTCTGTGGGTATAGCCACGCCGACTCCCCAACCAGTCCCTTGAAGTCGATGCGGTGGTTGACCCCGTTGAACCGGAGCTCAATCCCGTCGTGCGCGTGGCCCTCACGCAGCACCCGGTCGGACACACCGGTGTCGACGAGGAGGCGGACGCTGTCTGCCTCCAGGATGCCGGCGCGCACGGTTTGCTCGATCTCCACCCGGGTGCGGTTGTCGACCACGACCGATTCCACTCCCGCTCTGGACAGCAGATGGGACAGCATGAGGCCGCCGGGGCCGCCGCCCATGATGCCGACGACGGTTCGGGTGAGCTTCGGCTGGGTCATTTAGGCTCTCCAAGGCGATGACGGTCTGTGGTGCTTCGCTTGTTCTTAGGCCTCAATCCACCGATTTGTGGGGTGGGTGAGCGCGTCGGAACATGAGAATGCCCTTGCGGGGCAGGAGAATTGGGCTTGCGATGGTCCGATTCCAGTGCTCCCGAAAGGGCATCTCGTAGATTCAACTCTCTCATACCCGCCCGGTGACCTCGGCGGTAGGTCCCGGCAACGGATCCTGTTGCAGGCCGCCGGCGGCGGCTGGGTCGTAGCGGCCGCCCTACAGTGGCGGCATGGACACCGCCCGGGCACGCTCGTTTGGCACGATCGCCCTGACCTATGACCGGGCGCGCGCCTCATACCCGCAGGAGGCGGTCCAGTGGATCTTGGAGCGGGTGAGGGCGCCCGCCGTGACGCGGGTCCTCGACCTGGGCGCGGGCACCGGTCGGCTCAGCGCGGTCCTCCTCGGCATGGGCATGGACGTCGTCGCCGTGGAGCCCGACGACGCCATGCGTGCGCTTGTGCCGGCAGGCGCGCAGACGCTGGCGGGCACAGCCGAGCAGGTGCCGTTGCCGGACGGGAGTGTGGACGCGGTGCTGGTAGGGCAGGCCTGGCACTGGTTCGACCACGAGCAGGCGCTCGCGCAAGTTTGCCGCGTGCTGCGCCCGGGCGGGGTGCTCGGCTTGCTGTGGAACGTATTCGACGACCGCGTGCCGTGGGTCGCGGAGCTAGCTGCTGCCGCCGCGGCGGAGGACCGGCTGTCGGGGATGGACGCCGCGCTACCCTACGACGGCGAGCCAGTGCCCCAACGTCGGGAGTTCGCCCACCTCCAAGCCATGACGCGGGACCTGCTGGTCGACAACCTGACCTCGCGCAGCAGAACCATCCTGATGGCGCCAGCAGCCCGTCAGGACCTCTTACGCCGGGTCCGCAACATCGCGCCGGCCGACGCGTTCGAACTGCCCTGGGTGTGCGACACCTGGCGCGCCCATGTGCCCGAGGCTCCGGGGCACCAGCTCTAGGGGCGTCCCAGAAGCCGATCCTCAATCGGACTTGGTCGATTCCCCCGGGACGGAGTGGTCGGCCTGCGCTGCTCCGAATCGTTGCTGGTACGCGCTGGGGGTGAGCGCGGTTCGGCGGCGGATCAGGGTGCGCAGGTTCGCCGTCGTGCCGAGCCCGCTGTGCCGGGCGACTGCGTCCAGGCTCAGGTCGCCGCGTTCGATCAGGCCCGCGCACGATGCAGACTGAGCCCATGGCAACTGCATATTGGATCAACACGGTTACGGCCATCCATGATGAAGCCAAGCTGGCTCGGTACATCGAACTGTCGGGCCCAGCGATGCGCGCAGCTGGCGGACGGTTCCTTGCGCGTGGGAATCCGGCCTACGCCTTCGAGGACGCATCGACGCTGCGGACCACGCTGATCCAGTTCGACACCGTTGAAGACGCCGTGGTGGCGTACCAAAGCCCCGCCTACCAGAAGGCGCTCCAAGCACTCGGCGACGGAGCCGAACGCGAAATCCGCATCATCGAGTCCGCCGACGAGTAGCCCGCGAGCCGACGCAGCGTCCATCGGCCACCGCGCTGCCCGGAGCCGATCGACTACCGAGATGACGGCGGAGCCGAATCGGCCCAGCGTTGCGCCCAGGTTCGGAGTGGTTCCAGCGCGGGTCCCAGACCGCGTCCGAGTTCGGTGAGCTCATAGCGCCCGTCCGCGTCCGTCTGAACGATGCCGGCCTCGGTGAGGCGACGGAGTCGGTCGGCGAGCACGCTGGAGGACATCGTGTCGGCGCGGCGTCGCAACTCCCGGAACCCGGCTGGCTCGTGCTGCAGCTCCCAGATCACCCGCAGCGTCCAACGCTGGCCGAGCAGATCTAGCGCCGCCATCATCGGCCGACCGGTGGTGGAGCCGCGCACCGCTGTGCCGGGCAGCGGCGTCGCTGGCGGCTCGTTTGCGCTTCTCATTTCGAACCAGCATAGTGGTTCGAAACGCGAAGCAGAAGCGGAGGACGTGAGTGTGCGACTGGTTCACGAGATGACTTACACCGAGACCATCGCCGGTCCGTGGGGGCCGACCATCGGCAGTCCCTTCGGGGCCCGGTTGTGCTGGCGGGTCACCAGCGCGTCCCTGACCGGTCCCCGCATTCACGCGAACCTGGCGATGCCCGGTGCGGACTG
>JAABUT010004294.1_pt1 | contig 11470 bp, 13 predicted proteins | sample 5559281 | NCBI WGS metagenome assembly JAABUT01 (sample SAMN10711880, study PRJNA513359) | rock metagenome | isolation source: Antarctica rocks | place: Antarctica: Victoria Land, Ricker Hills nord | collected 2016-01-04
GGGCTGCTTGCGGGACGGATCGCGCGCGCGCCGCGACCGTGGCTTCGAAAGCCCTTCCCGATGCAGAAAATCCCCGATCGTGCTCGACGCGGGCCAAACAATCTCCGGACGGTCCAGCGACAAGCGGGCCAATAATTTGCGCGGCCCCCAGGTCGGTCTCTGCTTGCGCAATGCCGCCACGGCATCGGTGATCGCCGGATCCATCGCCGGCGCCGGCGTGTGGCGCGCCGAACTGAGTTCAACCAATCCCACGGCGCCGAAATCTCGATACCGGCCCAACCATTTGTAGCCCGTCTTGCGGCTGATCTCGAACCGTAAACATAGACTGCTCATCGGCTCGTCGGCCCGCAGACAGGCCGCGATAAAACACAGGCGTTGGTCCATCACACTCTCCACACGCCAGGCCATGATTCCGGTCTCCAAACTGAATTGGAGTGTTACCAACGTGCCCGGTCCAAAGTGTTACCAACGTAGCCGGTCTGTACCGCTTACACCCCCTACCGGCAGCGCGTCCTGAGCAACCTGCAACGCCGGGCGAAGTCGATGGGGTTCGTGCTGCAGCAGCAGGCGGAGTCAGCCAGTGCCCAGGCGGGTGTTTCTTAGGAAAGTGGTGTCACACCAGTTTTGCCTCTTCCCAAGCTGACTATCGTGGTTTTGGCCCCTGGCTCTGAAAGCTTGAAACTCCTCCTGTGTTGATCGCTGTCTTGTTCAATGACGTTTGTTTCGCTTGACCTTATCTGGCGTCAAATTGTCCACAGGCTCAACACCTTAAGAAGACTCTACGTAGTAGAGGATTAAGAGTATTACGGACTCTTGAAGCTGTTGATTTCAGTCAAAAATTCGCGATTTCCGGGGGCCAAAACCACGATAGCATGGGGGCCAAAACCACGTGTCCGCTAGGGGCCAAAACCACGATACCATCCACAGGCTGAACCAGGCCGGTTATAATGGCTCGTCCGTATCCTTGCCACACTCCGGCATCGTCGCATTATCGTGGTTTTGGCCCCTGGCAGTTAGTGAGGTCAGGGACCCAACTGGCAAGCGCGGCAACCGTCTCGGGCTGTAGCCGGAGTGCTCCGGCGAAAGTTGGCATCGTTCTGTGAAGTGGAGAACCTCCTTACCTTCTGAGTTTCGTAGGAATTGCAGCCAATAGCCTGGCAGACGCTGGCGCTCGACGGTACGGCGCAGCTCTTTCGCGAAATCCGCGAGCCGCTGCGTACTGCCGCTTTTATGGTGGAGCTGCGCCATGGTGAATGCCCAGCCGCCAGATTGGTGGCCGCCGTGCTTGCGCACCACTCGGTAAAGCCATCGTTCTATGCCGCCGGTCAGGCTGAAATATTCCCGCTCAATCGCTAGCGTGAGCCTATCATTGAGAATGCCTTCATACAGCCAATCGGAAATCGTAAACTCGATACCCGCCGGCCGCCCGTCCTCGTCAGTCGGCGCTGCGTAGCGTTCAATCCAGTGGAAACCCTCGGGCATTTTACGTCGGCCCTGGCGGATGTTGGTCCGTATGAGCGTGCCGCTAAGACGCTCGAATGCCTCAACGATACGTTGATACTCATCGCCGCTGGTGTGGCGGTCGATACCGCGCAGCAATTCATAAAGGGAAACCTTGAAGGTTGGCGATGTCGCAACGCCTCGGGCCTTGGCCTCTCGAACCTGGGAAGCGGCCCAGATCAGAATATCTGCGTCCCAGATCGTTGCGATACCGATTTCTATGGGTGCGGTTACGTTCACGCTGAGGGTCATAGAGCCGTTCTGCACTTGATAGTCGATCGGCTCCGTACGGCGCTGCTTGGAAAGGCTGAAGAAGGGCCTTTCCATCATGTCTTGCTGGTCATGGGTCGGGATGTCGCCTGGTAACGCAACCAGAAGATCGAGCTGTCGCTCTCCTGCAGGAGAGCGAGGAAGTCTCGCTTCCTTTTTCGCTTTCTTGGCCATTCGGAAAACCTGTGAAGGTTGCTAGTGCAAAAGGTGCTTAGGTTACTAGCGTGACCGGCTGGTCATCCGCCCGCTTGGGACGTTGGCGGTAACCGGCTTAAGCGGAGGCAAGCCACGCTTCTGCAACAGCAGGTTCCATGCTTCGTGGCCGAGCTTTTGAAGACTGAGATTGGTATCAAGACTGAGCTGTCGCAGCCGACGGCGATCCTCCGGAGCAACGAGTACATTGATAGGCACGACGGCCTGGACGTTAGCATCCCCGCTAGCTGGGGCCTCGGCGGCGTTCTTCGACATCGACTGTGGCCCGGCGTCAACAGCGGAAGAAGTCGCAGGGTGTGCACCCTCATCATCCTCGATCGGCGACATGACTTCGGCAAGCGACCGTCCACGTTTACTGCCGCTCATGAGCGACCTCCAGTATCCAATTCCACACGGTGCGGAGTTCGGCATGAGCGTCGCGTGCGGCAGCGCCCCGCATTTCGCCGATACCTCGCCCTTCCAGTGAGGCATCCAGGTAGACGGCCCGGTCGCCTACGTGAACAGGGCAAACTGGGACCGGATAGCGGGAGAGTGCGGCGCGTGCATCGCGTGCCCGCACCTCGTTCTTTGCCGCGTTGACGATCACAACGGCGCGCTTGTCCAGGCGACGAAGGATTTTCAGTGTTTCCCCAACGGCTTCGAGGTCATCAGGTGAAGGGCGCACTGGGACAATGACTAAGTCGGCGATGCGAGCGGCTTCCGCCTCGGGTTCGGCGACCGCTGGCCGGGTATCTACAAATACTATCCCATGCTGCTTGCGAAGCGCTGTCACGGCGGCGGTCAAATCCGTTCCATCGAGGTCAAGAAGATCAGGCCGTTCCAAGGATGGCTGCAACGCCTGGCGTCTCTGCCACCATTTCGTCGAAGTTCCCTGCGGGTCACGATCTATAAGAATGCTGGTGCCAGCTTCTCCGGCAAGCACCGCGAGTTGGCGCGCTAAGGTGCTCTTCCCAGCGCCACCCTTTTGGCTGATCAATGAAAAAATTTGCACCTTTGTACCTTATTACATCCTTAGTCTCACTACTGTGAAGGTATGGTGGTTCATAGTCTACCAGAATTCTTGACCCGAACGGAATGGGAATACCGCACGCTCCGGGCACCACCGAGTTGGTGCAGGAACGCGACTCTGGCCGCTCGTACCTGGCGCACGAAGCGCGCCATCACTACTTCCGGCTCTCGGCCAACAATTGGCAAGTCTGAGTATACAGCCATAGCACCGGCTCACCGAACCAAGCGGGCAGGGGTGACGAGCTCAGGTCCGGCGACAGTCCCGCAGCCACGCAGCAAAGCTCGCTTCGTTTAGCCGACCCGCAGCGAGGAGCGGCATGCGTTCGACCACGATGGCCGCTAATACGTCGAGCTCGACCCCGTTCACCTTGAGGAACAGCACGCAGCACGCAGCACGCCCAGGCTGTGCGCTTGTTGGCGTCGTTGAAGGCGTGGTTGCTGGCCAGGCCATAGGTGTAGCCGCTCGCAATCATCGGACGTCGTGCTCGCAAACGGAGCGGATTCCTGCTCGGATTCACTGACAATGAGGCGAGCGTCGTGCTCACATTATCTGCCACTGTGCTCGCCATCATCGCATCGTGCTCGCCAACGGCGGGTTATGCTCACATTCCGCGCCAATGGCTCAACTGAGGTCAGGATAGCACCGGCACCCGCCGGGAAATCGCACATTTAGGCGGGTTTGGCCTGCACAGCATGGTGAACATGGCGTCGTCGTAGCCGACCTGCATCCTGCGTTTGTTCTCGAAAGTCGTCGAACGCCCAGCGTTTCGGAACAGGGCAATTAAGAAGGTTTCTGACGATCTCCGGCGCGTGCTGCCCTGAGCCGCGCATCAAGGCACTTTCCCGTTCTCAGAACCGTTCTTGATTGCCCTGTTCCGAAACACTGGGCGTGTGACGGCTTTCGAGAACAAAAGCATGGGATGCGGGTCGGCTGCGCCGCCGCGTTCGCTGCGCTGTTGAGGCCAAACCCGCCCAGATGCGCGACTTTCCGGCGGGCGTCGGCGCTACCCTGACCTCAGTTCGGCCATTGGCACGGAATGTGAGCACAACCCTCTGTTGGCGAGCACGACGCGATGATGGCGAGCACAGTGGCAGATAATGTGAGCACGAAGCACGCTCCATTGTCAGCTAATCCGGGCAGAAAATGGCGCTGTTTGCGAGCACGAGCTCCGATGATTGCGAGCGCCTACACGTAGGTTTGCGCGATGTCGGCTAGTTTCGCATCGAGCACGCCGGCGAAGGCGAGCAAGGCGTCGCGCTGGTTCTGCAGCGCGACACGCACCGGGCGGATGCGTCGTGCATCGCACGCACCGCACCGGCTTGGCACGGACGGTCTCGTCAGGCGTCGCAGCCAACGCGCGCCCGCCGCCGATGCGGCCCAAGCTGCCCGGGCGTGGGCCGCGGCGCGGTGCCTTGGCGGCCCGGTTCGGCTTCTTGCCCCGTGACGGCGGCAGGCTGGAGTTGTCTGGCGTCTTCGGCGGCACATCGAGCTTCGCTTCCAGCTCTGCCACGCGCGCCACCAGTGTCTCAACCTGCGCGGTCAGCGCCTGCACATGAACGCCAGAACTCCTCGAATGAAAACGGGCGGTCGATCATCCCGCCGCTTTCATCACATCAGAAGCTCGTCGGAACCACCAAACACTCCCCTGCATGTCAACACCCCAAAACTCAACAAGAGATGCCCAGCGCGTTGGGCCGCGCACCACCTCGAAGGAGAAAATATCAGCACGCCGGACCCGGCCCACCCGCGTGAATTTTCGGGCCAGCCTGGGGATTTTGGTGTCCCGCGCTCTGACGTTGCCCGGCTTTGGCGACAGTTACCTGGCCAGCTGCAGCGAGTTCACGCCCACGGCGACGCGCCGCGCGCCCGAGACTTACTCCCGCGTCCGCCTTACCTCAGACGGCGTCGCGCCGTACACCCGACGGAAGGCCCGGTTGAAGTGCGACAAGTCGCCGAAACCAACCTCGTAGGCGACGGAACTAATGGCGCATCCGGCGAGACGCGGGTCGGCCAGCATGCGATGCGCACGCGCCAGACGCAGGCCGAGCACGAATTCGGCGAAGGTGACGCCTTCCGCCTCGAATAGCTTGTGGATATAGCGGGGTGTTACGCGATGACGGGCTGCAACGGCGGTCACTGTCAGCCTGCAGTCGTGGAGGTTGGCGGCGATGTCGGACCTGATCGACTGTAACCGTGCTGCCCTCACCCCGCGCCCCTCCGCCACGGCTGCGGCGTCCCGCGTCGCGCCCACGACCGCCGCGACAAGGTCGTGGGCATGGGTGGCAACGAGCCGTTGTAGGTCGGAGCTGGCCAGCACTGCGCGGTCCTCGATAGCTGCGCCGACGTACGCCGCGAGCAGCCCCAGCGCGCCCGTGCCGTGCGGAACCACGCGGATCACCTCGCCATTGAGGCCGGTCACGAGCGGGGCGAGCGCGCTGCGAGGCACACGCAGCCCGATGAAGCGCACCCACGTCGGACGGCTGATGACGAAGCCGGCCTGCCCGCGCGTCAGGAGCACGGCGTCGCCGTCGTGTAGCACCACCTCCCGCCCGCCCTGGGATGCGCGACTGCTGCCGGCCAAGTTCACGCCGAGGAAGACGTCGTCGTCGCTGCGGGCAGACGCGCCGGGAGCACCTTCCTGGCGAACGCCGCAGAGGACACCTGATAGCACGCCGAGGCCGGGCAGGCTGCGCTGCGCGACGTCGACGCGAACGCGGCATTCCGGCAATGGCTCCAACCTGACCGGCAGCATCCCGCGCTCATAAAGGTCGCGCACGGCACCCGCGCGTTCGCGCCTGGGCAAATCGCCGGTCGAGAAGCGAAAGCCCGTCGGTTCGTTTCTCGGCGTGATCATCGGGCACCTCTCTAGCTAGTTGCCGCTCTCAATTTGGGTCCGATGTGGGGCAACGGTCAACGAAAACGCTTGTGCGGACGAGTTCGCTCTGGACCCAGTTCCGGTTCCTTCCCGTCCAAGACCGCAGGTCCGCCACTCCACTAGCGTGATCTCGAAGTTCGACGCCGTCATCGGCAACGTAACCCCGATGGGGGTGAACGATGCCATCGGGTCCCAATGGGAGAGAAGAGATGCCTAGTTCCGAACGCATCCTGGTTATCGGCGGCGGTATCGGCCGGGCCGTCCAGGTCCAAAGATCTGGTAACTACCAAAATCTACTTACCGTCCCAGCTCATCGCACGCCTGAATATGGCTGGTTTCTGCATGCAGGCGCGCCGTACCGGTTTGGCACTTAGTAATACCGGACTGTCGTCTGCTGCTTAAAGCAAGAGGAGAATATTCCATGCTGCGCGAGGCTTATATGTGGCGTCCAATGGTCGATAAACCCACCAAAGCCAAAAAGACGCTGATATCTTCCTACTTACATATGTTGGCGTGGCTCGACCATCGGGAGCGTTCGCATACGCTGGACGCTCGTATGGCCCGCGATACTGGATCACCGTGCGGCTTAAACGGACGCTTCGGCAGCTTTCGATTGGACCCGCGTCCGTTTTGGGGGATCGGGTCAACATAGCTCCCGGCGACTTCGGAAAGGCTCAGGCTGGGACAAAGGAGGTCAGCGATGTTTCCCACCTCTCGACGCGTCCTTCTCGGCGCGGCTGCAAGTATAGCTGCAAGCATAATGCCCGGCAGGCCGGCGATGGCCCAAGGCAGGATGCCGACACCGCGGCCAGTCCGGATCGGCTGCCTTGTCGCCCTGACCGGAGCGCAGGAGGTGATCGGCGGGCCCATCCTGGACGGCGCCCAGATTGCGGCTGAGCAGATCAACAAGGCGGGTGGCGTGCTCGGCCGCACAATCGAGATCGTCCCATTCGATGTTCACGCCGACCCGCAGACGGCGGTGGCGGGCGCGCGCGAGCTGACCGGCCTCGGGGTCAACCTGCTCTGCGGCGTTTTGTCCAGCGAGGTCGGGCTTGCGCTGGCACCGATGCTGCAGCCGGCCAATGCGGTGCTGATCACCTGCGCCGCCGCGTCCGAGAAGCTGACGCACGAGGCATTCACGCCCAACCTGTTCCGGGTTTCCGACCAAACCTACATGCGCAACCGCGCCCAGGCCCGGCTCATGGCCGAACGCTACCCCGAGGTCACGCGCTGGGGCGCGATCATCCCCGATGTCGAATACGGCAGGTCCGCCTATGCCTCGTTCCGTGCGGGCCTGCTGGAGGCCTATCCCGCGATCGCCAAGCGGGACCCCGAGTTTGTCGAGCCGGTCGTGGCCCGCTTCGGCGAGACCGATTTCAAGGCGCAGCTTGCGGCGCTGAGGGCGGGTGGCGCGGAGGGGCTGTTCATCGCCATCTACGGCGACGACGCCATCAGTTTCTACCGGCAGTCGCACTTGGCCGGATTGATGCGCAGCGTCAAAGTCTTGGCCGATGCGACAAACGAGTTCCTGGTGCCGCTTTCACTGGGGACCGGCACTCCGGAGCATCTTTGGCTGGGAATGTCCTGGTACTACGGCGGCTACCAGAAACTTCCGATGGGCAAGAAGCTCTATGACGACTATGTCAAGCGCACCGGCAACGGACTGCCACTGGGGTTCCTGAGTGCCGGACACTCCGCCGTCTATGCTTATGCGGCGGCGATCCGCAAAGCAGGCAACACGGACACGAAACCGGTGATCGCGGCGCTGGAGGGCCTCACCTTCGATACGGCCAAGGGCAAGGTCACGCTGCGGCCGGAGGATCACCAGGCCATTTGCGACGTGAACTTCATCCGGATCAAGGCGTCGGAGGTGGAACCGACGATGGACATCCTCGACTACTCCCGCCCTGACGTCGAAGTGGCCGAGTTCGTGCGCTACGACGGCGCAAGCGTCATCGAGCCTCCAACGCCGGGAAAGCCAGTCGTTTATCCGTCCAAGCTTTCGGAACGCTGACGCTGCAACGCCGCGGAGACTAGGACAGCCTCTCCGAACATGCCCGCATTCCAGGCACACTCGTTCGGTCATTCAGCCCAAAGGAGATTTTACGACATGGATGGCATGATGTTCACTGGCCGGGACTGGCGCCAGAACTCCTCGCAGGAACGCGCGGGCGATATGTTGCGGTATGCGGTAGCTACGTGGGCTGTATTTGTGCTGGTCCTTGCCGTGACGCTGACCACCGTTGCCGTTTTGGACCAAGCAGGCATTCACCTGCCAGTCGGTGACGGGGGTTTCTATGTATCGGGTGTAGCTGGCTAACCTGTAGGACGGCATGGTTCAAAGCCAGGTTACACCCGGAGTTTGGTGAAGCCGGGTTGACGCTTCCAGGACGGATGATGGCACCCTGACGTTTTCAGGCGTGGTGCGCGTATGGATCGCTGTGTTGGCGCAGCAGCGAGACTGCCCGTGAGTGACCGTAAGGACCTGGCCATTCAGGCGTTGGCGCGATCAGCGACAATCAGCGATTTGGCGGCCCGGCAAGGGGTGAGCCGCAAGTTCGTCTGCCAGCAGACGCACAAGGCTGTCGCGGCGTTGGATGACGCTTTCCTGTCTGCGACGCCGGACCATGAGGTGCTGTTCGAGGTGGCGGTCATCACACGAGTTCCCTCCAACCCGCATCCTTGTTCTTTCTGGTCCAAGACCGCCGCGGCGGTCGCTCCTAGCCTTGCCTCTCACGTTCGCCGTTGGCAATTCGCGGAGAAAGAGGAGCCATGAGTTCACCCGCTCGCATAACGAACTTGAGTCAAGTCCCAGTTGAGACCGAACTGGCACCATGGATCGCCTGGACATCGCTTGCCTCTGCCTGTCTGGCTTGGATGTTCGACGCAATGGATTTACAGATCTTCACAATCATTATGGTCCCGAGCGTCAGCGAGCTCATTGGATCGACTGATACCGGTCTTGTGGCCTACACGGGTGGACTCATTCTCGCCGGGAAATTGGTGGCCGGGGGCTTGGGCGGCATTGCGTTCGGCGTCGTTGCCGATCGGTTCGGGCGCTCGAGAGCGATGATCATCACAGTGCTGGTCTACTCGGTTTTCACCGGCTTGAGCGGTCTCGCGCAAAACTGGTGGCAGCTTGCGGTTCTGCAGGCGCTGGCCGGGATCGGCATAGGCGGAGAATGGGCTGCAGGTGCAGCACTTGTGGCAGAGACCTGGCCCGAGCAAACCCGATCTCGTGCGATGCAGGTGATGCAGATGTCCTTCTGCCTTGGGTTTTTCCTGGCAGCGCTCCTGAACCTGTTGATCGGTCCCGTTGGATGGCGCTGGGTGCTAGCCGTCGGTGCAGCCCCGGCGGGGGTAACGCTTATTATCCGCCAGTTCGTGCCGGAGTCCGCGCGCTGGACTATAGTCCAGCGCGAGCAGAAAGCGGATCGCAAAGGCATTCCCGATACGGCCACACGTACCATAATGGCGATTTTCGCGTCGGGAATGCTTCGCCGGACGACCGTTGGTGTGCTGATTGCAACGACAATGATGATCGGCGCCTTCAGCACGTCGACGTTGCTGCCGACCTGGATTCATCAGCTTCTCGGAGCCGACCAAAACGCGCTTGCGGCTAAGATTACCAGTCAATGTTTTATGCTCGCCAATGCCGGGGCCATTCTCGGCTACCTGAGCCTGATCTGGCTGACCAATACGATCGGACGTCGCTGGTCCTACTTCCTCATCGCACTGGGTTGTGTCGCCACGAATCTGTCTATGTTTACTCAAGTCACGACGACAGCAGAACTGTTGTGGTTCATGGCCGTCTATGGCTTCTTTGTGTTTGGTGGTTTCGGTACCTTTGCGGTCTACCTTCCGGAACTCTTCCCGACGCGGATCCGCGCCACGGGGCAAGGTTTTTGCTGGAATATGGCGCGTGCGTTCGCGGCCACGGGCCCCATTCTCTCCGGCACGCTATTGGGCGCCTTCGGCTCGGCGCCGACGGCAGGGCTCCTGGTGACGGGCGTCTACGTGATCGGGCTGGTTGTGATCTGGTTCGGTCCAGAGACGCGAGGCGTTCCGTTACAAGATTGGTGACAGCGGCAGAGACAGACGCGGCGGCGACAGGGGTGAGCAGTGGCGGACATTGACCGAATTTTGATCGTTGGCGGCGGAATTGCGGGGCTTACCTTGGCCACGGCCCTTTACCAAAGAGGCTTTAAGGCGGAACTCGTCGAGCAGAGTACGGCCTGGGACGCGACAGGTGGCGGCATCATGGTGCATGCCAACGGCATGCGCATGCTGCGTGCAATCGGCATCGGGGCAGCGGTTGAGCAGGCAGGCGCGTGTGTGCGCCGTTGGACTTTTTGTGATGAACAGGGGGAGGCACTCTTCGAAAGTGATCTGCATGCGTTGTGGGGCGACCTCGGGCCCTGCATCGGCGTGGAGCGGACCAAGCTGCAACAAGCGCTGGTCGGCGGCGCTGCGGGCGCGCCCTGCCGGCTCGGCACCTCCGTCTTGTCGCTGATTGAGGACGATTGCGGCGTCGCGATAGGCTTCAGCGATGGCTCGGTCGATACATATGATCTCGTCATCGGCGCCGATGGCATTTCATCGACAACCCGTGCGCTGGCTCTGAGCACGTCCCCGCCGACCTATACTGGGCATATGGCATGGCGCAGCGTGGCGCCGGTCCAGCCGCACGGCTTGAACGGTCTGCAATTCCATCTGGGCGATGGGTGCTTTTTCGGGCTCTGCCCGCTAGGCAATGGACGCACCTATGGCTTCGGCAATGTCGCAGAGCCGCGCTTCTATGATGCAGTGGAGGGGCGGCTCGAACGCCTGCGCAACCGCTTTGCCACCTTCGGCCGACCGGTTCTGGATTACCTCGACGCGCTGGAGCGCGACGAGCAGGTCCACTGCGCCCCGATTGAGTGGGTGGAGCTTGACGCGTGGCGGACAGGTCGCGTCGTGCTGATCGGCGACGCCGCGCACGCCAGTTCACCGATGATGGGCCAGGGCGGCTGCATGGCAATGGAAGATGCCTGCGTCTTGGCCGAGACCCTGTGCGCCGAACCAACTATTGAGAGCGCTTTGACTTCCTATGTCAGCCGGCGTCGGCCGCGGATCAATTGGGTGCAGCAAGAAAGCAGCGCCGTCGCCGAGAGTCTTCGGCTGCCGCCTGGCATCCGCAATACCGGCCTGCGCCAACGAGGTGATGAGATGTTCCGGCGGCGCTTTGCTCCGCTCGTCACGATGCCATAGCGCAAATGACTTTGTGACCAGGCGTTGTTGCAGCGATCCGTGGTTGGCAGCCAGAGCAGGTCGGCGTAGGAGGGCCGCCCACCATTTCATTGGATGCCCCGTGCCGTTCAAAGCAAAATCGTCCTACTTGGCCTTGTTGTAACCTGCGTGCCAAAAGTGCCGATCTGGTAAGCGTGTTGTTTCAATGATTTGCGTTTCACGCAATGGGACTGCCGCAAGATTGGGGGTCGTAACCATTTTCGGGCGCTGAACGGCGTGGTCCCTGATGTGTGCAGGGACTGTCTCATGTCGGATAGCGGTCAGCACCCGCTTTGCTTTCAGTAGGATCAAGCCCGAATCCGAGATGTCGCCGA
>JAABUT010004295.1_pt1 | contig 11468 bp, 10 predicted proteins | sample 5559281 | NCBI WGS metagenome assembly JAABUT01 (sample SAMN10711880, study PRJNA513359) | rock metagenome | isolation source: Antarctica rocks | place: Antarctica: Victoria Land, Ricker Hills nord | collected 2016-01-04
GAGGAGCACGGTTTCCGGCGCGTCTACATGCGAAAGACCTTGCCCGGTCATCCGGCGTCATAGTTCCCCGCCTTTCATCGAGGGGACACGGCGCCCGGTCGCCTGGCTCGACGCCCACGGGCGGATCGCGAACAGCGACGACGATCCCTACGACGACCGGGTCATCGCGGCCTGGCGACGGCTCGGCGGCGATATGGGGCAGGAATTGACCGACCTGGGGGCGTAAGCGGGCGACCTTCGGCGCGATCCGTGCGACCTGATAGATGCCCTGCTCGGGATGAGCGGAGGGCGTGCTTCGCATCTCCGGGACGGGCTTCCGGGCGTGATGGCAGAGAACGGGTGCGAGGCCGGTCGCGCGTGCCGATTGCACAGCTGCCAAAGCCGCTGTCGCGGATGTTGCGGCGCATGGAGACGCGGGAGCGGCTGATCGACGCCGCCGAACAGCTCATCCGGGAACGCGGGATCGGGGCGGTCACGACGAAGGCGGTCGCGCGCGCGACCGGCCTCGCCGAGGCAACCCTCTATCGCCACTTCCCGGACAAGACCGCCCTGCTCCTCGCAGTCTTCGGGGAGCGGCGTTCCTGAACCAGCTCCGCGCGTTGCCGACGCGTGCGGGCGGCGCGACCGTGGCGACGAATCTCGAAGCGCTGGTCGCGGCGGCGGTGCTCTTCTTCATCCAGACCGCGCCCCTCATCGCGGCGGTCGATGCCGATCCGGCGCTCGCCGCGCGCCATTACAGTCGCCTGCGCGAGTTGGGGGTCGGCCCGGACGTGGCACGACAGGCGTTGGTCGCGTATCTCCGGGCGGAACAGCAAGTGGGTCGCGTGCGCGCGGAGGCCAGCCCCGAGACGGCGACGACACTGCTCCTGGGGGTCTGCTTCCAGCAGGCGCACGCGCGCTACGTGGCAGGTTCGGGGCTGGACGGATTCGATGCGGGACGGTTCGCCGCCGAGATCGTTGGAACGTTGCTGACCGGCCTCTCCCCGCCACACTGAGGCGCAACGACACCGGACATGGCGACGGCGATGATGTGGCGAGTGTGATACCCGCCGCCTGGGTCATTGCGCGCCGCGCGGCATGACCCAGACGGAATAGTGGTGCCGCCGATGTGGGAATGCTACCACGCCGTGCTGGAACGCCCCGTTGTTGGGGGTATGAGAACGAGGAGGCCCGCGATGGCACAACGGTTTCGCGCGACGTTCACCACACGACTCGGCAATACGCTCATCACGGCGCTGCTGCGGAGCGGCGTGCGGATGGGCAACATGTTCCTGCTGACGGTGCCGGGTCGCAAGAGCGGCCAACCGCGCACCACGCCGGTAGCGCTCGGGGAGCGCGATGGGCAACGCTGGCTCCTCTCGCCGTATGGGGAGGCTGATTGGGTCCGCAATCTGCGCGCTGTGGGGGGTGGCACGCTCACGCGGGGCCGACATAACGAGCGCTTCACGGCGACCGCGCTGACACCGGTCGAGGCGACCCCGCTGCTGAAGGACTCGGTCGCGAGCGCGTCCGGCTTCATCCGGCGGCACTTCGCGGTCGCGCCGGGGGCACCCCTGGCCGACTTCGAGCGGATCGCGCCCGCGCACCCGGTCTTCGCGTTGCAGGCCAGCCCCGTTGGCGTTGGCGCTACGCGGACGGAAGAACCGACGCGAGGCGGGACGATCCTCCGCCTCGCGTCGGTTCTTCCTGGTGCGGGTGGGGGTGGCTTTTGCCACCCCCACCCGTTGCCTTGCTCGCCCCGGTCATCCCGAACGATCAGCCCTGGTTGCCGCCGCGATCGCCGCGACCGGAGCCCATGCCGCGCTCGTTGCCGGTGTCGAAGACCTGGTCCTCCGTCGTGGGCTGCTCCCGGGTGGCGGCGTCGCGGCGCGCGGCCTGTTGCAGCGCCTCGTCCTCCTGCTGCGGGGTTAGCTCCTCGTCGGTCTGCTCGGCGGCGCGCGGTTGTTGCTCGCTCATCGTGTTTTCTCCTAGCGTACGGTGTCCGACCTCCGACCGGTGGTGCCGTGTGTTCACGGGGCGATAGGGCGCAACTTCTGTACCGCTGCGGGGATGGGCGGCGGCGTGGGGTGGGGGCGATGTCGCGCGTTGGCTGACTGCGGGCCGGGGGATTGGTCCCCGGCCCGCACCGTTTGTGCTGCTCGCGGGCGGCGCAAGGCGTGTCCCGAATGCCGCTGCCATGTGCGGTACACTGCCGCTGCTGGTGCCCGACAGGCTGGGAACGATCGTGGCGACGGTGTTCGCGAGGAGGCCAGATCATGCGCGCGATGCCCGATTTCTCCCTCAAGCGGTTTTTCAACGGCCCGGCGGCGGCGACCGCCCGCGCGAACCTCAGCCCCTCGTTCGCGGAGCCGCGCGGCACGGCGGCGCTCCTCGCATTGGAGGCGGGGGTGGCGGCGGAGTTCGTCGCGTTGCCGCTCGGCTACACGACCGCGTTCGGCGGGGCGGCGCTGCGGGGGGCGATCGCGGCGCGCTATAGCACGATCGCCCCGGAGCAGATCGTGGCGGCTTGTGGCGGCGACGACATCCTGCCCGCGCTCTTCATGGCGTTGCTCCAGCCCGGCGATCATGTGGTCGTCCACAGTCCGGTCTATCAGCCGCTCACGTCGGTCGCGGCGTGGTGCGGGGCGGAGGTCACCCTCTGGGCGGCGGACGAGGGGGCCGGGTGGGCGCCGTCGCTGGCGGCGTTGGCGCGGCTGCTCCGCCCGACGACGCGCTTGATCGTCACCAACTTCCCGCACAGCCCGACCGGCTTCGCGCCCGACCGGGCCTATCTGAAAAGATTGATCGCCCTCGCGGACGAGGCGGGGGCGACGTTGGTCGGCGACGAGATCTATCGCGGGCTGCCGCTGGACGGTCGGGTGGAAGCGCCAAGCCTGGCGGATCTCTCGGCGCGGGCGGTCGTGTTGAACAGCGTCTCGAAAAGTCTCGGGTTGCCGGGCCTGCGGGTCGGCTGGCTGGCGACGCGCGACGCGGCGACCCTGGACGCGGTGCGCGGCTTGCGGATGCACCACAACAGCTTCATCGGCGCGCCGACCGAGTTCCTGGCGGCGCTCGCCCTGCGCCACGCCGACGCGATCCTGGCCGAGAACATCGCGCTGGCACGGGAGAACCTGACGGCACTGGCGGCGTTCATCGCGCGCAACGGCGACCTGTTCTCCTGGGCTCCGCCGCGCGCCGGAACCATCGCCTTCCCGCGCTGGCTGGGGGCCGAGACGACGACCCTGCTGAGCGACCGGCTGCTGCGCGAGCACGGGTTGCTCCTGGCCGCGAGCGCCCACTTCGCGGGGGGCGAGCGGCACGTCCGCGTCGGCTTCGGCACGGTGGGGGCGACGGCGGGGCTGGCGCTGCTGGAGGAGGCGTTGCGGTCCGGGCGCTGAGCGGTTGCCCGTTCGTTCCGGTGCAGGGGTCGCCGAGTGAAGAGGGCGTCGGCGTGGCGGCGCGACATAGCGCTGCGCGAATTGATTGGCCCGGTGCCTGTGATCGGGGGGGCAGGGGTTGGAACCCCGGCTAGCGGGTGCCTCGTGGCACCGGCGAAGCCCCAGGACCCGGCTTGGGATAGGGGCCGCCTGCGTGGGCCGGGCGTGTAGCGGCCAACCATCATGCGCGCCGCTGTAACCGTGGCCGCCGGTGCCTCCAGCGGCAAAGACCGCCCCGCACGGATGGGGGGCGCAACACCGGCGCTGCGCCCCCGGCCCGTTGGTTCTTCGGAGGAGTGGCGCACCGGATACCGGGAGCGCGCCGAACCCCTACGGTGCCATGAATTCTCGTGCGCCGCGATCGACCGCCGGGACGAGCTCGGCGATGCCGAGGCCATCGACCGGCGTGACCGAGCCGCCGGTCGCCTGAAGCCCTGGCAGCGGACGTTCGGCCAGCGTCGGCTCGCGCAGCGCGGCGAACGCCTGGGCGACCGGCAGTTGCGTCGCGATCTCCGGCGGCAGATTGTCGAGCGTCAGGAAGCGATCGGGCGCACCGGGGCCGAAGGCATCGCATTCCCGCGCGTAGAAGGTCTGCAAGTTCTTAACGAAGCGGGCCGGATTCTGGCGGAATTCCAGCAGGATCGCGTTCTCGCGCAGCTCGAAGGTGTTGCTCGGGTTCGGCTTGCCGTTCGGGCCGTAGAACGATTGCCAGAGCGCCGACCCGACGAGGAAGCCGCGCAACTCGAAGGCGTAGCACTCGTTCGCCGTGACCGGCCCGCCGGAGGCGGTCAGATCGGCGGCGTGCTGGGCCTCATGCCCCATCACCCCGGCGAGGTCGTGGTTGTCCAGCTTCGTGAAGCTCGTGTCGAAGAGGATGAGGTGGTAGCGCTCGGAGGTCGCGCCGTACGCGCCCAGGCTGGCGATGTCCTGGATGAGGAGCTGATAACGTCCCCCGGAGAGATTGGCGATCAGCGCGCGGAAGTCGGGCCGTGCCTCGTAAATCAGCGTCTCGGCCTGACGCAGGATCGGGTCGAGGCCGGTCTGCGGATCGGACGGCACGACGGCGTCGTAGCGCCAGTGGTAGTACTCCAGCCCGACGTTGCCCATCTCGACGCGCGCGTCGGCGGGGTTGGCCGGGTTGTAGGTGAGGGTGCGGCGCTCGAAGAGCTGGAGCAGCACGCGGGTCGGCTTCTCGGCCACCTTGACGGTGACCCAATAGGGCTCCGCGAGCGGCAGGCCAGTCAGGGAGAAGGGCGGGTCGAAGAGCTTGCTGGTCGTCGCACGGCCCCCGACGAGGAGCGGGCCGGTCTGGTCGAGGTAGGCCACGAAGGGGGCGGCGATGCAGTGCCGGGTTGCGGCGACGATCGTGGCGCAGGTCACGTCGCCGGCGTCGGTCGCGCTGAGCGTGCCGGTGCGATCGAGCGCCTGCGCCACCGGCGCGCCGACGGCCAGGGGCGGGTCATTCAGCCGCCCGCCGAACGAGGCGAAGGTCGGGCCGGTCGCGTCGTCGAGATCGCCGAACGGGAGCTGCGCCGGGCCACGCTCGGCGAACTGATCGGGCTTGATGCCGATCTGCTGACGCCCGGTGACCATCTCGGCGACGAGGCGACCATTGGAGACGTAGTTGGCGTTATAGGGCGCCTTGGTATCGTTGATTTCCATCCGCCCCTTGTCCCAATAGACGACCGGGCGGGGGCCGGTGACGCCCACCAGCGGCTCGTTGATGGCCGGCACGATCGGCTGCGACCCCCAGAGGTACGGGCGCGCGCCGCGCACCAGCGGGCTATCGCTCCGCTCCCAGGCGCGCTGGAAGGCGGTCGCGGCGCTTGGCGCGGGGCCGGGGGTGGCGGCGGCGGTCGCGGCGGCGGGCCGGGTGGCGGTCGCGGCGGGGGTGGCGGTCGGATCGGGGTCATCCGCCCGTGCGGGCGGTGTGCCGGCGGCGATCGCTAGCGCGGCCAGCAGGAACAGCGCAACCAGGATCACACGCGCGCGCATGGCACCCTCCCTTGTCTTTGCCGTGGCATCCGCCCATTGGGTTGTACTCGTTGGCGGCAGGATAGCAGAGAACGGCGCGCGGCGCGAGAGGGGGGCGAGGGAGCGATGACGGATCTGGGGAGGGGTGGCGTGTACGGTGCGCGCCGAAAGGCGCGTCGATCATCCGAGCGGGCTTGACAGCGTGCGTCAGCTCGGCTATAGTGTAATCAACGATTTGATTGATAAATAAGGAGGTTGTATACGAAAGGAGAACGTGATGACGACGCGCTCGACCGGGCCTTCATGGCGCTGGCCGATCCAATCCGCCGCGCGATTGTGGCGCGGCTCTCCCGTGGCGATGCCACGGTCAACGAACTCGCGGAACCGTTCGCGATCACGAAACAGGCGGTGTCAAAGCATATCCAGGTGCTCGAAGGGGCCGGACTGGTGACCCGCTCGCGCGATGCCCAGCGCCGCCCCGTGCATCTGGACGCCGCCGCCCTCGAACGATTGACCGCCTGGATCGATCACTACCGGCTGATCGCGGAGGGGCGTTTCCGGCGCCTCGACGCCCTGCTCGGCACCATGACGGACGCCGAGAAGACGACTAGCGAGAAGGATAAGGAGCACGACCGATGACACACCCCACGACGATCACCGCCGCGCCCGGCCTGCCATTCGTCGACATCGTGCGCGAGTTCGATGCGCCCGTCGCGGCGGTCTTCCGCGCGCACACCGACCCGGATCTATTCGCGCGGTGGACCGGCCCGCGCGATCAGCGGATGGAGATCATCGAGTTCGACGCGACCACGGGCGGGCGCTGGCAATACGTCAGTCGCGGCGCGGACGGTGCCGCTTACGGCTTTCGCGGTATCTTCCACACCGTGGAGCGCGACGCGCTGATCATCCAGACCTTCGAGTTCGATGGCGCACCGAACATGGTGGCCGTCGGTTCGCTGACCTTCGAGGAGGTCGACGGGCGCACCCGCATCGCCGCACACGAGATCTATCCCTCGGTCGAGGCGCGCGATCAGATGGTGGCGAGCGGCATGGAATACGGCGTTAACGAGGGCTACGAGCGCCTCGACGAGCTGCTAGCCCGCTGAGGCGTGGTCATGGCGGGGGTGGGAGGCGCGATCGTGCCGTCGCGCCTCACCCACCACCCGCAGGAGGTTCCGGCACCCCCGTGCCGTTCGCCGCTGCCGTCGCGCAGTATGCAGTATATCGAGAGAATGCGGTCGAAGGAAAGCCCTGCTTGGTTTCAATCGGCGGGGCTTTTTTGCGACCGGTAGAACGCTATGTCTTCAGAAGATAGCTTTCGCATTCCCGAATTTTCTGCCAAAGAAATGCATAGCCCAGGTAGCCACCACAGCAAGCACTCGACACTCGCCTACTCGGACTGCCAGAAAAACCTACCGGATTGACCAATCAGCCACCACCGCACTCCGGCTGGGCCAGTCGACTTCGCCAACGATATCCGCATGGCGATCCGCTGGCGCGTCGGCCCCGCAAATTGCGCGGGAGACGAACCGGGGACGGACCATGACTGGCCCGCCCCCGGTCGATGCGCCGTCGCCACGCGCCACCACGAGCGCCGGGAAGTGGCGCTACTCGCCCGCCTTGCTGCGCTTGATCTGGATCAGCGGGCCGCTGGCGCGGCGACCGCCGGTGAGGCTTGCTTCGAGGCTGAGGCGGCTGGCGACCGCCTGGGCGCTCTGCCGGAAGGCGGCGGCCTGGGGGGAATGGGCGTCCGCGATCACGATCGGCTGGCCGTTGTCGCCCGCCTCGCGGATCGTGCGCGCGAGCGGGATCTGGCCGACGAGCGGGACGTTGTAGCGCTCGGCGATCGACTCGCCGCCGCCCTCGCCGAAGATCGCGGTGCGCTCGCCGCAACCGGGGCAAATGAAGTAGCTCATGTTCTCGATGATCCCGAGGATCGGCACCTGGACCTCCTGGAACATCTGCAAGCCCTTCACCGCATCGGCCAGGGCCACGTCCTGCGGCGTGGTCACGACGACCGCCCCGGAGAGGGGTAGGCGCTGGGTGAGGGTCAGGTGGATGTCGCCGGTGCCGGGCGGCATGTCGATCAGGAGATAGTCGAGTTCGCCCCAATCGACATCGTTGATGAACTGGTTGATCAGCTGCGAGGCCATCGGGCCGCGCCAGATCACCGCCTTGTCGGGGTCGGTGAGGAAGCCGATGCTCATCACCTTGATGCCGTGCGCCTCCAGCGGGATCAATTGCTGCCCGCCGCGCTCGCCCGGCACCGCCGAGGGGATGGCGCGGACCTGCGGCTGTTGCCCCTGGAGATCGAGCATCAGCGGCATACTCGGGCCGTAGACATCGGCGTCCAGCAGCCCGACCTTGGCCCCGGCGAGCGCCAGGGCGATCGCGAGGTTGACGGTGACGGTGGACTTGCCGACGCCCCCCTTGCCGGACGCGATGGCGATCGTGTTCTTGACCCCCGCGAGGCCCGGACGCCCGCTGCTGTTGGCGGCGCGGACCTGCGCGGTCATGCGCACGTCGAGCTGCGCGACCTCCGGCGCGGCCTCCATGACGGCGGCGCGGACGGCCCCCTCGACGCGCGCGCGCAACTCGTCGCCGGGGGTCGCCAGCTCGATCGCGATCCGCACGGCGGTGCCGGTCACGGTCAATTCCTTGACCATCCCCATCTCGACCAGCGTGCGCCCGATCTCCGGCTCCTTGATCGTGGCGACCGCGCGGCGGATCGCCTCCTCGGTCGGGGTGGCGGCGGGGCGTTCCATGCCGATCGTGCGCGTCCCCCCGCTGCGGATGGTGGGGACGGTCGCGCCGCCCGGCATCGCGAGGTTGCGCGCGCCGCTGGCCGGGACGACCGGCAACGCCCGCTTGGCGGGCAATGCCCCCGGCGGCGCGACGGGCGCGGTGGGCACGCTGGGTGTGCTATTCGTCAGTGGCGCGCGCAACCGCGCGATGCCGGGCGGCATGGGGGTGTGTGCCATCGGGTCCGGCGCGACGGGGGCCTGCGGCGCGGGGGTCTCCTGGCTCTTGGGCAGCGGCAGCGGACGACGGCGTCCGAAGAATGGCATGGCATGCTCCTGGTGGTGCGAAGTGGGCGAGTGGTGCGAGTGGGCGAGAAGGTCCGTGGGCAACGGGAGGGTGCTGATTGTCACCGTACCCTACTCGCCCACTGGCCCACTCCGCACCACTGCGCCCACTACCCGCCGATTTGCGACATCCCGCGGCCCACGGGGAGGACGCCCTGGTCGAGGCCGTGGCCCCAGGGCTTGCGCCAGACGCCGTCGCGCAGGGCGGCGCGCAGCTCGCCGTCGCCGGCCCCAGCGCGGAGCAGCGGGCGGAGGTCGAGCTCGTCCGCGCGCAGCAGGCAGAGGCGCAGCTTCCCGTCCGAGGTGAGGCGCAGCCGGTTGCACCCGGCGCAGAAGTTCTCGGTGACCGAGCTGATGAAGCCGACCGTCCCCCGCGCGCCCGGCAGGCGGTAGGGGCGGGCGGGATCGGCGGGGCTATGATGGTCCTCGGCGGCCAGCGGCCCCCAGCGGGCCGCGATCAGGTCGCGCGTCTCGGCGGAGGGGACGAGGCGCGCGCGGGCGACATCGAAGACGCCGTCGAGCGGCATGATCTCGATGAAGCGCACCTGCCAGTCGTGCGCGAGCGTCAGCCCGGCCAGCTCGGCCACCTCGTGGTCGTTGAAGCCGCGCACCACGACCGCGTTGAGCTTGATCGGCGTCAGCCCCGCCGCCTCGGCGGCATGAATCCCCGCGAAGACCTTCGCGAGGTCGCCGCCGCGCGTGATGCGGCGGAAGCGGTCGGGGTCGAGGGTGTCGATGCTGATGTTGACGCGGTCGAGCCCGGCGGCGGCGAGCGGGGCGGCGAGCCGGGGGAGGAGGAGCGCGTTGGTGGTCATCGCCACCTCCTCGACGCCGGGCATGGCCTTGATCGCGGCGATCAGCGCGGGGAGGTGCGGGCGGACGGTCGGCTCGCCCCCGGTGAGGCGGAACTTGCGGAAGCCGAGCTCGGTGGTGAGGCGGATGACGCGCAGGAGCTCCGCGTCGCTCAGCAGCTCGTCTTGCGGGGCGAAGTGCATCCCGGTGACGGGCATGCAGTAGACGCAGCGCAGGTTGCAGCGATCGGTCAGCGAGATGCGCAGGTAGTCGATCCGCCGCCCGAACCGGTCGTACGACGGCTTGATCAGCGGGAGCGCGCGCGGTGTCGGCACATCCGTCGGCGCGTGCGACGCGGCGAGCGGCTCGTTCGTCAGCAGTACCACAGCCCCAATCCTTCCCCCCGCCCCCTCGGGCGCGCGCCGTTGCGCGTCCCTGTATGCCAGGCGGCGAGTCGCCGCGCGCCGGATACGATACCACAGCGGGCGCGGCGACTTTCTCTACGCAATGGTATCAAAAGGGCGGGGCGGGGGCAAGGCAGGGGGCAGGGGAGCACCGCAGAGACGCAGAGAATGACGAGAGATTTAAGGGACGGGAGAAGGGGACGGAACAGGAGGCCCGGAGGGGTACGAGAGAGAAGGATTGGGGGCGGTCCGGTCTGCGGCGGCGAGGTAACCCCAAGCCGGGTCTTGAGGCTTTTTGGCCTCAGAACATCCTATTCTAACGCCATCACTCATCAATGTTGCGTGCTCGTTTGGCTACGGCAAGCGCGTAGCGCAGTGTGTGTTAGGGTGTGCTTGATGACCGATTGAGTGTAGTTGAAAGAACGGTGGGGCAATGAAGTTGGTCCGAAAGCACATCGCCGTGGATATAGCCTACTTTGTGGGTACAGACGAACCAACACGCGGTATTTTCCGAGGCGGCGTTCAAGAACCAGCACATCTCGATGGGCTGGTGATCGACACTATTGTGGACGACATATATGACGAGAGCAGCGATACATTCCAGACGAGTGGTAAGACGCAGCTCAATGTGTACGGCACGCGAGAGTCCTATCGTGCACTCGCGCAATGCCTATTGAGCATGTGTGAATTGGAGACGAAAGACCCTGGTTACCACTTCCATGTGGAGGGAATACGCGGTTCGGATGGTAGTGAGGCGGCACATCTTATCTTGCATTTGCCGTGGAACGAGGACAACAGTGTAAGTACTGTCGCACCATTGGATATGCGCTAAGTGACAAACTGATAGTCCTACGACGAGTATGGCGTGCGATGTAAATCGGCGGTGCTGCCGCGAGACGAGAGGATAGGGCGCATGAGTGCGATGCCGGATGTGGCGATCGTGGGGGGCGGGATCATCGGCTGTGCGATCGCCTATCAACTCGCCAAGGCGGGCGCGGCGGTGACGCTCGTCGAGCGCGGGGCGATCGCGCGGGAGGCGTCGTGGGCCTCGGCGGGGCTGATCTCGCCGCCAAAGCCAGGGATGCCGGGCGGCATGGCGCGCGCGCGGCTGGAGGCGCGCTCGTTCATGCTGTATCCGGCGCTGCTGGCGGAGCTGGCCGAGGCGACCGGTATCGATGTGGCGCAGGTGACGGGCGGGCGGCTCTCGGTGGCCCTCTCCGCGGCGGAGGAGGCGAGCCTGCGCGCGACGTTGGCCTGGCAGCGCGATCTCGGCTTCGACGTGGTCTGGCTCGATGGCGACGCGACACGCGCCATGGCCCCGGCGCTGGCCCCCGCGATCCGCGGGGCGGTCTGGTGCGCGGCGGCGAGCGGACTCCGGGCGGCGGCGCTGACGCTGGCGCTGGCGCGCGCCGCCGAGGCGCGCGGCGCGACGATCCGCGAGGGGACGCCGGTCGAGGGTTTCCTGCGCGAGGGGGGGCGGATCGCGGGCATCAGGACGTCCGGCGGTGCCATCCGCGCGGGCGCGACGGTGATCGCGGCGGGGGCGTGGACGGCGGCCCTCGGCGAGCTGCTCGATCTGGAACTGCCGACGCGCCCGGTGCGCGGGCAAATGCTGGCGCTGGCCGCTGCTATGCCGCCATTGCGGCAGGCGATCGCGGGGGCGGGGGGCTTCCTGATCCCGCGCGCGGACGGCACGATCGCGGTGGCGGCGACGGTGGACGAAGCGGGCTTCGATACCAGCGTCACGCCGGACGGCCTGACCTGGCTGGCGACGCTGATCCGCACCCTCGCTCCGG
>JAABUT010004296.1_pt1 | contig 11465 bp, 8 predicted proteins | sample 5559281 | NCBI WGS metagenome assembly JAABUT01 (sample SAMN10711880, study PRJNA513359) | rock metagenome | isolation source: Antarctica rocks | place: Antarctica: Victoria Land, Ricker Hills nord | collected 2016-01-04
ACAAAGCAGTGAGTGAGCATTGTCCTGACTTGAAACTGTGCAAATCTGCAAGCTTGACATACAGAGACAAGAACTCAATGCTGGCAAGTACACACCCAAGGGATACTGGGAAAAAGGGAGCAGTTGATATGCAAGCAGCATGATGCTGCTCATACACACAGATGGGCTGAGTATCGGACACCACCAAGCTAGTCACACACCTGTGACACATTCACAAACATGGGCTACACAGTGCTCTCAGGGCAAAGAACAAAAGGAGCATCAGAAACTGCTGATTTGCAAGAGTGATGTAATGGGATACAGCAAAAGAACTTCAAGACGGGAAAAATCAATCTGTATGTTTTGGCAAAGACTTGCAGTTCAACAGTGCTTTAAATAAAAACATGGCAGACGCCCAGCATACAATTTTAATGCCTCCTCACAGCTCTGCCTGAGCTGCATGATGCTCATCATCAATGCTGACAGGAAGCCAATACCAAGCGAGCTCATCTTGCAAAAGTCAGGTCAGCATATGTGACCCAATCCAGTGCAAGTAAACATCACACCATTGATCTGCAAATGCTCACCAGGGTGACAATATATCTTCAGAGGCATAAATGCTGTGGTCAATGATCACTGCTGTCAGCGTCACTGTTACTGAGTGGACCATCTGCCGAAGCCTCGTGTGGGCACGGTCCCTCTGCCACTTCGCCAATTTTCAGTGGACCTGCATGCACTGGGCCATCTGCAAGGGGACTGGCTGCCAATGGGCCACCTTCAGAAGGCCCATCAGGCAGGTCCAAAGGGCCAATCTGCCCATCAGCAGTGACAGAAGGCTTTGCAATCTCTGTTGCGGTGTCTGCTGAAGCAGTGTGGTCATCTGTAGGGGATAAGGGCTGACTCTCAGTTGCAATGATGTCATCAAACTCTGGGGTTTTCATTAATACAATGTCAATTTTGGGCTTCTGCCTCGTCCTGTATGCAGGGCAATTAATGTGTGCATCAGGAAATTTCGTGTAAAAGCTGGTATAAATTCAGGGATGCTGAAGAAGCTGATGTTGAGAAGGAGCGACTGGAACAAGCAAAAGGTCCTGCTGCCCAGGCACATGAGCTTACAGAACTCTCAAAAATTTATGAGGCCCGTGGCCTCTCCGCTGACCTTGCACGTCAGGTGCGACCTTGTGGGTGTTGCTTTCACATGACCCCAACATGTATCTTATTGACGTGCAAATGAAGCCTTTTGCAAGCACTGGTGCTATGACAGAAGTCTGTGAAGTAGTCACGACAGACTCTGGGTGCATATTCCGTGGATTGAAGCCGTTCTGTTGCAGGTGGCACAAGAGCTCAGTGCAAAGGATGTCATCAAAGCACATGCTCGTGATGAGCTCAACATTGATCTGGACAACATGTTAAACCCTGCTCAAGCGGCTGTAGCATCAGCGCTGGCTTTCACGTGTGGAGCAGGATTACCGCTTCTTGCAGGCGCATTCATTCATGCATATGTGATACGGTTGGCAAGCATTTTTGTAGTGTCCACAGCTGCCTTGTTAGCGTTTGGCATCATTGGGGCGGTACTGGGAGGAGCTAATTGGGTCAAAGGGGGAAGCAGAGTCATTGTTGGTGGTTGGGCTGCAATGGGCATAACATATGGCATTGGGCGTGCCTTTGGTAGCGACAAACATGTTCTCTGAACATGTTGGCTGAGGCAGATAGCACACACCTCAAGATCATGGCAACTTGGATATTGGGGAATAGTCACGCCAAAGGATCAGTGTCCGGTGCTTTGTGAAGGTACTTGGTTGCGTATGATCAGCTCCTTGAAATACATTGTCAAGTTGCCACATGTAGCCCTATTGCTTGCTTTGTGGGTCAATGTGCCTTTGGCACGCTTTGCGACCTGTGTGGGCGTCATCCTTCACCTCATCACTAGTATTTCCCGATACTTGCATGCAGAATCTTGTCTAACCTTTGTGATGTTGCCTTGAGAGTGCTTTGTTAGCGTCTGCCCAATTGCAAGAGAGGTTAGTCAATATTTGCTCTCTTGATGATACATGTTGCCCAAGCTAGAGTAACTCATATCGCACGAGTATTTGTGACTCAGCGTGCACAAGTGGCACAACATCTTCACATTTAGCCCATCGTTGACAGGCTGGAGCTGGGACAACAGGTCTGTGACTCACTTGCATTACTCATTTAATAAAGACACTGCCGAACTGATAAGTGTTTCTATTTTCGAAATTTGCCCGTGTCTGCGATTTTAGTCCAAAGTATAGCCAAGTTCCAGTCTCAGGGCCTACTTTAGAAGCAAGAACTATTTGTTACGATACATACTGAATAGCAAACAATGCCAACCTGCAACTGGCTAGAGAGGCATTACCTGCCAAGATTTGCAAAACAGCTTATACTCTGATTGCTTAAAACCAAGGAATTTTGTACTAAATACGTTGAATGACTTAGAGGAGCAAGAACAACCGCTACAGTCCAATTGGTATGTCAATCACTCTGCAAACCACTCACCTCATAGTCTTGTCACAGACCACAACAATCCGTCGGCACCTTGCAGCTCACCACTGTCGTCAAGTCACCGATGACAACCCGCAGCAATCTTTCTGCAGAGCCTAGTGGCTATGAGCACATCAAACACTCTGGTCAAGTCACCAGACCATGGTGTCTTGACAGTCTGCAACACTCTTTTCGAGTGCACCAGCTCACTTGGGGTGAGGCAGGCCCCAAGCCATCAACAAGGAAAGATACTGCAATAACTCTCTGAAAGAACTACATGGATCTAGATATGTTACAACTGTTCACCTGACACTGTTACATGATTCACAGAGCTGGGTTCGATGAGCCAGTGGCATTTCACCTCAATGTAAAATGATTATATGCATGGCGCTGCATCACCGGCCTAACAGACTGCTCTATAACCCAATGACTGCTTCACTTGACAATGTGCTCCACCCAGGCATTCACCAGGCTCTGCACGTCAGTTGGAAAGTCTGGGCCTTTGCAGGGGTAGGGTTCATGGTCAGCGTTGGCTACATGGACGCTTGGTGAGTCTATTGCTTCTTGGGGACCTGCTGCTGTCCTGTAGAAGTGCCACCCATTAGCTGAGCACGAAGGTATGTTGCCAGGGAACTGGGCAACTGATCTGGATGGAGGTTCAAGCAAGATTGGGTACACGCTGTTGATTGTGGTGCTTCTGGCGAATTTTGTTACTATGTTCCTGCAAGGCTTGTGCCTCAAGCTTGGTGAGCGTGACCTGGCTCAAGCTTGCAGGTGTGCGGTCTGTTCGGGCAGTGATTCATTCTTCCTTCAATATATCTCTGAACATGACAGCATTAGAAGCCTTGCAAACAGTCATGACCCTTGTTGGCTGCTGATCTCAGACTGGTATGGCTGCAGGGATGCTTATCCTGTGTGGGTCATCTTCCCTTCATGGGTGCTCCCTGAAGTTGCCATAGTCGCCACAGACTTGGTAGAGGTGGTAGGCCCAGCCACTGCGCTGTATCTGCTGTTCAATGTTCCATTGTGGGGTGGTGTGCTGATCACTGTGGCTGATGTACCTTCTCGTTTTTGGGCTCAAAAATATTCGCTTTCTCGAGCTGATTGTGTTCTTGCTCTGTGCCGTCATCTTTGGCATATTTGTTTATGAGCTTGCAGCCATGAATCCAGGCTGGGCAGAAGTTGGAAAGGGTTGGAAAGTTTTAAAGCCCAAGAAAATCACAGGTTCACATTCATGTTGCACAGTCCAATGTATCAAAATTGACACTTTGATGTGCATAGGCCCTTGCAGCGATCATCTCAGAGATGGCCTTCAGGCCACGAGTATGGATGGTGATGAAGTTGTGAGACTCCTGGATACCTGCATAAGACATCATGACCACTTCAATGGATTCAAAGTTGCTGCCATGGTTGTACTGGGGACTTCAATGGTATTCAGAGGTAAGTAGTGATGTTGCTGTGCACTACTGCAGATTGCAGTGACAGTTGAAATGAATTGCAGGCGATGACCTCAAGGATGCAAAACCTAGCTTACTTGCCCCTCACACCTGTTGTGCGCTGTGTGCCTGTGCCAATGCAACTTGTCACATGGTAAGCTTACTTGCTGAAGCAAAAGTAGATTGTTCGGATTCTTACAGGGCATCCTTGCCATCCTTGCCAACCTTGGAAGTGAAGGTTGGCAAGGATTGTCATTGAAATCATTAAATGGCTACGTTGTATGTTTAGCAAAAAAGTGTATGTTTGAATGGTTTGTGTGGGAAAGACACTCACTCACCATTGTCATTTTGCAGCTCACTCTAACAACATATCAAGACAAAACTCGACTCAACTCAACCATGCACTGTTCTGCAGCTCAGAACATTTCCTTGACTTTGCCTTCATTTGCTTACTGGGCCCTCACTCTTGGTGTGCGCTGTGTACCTGTTCCAATGCAAGTCATCACATGGTAAGCAACAGTAAAATTGAGAGGTTGTTGCAGGCCATCCTTGCCATCCTTTACTTGTAAGTGGCAAGGACGGCAAGGATTATCAGTGAACATAACTAGCTGGCTACATTGTATAATTGGATGGCTTGTGTCCAGACATGTATGATGAAGACACTTCACCACCGTGTGTATCTCTCTGAATGGGCAAGGTTAATGCTTTTGGATGGCTGAGTTACTCAGGGTGTGCTTGGCACAAAGACCCCAAGCTTGATGCAGGTGGAGCACTTGCTGATCTGCTTGTATTCAGTCTCAATCTGGCTGTATTAAACATACTGGACAAGATAGAGAGTCAAGATAGCAGCTGGCAAGTCACATGCACCAGTAGAATGGCTAATTGCTTATCTGGCTTCACTGCTGTTTTCAGAAAAGCAATATTGTGTTGCAATGCAAGTGATCTCCGCAGGTGGATTTACAGTGTAATATTCAAGGACCTTTGGCATGCTGACAAAAAGCAGTCAGTTCTGATTCCTGCTGTTTTATGAGATGGACGATACACCTTGCACAACCATGTTATTGCTCAGGCTGAGTACGCATGTGGTGGCTTTGACAGGGCGCATGCCCTGCTGTGAATGAAATGCACAATTGCAGCATGCACCCTGCTTTGATTAGTGGTACAAGGGCTGCAGCCAGCTTCTTTGGAGGCGGAATGCTGTTCAAGCTTGACAAAGGCTGTACACACCCATGACTGTGCCCTGGAAGTCACAGGCAGCTCAGCTGCCATTTTGTGCAAGTGAGATGAACCCATCAAAAGAGAGCGTGCCACTGCCATTATGACCAGCTGTAAATGGTCCATCTGCTGAGCAACGTTATGATCTGAACTCAAACAGCTTGTCGGCTATTTCCTGCATGCTTCTGCTGAGACCAGAAGATATGGTGATCAGTCTAGACCTACTGAAATTGACAGCTGCAGTGACCTGGCACAGCTCTTGGACTACTGCCTGTAATCAACAAAGCATCAACATCACTGCACTTGGCACCGCCCCAACAGCGCTGCTTCCCAGACTGATTGTGAGAAAAACAGAGCTGAGCATCATTGTATGACAGAATACAAAAGAACAGACAAATTGCAGGTGAGCTGACAAAACACAGCTGGACCGGTAAGATCAAAGGCAGAATTGATAGGTTGCAGTTGGGCTGAATGTGTGCAGCTGAGCTGACAAAGCGCGCTAGGTTGGAACTGCTGCAGCCAAACTGGCAAATGAGCTGAGCTTTGAAGATTGCGGCTGCCCTGACATATTGCAGCCCAGCTGACAAGTTGCAGCCAGGGTGACAAATTGCAGCGGATTTCTCTACAGCGCAGCTGCGTTTTTGAGATGGAGCTTATTGCTTGCAGCCAAGCAACACCCAAGCTGAAAATTTTGCACACTTACGGCGGCTGCCATTTTTGTTTTCACGGGAGTTAGGTGACTGTGAAAATATGTTTTGGATGAAGTCTGTCTGACACAAATGTTTGACACAATATGAAGAACACTCTGTGATGTGTGTATGTGTGATGGGAAGGTGCGTCCTCATATTTATGAGCTTGTACATGCTTTTCCACAAGTGCAGGGAGGTCTGCATATTTCTTGAACATTCGAACAGATCATGGGGGTAATTCTGCCATGTCCCTTGTCTCTTGAGACAGTGGATATTGGATTCAGGTGGAAATGCTTGTGGAAAGGTCAGAAAAATGTCAGACATCATCCATTTGTTTGTTTGTTATGTATGTTTTTGTTTGAACAATTCTTGCACACCTGCTTGCACTTAGTAGATCAAGTCTTGCATGCCAGCTGGGCTGCACCTAGCAGATCTTGCATGTCAGCTTAGCTGCTCCTAGCAGATCGTGCATGTTAACTCGGCTGCCCCTATCAAACACTGCATGTCAGCACAGGTGAGCTGAGCAACTACGTGAATGCAAATAGATTGTGTTACAAAACACAAGATAGCAGACATATTGCAGGTGAGCTGGTGAGCTACAGCTGGACTGTCAAATTGCAGAGCTGAAAGGTTGCAGCGGAGGCAACAGTGTGCAACTGTGCTGAGTAATTGCGGACAAGCCAACAGAATGCTGGATGAAACTTGCAGCGGGGTTGCATGTGTGCAACCGTAACCTGTCAGCCTGTCTATTAATTGTCAGCTCCGGCTGAAATCAGTCAGTGCAGCTGCAGTTCAGCTAGAGATATGTCAGCTCATATCTGCTACAACTGATAAGCATTGCAGAAGGTTGCTGGTGCGGTTCTCTGCAACACGAATGATACCACTGACATTGAGCGAGCAAAACCAAGCCTAATTGACAATATATCATTCAAAAGAAGCGTATAGAGCAGCGTCCATAGATGTCTGGCTACAGGATGCCACATACGTTTGATCTTAAGAACACTGTCAAAAGGAGCACTTCAAGTTGCATGCCTGGTTGCAGCACAAGTGTGCTGACAGAATAGGGCTGGACTGACACATCACAGAGGAGCTGATTGTGTGCTGAGCTGACAGACTGCGCTCGAGCAGACTGTGTGCAGCCAAGCTGACTGTCTACATCTAAGGTGAGCTGACAAAGTGCAGCCAGAGCCAAAAGGCTGCAGCTGAGCTGACACTTTGCAGACATGGAAACAGATTGCGTTTCAGCTGATGGTTATAGCAAAGCTAATATACTGATCAGTATATAAGTACTGATCAGTATAAGTATACTGATTAATAAAATCTTCACATCAACCTTCTGCAATGCTTAACTTGTTGTAGTATATGTGAGTTGGCACATATGGTCCTTCAAATGTCACCTTGATTGAGTGGAGAATCGAAGACGATATTGCAAAGAATCTTGAGGGTCACAGGTGCTTGATTTTACAGTCAGCAACAGACTCACTATAAGTTCAGCAGGCTGGGCTGGGAGGCCAGCACCAATAAACTAAGGTTCCAATGCTGTGAAGACGTTTGGCTGAGCCTGCTCTTGTAACAAAAATTCTGGTGAGACCATAGAGTTGGGAAATGTTGCAGACCGCTTTTTGGAAAGAACTGAAGATCAGCTCAGGGACATCAAGGCTGGCAAGACTGTTGCAGTGTTCTCCAGACATATCACTACACAACCAAAACAGGCACCTACCGCAGCTTGTTCCGTCCCTCCTTGATCAAGGTGCTCCTGAGGTCGCCGCAGCAAGCTTGCTGTCACAGATTACTGAGCAGATTGGCCTCAAATCACAGCAGATGCATGATGACTCTCACAGCTGAGACAACAGTCACAGTGGGGCAGCTGTCTTGTAAGCTGACTGTTTGGCAGAGGCACATGCAGTGCACTAGCACATACATGTCAAGATTCTTGATGAGTTGTGACTGTCCTCAAGTCTGTCTGTGTACTTTCGGGTAGCATATATGCAGCTTAGCATGTTACTACAACAGCACACACTGCAGAAAGGCAGCATCGCACACTGAGCTTTGACTCAAGTTCAGAAGTACTGCAGTGTCAGTGTCTGCTGCACACAATGGTCAAAGCGTTACAGGCACCTGCGACAAACAGCCTGTATTATCAGGTATAGCAGTATTACAGTCCGTGTATGGCTGACTGCAACACTGCTGTACCACTACTATTGCTGTGCCGCCATTTTGGGTGCGGTAACGTAAGTGCACAGAGGCACTGACCTGCTGAGATCTGCATGGCTGGACTGACATCCAGATCTGCTTGTTTGATTGCTTTGTCATGGCTAGCCATGACCTGCTGTGCAAACCGGAGCATGCACGACCCATGGAGATCCACAATCGCCTCTAAGCCTGGATACAGCTTGGTCAGCTTACCACTATAAATATTGAAATGTTTGAATAAGAGGAAGCTCAAGCATACTATGACAGGTCAAATCTTTGTGGTAGCACCATGTGCATGGCCTCAAATCACAGTTTCAACACGTTTAGCTGAGAGTGTAGAGAATGTGCCAGTCATAATAGTGAGGTAAGACTGAGTTGCAAAAATTGCAGCTACGACCCAGTCATCAATGACTACGTACAGTTTGGTGCAATAATCCAACAGGCTGGCAGAACAAGCAAGGACAAAGTGCTAAGGCTCTAATAACATGTTGCAGTCCATTAAAGCTGGTATGCATTTTTATTGACTTCTGAATGCAACATCAAATTGTAATCACATCGAAGTTGCAAGCATTGTTTAACGATAAAAGGTTTGGCTATGATTCCTTGCTGCTGAATCCTTGCCATCCTTGCCAGCATAAACGAACATAATTTTGTGGTCAATGTGTCCATTCGAGTTTTGAGGGAGGTGTGTGTAAACATGTTGCTTTTATTGGATTCAGAGAACAATCATATCAATGTGGGAGGTGCGCATATGCATGACCTCTGCATGCTTATCAAGCTTGCATAATGCCAGTGCAAATATTGACTAGACTAATGTGATACCCAATGACAAGGATGATGTCAAGAGCAATTTGCTTCTTTGTCCCTAATCATGTAATGATGCCAACATTCTGATACACTTGAGGATGGCAAGCTTTGTTGAAACAAAATTTCCTATTCATGTCAAGATTGAATGACAAGGAGCAAGCACAGCATAATAAGAACTTGGCTGCTGGCTGCTCTAAATACTTGTAAATTACGGATAAACAAGGCGTCGTTACGACCTAGATTTATCGTAATTTGCCAAAATCCTTCAAACAGACCTGCGGCATGTCTCTCGAAATTGCCAAGCAGATCCCACAGATCTTCTGTGACAGCTTCCATCCATGTGCAGCAACTCTGTTCTTTTACGAACAACCTTAGCTTCCCATCTTTGATCATCACACTTTGCCGCTCTGGCACCTCATCATTCAAGTGCTGGAACTTGAGGCAAGCTAGCAGAGCTTGCTGGGCATCAGTCGAGTCACACCCCAAAGCTTTCATGATGCTCCTCATAGACTTGTCTGCAAATAGCTTTTCCACGTATTGTCCTGTGATCGATCGTATGGCTGAAGTTGGACAGCAGTACACACATTGTTTGTGATATTGATCTTGTTTGTGACATGGGTTGTATGAACACTACGAGTCAGCGGCCTGCTGTGTCCGCATGGATAACTGCTGAGAGGCATTGACATCCACTGCGCTCAAAGATTCAATCGAAAGCCAAATGCCATGTGTCCAACATGATCTTTTTCTCCCCCAAAACGTCGAGTGTAATAATGCCTTAACTGGCTAGCCAACCTTTCACCAGCAGCAGCTTTCCAGAGCAAAGGGTACCCCACGTTTCAAACTGAAAACTAAAGCTGTTGATGTGAAACCTGGTGATGCAACAGTATGTTAGCCCGAAAGGCATGTGCATCTGGGGATGTACTGTTATGCTCCAAGTTATAGTAATGCAAAAGGGTGTAAGCAGACTTTTGATGGCAGCTGTACCTCCATCTGTTTTATTTCTAGACATCTGAGTGGCAAAAAGCTGACTCATACCTCCATCTGTTTGATTTCTGGACATCTGAGTAGATCATGCTGACATGTTTGGAGGTTTGGACTGTGAGTCCAGACCAGCGATGGCCAATAGCTGACTCACACCTCCATCTGTTTGTTTTCTGGGCATCTTGAGTGTGCAATTACAAATCTGATAGTCACCTAGTATGCCAATGTATAACACACAATACTCAAAGTCACACACTTGTCACACCCGGACTTCTTTTGGACCTAAGGCCACTTCCAGTCTTCTTTCTGATCTAGGCCACCTCAGTAAGGGAGGAGTCGGAGCTTGTTATTGAAACACACGATACAGTCTTTCACGCTGTGCCAAAACTATTGTCCTTTATACTTATAACAACTAGAAAGGCGTTCAGACCAGCAATGATAATTGCAATGAGTATGCCAATAATCTTAATCCACAGAGGGTTTGTGAACTCTTTCATCTTGGAAGGCGTATTCGTGAACTGCACTAAGGGAACAACTGCAAATGTGAGTGTCAAAGACAAAAGGACTTGGCTCAAGACTAATAGCTTCCCAACAGCCTCATTGCCCAGCACAGCTGCCACTGTTGCAGCTGGGATGATGGCAATCAAACGTGTGAGCAAGCGGCGAGCCCATGGAGGCATTTGTATTTTGAGGAACCCTTCCATAACAATCTGACCGCTAAGTGTGCCTGCAAGTCAGGAAACTAAATTATATCAAGATTGACATGTGCAGCATATTCAGCTGTAAAAGATAAAGCCTACCGTCACAGCTTACTTGCTTACCTGTAATGGTGGCCTGCTGCCCTGAACATAAAAGTGCAATTGCGAACAGCTTTGGGGCAATTTTGTTGCCAAGAGCAGGTTCTAGGAGCCTGAAGGCTGTGGTGATGTCAGCCACTGTTGAGTTTGGGTTTTTGCCATAATGGAATACTGCACTGGCCAAAACCAACATGGCAGCATTCACGAAGAAAGCCAAGAGCAGAGACATGTGACTGTCTATTGTGGCGTACTTCACCGCACACTTTTTTCCGCGCAGAGAACGGGCGAAAGCTCGGGTCTGCATTAGGCAAGACAGGGTCAAGTGCAATCGTCAATACGTGAAGGATAAAAGCACGAGTACATACCTGTACAATGCTAGAATGTAAGAAGAGGTTGTGGGGCATGACAGTTGCACCCAAAATACCAATGGCAGCATACAATATCTCCGAATTTGTGACAATTTTGCCCTTGGGAATAAGGCCAGAAGCAACACCTGCCCAATCTGGCTTGGCTGCACCAACTTCATAAGCAAAACAACCAGTGATAACCATGCACAACAACATCACCAGAATTTCTATTAGGCGGAAGTTTTTGACACCAAATAGGATTATGAACAGAACATCTGCTGCTGTAATCAATACACCTGCCCAAATTGGTAAGCCAAAGAGGAGATTCAACGCAACAGCAGACCCAATGACTTCAGCCAAATCAGTGGAAGCAATTGCCACTTCAGCAATGAACCACAGGCCATATGCAACCTGCACATCACGATCCAGAGGTGAGAAACAAGGAACATTTCCAATTGATTCATTGGCAAAGAAGGGACATCAGGAACCACAAAGCAAAGTCAAACAAGCACCTTGGTG
>JAABUT010004300.1_pt1 | contig 11459 bp, 8 predicted proteins | sample 5559281 | NCBI WGS metagenome assembly JAABUT01 (sample SAMN10711880, study PRJNA513359) | rock metagenome | isolation source: Antarctica rocks | place: Antarctica: Victoria Land, Ricker Hills nord | collected 2016-01-04
TCGCCGCGATGCTGCTGCCGGTCCTGCGTCCCGACGTCTTCGCCGGCGGACTGGCCACCCACGCCGGCGACGCGCTGTACGAGGGCTGCTACCTGTCCGAGCACGGCAAGGTCGTGCGCGCCCTGCGCCGCTTCGACGGCGACCCGCACGCGTGGTGGGCCGACTTCGTCGTACGCGGGGAGGCGCAGCCGCACCCCGACGACATGCTGCTGCTGTTGCAGTACGGCTGCAGCGCCGCGTTCACCCCGAGCGCGGACCTGCGCCCGATGCTGCCGTTCGACACCCACACGGGGAAGCTGGACGATGATTTGTGGTCGCGCTGGCTCGCACTCGACCCGGTGCGTATGGCGCCCGCGGCCGGGGAAGTGCTGCGGTCCCTGTCGGCCATCTGGGTCGACGCCGGCATCCGGGACGAGTGGTACCTCGACCTGGGCGCCGAGGCGTACGTGCAGGAGCTGCGGGCGGTCGGTGTGCGCGAGGACGTGCTGCACCACGAGACTTACGATCAGACGCACGCGGTCCCGACGTCGCAGTACGTGAAGGCCCTGCGCTACCTCGCGGAGCGCCTTCCGCGCTAGCCGCGGCTCAGGGCGTCCAGCCGCGCCGTCAGCGCCGCCTCGAGGGCGCGCAGCACATCGGTCGTGCGAACGTGCCGGGTGCGCTCGCCCTGCTGCAGCCGGGCGGACCATGTATAGCGCGGCGACGTCGCTCGCTCATCGACACGACCGCGCCCGGCTCGCGGCAGATGCGGATGTTGTTGCGGTTTCGCTGAGGCGACTGCCGCGCTCCTGAGAAGGGACGTTCTCGGGCGTTGCGCAACAGCGGCTAAGGGTGCGGCTAGCTGGCACCTCCTAACGCACTCGGAGGCCGACGTCGACTACAACAGCGACGGCACCGTCAAGAGCGCCACCGACCCGGGCAACGACGGCAACGCCACCACCTTCGGCTACGACAGCCTCAAGCAGCGCACCTCGATCACCCCGCCGACCGGCAACAGCCTGGGGGTGCGGCGCTACACCTACGACGCGTACGGGCGGCTGCGCACCTCAACCAGCGGCCGGGGCGTGACCACCACCTTCGACTACGACGACCTGGACCACCTGATCGCCCAGTCCTACAGCGACGGCACGCCCAGCGTGCGGTTCGACTACGACACGGCCGGCAACCAGGTCCGCCGGACCGACAGCACCGGCACCACCACGTTGGGCTACGACCCCGCAAACAAGCTCACCGACCGCAGCACCGACGACGGGAACCCGACCACCGACGACTCGCGGTTGACCCAGCACTACAGCTACGACCAGGCCGAGCGGATGGTGAGCTTCACCGACGCGCGGGGCACCATCAGCTACCGTTACACAGTGCTGAGTTGGCTGGACCGGGTGGACTACCCCGACGGCAGTCGCAGCCTGTTCGACTACAACAGCGACGGCAAGCGCACCGACACCTGGCACGGGGTGTCCGGCAACAACGCCGACGGAATGCAGTACACCGCCGATCACCACATGCTCGCGCCCTCCGGCTTCGCCTTGCACCTGCACAGCGACCTGGACAACGACAACCGGCTCATCGGCCTGCGCGGCACCCGGGCCTCCAGCGACGCCGACAGCAACCGGGTCAGTGACCTGACCTACGATTACAAGGACGTCAGCGGCAAGGACACCAACCGGCGCCAGCGCGTTACGGACAAGCTCACCGGCCGCACCACCCGCTACGACTACCGCTCGGCCCGGTTGACCGACGCCACCGGTGGCGGCACCGACTACCACTACAGCTACGACAGCCGCGGCAACCTCACCACCGGCATCCCCGGCGCGGACGGCGGGACGCTCTCGTTCAACAGCGCCAACCAGCTCACCAACTCCGGCTACCGCTACGACGGCACCGGGAACCTGACCGCCAGCCCGCAGCTCGGGACGCTGGAGTACAACGGCAGCGACCAGACCACCCGCATCACGCTGCCCTCAACCGGGTTGACCGATGACAACGTGGTGGACTTCGGTTACGCCGGCACCGACCAGAACGAACGGACGTCGGTGCGCACCAGCGTTCCGAGCGCCGCCGGGCCGGTCAACACCACCGGACGGTCGTTCGCTAACGGCCCGCTCGGCGTACAGGCCTTCACCAGCACCGGCGCCGCCGGCAGCGGCGTCACCGCGGGCCAGGCCGGCACCGTCACCGGCAACGTCGACCGCGACCCCACCGGCGGCTTGCTGAGCCTGCAGCTGGTCACCCAAGCGACCAGCAGCACCGGCAGCCCGACCACCAACGCCGAGCGGCTGTACTACTACTTCGACGGCCTGGGCAGCGTCCTGGGCCTAATCGACAGCAGCGGCAGCGAGCGGGCGCACTACGGCTACGACGCGTTCGGCAACCCGCTGCCCGGCAGCGACGGCATCCGCGGCGACCGGGCCGGGATCAACCCCTACCGGTACGCCGGCGGGTACACCGACCCTAAAACCGGCCTCGTCAAGTTCGGTCTGCGCTACTACCAGCCCACTCTGGGCCGCTGGACCCAACAAGACAGCATCGAGCGCTACACCAATCTGTCCCAGGGGAACCGCTACGCCTACGTGGCAGACGATCCGCTGAACAACACGGACCCCACCGGCCAGGACGCCTGCTCGGTCGGTGCAGTACTGACGACTGTCGGGCTCGCAGGCCTGATCTTCGTAGGTACGGGAGGCCTGGGTGGAGTAGCCCTGCTCACCGGGGGGGAAGCCGTCCTGGCAACTCTCGCCGGCACCAGTCTCACGGGCGGTCTGACGGTTGTTTGCGAAAATAGTTCTGGAAACGGCTTTTAAGGTGAAGTCTGTGCTGATCGTGGCTGCGGTAGGCATTTTCGAACTTGCTTTGGCCCTTGCGGTTGCTGCTATTGGTGGCTGGTCAGCGGCAAGACCGTTGCTCTACCCCGCCATCGGCTTGTTGCTCGGCGCAGTCCTCCTCGCCGGGTATGTCGCCCTTCGTGGGGGTCGAGGTCGAGGCGATGTCACCTGACGCCCGGTTCCTCGCGCTACCTAGTGTCGTGGTAGCGATGTAACATGAATTGCAGGTTGGTTTCTGGGATGATTGCTTATGCCGTTGACTGCTGCTGTGGAGGTACCGCCGCGCGATCGTGAGGTGCTGGAGGGGTGGCTGCGGTCGCCGTCGATCCGGGCCGGGTTGGCGCAGCGGGCGCGGATCGTGCTGCTGGCCGCCGATGGGGCCAGGACGGGGCAGATCGCCTCGCAGGTCGGCACCAGCAAGCAGACAGTGATCGCATGGAAGTCCCGGTACCGCGATGAGGGGTTGGGCGGGCTGGACGACCGCCCTAAGCCTGGCCGGCCGCCGGTGATCGATGAGGCGCAGATTGTGATCCGGACGTTGGAGGCGCCGCCTGAGCGGCTGGGGGTGACGCACTGGTCGAGCCGGCTGCTCGGGGCTGAGCTGGGCCTGTCCCATGTGACGATCGTGAAGGTGTGGAAGAAGTGGAACCTGCAGCCGTGGCGGTTGCAGACCTTCAAGTTCTCCACCGACCCCGAGCTCGACGCCAAGGTGCATGACGTCGTCGGGCTCTACCTCAACCCGCCGGAGAAGGCGGTTGTGGTGTGTGTGGATGACAAGACCCAGATCCAGGCGCTGGACCGGACCGCACCGATCCTGCCGTTACGCCCTGGCCTGCCCGAGAAGCAGACCCACGACTACAAGCGCAACGGCACCACCAGCCTGTTCGCCGCGCTCGAGGTCGCCACCGGCAAGGTCACCGACCGCTGCTACGACCGGCACACCAACACCGAGTTCCTGGACTTCCTCAAGCTCATCGCCCGGACCTACCCGCGCCGGCAGCTGCACGTCGTCTGCGACAACTACGCCACCCATAAGCACCCGAACGTCCAGGCCTGGCTGGCCAAGCACCCCCGGGTGCAGCTGCACTTCACACCGACCTCCGGCTCCTGGCTGATCATGGTCGAAATCTTCTTCGGGATCATCACCAAACAAGCGATCCGAAGAGGCACCTTCGACTCCGTCCAGGACCTCACGCGCGCCATCCGCACCTACATCGACGGCTGGAACGACCGCTGCCGGCCCTTCACCTGGACCAAAGACGCCGACACCATCCTGGCAAGAGCCAAGCGTCCAACTACTTCACTACCGAGGCACTAGGATGCAGTCTCGAGAGTCAATTGGACATTCACGTCGTGCCGGTGATGGCGCCAACTGAACCGTCCCCGGTTTGATGCCGCTTCCTTTCTTTGAGAGGACGGCTGTCATGCCGAAGAGATACCCGAACGATCGGCGTTCTCAGGAGTTCGGGTGAGGACACCTACCCGTCGTGCCGCCGCATTGCTGCGCGATCATGCCTCCCCTGTGGGTGCCGACTCCCCGGTCCTCGCGATGCCGCCGTAGGACGCGGCGAGCGCACGCGCGACGACGGCTGCGTCCGCATCGGCGATCTCGGCCGGGTACTCCGGCAGCAGGTCGTCCCAGACGACGAGCCACGAGCCGTACAGCTGTGACTGGCCGGCGGGGCGAGCGAAGAACCAGACGTGCAGGTGCGCACCACCATCACCGATCCGGTAGACGTGGGCGCGGGCGATGTCCGGCAGCGCCTGGATATGGCGGGCGAGGTGCACGGTCAGAACGCCGAGCTCGGCCGCGAGCTCGTCGGGCAGGTCAGCCAGGTCGTGGTGATCGCGCGGGTGCAGCATCAGGGCTAGCGGGACGCCGACGCCTGGGACGCGAGACAGCCGCCAGCGGTCGTCTAGCCAGATGCCTTCGTCCCGGCGGCGACACGTGCCGCAGTCGGCCTGGTCCTCCCCGTGCCGTGGCGGTTCGGGCAGCACAGGAGGTCGCAACGGCGCCACCGTCAGCCCGCCCTGCTCGAACGGACTGATCTCCCAGCCGGTCATGCGCGATAGCGGCAGCCGCTGCTCGGCGTCGGCGGCCGCGAGCGCGTGGGCGTAGAACGCGTCAGGACTCAGCGGCACCAGACGAGGGTAGGCCGTGCGCGCCCCTACGCCCGCCATGCCAGGGTCGCGGTGCCACTGTCGGACGTCGTTGCGGTGTACGGGCTTCGATTCGGAGCAGCGGCCCTGCCGCCAGGTGAGGTACCGGCTTGGCTGCGAGCGACGACGGCAGACGGTGACCTACCCGAGCTGGGAACTGCCCCCGGGGTCCCACCGTGACGCAGATGAGCCGAGAGCGGCTGCACGAGGCCACTGCTGACCCGTTGCACCGGCAGAACGACGAGCCCGAGGGCGGTTTCAACAAGATGCCGCTCCGAACCGTTGAGAGGTGCCGCTACCGATTCCTGGGTGTGATAACCACGACGAGGCGATGCCTGCAGTCCAGCGAGCGACACTACGCCGTGCTTCGACGACAAGCGTGGATGGCATCGAGCAGGCGGAACGAGTCCGGCACGTGATGCGTCCTATGCGCATGAGACGAAGGTTCCGCGTAACGCTCGCCGTCGGTGCGTGTCTCATCGCTGCTGGATGCGGAGGCGCTCCTGCAAGGGGGGCCGCACAGCCAACGGCATTCAGCGAGGCTCCAACAGCCGTACCGGGCTTCGCTCTACCAGCAGCGGTGATGGCCGTCAGGGCCACCGGGCCGGCGGCTAGGCGATTGACGGTCGAGGTTGCTGTTGGTGGTGGGTGCGACGAAACCGGCACGGCGACGGTGGCTGCGGTGGAGTCAGTGAGCCAGGTCAACCTGACCGCGACCGTGACGCGTCACGCCTCTCCGAAGCCGCCTGCACCGGGAATACCCTGCGTCGCGGACCTCATTTTGCAGCGTGTTGACGTCCAACTGCTGTCGCCGTTGGGCACCCGCCAGGTGCGAGATGAAGTCGCGCACAAGGTACTCGCCGTCCTCAAGGCCGGACGGTAGGTGCCGGTCCCCGCTCGGGTAGACGATGCTCCTCATCGGTAGAGAACCGGCACTACCCTTCTCGGGTGCCGGTGAGCAAAGAACCGGCATTACCTGCTGGCGCCTGTAGGGCGTCACTCGTCAGGCTGCGTCCGTGACCACGCCCTTCGACCGACTACTTCAGCGCGCGTACGACGACCGAGCGGTGTCGGGTCTGGTCGTGGGCGGTTCACGCGGCAAGGGCCTGGGGACTGACCTGTCAGACTGGGACGTCTACGTCGTGGTGCGCGCCGAAGACGACGTGCTGCGCGTACGTGATGACCTGAGCACCGACGTAGTCCCTGGCGTCATTGACTTGTGCAGCGTCTTCACGGTCGACCAGTTCGAGAAGCACGCAGCCCCAGGTGACAGCGAGGAGTGGAACCGCTATAACTTCGCCCACCTCGTCCCGAGTCTGGACCGCACGCCCGGCCGCGTCCTTCAGCGTCTGTGCGACGAGAAGGAGTGGCTGCCCGAGCAGGTGGCGACGGCTCGCGCAGGCGTCGCCCTCGACGCCTTCCTGAACTCCTACTACCGCGCACTGAAGAACGAACGTGATGGAAACCAGATGGCCTCATCGCTGGACGCCGCTGAGTCCGTGCCGTGGGTTCTTGAGTTCGTGTTCACCGTTGAGCGTCGTGTGAGGCCCTACAATAAGTTCCTCGCCTGGGAGGTCAGAACGCATCCCTTGGAGCGGCAGTGGGGGCCAGCCGGCGACGTGACAGTACCGTTGCTCAACGTCGTGCAGACCGGCAGCCTCGCGGCGCTGGCAGCCATCTTCCGATACGTCGAAAGCGGGGCTCGCGACTTGGACCTGGGTGGCGTCGTCGATGCGTGGGGTGACTGGGCGGTTGCGGCCATGCGGGAAGGAACCGCCCGCCGGTGAGTGCCGTTCTGCACGGTCACCGGCACTATCCGCAGCGAGCAGAGCCACGCAAGTGAGTCGGGTTCTACGTACCCGGCATGCCTGATCGGTCCCGTTCTCCAGAGCCTGGTCACCAAGGGTTCGAGCGCGGATACCACGCGGCTACATCGCACCGGGTCGTCCGTGAGCCCGTTCGCCAGACCCCACAACCAGTAGTCAATGCTGCGCACGAAGCCCCACGCCAGCGCCTTCTCAGCGTCGAGCCCCCCGTTGTCGACAATGAGGCCCAGAAGATGACCGATTGCCTCGCTGCTGTCCAGCTCGTCGACCCGCGCGTCCAAAGCAGCTCGGGCACTGCGTATTCAGGATCCCCGGCCACCGGCCTTGGATCGATCGCAAGCCAGGGCGCCCGTTCGCCCGCGAGGACGTTGCCATAGTGCAGGTCGGAATGAACCAGGAGGCATTGCGCGTCGTGGGCAAGTGTCCTGGCCAGTGCTCGTGCCGTATCGATCCGAACAGTCGACACGGGCGAGCCAAAAAGCTCGTTGCGGGACTCTAGGGATGCGGCGATGTCGTGAGCAATCGCCTCTAGAGCTGGGATCCCGTTCGGAGCCGGGACCGCGAGTCGCCGGAGAAGCCCTCCTGCTAGTTCCGCAGCGTGCTCCAGGGGGACATCCGCCAGCGACCGATCTGGATCAAGCCGTTCAAGAAGCAGGGCGCCCCGCTCAGGATCGGTCTCGATGGCTCGAACGGCACCTCGTCCGTCCCATGCCGCGAGGGCAAGAGCCTCGATCGACGTCGCTTCGGGCGGCCAGGCGACCTTCAACACAAGCGGCTCGCCCGACCGCACGACCTGGGCCACCACCGCGCGATAGCCGTGTCTAATCTCGCCTGGCTGTGGATGGAGATTCCAACGCGTCGAAAGTTCCTGCACCAACGAGGGAAGGCTCTCGATCCACTCTCTCCCAGCAGCGGACCGTTTCGCCGCGAAGTCAAGTACATCCCACTGGTCAATAGCTGCTTTGAGTGCAGCGTGGAAGTCGACGCGTGGGCCCGCGTGTCCGAGTATCAGCTTCTTTCGGCCATCGAGCAACGCAAGCACCCATCCGTCCGCGACCCGGCGAGATAGCCGGCTCCGAACATGGTCTCGCACGAATCGGACTTTGCGATCGCACCTCTGGTCCATGACCGAGCCCCAGCTGAAATAGATGCCTACTCGAACGGCAACCGGCATGACCGCTACTGACGGAGCCCGCTGTCAGACAGGACGGCACCGCAACAGTTACAACTGCTTGTCCAGCTCGGTGATCTCCGTTTGGTACCAGAACAGCTCGCCGTCCGCACCCTGCGACTCCCAGCCGACCTGCCGACGACCTACAGGCTCGTAGCCGAGTCGCTCATACAGGGCACGGGCGGACGGGTTGTCGTCCTCGACGCCCAGCCGGGCGAGGCCCAGACCCCGCAGGCGGATTCGCGCCTCAGCCTCGCGCACAAGCCGGGTTCCTAGCCCGAGAGATCGCAGCTCCGGGTGGGTGGACAACTGAAAGAGCACGCCGACACCGGGCGACTCGGCATAGTTGACGGCCCCGATTGCCACTGCGGCACCACCGGAGGTTCGTACCGCGAGGTACTCAGCCGTACCACTGCCGCCGGCGCGATCCAGCACCTCGGCAACACCCTGCAGATGCCGAGCGTTGCCCGCCCACTCCAGCGCGGGGAGGTCAGCCGCGGCCAGGTCGTCCACCGTCATGTTCTCCACGCCGCTCTCGGCAATGTCGCGCCGTGTTGCGAGAACCAGGTCCACATCGTCGAGGGTATGTGCCGCTCCCGACTCCGCATCGGGAGGCGCTGCTGCTGATAACCGGGTTGATGCGGCGCTATCAGCGTCGGTGAAGCATCGCCCGCAGCAGGCGCACGGGCACGGGCACGTAGAGAACGTCACGCAGCACGGTTCCGCGAGTCAGTTCCGCTTCTCGTTGACGGCGCGCCCAGCGCTCCTCCGAAGTCTCGCCCGACCCGACCGGCGGCAGCGGCTTCACGAATTTTCGCTCGTACATGGAATGGATGATGGCAGAGTCCCAGAGCGTCGGTTCGACCACTGACTCGCGGCGTTCTTCGCTGTGGACGTAACCATTAGCCGCACGGCGACATCGGCGTTCTCAGGCGTTTCGGAAGGACACCCATGACGCGAGAGCGGGTCTTGCGGGCGGCCTGCCAGCGTCCCACATCGGCCGCTCAGCCGTGAGTGCGCGTTGTTATCGGACGCCCCGAGCATCGCCGCGTGTCCGGTGATGAGAACGAGTAGTTTGCCCGCGCCTTCGAGCGCAAGGACCTGAGACTCCCTCGCTGCCCAGCGCGGGGCTGATCAGGAAGATCAGCGGTCCCGACGGTGCGACGGTGCGACCAGCACCGACTGCTAGCTCGTGGTTGCTGCTGGGCTGGTGGAGCGATCCGTGACGTGGGAGCGCCGCTGGTCGCAAGTCATCTTGCGCAGAGGTGAGTTTCCAGACGGGAGTGATCGTCATGGGGGCTGGCGGTGCCGCGTCAGTTCGCGAGCTGGGTGAGGCAGCGGCTTTCGCCACCCCCGCGGTGTTTGCGCCGCTGCCGAGCCGTACGTCGCAGTTGCCAGCCGCAGCGGCGGACGGCACTACCGTGCGGGCATGACACCTGACCGGATGTCCGGGTTGGGCGTCATGCACAGCGCGGGGTATGGGGGTTCGCGCCGGGCGCCCCGTCGCAGTTGGTGGCTGGCTGTCGGCGCAGTTGCGCTGCTCGTTGTGCTGGTCGGTACCGCGGTGGCGGTCAAGGTGGGCCGGGATCGGGAGGCTCGACGGTTGGCTGCGGCAGCCCGCGTCACCGTCACGGATTTTTTGGCGGCCTGGTCGCGGGGTGATGCGGCAACCGCGGCTCGGCTAGTGGTGCCGGCGTCAGCGGGTCAGGCTGCGACGCTGTTGGCGACGACGCGCATCCAGTTGCACGCCGTCGGCGCCAGCTACCGGCTGGTCGGTCAGGTGAGCTCGGCCGGCCAGCCCGGCGGCAGGTATCAGGCGCAGGTGCAGGTGGCTGGACTGGGGACCGCCCGGTGGGCCGGCCGGGTGCCGCTGACGCGAGCCGGTGGTGGCTGGCTGGTGGCCTTTAGCCCGGCGGTGCTTCACCCGTCGCTGACGGCGGGCGGTCAGTTCCGCTACACCCGTGTCAGGGCCATCCGCGGCCGGCTGCTGACCTCGGCCGGGCAGGCGCTGAGCGTAGACGCCGACCTGGCCGGGAACCTGCGCGGCCAGGTGGGCGCTGCCAAGGCCGGCGCGGAGGTGCCGCCGGGGGTGCTCGTCGGTGACGACGTAGGCATCAGCGGCCTGGAGCGCGCGCTGAACCCGGACCTGGCTGGTCATGCCGGCGGGACGCTGACGGTTCAGGACAGCGGCGGCCGATCTGTGGCGACGCTGCTGTCAGTGGCGAAGGTGGATGGCCGGGACCTGACGACCACCCTTGACCTACGCATACAACGCGCCGGCGAGAGGGCAGTTGCCGGGGTGCCGCAGGCCGGCGCGCTGGTGGCAGTCGACACGGCCAGCGGCCGGCTACTGGCTGCAGTGAACCAGCCGGCCGGTGGCTTCGGCCGCGCGATCGGCGGGAAGGGACCGCCCGGTTCCACGTTCAAGATCGTCACGTCCGCCGCGGCCCTCATAGCGGGTGTTCCGGCGTCTACCCGGTTGGATTGTTCGGCCACTGCAAGCATTAACGGGCGGTCGTTTAAGAATGCTGAGAACGAGTCACTCGGCGTCATCGACTGGCGGCAGGCCTTCGCCAAGAGTTGCAACACCTGGTTCGTACGGCTGCAGGATCACGTGCCCCGCGCGACCCTGACTTCGACCGCCGCACTGTTCGGCTTCGCCACCGATCCCGATCCGAGAGTAGCCGAACACGCCGCCGCCGGGGTGCTGCCCATCCGCTCCTTTGGGGGCAGCTATCCCGCCCCCAAAGACCGGGCTCAAGCGGCCGGCCAGTCGATCGGTCAAGACCTGGTCCTGGCCAGTCCGTTGCAGATGGCCAGCGTCGCCGCCGCGGTCGCCGACGGCACCTGGCGTCAGCCTCGCCTGCTCGCCGCCGCGGGCACCGGTGTGACGCACCCGCTCCCGCCAGGGATCGCCCCGACCCTACGATCGTTCATGGCCGCGGTCACCGCACCGGGAGGTACCGCCGCAAAGGCCGGCCTTCCCAGCGGCACCTTCGGAAAGACCGGCACCGCCGAAACCAACGCCAGCTCTGCGGACCCGAAGAAGGCCGACTCGTGGTTCGTCGGGTACCGCGGCCACATCGCGTTCGCGGTCGAGTTTGACCAGGCTGGGTTCGGCGCTGACGTTGCCGCCCCCGTTGCAGCCCGGTTCCTACGGCTTCTAGGCTGAAAGACTTCGACCCAGGAGGCACGTCTGTGGCTGCAACGACGGTCTATCACGACGGAACACCACCCATCCGGGCCGGCCCGAGCAAAAAGGGCGCTGGTTCTGGTCGCCTCCGCATCCGTGGGAAAGGCCAGTCTCACAAGTACCGGACCGCGCTCGCTGAGGCGAGGCCGCATCGACATCCGCTCATCAGCGTGAGTCGTTTTGGTCAAGCTTTTGGTCGGTGCCTCGTCCGTCGTCGGTCCCTGCATAGCTGAATGGGGTTGGTCCCGGCAGCGTGTGATCGGGTTGGTTCGACGACGGGCGGG
>JAABUT010004302.1_pt1 | contig 11453 bp, 21 predicted proteins | sample 5559281 | NCBI WGS metagenome assembly JAABUT01 (sample SAMN10711880, study PRJNA513359) | rock metagenome | isolation source: Antarctica rocks | place: Antarctica: Victoria Land, Ricker Hills nord | collected 2016-01-04
TGGACTAGGAAGTAGCTGATGTTGAAGCAGCCCTTGGTGCTTGCATGATGCATGGACAGTCATGCTTGTGGCTTACATGGTAGCTTTGAGCCTTGTGTAGAAGCACAGTTGTACCATCAAGGGCATAGCAAAGTTGGCCAGCTGACTCACTTGCTTGTTTATTAAGTTTGACTTAGTTCCAGTTGTGACTGTCATCAATTGGTTGCAAGTTCTAGCAATCTGGACTGTGATGTTGCTGTGATCTAGATTCTCGACTCTCTGCGCCTTGCAGAGCTGTATGTAATCATGCCATGCCATCAGCATGTAGCTACAAAAAAAAGGTGTCGCATCAAGGCTCATACCCTCATTGAACTCTATAGCTGCACTTGCTAGCACAGGACAGTTTGTACAGACCCACCACTAAGGCTGTACGCAGCCATCACAGAGGCAACTCCTTGCCTACCAAGGCATCTCAGGCCTACCAAGGCTGTACCATGGAGTTGCATGCACATGACAACTACTAGGTATAATAAAGCCCCACGCCCCCTCCCTTTTATGTAGTTCTACATAGAATAGACTGCAAGCCTCTGCTGTGTTGCCTCTTGCTATCAACATCAATGATGAAGGTTACTGTGACTGGGCCCATATTGCTGCAAACTGCATAGAAGCCCTGCAAATTGTCCATGTAGCTCATGCGACACATTGCAGTATCATGCAGTGTATCCAGAATCAAATTTCAGATTGCTGTGCTTAGCATGCTGACTGCTTACAGTCACTATGAACTGTCCACCTTAGCTCAATGCAAGCTTCATGTGTGTTGCCTCATGTCATGCATTGTTTCCAGATCAATTGCCAGGCCACTGTTATGGATGCACAGGATGCATGCGTTCCTGCAAACTGCTTACACTGGCTGTAGACTGTTCATTTCAGTCAAGGCAAGCGTGATGTGTATTGCCTCATGTCATGCATTGTATGTAGAATTGAGTTCCAGGTTACTGTGCTTAATGCATAGTATGCATGCATTGTTGTAATGCTTACAGCCATTGTAGACTGTCCACTTGACTCAATGCAAGCTTCATGTGTACTGACACATGTCATTTGCTGTATCCAGAATTGCTTGGCAGGCCATTGTTATTGATGCACACAATGCATGCATTACTGCAGACTTCTTACAGCCACTGCAGACCGACTTTTTGAATGGCTCAGTGCCAGCTACAGGTGTATTGAGTGCTGTCATGATTGACCAGAATGAAACTAGGCTGCATTGTCCCTTTTTGCGATGCTACATACATGCATCTCTGCAGCCTGCAGGTGCTGCACATGATCCTTGGTGACCATGACCTATGTCTACATACGCAATGTCTATTTGGAATTGAGGAATAAATAACACTGTGATAGTCCAAACTGCACATCTGCAAGCTCTTGTGAGCTTTTCAGGCCTGTCATGTTCTTTAAGCAGTGAATTTGTCAGTATTGTGATGTTACGGTACCTTGTATCTGCACAGCAAGCTTTGAACAATCTGCCATGGTACAGCCCATCAACACTTTTAGCAAACAGATACAACTTCTTGGTAGTCATCTTCACAACGTACACGAAATATGGTAATCGACCTAAAGCTGAGCAATGCTTTTGGTTGAATGGGAATCGCTCACATCGACTGTGGAAAAACGCAGATCCGTTTTTCAGAGTTACACCTGCCATACACATGCATGGCATCTGCGCTGGCTGGTGTCTTCTCTGCAAAGACATTGGAGTGATCAAATCTGTATTTGCCATTCCGTGTGTGAGGATGGCTAAGGCCGCACTCCCCAAACATCCAGCTTGAGCAGGCCTTTGTGTATCTCAACATTGGGCAGCTGGGTACTGACAAAACTATGATAGGGGACCATGCAACTTCTGCTCATTGGCAGACAAGATCAAGATGTGAGGGGGCAGCAAGCGTTGCATTTCAAATTGAATTGCATACAACCTGGCAACCACTCTGCCCAACACCTAGTGCTGATTGAAACCCCTCACTAGCTACTGTCTGAGCATACCAGCAAGCTTGTGTCTTCTTTGCAAGAAATCACGGTGTATGCAAGATGCCTTGCACTGGGTCAGGTGTGTGCAGAGGCGCTTCAGCCAGACAGCGCTGCATACCGACACAACACTGTGCTGCATACCGACACAACACTGTGCTGACTTTCCTGTTTGTTGGCAGCTTTGCTGGCGCAGCATTGCTGGGACAGCTTTGCTGGCATTGAGGCCAGCAATTGCTGTCAGCTGCCCATAAAGAGCTAGCCAAGTGACGATCAGACATACTGCTGCATCTTGAAGTTCGATAGCGTGCTGTGAATGCAAAACTATGTTTCTAGAGGAAATGATACCTTCATGTTCCTTTGTGCCGGCAGGCAAGCTGTACAACAAATGCCCCCGTCTTTCCACAGAATTGCTGCTCTAGCAATGCGCATGTCTTGATCAAGTACAGCAGACAAACTGGAGATTCCTGGCATCTGCAAGCCACGCACCTTCCCTTGTATGACTATTTCTCCTTATCAATAAGTATAAGCAGACTTGTGACTAATCAGACATAACACCTCTTTGGAAGTCATGTTGATTGACGTAATCGACGTAATTGACTGTGATTTAGCATTGAGGGCTGATCTTGCTGATGGCGTCCGAGGCAAAGTCAGCCCAGTAAATAACAGTCACGTTTACTGTCAGTCATTTTACAGACGCTCAGTCTGTACAGACCAGCTCTCGTCTAAAGCAGAGTCCGACACTTCCACACAAGTCGTAAAGCATTTCGTCAGTTTCTTGTGCTCCACCATCACTTCCATCTACAAAAAAGATTTCCTCCACCGCATAATGTCGAGCAACTTCATCAAGTAGCCAATGATGACCATGGTGCATTACTCCAAAGATGACATGGGTGAATTCATGTGAAGAAACTCTGCTTTCTATGTCCTCACGATCCACTGGGAAATGTTGCAAATGAAAAGCGTACGTATAACCTTTGCCATACACTGTTTCCCGAGTGTCATAAGCATTGCTGTACATCCATGAGCGCTTGGGAAAATCTAGCACATGTTCGCCAAACAATGAGCGCAAGCCATGAAACAAAGTCTCTGCTTGATAATCTGGATAATGGGTCTCTGATGTGGGAGCTCCGACAAACAATATCTTGGTTGCTTTGATTGAGGAGAACGACAATAAATGTTGCGCCATAGCCTCTGTTGTGAGGAATTTTGAACATGTGATTACGAAGGCCCCTTAGATTATCGTGGTAAAGTTTGAAGTCAAACTCACCGTATTTCAGCAATTCGGCAGAAGAGTTTGTGCTCCCTTCTATAGTCATGTGAATTCCGCCGTGGTTCAAGCCTTTCAGCTCAAGTATCGAGAGCAACATCCTTCTTGGCCAACGGAACATGGTGCCGTTTGGAATTTCAGCTGCGTCAGGCATGTAAGGTATACATCCAGCTGCCAAAATCTTATAATGGCGCAAGCAGTCCCAGCCACCTTTCTTGTAAGTTGCAGCAAACATAGAAATGGCGTAACCTTTGTAGTAAGACGCCTGGTCCGGAAATAGGTACGTGTCGTACCGACCAGAAATGATAGACGCCAAGACCCGCGATTTAGAAGAGTGTTCATGTAGGTCCGTGATAAGGTTTCGGGGAATAGAAAACGATATCGGATATACTTCGAACGAGGTGTTACGGTAACGCTGCGGGCATGAGGCGTGTGACGCCCTAGTCATCTCAAGGCCAGGCTTTTGCGTTGGCGACCTGGTCAATGTCCGGACCCCCAGCAGGGAGAGCCAGTCTGAATGTGACGACATCCTTTCATCACTGTCCCATGAGCGTCCTACGCTTAAAGAAGCACGTTCGTTCGTGCTTTACCAGGCATTGCGATGGACAGAAAAGACGTACCTGGCACATATCCGGAGGTGATGATGAACGCGGTGCATATCATCGTTGCGACCGCGGCTGAGCAGACAACAGAGCTATCTGTTCTCTCATTCCTACTCATTTAGGGTGGGTTTAGCTCAGCTGATGCACCGTACAAGATGCCCATACGGCAAGCAAGTCCTGCGGCTTGATGTGGAGGAACTGCACTTTCGCCAGCTTTGATTCATTGTTAACTCAAACAAGGCTGCAGCATTCGGCCGTTTGAGTCATATATTACTTGTCGCTGAGCCGGGTCTTTCTTGATTGATTCTGATTGAGATGACTCGATATGTCGCGCCCTGCGATTACTAATCGCCGATTAAGAATTCATAACTGCCATAATGCTGACATGCAGCGCAGCGCCAGTCGACTCTATTCAAATCATCACAAGGGGGTCCCCCCAAATGACTGTGGCAGGGCGGCAAGAAAGCAAAGGTGCACACTGTGGAGTGGTTGTGCTGCAGTGATTCGGCCCACAGCCTCACATGCATGCTATGTCGCAAGATGCTAATGAACAAGTCGATAGAGAAAAACGCGTCAAGTCTACAGCCCAAATATGTAAGCACAACCTTATTTAACACTTTCAGTGTTAAGATTGGAAAGCATCCACCAACGTGGGGCGCGGCCTTGCGACAAACGGCACAATTATTGCAAGCTGTTTGATGAGACATGCCGCCACATGTCTAAGCTGTGCTGTTTTATGCACAAGCCTATCAGCAAATCAAGTCAAATGCAGAGGGCATCCTATCATAAAACCCCACCAACAAGGACTTGTAACATGCAGCAGTGCCATAACAGCTTTCTTGAAGTATGTTCCCCTACGGTGACCAAGGGGATTCTTGACGTACGTTCCCTTAGGATGACCAAGGTGTGACCTGTGTCTGCTGTTTTGGGCAAGATGTGTTTGCCATCTGGTGCCATTGACAGCACAACTTATGTTAGCTAGATTTATTGCTAAATTTGTTATGATGTACATGTCATTGGTATTGCATACATTTGTCTGCATTGCATCATCTTTTTTGGCAGAGCAGCGCTGTATGCAGAAAACAGAATGGACACAATCGTGCTCAATGATCTGTGCTGCGTGTTTCATGAAAATTCACTGTTAATAAGTCAGACTCTGCTCACAATTTTATACATTCATTTGCTTGACCCACTACGGACCACATACCAACACCGTCCTTATTTTGAAGGGGCCTGCTTAGACGCTTTGAGGGCGTCCCCGAGACGCCCCCTTCTCGAGATGAGAAATCCAGAAGCCCCTTCTCTGCGGGACGGTCCCAAGAAGGAGCGTCCTTCAAGCGTCTCCAAGACAGGGCTTCTCGTGAGCGTCTCCGCTTCTGGAGAAGCTACGTCTGAGACGCGCCGTTTGAGACGCTCTTCATAGCAAAGCGTCTGCGACGCTCATTCGATTCGATTCGATTCGATTCGATTCGATATGTTTCATGTCCTGGGGGCAACAGGGACCCAAAAGACAAAAAAAAATCAGTTCAGTGAATCAAGAAAGGTACCTGTGATGTCTGATACAGCTCATAGCATGCATGTGCAAAATGCATAAGTGAAATCCTGCCTAGACGTGTTGAAATTATTGTACATCCTTGCACAACCAAAAGTGTCCGTAAAAGTCAGCATAAAACGGTGATAAACCACCTTTAGTTGCCAAATGCACCAATGTATATGTGCCTGCTAAAACAATCAGTACAAAGACTCAAGTTGCACTAAACTTGAGCATCTGGAGCTCCAGTTGCCCCATGCCTCTTGCATGTGCGTGTCTTGTCAGCGTGGCGGAACAATGAAGATCCTCTGTAAAAAGGCTTGTGGCCCTTTGACATTAGGGTGTCAAAATCTGCAGTCATGTCTTGCCTTTGCTTTTTTTGCAATCTTGTCAGATCATCGTCATATCTGAGGCTGACTTCTTTAAGGTGCTTTGCATGCTTGAGGAAAGCGTGCTTGTCGGTCATTGACTTGAATATCAGACGTATCGGACGTGGCCTCTTCTGATCTGGGCAGTATGTACCCATCCGTCCTTGGTCCCAATCACCACCTTCACAGTGGCGGCCATCTGGCATACACTTGTCCAGGAGTGAAAGAAATGCTTCCATTCCTTGGTCATCTTCTTCTGCAGTCTCTTGCACGTTGTACAATCAGGTTGAGCTGCCTCTTTTCGCTGTCCAGAGCCTCAGCCTTTCGGTCCAACTCCCGAAACCTTTGCTTGTGTTCCTTGAGCGAGAGCTCTGCTTCTGCCAGCCATTTTTCAAACTTGATGCAGTCAGAAGACCTGGCGGGAGAAGCAACAGCTTCCTTGGAGCTCTTGGCAGGTGTTGGTGTATTCGTGGGTGATGCAACAGACGATGTGCTGCTGGAGGGCTGTGATTGAGCACTATCTAAGTCGCTGGCACCGCGAAGTAGGCGGCAAAGTAGTGTTGCTAAGAGATCAGCCTTGGCTACTGGTTCAAAATCGCTGCAGTCCACCTCTTTCCATTCTTTTTGAAGCTCCGGCTTGCTCTTGTCAAGCAGACGCAGCCGCAGGCGCAGTCATCGCTCCCCAATCAGGTGCGGTGCCCAATCTCATTGCAGCTATCAGTAATTCAAGCAGTCACGTGGACACCCACGACTGACATCGCTCGCTTGTTTTTACAGAATTGCTATACTTCCTGTCCCGTACACACTTCGTCCTATGAACTAAACTCTGCTGCCAAGTGCTACCTACCAATATTACTACTAGCAGTTCCAGTGGTTCAATAGTGGCAGTCTGTCTGACCTTCAGCAAACACACACAAAAACTTGCCAATACCAAAACAAAAGTCTGCGCCGCCAGGTGCTTGGTAACTGGCCTGGAGCATGCTGCTGTGGCTCTGTACATTGCATGCTGATCTTCATCTCTGTCTGCGCTTGTAGCAGCTGTGATTGTGCTGCATCAAGCTTGACAAACAGTTGTCGCCATCCCAAACTTGGGCTCATGCTCTGGCTGCCCATAGATCTGGTCATACTCTGCAGAGAGACTGCTGCAGGTGGCCTTGTTCTCTGAATGGATTTGTGATTAGCATGCGCGCCAGATTTGGCCACATCATCATTCAATACCTTCAGAACCTGCAGCAGTGCAGAAGACGACTGTCGATTTTGCATGTCAGATATGCCAATATCTCATTTAGCTATGCAGCATGAATGCCAGAGGCTGCAGCGCCCTGTCGCATCTGTTATTTGCATGCTTTTGACAAGTCTCGCTGAGTAGCATAAGGACAGGCAGCACGTGCCTTCAGCTGACGCCATAGCAGGCTATGCATGTTGCTGTCTACAATGCCAAGTCTGTCAAGGTATGTGCACACAAGGCTAGCAGTACAGTGAGGTGCTGAGAGTAACTCAGCTTGTGCAGCATGCCATTGATGCTGGCCATACCTGTGCCTGGGAGGGTAACGCTCCATCTCTCTACTCGAGAGTCTCTAGCCAAGATCATGATCACTTTCTGCGGGAAGTGGCAAAATGAGTACCCGGAAAACGGACGCCAGACAGGAACAGTACGAAACGTGTGGTCGAGGGTATCTTCAGGTCAAAAACCATCAAACCCGAGGCTGTTGTGGGAAGCCTGACGACAGTATCGACTATGTCCTGGACGCGCCGCCCCACCAAGCTGCCTCAGAAGTAGATGCAGCTGAAAGTCACGCATTGCCACCTGCTGACGAGGATCTTGAGTCAGGCTGTGTCACCCCAACTGCAGACTTTTCAAAGGAGCAAGACCTCTGTGACCACATGCTTGACTACATAGCTGGCAGTACGCAGCAAATGGACACAGACAGGGAAACTGCTCGCCTAGAGCCTAACCAAGAGGCTGAGGTCATGGCATTTTTGATGAAGCTCTCAGGCAAGCACTTGCTGTGGTGCTGACGCTACTATGCATATCACTGTGCACATGACGTTGAGCTCTGGAGATACTTGATGCTGCAGCTGCAGATACTGATTGCTGGCTGCAGCTTTTCATAAAGTACGATTATCACAGTCATAGTCCCAGCGAGCTCTTTAGGACATTGGCATCTTGGCAAACAGCCATGAGCCAATACAGCACTGGCAGCGAGTTTGCACATATAGACATAGGGCCTGATCTGCAAGTCAATGAGCCAGTCGTTGTTTCAGTTCGCAAGAACCTTTGGCAGTCGATGACAGATATGATCAGCAACAATGATGAGCCTTTCACGCTGTTCCGCAAGGCACAGAAAGACTTGACAACCAGTGCGATGTTGTACAATGAAGCTTCTGGCAGTGACAGATGGCTGCAGCTGCAGGTATCACTTCTTTGTGTTGACTCAGCAGTAATGACAAATCTTGAAGCTTACTGAGCTTGCTGTGTCAAGGATTGTTTTGGGTTGGGACCACCCAATCCTCATGCTGATGATGTGGAGCGATGGCACGCATCTTGACTCTGCAGGCCGCAACAAAGCACAGATTGTAATGGCTGCATGGGGTACGGGTGGCTGTTGTGCCGCAATAGGGTCTATGACACCGTATGATATGTCAGTTGGCTTCATGCATCTGAGGCTGTCCTGCAGGGAACCATTCAGTAAACGTTCAGCGAACAGCAAAAGGTTGCAAACACATTGCACTACTTCCAAACCTACGCCCAATACCAGGTATGTAGCTGTACTTGTGCGTCACACGCCTTGCAACAATAATACACACTGTCATATGCCACAGGCAAGTACAAAGATTCAATCACCTTCAAGGAAAGGACGCGGCTTGCTGCCCAGCTTGGCATGGGGCTGGTTGTGAAACAGCTGCAGGTTGCAAGCCGCAGGTGAGTGCAGGCATGACATGAGCCAGCACAAGATGACTACATATTGTTAGGGTTTCAAACCCTAAGCTAACAGTGTCTATTCCTGAAGGACACACCTTGTGCTGATGCCAGACAAATCTGACCAGGAGTGCCATTGCACTCTGCTTCTCTACTCAGCTGACCTTGTTGAAAAGTGAAATGCTTGAATTTGAAGCACATGTGTGCTGTGAAACATGTTGTCACAAAAGGCAGCTTCTGCGATCTCACAACATCATTAAAGCTGAGAAGGATGTGAGAGAGGCGAGCCCGCCCTTTTTTGGGCAAACTGCAAAGCCTTACAGTGTGTGCTTGGCCTGAGCATGTCTGTGAGCCACATTTGTGCTGCAGAGATTTGCTTTGTATGATGAAGGTGCTGCAACCAATGAGAGAGGGTGGAAAGCTTTTGCTGAGCCTGTTCTTGCCTTAAGGGGTCTGATTGCTGCCCCAGTGAGTCATGGATTGCTGCAGCAGCATCAGCATTGTAGCCTACTGTTCCCAATCACTGTCTTGTTGCAGAGCGTGCTGTTTGGCTGGCTCTGGGTCAACATTTTTGCTTCCACGCTAGAGGATGTACTCCATCAGGACTTCAATGGTCTGGGAAAGCATCTTTTAGAATGCATCTATATTGAACACCAAACCAAGGCAGAAGCAAGCCGTTGGGCATGATTCTGGAACGTATGATCTATATCAGTATACTCCATGGCACAAATGTGACCTCCCAAGGACTGGACACTGAACGCATTACCGCTGAGCTGCACGCTTATGACAGACACATCCACTGGCAGCTGTGTCTCCAAAAGCTTTTGCCGACACCAAATGTCGACAGGAAAGGCGAGACATGCTGAAGACCATATTCTTGGCTATCGACGGCATTTTGCCAGATGCCATTGTTGTGCTCTTTGCTGGTAATTCTAGCCTCCTCTTGAACCTGACTTTATTGCATCGTTTGCAAAAGGCTTTTGACAATAAAAGGCTGATGACATGTTCTGCAGTGTACGCACGCTATCAGCAATTGCGAGACATGCACGTGCACACTGACAGCACTTTGTGCACTTTGGAGAAGTTGGTTCACAGGTGAGTTGTCTTGATGTGTGTAAACCCTGATTTTTGTGTCCCTGCATCAAATGCAAAGAAGTGCATTTTGCAGGGTATGAAATAAAATTATGATGTATCCTGATCCGCTTGTTCATGAGGGGCTTGATAGGTCATTGATGGCCTTGTTGCTGCACAGGGGTTTACTTGAGTCCGAAGGACATGTTGACAGAGGTGCTGTCACTGAAATATTTTGCCTCAGCATTGTATGGTTGGCATCTCGGCAAGACAGATAGTTGGCAGATAAATGGTACCACTCTTCTTCCTCCTTACTTTTTGTATCTTTTGTTGCCTTGTTGGGTTAGCGAAGGTCATGACTTCCTGTTACCTGAAGTCTTTGTTATGGCACCCTTTGTGGTGGCACCTCCCTGCATACTTGACTAGCATTGATGACTTGTATGTCATGCTAAGTCATCTATGCATAGCAGTGAGTGTCAAGCTATGCATAGCATTGATAGTCAACCTGCGCATGCAGGTCAAGATAAAAAGAGTGCTTGGTGTTCCGTTTGCCTATGGCACTGCTGACCTGGTGCGTGGTCTCGCTGCATTGGGCAAGCCATGCAGGGAGGAGGTATTTGCTGAGTACGCAGGCCAACAGCATTCAATGCTGCATGATGTTCAAATCCAAAGGCGAGACAGCTGATGAGCCATGGTTTGGACAGGTCAGCTGAAATGACACAGCTTCCCTGGCATGGGCTCAAAGCTGCTGTAGTACGCATTGCTTGTCTAGTATTGTCTGTCTAGTAGTCAGCAGCTGCTTGTGCTAGTTGCCAAATCGCAATCTGCATGTGACAGCTTCAGTTGCAGTGCGCGCTCCAGTCACATTTGCACTGCATCCGAGATTATGATGTTGCTAGGCATGGAAGCACGTGCAGTTGCAGTTCATGAACTGTGTAACGCCTAAGAAGCTAATAAATGCGCTGAACAGGCTAGAGACGCCCTGTTATCATCTAAGACGTTGCGTCTCTGGGGCTTCTCTTGATACGGTCCTTCTCGGGACGGTCAAGAGAAGCTTCGTCTCAGAGACGGTGTCAAAGACGGAGCATCTTGTGCCCTTCTGAGACGATCAGTGAAGACGGGGCTTCTCGAATAGCGTCTTCAAGACCGCTCTCAAAAATAAGGATGACTGTGCACATGGCACACTATTACTTCACTTCATCCTGCATACTCATCCCATGCAACAAGCTCGCCTTCGTTATCTGGCAAATGCTCTGCAATGGGTAAAGAGGATGTACAGTGGGGCCCATAAGTATCGGTCGGACCAGGAACATGTGCGAGCTCCGACACTATTGCGAAGCGCAAGTCTGTGTTTAAGCGGCGGTCCTTCCGAACGCAGCAAGTCAACCAGCACACCTTTCTGTGTACGGCTTCACTGGCGCAGAAAGCGCTTGTAGCGCATGTGTGGCGCCGGTAAAAGCAACAGGTCTGTGAGAAAAGAAAAGACTACACCTTTCGGCGTCAATTTAATGAGAAGCCAAGTATTATACAGGGCTGCCCAGGGGTTGAAAGATGTTGAGGTTGTTTTAGCCCGCCCCGTTGTTCCTCCTGTTTCCTCTAGCTTGCAATGCATATCTGCCGTTGTTCTCTAGGTATCTCCTCTCCTTGATGATGTTGTGTAGGCACAAGATTGCGTGCGTATGCAGTTTTTTTA
>JAABUT010004303.1_pt1 | contig 11451 bp, 17 predicted proteins | sample 5559281 | NCBI WGS metagenome assembly JAABUT01 (sample SAMN10711880, study PRJNA513359) | rock metagenome | isolation source: Antarctica rocks | place: Antarctica: Victoria Land, Ricker Hills nord | collected 2016-01-04
GTGGAGGCGTGGCATCGATTCAGAAGTCATCCAGGGTTTGGGAGACTGGATCGGTGGGGAATTGATAGATTCAAGGGGGACTTGAGTAAGGTTGTCGATTGCCAGGGGTAAGTGGTTATTTCTTTTTTTGTATCATACCGACCCGTCGTGTCTGCATTTTCGGATACCGTCATACCCGGGACAAGAACCACCTAATGGCTTGAAATCTGTTCTTCATTCCCTGAACGGTCGACTCGAATATCTTAACTCTCCGCCACAAACCACAACCATTTCACCCAATCCCCAGATCACACTTCCATAACAACCACAAGCACCTTCAAACCTAGCGCACATCATCCCTTTCCTACTAATCTTACATCGATCACAACTATGAACGCTAACGTACATGCTCTCATAGATTTGGCGCTGTCTTAGACGAAGAAATCTTCGAACAAACCCTGTACAATCTCCTAGGGCCCAGGCAGTAGTTACCCCTCACCACCCAGCATGAAGCGGCAATGAGGTGCGTTCGCTCAAGTAAACGCTCGTCCACTTGGATGTTGGTCTGGAATAGCTAACACAGACATCAATCAGGTCACCGCCATCGCACCGCAAGCTTCTGCGATCTGCGCACAAGCATTATGTTATCCTCCTCCATACCTACCTCAGCAAAGTTTTCCTACTCATTCATAGTGAATAACCTCCAAGCACGACATACGAGCTAGCGAGCGAGCCAGTGTCGTTTTTTAATGGTAGTGTATGCTTTTTATAGATCCATTCATAGACCTCGAGCAAACATCTATTTTATCTTTTCTTTCCCCCCCGCCAAGCCCCCCCCCCCCTCCCCCCATACCAATACTGTTCTCAAGTGCCATGTCCTTCCAAAACGGCTTTTGCACCATTTACCTTCCCACACAACCATCGCACCCGCATCCACCTTCATCCTCTTATCCACCATTTCCTCATTCCCCCCTCTCCCCCCTCTCTCCCCCCCCCCCACTTTCCGCCGCTATCCATATCCACCATCCCCTCACTCCCCCCCCAAAAAACAACCACGACGCCACGAGCAAAAGATTTTTGCGAAACGATTGAAAGTTGCTGCCTTTATACTCGCATGCTTTGGTGCATAGGAATTGAAGATGTTTTCTACTTCGTTAGAGATAGCGCTTTTGATGAAGGATTGGGAGGAGCGCTTTGGATACTTGAGGTGTGGGGAGTCGTATCCCACTTCCTCTTACAATTTTTTTTGGGGGGGGGGGGGGGGTGGGTAGGTGCTGTTGTTTGGTTTTTGGGGGGGAGGGTGTGGGTGTTTTGAGAGTGGGAGTTGTGGATTTTGTTTGCTTGGGGGGGGGAGGGGTGGTTGTTCTTCCACTTTGTGGTGTTGGACTTTGGGGCTTGGATTTGGGTTCTGTTCTGTTTTGGTTTAAATTGGATTATTGAATTGTGATATGCTTGCATCGCCATTTCGTATCTCTCCATCTCCCACCACGCCCTCTTTTTTTCGCTTTCCCCCTTTTTCCCTCTTCGCTTCTGCCTGTATTTGCCATTTCTCTTCTGCATGCGCCCCTACTCTGACTCCCAACTCCCCTGTCCCCTCATTCTTTTCTTCCAGAATGGCGTTCGATGAGTGGGCTTTGACTGTAAGGTGAGGAAGGCGTGGTCGGTACTGTCGTTATGGAAGGGAAGACAAGGGGAGCGGTTGGGGAGGGGGGTGATGGAGATGTGGAGATGGAGATGGAAGGGAGCGTGGATTGGTGGGGGGCGAGGAGGAGTGGAGGAATATGGTATTGCGAGGCAATGGTTGCGGTAGTTCAGTGAGCTATGATTTTCCAACTCACAGGGTTGAAGGTTTATCTAGCTTACGCGTTCCCTTCCTCAGTCTTGTCAATCGATACCACCTTCTTTTCTCTCTTGTGCCTCTGTCCTCTTTGAGTAGGTTTTTCACACCAATGCAGTGACCGCTCAGTTGTCCTTTGTCGACATTTATTCATAAGTTAAATAGAAGACTCACCATGACATATTAGATTTACTCTATCTGGATTATTCTCCGAGGAGTTGGCGAAATGTGACACTAGAGTAGAGAGTCATACAAGAGGGGCTGCGCGTGATCAGGTAACAGGTCTATAAAAGAACGCAGCTTCTCCTTTGATCTTCGTCCATCTCTCTCAGTAATACATCCATCATTCTGCTTCAAGCCCTCGATGTAACAGACAGGGTCAACATCCATCACCGATATCCTTACTAATATCCTGTTTTCCTCCTTGTCAGCAACCCTCTCTGGGGAACAAGTTTATGGTCTTGCTCACTAGTAGCGATAGATCCCAACGCCATCGAAATGGAAATGGGCCAAGATCCAAGCTATGCGGTCTGCTGTCTCTCCTGGGATCCCTGGAGTGCCCAATCCATCCAGGACGCCTCGTCCCAGGCTTATGAGTACATTGTTCGGCCATGCGATCGACATCGCCTGTCGCATAGTCACCGGCGCCTCTCTCGGGGTCCGCAAGGTCATCATTGTGGCGATGACACCAACAACCACGACTTGCAACAGCATGATCACGACTTTGAGCAGCATCGTCACATGGATCAGCATGATCGCCGAACGGGAGAACAGGATCACCGCATCGAGCAACAGTCTGACCACTTTGAGCGCCAAATGCTCACACTTCGCACACTTCTGCCGCAGTTTCAGCATCCCGAGCATCAGCCCCGCAAGCTTCAGCCCCACCCACCAAACCCCCAGTACCGGCCTATAGGCCTGCAGTCTTCTGGACAAGCACCCCGGCTGCGCAGCGGCCTGCACCAGTCTAACGACCCTCAGCCACGTCCCAGTCGCCCCATGCATCAAGAACCCCTACCTCCCGGGTCCCAACAACATGGCCCACACTTTTCTATAAAGCCATCTCAGTCTGACAGCTCTCCGCTCCAGCCTCACGGATCGCTGCGCGGCTCAACGCCTCTGGGTTCCGGGGGACAGCCCAAGGATCACGACAAACCACCCCAGCCTCAGGGACAACCCGTTTTGCCTCGAGGCCCGTCTCAGCCCAGTGAGTGCCCGTCAAAGCCTCACGAACACCCACCTCTTACAATCCACGTGCTCTCCTACTCTAAAGACATTGGGAGACCCCAGCTTCTTATACCGACCTTCAAATTTGACGTCTCGAAGCTTTCCCCTCCCGAGAAAGGAATACAAGAGCGTTTCACAGGCCGAGATCCTGAGCTCGCCAACACATTCTTCAACACGGCAGACCACGAAGCCCAATATCAGGCTATGCTCGCAGACACCAAGGATACTATTCGAAGATGGCGCTGTCGGACCAAGCCACTGAGTGACGAGGTCGCTGTGTTGGTAGGGTGTCATGCTGGTATGCATCGAAGTGTGGCAATAGCAGAGAGGTTGGCAAAGGATATGGCAGGGTGGCATGGTCCTGGTGTGGACTCTGTTCGATGCTTGCACATGGATTTGGGGGAGAGTTGGATAAAGCAGCAGTGGAGGTTGAATAAGGGAAAACGCCCTGCAAGCTAGTCTCTCCCGAATTTGGGGGCCGATATCTTCTGAATGTAATGCTAGCTAGTGTATGCATGTTTCTTACTGATTAAGCTCGGAGCTCTTGATACATTTGTCATGCCTCACATGACATCAAGTTTTTTTTTGGAAACCAGAGAAGGCTAAGTCTGGATGTAAACATGCACGTGGTTAATCGACAAGTCCCACGGAGTCTTCGTTGTTAATCCATGCTCGTTCGCCTTCTTCTTCGGCTTCCCGCAGCATCTTTTCAAATCTTTGTTCGGCGTCCCTTGCCACGGCTTTCCGTCGTAGCTCTGCATGCCAGTGTAGATACTCTTGTTCTGTCATACCCCGTGGGTCGTTCGCGTAGAACTTATTCCCTCCGGATTTCAGAAATCGAGTAATCTGTGCTGCATCGGAGCTAGTCCAATAGTGATTGACAGTCCACACCTCCACGTCTACGAAAAGCGCAGAGATTGTGAGATGGGTTAGAGGTAGGTCACTAATCTGACGATACATCCCTTTCCAGGTCTTCGGCAGATCAACATCAGGTTCAGGTGTTTCTTCTTTTGATAACAGCATGCCGTCCAACTCAAGATATCTGACAGAGTCTTTGTGTCTGTTCAAGAAATTCGCCAAGGCGTCTTCTTTCACAATTGCGCTACCAAAATTTAAGTAGCGAAGGTTCGGCCATATTTCATTGCCAAAGAGTACCTCCAGTCGTGGTATCTCTACGCAATAAACATCGAACCATAACTCCAGTCTAACCAAGCTTCGAGCGGCGGACAAGACATGAGCTATATTGCAAGAATCCCGTGTTCTCTCCCAATTTGTCTCAGAGCAATGGTTGTGTGTGTTGATCTTCAATTTTATGACTGTAAGATTTCGGAAAGCATTACAGGTATGGTCAAGCTCTGACGGCGACATCTGGAAGACCAGGTGAGAGATAGCACTGGTTATATGGGAATCCATGATGCTGAAATGCTCCAACTTTTCCATATTCGTCATCGAGGCAGCCTGCGTGAGCACGAAGAAGCCTCGATACCACTCACGACAGTGGCCTAACGGCAGCGTCTCGACTTCTGAGTCAGGCCACGGTCGAGGGTCAGCAATGACCTTGTTTTGGCCGCGGATGTGTTCAGACTCAATTGTGAAAGAAAGGCTGTTATATTTGACAGATGTATTAGTAGCACGAGTCCACCGATGAGACTTAGAATATTGCCATCGCATGTCCGAGATCGCGAACCTCCGAATATTTGGCATTAATTCAAGAGCTTTGACAAGGGATACGAAATCGCCAGGGAAATACTGTGCAAGCTTGGTAGTGCCTGCGCCGTTGCTCACAAGCGATGACAGATCCGGGGGAATATTCCCTAGACTGTCTGCTGCATAGTGTGTGAGATGCCTCCCATGGTATGCGCAGGCAGCTTGTTGTGCTTTGTGATGTTTTACGAACTGGTCGTAGCCCCGACGCACTGAAGCCTTCGAGTATTGGACTTCTGTGACTCCAGCCCGCCCTGCTTCGTGGACGAGTCCTGGGGTTGCGAATATAGCCATATACTCATTACGGTCTAGCAATATAGGGTCGAACACGCTAGCGTCATAGATAATAGCACGAACATGCTTGCTAAGAACCTTATGCTTCGAAATGGCAGTAAGCCGTTCCCAGTCACGGGGATCCGACGAAATCCAAGCATGCTCTATGAGAAATGGAGATGCAGCGTTGTTGAGAGCTCTGCAGACTAGTCTGCTACTTATGATATCGCGAACCTCCAGGCATCTGGCGATCGAAGAAAGGATCTCCGGTGGGAGGTAGCAGGAACCAATATTCATCTTGAGCCTGCAGAAGCAGTACCAGAAATCCTGATGGAACAATGTACTGGGTAGTTGAATATTATCAGAAGCCGTAACAATCGCGGATTTTGATGCCAAGGCACTGAGTACAGGGCTACAGTGTCGTGAGTGTTAAAAATTTACAACAAAGTACCTCGCGCGTAGCGGCTATTCTAAGGTAAGCTACAGTAGTAGCAACGCGAGGTCGCGTGCATCATAATCACCCTCATTTGCGGCAAAATCCATCAGCATGCAGCAGTAATCCGCTTGGATCAGAGAAGTTGCGTCAGATAGTGCACAACGTCTTCGTTATTCTCATAGATATGTTATACACAAGAGAATAGAATTCTGGGACATTTCTCGAACATACTCTTAAGCGTAGCGGACTGTGACGTGTTCTAGTGTTACATTCTCTTACCCAATACCACGGGAAAGACCACCTCATTGCCTCAGCATGAGGTAGTAATTGAATATACCTAGATTTTATTGAGATGCGCGTCAAAAATTGAGTTGAAATCCCCAAAACATCTAATCACACTGTAAACCTTTCATTCAGTGCTTCAATCAGTGCTCCATCCAATGCTTCATATATGCTTCATTCAGTGCCCCATTCAGTGCTCCATCCAATGCTTCACCCAGTGCTTCACCCAGTGTTCCATTCAGTGTTCCATTCAATGCTTCATATATGCTTCATTCAGTCCTTCATTCAGTATAATCATATAAGCAAAGAATAAGCAACGGTAGAAGAACTGAAAAGACGCGTGCAGACGTGTACAGAGCTGAACAGGAGGTAAACGATCATCTGACTGCGGGACGGGAAATCACGTGGTCAGTACTTTTCTGAACCAATCGGATTGAAGATTCTTAACTTTTTATTCTATTATATTATAGACTGGGTCTTCAGGTACAGTAAGTGAGTGCTGTTACCACGTGTGTGGGTTCATAGGTGGCTACATTATCGCCTCCTACCTGTATGACCAGCCTTTTGTAGTGGATTGAAAGACCCGGCTTTCTCTAAGTAGGCAAATGCAAGTATTAATCCGATCAGGTAGCTCAACCCGCTGGGAATGTAGCCTAGCTCTTAGTTATTATAAAGATTGAGGATCCGTCGAAGAATCGCCTTAGATCAGCTATGAGGATGTCCCGTAAGAGGTCCAATCCTCCTATTCAGTACAGCTTTCCGGCTACAAGTTTTCGATTCGAGTAACGGGCCTACCAGGACCGATTCTATAGGCTATGCGAAGATTATGATGTTTGCTCTAGGTGGGAGAGCGTAAGCATCTGTAACGAGGTCAGCGTTGTCGAGTACGCCAACTTTGCCACAGATCGTTAGCTTACCAGTAACGTTGGTCGTCTTACTTCTGTCACGGCTGCTGAACGCGGGTTGAGGCCCATAATAAGCCCTGCCGCCTTGTCCTGGATGTACCACGCACAGGCTCATTAGCGTATCTAGGGCGCTTCGGACTTGCTGCCTTGTAAGTATCAAGGTTTCGGTGGCAGATATGGCAAGATGGCAAGTATCTGCGACGTCTAGTCAGCCCTCTTGTATTCTAATCGGACTAAACCAATTCCTCGGGTCACTGACTCGAGGACAGTAACCTAGTTTTCCCTGGCCCAACCTCCAGAGACTCGTTCAGAATCCCCAACTGATGCGTTTGTATATGGGCGCAATCAACGGCAGCTGGGGTTCCGAGAGTTGCATCACATTCATAGCTCATCTTTTCAGTCCCTTGTAGTATATCCCACCAAGGTACTTTATCGCTTATGTGCATGTGCGTAGCTTGCGTGTTGAAGGCATATGCTCGAAGAGCTAAATTGTAGCGGAGTAGAGAACCTGGTGGTGCTCTGGCCTCAGCGGCTGTTTCAGCCTGACCAAGGTGATCTGCAACAGACGGGTCAAAGTTACCCGGTAGTGGTTCGGTATTGGGAGAATTGGTTATGGTGACCGTAAGGAACGCGGTGCTCGGTGCTTCGGAGTCATACAGTCAGTACAATACTCAGGGCGAGTAACAGGCATGTCGGGCAACCTTACGATACGAGCCATAAATATTCGTTTGTGGCGCTGTAACAAAGTCGACCATGTTATCAATATCCTTCGTGACAAAACCTCCGATTCCATCTTCGGTAAATACGCATTGATTGAGCAACCAGTCCGCCACTCCCCGGATGTCATCGGGTTTGGCCATGTAAGTTTTAGCTTGAACTGGGCCTGCCATCTCGACGGAGACCCTGCACTCATCTATGACTGATCTTAGCTGAAGTGGAAAATGGCCTAGACTCGATAAATTACTGACCGACAGCCATGCTCCATGGCAAAGCATAGGAGGCCCCCGGCGTGTCCACAGCGTATGGCAATATCGAATTCCCAGATGGCAGACTCGATACTACCGAAACGCACGACGAAGGATGCAAATTGATTCCATAATGGGGATCGCAGACGTAGAAGTTTGGCCCCGTAGGACTAATGGACATAGCGAATCCTAGATCTCAAGGGCTGAACAAGACTGTAACACAGCGAGGGCAGTCGTCGCTAAGAGTCGAGGAGGAAATACGAATCTTTAGATATTCCCGAACATATCCTATTAGCGCAACTGCGGATCTAGAATGCGCACATTAGCATTTTAACAGACGCGCGAGTGAATTTAGCGGCAATGGAATACAGGCGAAACAGACAAATCCACCTCCACAGACCAAGTCCACCCGTGCTCACGAAGAGAATCCTCCTGTAAACATAAAGCTCCGCTGTCCAATATGTCCTGGGTTAGCAGCTTCATGGAATAAATACATGACGGGATTTTCAAGATTATGAGTCTTACAAGCCAAAAAACTGTCATGAGCGAGCAATAACATCTATTACGAAAGTTATGGTGTAGAACGGCGTCTCGACCAATCTGTTCTTGACGGAACGAATTTCCAAAGTAAAGTAGATATACCAGTAGAAAAATGGACTCTTGAAATTGCAGGCCCGAGTAACGTAAGAAATCAACGTAACAAGGCCGAGAAACTTGATTACTGAAGCTAAGGCCGAGACCATGCTGTAACCAGGACGTAAGTAGACAAGAATCACAGAAACGTTCCAGAAACCGTTAAGTGGGTCTGGCAGCTCAAGAAGTATAATCAATTACGTTGTATTACTGCGTTGGTAGCTTAGCTGAAAAGTAATTCGGTGAACATTGATGAGCATTCCCGTTCAACCACTCGTGGAGCACAGCATATTCCGCGACCAAACACGGGACCGCGATGTGGCTGATAAGCGTACTGGTAGCTAACGGAAGACTGTGGATGTTAGGCTCTGATCCTTGTACCATCGCTAGCTGGCAGGAAACGTTCTACCACCAATTGGCACAGACTACCTTAGGTTATATATGTAGGAAGTGGGTGCACTCGCTTTGGCGCCTGACCCTACCGCTGGCGTCGAATTCAAGGTACTGTAGCCTCTGCTGATACTAGTATCGGCAGTTAACGCTCGGTTGCCGCCGAATCGCCAGCTGTAGTTCTAAAATCAACACCATTGTAGGCAACCTTGGGCCCACCGTCAACCCTGCTATAAGCCAGGAAGTAGAGCTGTTTTGGAATATCCGAGGCTGGCGTTCCCAAGGTTAAAAAGTACGCAGCTAAGCCTGCTATAGCAGCCGTGGCTATCAGATCCAATCAGTAACGCTGTTACATATTTTCGGTGGGAAGAAATTACCTCCCGAAGTCCCGCTCATCAAGTGATATTGATCCGGGTTCGTGGAAGCAATGTTAGGACAGGTATAATCTATTGCTGAAGCTGAGATCTTTACATACGGGGCGATCTGAGCTTGCCGAGACTGCACGCCTTGGTTGCTGACCCCTCCTACAACGATCAAGTTAGGTAGTGTGGCTCCGAGCGCCGCAGGGTAACCGCTTATGGGTGCACCCTCCACAATTAGCAATGTATCCAAGATATGAACAACTTCGCAACGACCACTAACAAATTTACCGTTCCCCGCTGACGTTACACAGACAACGTTCAATTTAATTAATTCGTGGATGAGCTCTATTATGGCAGCAATGGCAGGATTACGCCAAGGTGCAGTGCCATGTTCTTTGGTGTATTCATATGTCCAAGACATACTGACAACAGCCTTGCTTGCCCGATTTTTCGTTTGCATTTCCTTGATATCATCGTAAGTCTTGGCCAGGGCGTCGATACAGGCTTCCACGCCCCCACTCCAGGACATGTCCCCTGATTTGACCATCGTGATTTTAGCTTTCTTCGCAATCCCGGTTGTTTTCCCAGCAATTTGGGCGACCATACACGATCCATGACCGTTCAGGCTTGCATCCCCTCTAATTCCTGTTCTTGTGGTTGGCCCAGCCCAGAGCCAGTCAATGGCGAGATCTGCAAGCTCCTGCCGTAACTTTGTCAGTTATGGTCTGTAAGATCATCTCAATGGTGGGAACGAAGGACTCAAACTCAATTGCCGAAGAACTAAAGAAATTCCACCACCCGGAAAGCCTTTAGAGCATCAAGGAATCCGGATGGACAACGTACGCATGAACATTTAAACCTGCAATAAAAGCTTCACATTTCTAAATTAAGTTAAGATCACCCTGGAATCTATGGTGTAAATGCTGGGATGGTGAAGCTAACAGGAGAGAAATATAATCCTAATCCCAAGAAACCTACCGAATGGCTTTGCTCGACTCCACTATCGATGACATAGACAGTGGTCTCTTGTCCAGCTGTAGAGTCGTAATAATAGCCTCTCAAGGTCTTGTCATTCAGATTAACACCCTGAGGCTGTGAGATTAATTTCAGTTGGTCCAAGGCATTTGCTTGTAGGACAATGGAGTTGGTCGATGATCGATTCCCTAACCCATAAAAATGTGAAGTACCATTGAGGTTCTGTGCACGAAGTCCATCTTTATCATCTTCTGGAGTATTTCGCTCTTGAGTTTGAATGTTTCCGGCTTTGCTGACAGCCCAGATATCTTCAATCTGTCGTTTGTCAATACGGGTGCCGATCATAGCTAAGGCATCCAATGTTGAAAACTATCATCATGAAGTGAGAGCAACGCACGTCTCCTTAGGGACTTTGGTACCATCTTACCGTGTCTCTATGCGTATTATGAAACGCAAAGGCTTGAGTTGCTGTCATAGGAGCCCACCAATAGAATGTGCCGAGATATCTACTGGCTGAAACGAATGTGTATGTAGGATGGATCAAAGCTTCAAGATCTGCCGTGATCTCCCTGGCCTGATCTTGATTGGTCCCATCTTTAGGATAAACCACATAATTGACACGGTCCGCAGCAGCAAGTGCATGGTCGAGTGTTAATGCCAGTATCAACAACAGCAACAAAAGTACCATGGCTACAATTTCGCTGCAACCGATTGACAGGCACTAGTTTAGTTGAGCAGCCAGCCTGAAGATCGCGCCTATTCGAATAATTCGAATACATGTATTGAACACGAGTACTTAAACGTCGGGGTTAATCAGCGCATATAAAAACCGCTTGGAAGGCATGTGAGAGAATTCTCAATTGCCGATATTGGACTGCGCATGTAGCGTGATAAGAAAGATTCTCAACACTTTTCAGAGAACATATCACAAAAGCTTAAATGCAAAGATGATGAGTGAAGACGCCAGCACAACAAAATTAAAGAAATAACCGCAGCACTATACCGGCCAGCAAATTGCCTAGCAACATGCAGTGGTATCCGCATACCTTACCTCAAGAGGATACCTTACAAACGCTGATACTATGCAGCAAAACTGGTAGCATATAGAAAAAGCCGACACCACGACTATACAGGCAGCTTTAACCGAGCAGCTTCTACCTACAATCAGTAAAACAAGTGCATAGTGCGCGCATTATAAGTTAATATCGATGATGACACGTTGCAGGAGAGGAAGAGAATAACCGCCAGTCCATCCGAGTTATAAGGTCTCGCGCAGCCCCAGACATTGCACGTTGGAGTAGTAGAAGTAGCAACCATCACCGGCCAGTCATTTCGAGGCAAAGGGCCCATAATAGTATCAACCAGCCGCAGATAGAAGCCATACAGGTGTAGCCTAGTATAGTGTGGACCACTAGATATCAATGAGGCGGAGGCGTAGGCAACAACAGCGCACAACAGAAGGAACTCCTACAAAGTTCTCATG